>Ga0233425_10000641_pt1 | contig 87901 bp, 92 predicted proteins | sample Watercolumn_Towu_2_FD_181712 | JGI IMG/M metagenome (GOLD analysis project Ga0233425, IMG submission 181712) | Freshwater microbial communities from Lake Towuti, South Sulawesi, Indonesia - Watercolumn_Towuti2014_140_MG | ecosystem: Environmental > Aquatic > Freshwater > Lake | place... | reverse complement strand
TCAGCCTCCTTCAAAATCCCTACTATCTGCGTCTCGGTGAAACGTGACTTCTTCATCAGATCCTCCTGACGGTTATTTTGCCAGAAAGTCTACTTCTGAAGTGTCTACCTATAGGGGAAGCTTACGAAGGCAATCAGAGTCTGATAGATATCGCCGCGGTTGGAGCGTATTCCTGCAATGCTCATTCTTTTACCTGCATGAGCTTTCCCATTCATTGCCTAACCAGTAATTAACCAGTCAACTCGATAACCCCGGTAATTTCAATCTTCGCAAGTCAGACACAAATTCCCTATGTATCATAGCTATTTGTTTTATTTGATTTTACGAGGTTGACTAATATTCCATTCGTCGTATCAGCAAGTTTTCTGGCTAACATACAGTAGGCTGTTTCAGTTGATAGAAATATGAGATCAGGATCAGTAAAAAGCATACCCGTTCTCTCAATATTTCCGGGTATTTTATCGGGCATAAAGTCCCTCACATTTCTCTTTTTATATTAAAAACCAGCTATTTTATACCCCATTGAGAGAAACAGTGTCAATGAAAATACCTCTATTACTAAGACATAACTTAACAAATCCTCATAGCTGTTATTCACGCAATCCAGAAAGCTTTCGAGAGTCGGGAATCTTTCTTTAGAAATCAAATGGTTAAAGAAAGATCCCGAACAAGTCGGAATGACAAATAATATGGCATAGTAAACGTATCCATAATAAGTGAAGTCTTTTTTAATCTTTCCGTTCTCCCATAATGAGGACTGTCTCAGGCAGATATTTTATAACAATATTCTTAAACCCTGTTTCTGACAACCAGCGTTTTATCTCTTTGGGAGTATAACATCTGCCTTTTTCCGTTCCAACAAGCATGTTAACCGAGAACAGAGCGCTATGGGGCGGAGATGTCCTTTTCTCGTTGATGGGGAATTCCTGCACCACAACTCTGCCGCTTGGATTAACCGCTGTTTTGCAATTACGGAGGAGCTCCATATTCTCTTCCGCGGAATAGGCATGTAAAATCTGGCTCAACAGAATGAGATCATAACCGGAACCAATACTGTCAACATGGAAGTCGCCAGCAATGAATCTGATCCCTTTAACGCCCTCAGTACGTGCAACTTTTTTGGCAATTTTAATTGTCTCGGGCAAATCAAAAATTGTGGTTTTCACTCCCTTCTTTGCCATGGCGATGGCGTTTGTTCCCGGGCCCCCTCCCAGGTCAAGCATTGAGTTCACGTTCCTGAGCCCTATTGCTTTTATAAGACTATCAGTGCGCAGTACTGTAAGGTTATGCATTCCCATGATAAATGCCTCGTGGTCAAAGCCGCGTCGTGCAGGGCGGCCTGTCCTTACTACCTCATCCAGCGCAGAGAAGTTCTGCCACATGGTATAGGCATGCCTTACGATATCTCCCTGGTATAGCCGGGAACCTTTTACCAGATATTTATTGCTGACAGGAGCGTTCCGGTATCTGCCTATTCTGTTTTTGCTGACGAGCCCTAAGCCCGCGAGTGCGTCAAGAAGTATCTCTGCTGCCCTCAAGTCGATTTTGAGTTTTCCAGATATATCTGCTGCGGATGACGCCTTTTTGAGGCCTTCGAATATCCCAAGTTGATTTGCTGTTAATATAACCATTGACGATACAAATCCCAAATAAAGCTTTCTCAGTCCTGCCAAATCATCCGGTATCATCTTCCCCCCCCGTTAAATCAGTAGATCATGAAACCTATTATAAATAATCGGGCACAAAGATTTCCGCGATATCATCAGAGAACAGAATGGTCTGACCAGGTTTTTTCTGTTTACAAAATTATTGAAAAAGAATATATTTCTATCTGATGTGAATTATGAATAGAATTAAGTTCACAACACATGAATGGAGGCAAATCCTCCTGATAGACTGGTCACATTGCACTCCAGATGAAGTAATAAACCTTATTGATGAAGCTAAAGGAATAATAAGATCGCAGCCGAATTCTTCACTTTTGATTTTAACAGACGTTACCGGCGCCAAATATAATATGGAAGTTATTGAACATTTGAAAGAATACACAGCCGGAAATAAGCCTTATGTAAAGGCAAGCGCTGTTGTTGGATTAGACGGATTACAAAGAACCGTTTATAATGCTGTTACACTTTTCTCAAAAAGAAAGTTTACTTTATTTGACAATATCGAAAAGGCAAAAGAGTGGCTTATCGCGCAATAAGAATTTTCCTCGAATTTATCACTTCCTTCCTGACCCTGAATGGACTTGTCATAAAATACAATACAACGGCGTGAAACATTGAGAAACCTGAGCGTTATAGCAGCAGCGCTGCTTTGCCTGGTTTTGACAGCTTCTCCGGCATTTGCAGGGGCACTGACCGGAGAGTCCACAAGCTACCTCAGGTACAGGGAAACCATGGATGGATCTCACCAGCTCCCGCTCTATGAGTATCTTGACTTCAAGATCGATGGATTGAATTCTTCCGGGGCCTCGTTTCATTTTGGTGGTTGGGGCAGAATTGATTTTGAAGATAAGACCCTTGATAAGCAATTTGAAGGGGATATCCGGTATGCATACTTAAGCTGCATGAGATACACGGCCAACACCACCTTTAAGCTTGGGAGGATACCTGTATTTGAGGGGATAGCCAACGAAATCATAGACGGTCTTTTTGCCCGTACAGACCTCAAGGCAGGCTTCGGCTACTCGGTATTTATCGGGAGACCGGTCGAGACTGATTTTTTTAAGGATAACGGCGATAAGATATTTGGTACACGCCTGCAGCATGAAGTCCGTGGTATTTACCGTCTGGGAGTTTCATATCTGAGGGAATGGGGTAACGAAGATTCCAGGGAAGAAGAGGCTATAGACCTTTGGCTTCGGCCACTTGACAAGGCCTCTCTGACCGGCAGATCTTCCTTTAACACACAATCATCCGGATGGATGGAGCATGACTATCGCCTGAACCTCGGCCCATTCAGCAATTTAACAATGAACTTCTCCACCTCACGGATAAACTACAAGGATTACTTCAAGGCCTCCACTTCGAGCGCCTTCAAATTTGAACCGGATATAATCAATCCGGATGAGAAGGCAGTAATTTTCGGAGCCGGGATTGGTTATTCAATGTCTCAAAACATTGTTTTTTCCGGGGACTACAAACTTTACAATTATCATATTGCGGGAAATGCCGACTATTACGGAGGAAGAATATCCTGCCAGTTATTTAAGACCTCACGCGTTGGGTTCGGATACCACCGCATGAGCGGTCCTGCAGACAGGCTGAGGTATAGTGAATTCAAAGGCTTTGTCTCTGACAAGCGTGGACCGGCAGATGTAACAATTGACGTGTTTGTCGTCAACTATGACAAAGCCGTTAACGACGTCAGAACCGCAACATCGGTTTCCGCAGGAGCAGGCTATGAGCTTTCTCCTGCGGTGCGCTTTGGCGCTGATTTTGAATACTCGCACGATCCTTTCTTCGACCACGACTGGAGGGGTTCATTGAAACTGGTTTATAATTTTGGCAACGGAGAACCCAAACGATGAAAACCTTTTACTATAAATCCTTTATCCTGCTTGTTGTTTTTTTCGCAGCCATAGGCCTGTGTGCCTGTGCCACTGAAAAGAGCAATGCCAATTGGCATCCTGTAGAGGTTAAGGCCCCGGCGCTATGCAGCACCTGTCACACGGATGGCAGGGCGGCTGCCCTTGACCATACTCCTGATTATAATGGCAGGCATAAGTTCGGCGCGGCCCAGCAGAAGGAGATGTGCTCTATCTGCCATAAGGATTCCTTTTGCGCTGACTGCCATGCGCATAAAGAAGAGGTTAAGCCCAGCAACAAGTTTATGGATTCTACTGACAGAACCCTGCCCCATCCGGGGGACTATATCACCCGGCACAAGATAGACGGAAGGATTAATCCCGCGGAGTGTTTCAAATGCCACGGACGCAATAACAACCGAAGATGCCGCACATGCCACAGATAAAGCGCGGATGGTCAGTCCTTTCACTGCTTCTTGGAATATTGATTGCGGCTGCAGGCTGCAGCGGAGCAAATGGAAGCGCATCAAACGATGAAACCACAGGAAAACACCGGCAGACAGACTGGATTGAAAAACATCGGCATGCCTTTCTTGATATTTTCCTTGACCATCCTGAAGTCTGCGAGGAGTGCCACGGAAGTGCTCCGGTACTCAAGGGCGGCATATCGAAGGTGAGTTGCTTTAACGTGAAGTGTCATAACTCAGCGAATGGTGCCCCTGTCAGTCATCATAACACTGAACTCACAACCTGGATCGGCCCGCCCCCATTGCATGGGCAGTCAGCAATGATGGCACCTTCAAGAGACAGCGGATTCAAATCCTGCGAGGTCTGTCATGGCGTCTATTTTACCGGAGGGTTTTCTAATAAGACATGTTTTCTTAGCTGCCATGGCAATGCTCCATCCCCGCACCCGAATAACTGGCTGTCTGAAAACACCTACACTCATACGAAAGCCAACGAGGGGAATACCCATGTCTGTTCCCTGTGCCACACTCACAGGGCCAACCTGCCTGCAGATGCTGCAGCTTTATTACCGGCATTTAAACCTTCTCCTGCAGGCACACCGGCCGGGTGCTTTAATAACACCCTTTGTCATGGAACGGTATCGTTTCATCCTGATAACTGGGGAGACCCGGCAGTGCATGGACCGGTTGTGAAAGCTGCGCCGGGAACTGAAAGCGGTTTTAGCAATTGCCAGGTCTGTCACGGGACTGATTTTTCCGGCAATGGCTCAGGCGTGGCCTGTGCCAGCTGCCATGGTGTACCAGCACCACATCCACAGGCTTCTGACTGGAGGTCCTCAGGTACTATTACGCATCAGACAACAAATCAGGGGAATGCCCCTTTATGTTCAATATGCCATACAAACAGGCAAAATCTGGCGGCTGCAGGCGTTGAGTTATTGCCGCCCTTCACCTTCAATTCAGCCGCTGCGAATTCAGGCACCTTCGGATGCTTTAACAGTACTCTCTGTCATGGAACCCTGAGCGGACACGGCATAACATGGGCTGTCGACCATTCACTTCAAGCCGCAGGATATGCCGCCATAGCCAATGTTGAGACAAACTGCGGATCATCCTCCTGTCATGGAACAGCTGCTACAGTACTTGGAGAACCAACGCTGACTGGGGGGACAGGGCCGGGATGCTCAACATGTCACCTTGGCGGTGCGACTTCAAATGCAAGAATCATGCACCCCTTCAGATGGCCACAACCGTTATCGAGCCACCCAAAATATCTGGAGGGGTTAGGCAATAATGCATCGAGCTGCAATCCGGCATCACCGGATGGATTTAATGTGGCCAGCTATTGCCATGGTCAGGGCCTGACCTCAAATGCAACACGAACATCCCCTCCGAATGGTTCATGGGAAGCCGGGCCTTCCTGCTTCGAGTGCCATGAAAAGGAGTGGCATTTCTGAAACCATGCAAGAAACCCTATGAAGCAAGGTGCAGCCATCAGGCTTTTGCTGCCCATTTGCCCGACCGTTTACTCATTTGACCGGTGAGTTAATAACAGTCTAATAATAGTATTTACAGGTTTTCGTTTTTATCCGTCATGCCCGGGGCCTGCCCTCGAAGTCTGTAATCGGGGGTTATTGGTCGGGCATCCAGAGTCCTGTAACTAATGGATTCCCGCCAAAGACCTGCGGGAATGATAACATAAGAATATACAAACTATCTTGAAACACTTAATAATTACATGACTGTAATCAACGCAATTCGCACGATGGAGTCATAATCGCATGGCTGTAATGGTACAATACACGATAAGCTGTTTCCTGATGCCATAACAAGGAAAAACAATGAAAATTACTTCAGCTAAATGCGTTATCAGTGCTGTTGGTCCAGATCAATTCCCTGACACCGGTTATCCGGAGATTGTGATGGTCGGACGCTCCAATGTCGGCAAATCATCCCTTATTAATTCATTATGCTCACAGCGCGGGCTCGCGCGGACCAGTTGCCAACCAGGAAAAACACAAACAATAAATTATTTTGCCATCAATGAGCAGATGTACCTGGTCGATCTTCCCGGATATGGTTATGCTGAGGCATCAAAGAAAAAACGCGGCGAGTGGGGAAGGTTCATAACGGATTACCTGCAAAATCGTGACATGATTGTCCTTGTTGTGCATCTGATAGACCTGCGACACGATCCCATGAAAAATGACCGGAATGCTTCAGAATGGCTTATGAGCCTTAATCTGCCGTACATCATTGTCGGAACAAAAGCGGATAAAGTCAGCCGGGGCAGGCGTCAGGCCCATATTGCCGCAGCCCGCAAAGGCTTGAAGCTTCCGGACAATATCCCATCGCTTATCTATTCCAGCGAGACCGGAGAAGGCAGGGACGAATTATGGCGCAACGTCAGAAGTGTTTTAACCGGAAAAAAATGATCTCAAAGAGGGAATGTCCGGCGGAGTATTTTTGATGCCGTTAACATCAAGACCTGGCAATAAACACCTTCCAAAAAATATCAGCATCATTTACGAAGACGGTGACATTCTGGTAGTGGAAAAACCGTCCGGCCTGCTGACAATCGGCACGGACAGGGACAAATCACGGACACTCTACTCCATCCTGACCGATTATGTCAGAAAGGGATACAGCAGGTCTGCAAAGCGCATCTTCATAGTTCATCGGCTGGACCGTGATACATCCGGGATACTTGTTTTCGCTAAAAGCATGGAAGCAAAACAGCGACTGCAGGAGGGATGGGATAAAACAGAGAAGAAATATCTTGCCGTTGTTCACGGCAGGTGTGAAATAAATGAGAGGACAATCACATCATATCTGGCCGAGAACAAAGCCCACGTATCATATTCCACCACAGACCCGGAAAAAGGCAAATTGTCCCATACTTCTTACAGAGTACTTAAAGATACGAAATTTTTCTCCCTTCTTGAAGTCAATCTTTTAACAGGCAGAAAACATCAGATACGCGTGCATCTTGCCGAGATCGGACACCCGGTTGCAGGTGATGACAAATACGGGGGTAAAAACGATCGCTATAAACGATTGGCTCTTCACGCCAAGTCTCTTTCCTTCAGGCATCCTTTCAGCGGCAAGCAGCTTGCATTCGAAACACAAATTCCGGATTTTTTCAATACCCTGGTCTAAAGCAGTAAACAAAACTGCGTCATTATTCTCTGTAAACGCATGTCACCGGGTGAAACTATTTGGCCACTCTCGTTTCAAGAACCAGGAATTTATTCGTCCGTTCCGTAACCCTGAAACGCTCATCACCACGGTAACCGGTTATCCAGATAATGTCCTCACCGGACAGAACAACAGGCACCCTGTCACGTTCATCCCTCGGGACCTTCTCGTCAACAAAAAAGTCCTGAAGCTTTTTTCTTCGGCCAAATCCGGCAGGATAAAAAAAGTCGCCGTTCCTCCGATGCCGGATTGTAAGAGGGAATTCCATCCGTTCCGCATCAAGGAAAATGCGTGACTTTCCAAATTCGATCTGTTCCCGGGAATCGGTCAGGGAAGACTTCAGAATCATACAGGCTTCTTTCATCACCACTTCACCCGGAACATCCAGTGACCGGGCAGTCAGTTTTGCTGGAGGTTCAGCGGTAATTATCACAGTTGCATATTCTTTGATGACGCGTATATTTTTCGGAAGATAGATACGGTCACCTGATTGTCCATCCCTGATAAGTCTCATGATATCCTCTATGTGTACAAAGCTGATACCCCTCAATCCCTTTGTTGCATCTACAGCCCTCCGGAGAACTCTCCGCATAATCACTTTATCCATGTTCCCAAAAGGACTTACAAAAAGTTCAATGCGGTCATCTGTCTTCCTGCTGATGAGTTTCATCAGCGCCTTTGTCACGATAATTTCAAAATACTGCTCTTCTTCCCTGAAAATCTCGGCTGTCTGAGACATCGTTCCGTTAATATTCGGATTAATCTCCATGAGTATGGGTATAAGAGTCATGCGGATTCTGTTCCTGAGATAGTCCTTTTTCAGATTGGAGGAATCAACGATGTATTTAATGGCATTTTTTTCGAGGAATTCTTCGATTTCCGTCCTGTCCGAAAGAATAAGCGGACGGATGATGCAGCCCCTGACCGGCGGTATTCCGCCAAGCCCGGATGGGCCTGAACCTCGGGAAAGCCGCATTATGAGTGTTTCAGACTGATCATTTGCATTATGTCCCAGAGCGATCTTATGTCCGTTAATCTCATAAAGTGTCTCATTGTATATCCGGTAGCGCAATTCCCTCGCTGCCTCCTGGACAGACATCCCCTGTTCTTTGGCAAATGTTTTAACATCGGCTGATTTTGTAATAAACGGCACTTCTGATTTTCCACAGAGATTCCTGCAAAATTCTATTTCAGCCCCGGTCTCGCCAGGCCTTAAAAGATGGTCTATATAAATCGCGTGCAGGCTGAGGTCATGGGAATCCTTGAGGATGCTGAGAATATGCAAAAGACACACAGAATCCGGGCCTCCCGACAATCCAACAAGGACCTTGTCTCCTTTTGAAAGCATGGAGTATCTGATAATGGTATCGGCAGCTTTCTGAATCAGGTTTTTGACAGAGGGCATTCCGCTTCCGCGATTATATGGTTATGTTTCACTGCTCAGCCGGCTGAGATATTCTTCCCACTCAACAGGGAGAAGGTATTTTTTTTTGCTGTTGCATTCCCTGCAGGCCGTAGCAATATTACCCTTCGTTGATTTACCTCCGCGTACAAGAGGCACGATATGCTCAAGTGTCAGCTCTTTAGGCAGAGTTTTTCTGCCACAGAAATAACAGATACCCTTCGAGCATTTTCTTTTCCACCACTGAGTTTTTTTCAGATTGCGCGCCTTTGCGCGTTCAGACCTTATTTCTGCGTCAGTAACCGGTGAAATAAAGTAGTCCATCAGAAACAGAATACTATTTCTTTGATAATCCCCGCCTGACTTCCTCTTCTTTGAAGAATTTCCGGTAAAGAACATCCCATTCAGAACTGCCTTCGGTCACTCTGCGGGAAAACGACTGTATCTTTTTCTTAACAGCTGCGTCTATATCTTCACCAATATGCAGTTCCGAGGTTATTGTCTTCCTTATCTCTTTCCGGATCGCACCTTCATCACCAATCAGTTCAATCAGCTTTCTTTCAAGTAGACCTTTCAGAAGCACATGGCTCAGGTGTGAAATCTTGTCCTCTGAGAGCATCACAGGATAAGGTTCCTCTCTTTTACGAGTCTCTGTTTTGTAAGATCGAAGAGTTTGCGGTAGTCAAGACGGCCCTGCTCAATTTCCGAAGCACGGGATTTTAACAATTCCCTGACTTCATCGTTCAACCGGTCTTCAACGGTAAGCTCAAGCATGAATATTTCTTCCATGTCAGCGAGGAATTTATCGAGAGGGACTATCGGCTTAACAAGATCTTTTGCTATGATGTTATCGGCGACTTTCTTAGTCAGGATAGGAATCCAGGGTTTTGGAATCCTCATCCTATTTTTCAACAAACGCAAGCAGCGCGATATTTCTTGCCATAGTAATGGACTCAGTCAACTCTCTCTGATGCTTCGCGCAGGTTCCGGTCATTCTCCTGGGAATAACCTTGCCCCGGTCCGTAAGATAACTTCTCAGGGTCTTGATATCCTTGTAGTCAATAAATTCAACCTTGTCTGCACAGAACCTGCAGAATTTTCTCCTTTGAAATCTCTTCTGTTGCAAAATGGCTCCCTTCTTTTCGTAATTTTATTATCAGAATGGTTCCAAATCGGAAGTCTCTTCGGGAGGAATACCGTCGCTTTCCGCGACATGATCCTGAGTTCCTCTTTTCCCAAGGAACCTGACCGATTGTGCGATGACCTCAAATTTGCTCTTCTGCTGACCGTTTGACTCCCATTTCCTCTCGGTCAGCCTGCCTTCCACAAGTGCTGAACTGCCTTTATTCAGATATTTGCTGCAGGATTCAGCCTGTTTTCCGAAAACTACTATGTCGATGAAAACAGCTTCCTGTTTTACGTCATCTGACTGCTTGTATTTATAATTAACCGCAAGCCTGAATGAAGTCACCGGCGTACCCTGTGGTGTGTAACGCAGTTCAGGGTCTTTTGTGAGATTGCCGATGAGTATAATCCTGTTATACATTTAAGCCTCGGATTTCTGTGCTGCAACCTCCGCAGCGCGCACTTCCTTTTCAAGCTCCTTTTCAAGCTCCTTGGCCTGTTTTGGACCCAAATGAACTACCATATACTTAATAACCGAATCGGAAACCTTATAGAATTCCTGCAGCTTTTTGATTGTTGAGGCATTCGTCTTGAAACAAATAAGGACATACAAACCCTTTTTCTGTTTTTTAATCTCGTAGGAAAGTTTCCTTTTACCCCAAACACTGACCTTCAGGATTTCCCCGCTGCTGTTGGTAATTATATCCTTGATTTTTATAATAATCGCGTCCGCGTCTTCGTCAGAGAGAGCGGCATTCAGGATAACAATATTTTCATAAATATTCATTCAAAAGGCCTCCTCATGGATTTTCCATCAAAACAATAGATATTTCTTTATACCATAGCGGACATGGCAAAATCAATCCGCTGGCTTAATTTGAGGAAAGTTGACAAAACCAGATAATTTAAGTTATATGTATCTGAAGTTGTTTGAATCGTTCTTTGAATTATCATAAAAGCACATCCTGACAGCCTTGCAGACTGACTGATTACCGTTGAGTTCTGAAGGCTGAGGGCCTATAGCTCAGTCGGCTAGAGCGCACCCCTGATAAGGGTGAGGTCATTGGTTCGATTCCAATTAGGCCCACCAAGCAAATTCCAAAGTCAAATTTGCATTTCGAAGTTCAGAGTAAAATTTTGTCATTAAGAAAAAACTTCGTATTCATCTTTGAACTTTAAAGTTTAAACCCGGGAATCCGTGTTGCACATTTTCTCATGGGGGTGTAGCTCAGCTGGGAGAGCGCCTGCTTTGCAAGCAGGAGGTCATCGGTTCGATCCCGTTCACCTCCACCAGATTTTCAGGACCATGCAATTTTTTGTGACATTATTCACACCGGTTGCATAGTGAACATAAAAAAAGACTTGATATTTATTCTTACACGATGTTATACTTTTTTCAGAAAGAAGTTTTCCGGTGGCAATGCCGGAGGGGAAACACCCGTTCCCATCCCGAACACGGAAGTTAAGCCCTCCTGGGCCGATGATACTATAGCCGAGAGGCCATGGGAAAGTAGGTCGCTGCCGGATTTTTTTTGCTCAAATCATTGAATCCCATCATCATATTCATCCAAAGCTCAGCCACTTCACCAAGACAGGTATCAAATTCCGCATATCCTTTCACTGGCTCCATCTGATCAAATAAGGCGTCGCAGAAATACCAGTTGCACCCGGATGGACGGATTGTCCGTTCAAGACGGCATCCTTTATCTGAAAGAAACCGGCAGGGAGCGGAATCTGCGGAACAGGAATAATAATCCGGGAGTTTCAAACCCAAAGCACGAATGTAGATAAGGTCTTCAAAGCCGTAATAACCATGGGCATTTATGCAGCAGACACGTATACACCGGGGACAAACCTTTTCCGTATGTTCCTGAATAAAAGGACTGATCCGTTCAAGGCCTTTCTTCACCTTTTCAGCAAGATGACGCACCCCGGCGAGTTCTTCATTGAACAGAGAAAAGATATCTTCAATCTGCTTTACAGCAAGCAGGTAATCATCTCTTTCCCTATGATTGAACACCCCGTCGCGGGACATCATCTGTTCAGTTTATATGAATTCATCGATCTCAAAATTATACTATAATAGCGTGAGGAGGTGCGGTATTTCCTCGATTATTATTGACGGTTATAACCTGATCGGCATATCCCACAAGGATCTCCGGAAACAAAGGGTTTTACTGATCGAGTCCCTTATCTCGTACAGGGGGAAAAAGGACCATGAGATTACTGTTGTTTTTGACGGATGGAGAACAGGCCCCGGACAGGAAAATACCATAGTCGCAGCAGGAATAAAAATCATATATTCCGGAATTGGAGAAAATGCCGATAATGTTATAAAACGGATAATTTCGTCAAACAGGCAGGAATGGTTTGTAGTTACGTCTGACCGGGATATAGCCATGCATGCATGGTCGTCTGGCTCCATACCCATATCTTCAGCGGATTTCCTGAATGCTGTTGACAAAACCGGCAGAGATATTCTGCAGGAAGATCAGGACGATAAAGAAGAAACCGCAACAGCTTCAAGAAAAGGTAATCCGAGAAAACTTTCAAAAAAAGAGCGGGCAGTCAGGAGGGCGTTAAGCAAGCTTTAATGTGGAAAGCCCTTTTCAGGCAACGACCTGCCGATACCGTAACCATTATCTTCCTGATGTTCCTTCTCGCACTTGTATTGTTTTATTTTCAGAAAATCCAGCGGGCTCCTTTTCTGATGCTTCTTTATTGCCTTCTGCTGATATCACAGCTGATGGCAATCCGTTTCAGGGAAAAGTCCCGCGGCACCATTGTTTTTCACGACCTCGTTTTTCCGGTTGTCTGTGTGCTGCTTGTCTTTGACAGCCTGGAATGGGTCGTCCATTCAATCAATCCTGAGGATATTGATCCGTTGCTAATACAACTTGACTATCTTATCTTCGGAAATCATCCAACAGTTATTCTTGAACATATCATGAGCCCCCTCCTGACTGACATGCTCCAGGTTGCCTATTCAACCTACTATTTTATTCCGGTGATATTCGGTATCACACTTCTGATTGAAGGTCAGAAAGAAAACTTCAGCCGTTCACTGTTTCTGATACTCTTCTGCTTTTATCTTTCCTATCTTGGATATATCCTTATGCCTGCAATCGGACCGCGGTTCACCCTCGATCACCTGCAGACATCCGAACTTAAGGGGATGTTCATTGCAGAACCACTCCAAAAACTCCTTAACTATCTCGAGGGAAACAAGAGGGACGCGTTTCCGAGCGGACATACTGCAGTTGCCGTAACTGTACTCTATCTCGCATACCGTTTTAAAAAAAATCTCTTTCTGGTATTCCTTCCGGTTGTTTCCGCATTGGTTTTTGCAACAGTCTATTGCAGATATCATTATGTTGTAGATATACTTGCTGGTCTTATTCTGACGTTTATCACGGTCCTTGCCGGAGAACGCTACTATGAATGGTGGAGAAAATGGCTGATGAAAAGGAAATAAAAAGAGGCTACTCAAAACCTGAGAGAGTCTCCTTTCCTGATGAAGAAGCAATCTACGACTGGCTGTCCATGCTCCTTGATGCCTATCATGTTATTGATACGGGAATTGCCGAGGCAATCAAGACAGCAAAAAAAAGAGGCCGCAAAGTTGCGTGCAGCAAAGGGTGTTTTAACTGCTGCGAAACTCATCATACAATTCCGGTCTATCCACTGGAGCTGATTGGCATCTCATGGTATGCCATGGAGAAATTCACCGGACCGGAGCGTGATTCACTCAGAAAACAGCTCGCTGATTACCGGGAAAACTCCCCCTGCCCTTTTCTTCTTGAAGGTGCCTGCTCCATCCATCCAATACGCCCGATTTCATGCAGGCAGTTCATTGTTTTCGGTAATCCCTGCATCGCAGGAGAGGACCCCTATTATACGCGCCGGAAAGACGTGCTCACCCCGATTCAAAGATATGTAGACAGGGCCTTCTTCATCATGCTCCCCTTTTACGGTATAAAGGACGAAGCTGAAAGAATAAAGGTCATTAAAGGCAGATTAATGCATAAAATGGTGAAGCTCATGCAGACATGCAACTGGAAATCACTCGCGGAAAAAATGGGCAGACATAATAGAGAATGAAGAACCCTGCGGCAAAGCTGCAGGGAATTGTCAGATTAATAATTCAGGTTCTTCGCGTAATCGAGCGGGGCAATCTTCTTCATTTACCCCTCTTTGCCAAAGAGGGGGATATTGCCTCCCTTTGGCAAAGGGAGGTCAGGAGGGCTTTATTAAATAATTTGACCTTTCTTATGGTTTTATTAGCAAGTTTCCCGATAGTTCTTTCAGACTTATATTGTATGGAAGCATATCAACATTACAGAGGTTTTCAAATCCCACCTCACCCCCCTTTTCTAAAGGGGGGATATCTATAAGTATACCTTTAAAAGAGTATTTTACCCGCTCACTTACACGAAGACCCATAATTCAGTAATCGGCGTCTGCCTGATTTACGCCGCGGCTCCAGTGTTTATGGTTCCTGATTCTCCATTACCAGAACAAATGCGTTTTTCACATCATCCGGAATGGTGCGCGGACGGCCGTTTTTTGCATCCACAAAAACCCAGTCGGTTTCCCCTGTTGCCAATACACCCCCGTCAGAATCACGAATGAATTTATACTTTCTCAAAGACCGCACTTTTCTGAAATCCGATATCCAGGTCAAAACAGTAATCTGTTCATCGGCAAAAGCAGGGCGTAAATATTCTATTCTGTGGGTCCGTACGACCCAGGTTGCTCCCTGAGAATTGGTAAATGAAGTACATCCGGAAATTTCGGAATGCCGAACAGCCGCGGCCTGCATCCATTTGACATAATGAACATTGTTGACATGCCCGTTGATATCAACTTCATCAGCAGAGACCCTGATAATATGCCGGTAAATATTAGACATGTATAACGGTCTTGTTGTTCCCGGTTAAATATATTGGTCGGGGCGAGAGGATTTGAACCTCCGACTCCCTGCTCCCAAAGCAGGTGCGCTAGCCGGACTGCGCTACGCCCCGATTAGACTGTCAATAATTGAGTATTTCAAGCCAATCAAGAAAGTCCTTTTCTTCATCGCCCATGGCAAACATCTTCCGGTTTCTAAAATCCTCTTCTGCCTTATCCCTGTCTCCCTTGTAGTTGGGGTCAAGTTCTATTGCGCGGGTTAAGGCAGCAGCAGAATCACCATACTGGTTTAACGAATTATAACACAGTGCAAGGCCGTAATAGGGCAGATGGAAATCCGGATATCTTCTCAGGGACTCTTTATATGCATCAATAGATTCATTGTATTTTTTCATCCGGTAATACACTCCGCCGAGGTTACTGAATGCCTTTTCAGCATTTCTGTACATGGGATTTGACAAAGCCGTCTTATATGCTCTGACAGATTCATCCAACTGCCCTGCCCTCTCATATGCCATGCCGAGATTATTCGCGGCTTCTGAGTAATCAGAGTCAACATCCATAGCCTTTTTGAAATACTTGATTGCTTCAGTGTAATTCTCAAGTTTAGCAAGGTAGATAATTCCAAGCATATTCAGGACTTCCTTATTTTCAGGATCAAGTTCCATGGCCTTCTGAAATTCAACAAAGGCAGGCTGTATATTGTTGTCATTCATATATGACATTCCCAGCTGGAAGTGAGCCTTTGCCCTTTGATTGTCTGCTGTATGGAGCGTTGAGCAGGAACATAAGACAATCATGAAGCAAAGCACGCTGTTTTTCACTTTTTTCATTTTTCTATGCTCAAATCTTTCTGCTAAAGGTCCTTCCGTGCCTAAACCAAGGCAAATACCTTCATTTCCATTTAAAACTATCAGAAACGCATCGACAAGTAAAGAGGGAATTTCACATATTGTTCCGTTATAATAATTCAAATGAAAAAATTCCCCTATCTGCATGCTGTTCTTTTTATAACCACACTGGCTTCCACACTACTTGCCGGCGCTATGCAGGGGGGTGTTGATGTTTTCAAGGAACCAGAGAAAATTTATACGGGAATTCCGTTTGCTCTGACCCTGCTGACAATCCTCCTCTGTCATGAACTGGCTCATTATTTCACTTCGAAGCGACACAATGTGAGTGCCACACTTCCGTATTTCATTCCGGCGCCAACCATTATTGGAACATTCGGGGCCTTCATCAAGATGAAATCACCAATTGCCACGCGGAAGGCACTCCTTGATATAGGAGTGTCAGGTCCTGTTGCGGGTTTCGTTATTTCGGTTATCGTATCAGTTATCGGGCTTTCTTATTCCACGGTAGTAGCAGTAAAAGATACCGGGGGCGTCCTCGGACTCGGGGATTCCCTTCTCTTTACAATAATTGCTAATCTTATGCTTGATTATTCCCCCGGCTCTCAGGATATTCTCCTTCATCCGGTTGCATTTGCCGGCTGGATAGGTCTTTTCGTTACATCCCTAAACCTTATACCCATTGGTCAACTTGACGGCGGCCATATCACTTACGCATTGTTCGGGCAAAAACACCGGTATCTTTCATACACCCTTGAGGTTATCCTGATTTTTCTCGGATTTCTTGTCTGGGAGGGATGGGCACTATGGGCAGTCCTGCTGCTTTTTCTCGGGTTAAAGCATCCCCCCATCCTCTCCTGGGAGGTTCCCCTGGATTACCGGAGGAGAGTCATGGGATGGCTTTCACTGCTTATATTTATCTTTACATTTACTCCTGTTCCATTTACAATTATGTGATTTTTCTATCAGGTAACAGTCAGAACCTGCGGTATTTATTAACAGTCTCATAATAGTATTTACAGGTTTTCGTTTTTATCCGTCATGCCCGAGGTTTTTAGCCGGGCATCCAGAGTCCTGTACTATGGATTCCCGCCAAAGAACTGCGGGAATGATAACATAAGAATATACAGACTATTTTGAGACCCTTAATATATGATGTTTCCCAATTGGAGACCAGGGGAATCCGGACTACTTAGTGTTTTCAAAGTGTCTGTTACGCAGAAGATAACATACATGACGCTGAAGTAAATGCGGGCATATGGTTTTATTAAGTATACCTGCTTAATACTGTGATATACTAAGATAACCCCGAAAATAATTTTTATTCTAAAGGAGATATTCTATGAAAGTAATATTAAAGGAAGATATGCGGAACCTTGGGAAAATGGGTGACGTAGTAAACGCATCAGACGGATATGCCCGTAATTATCTCATCCCTCAAGGGTTTGCCCTTGAAGCAAATATCAAAAACATCAAGTCTCTCGAACATGATAAACGAATCATTCAGGAGAAGGCAGCGAAGATCAAGAATTCAGCTCAGGCCCTCGCGGATAAAATTTCTTCCCTTTCGCTCTCAATCAAGGCACGGGCAGGGGAAGAAGGCAAACTGTTCGGGTCAATAACAACCATGGATATTTCTGAGGCATTAAAAGCGGAAGGACTTGAAATTGACAAGAAAAAGCTGTCTATTGATGAACCAATCAAAAGGGTTGGAGCATATGTTGTCGGCGTGAAACTGCATCATGATGTCTCCGCGCAGCTGAATATAAAAGTCGTTGAGGAATGAAAGAAACTGAACTCCAGGTTGATAAACTCCCGCCACAGAATATAGAGGCGGAGCAGTCCGTTCTCGGAGCAATCCTGATAAGCAACGACGCTCTGCCTCACGCCCTTGACTCACTTGAGGTTGAGGATTTTTACAAGATGTCCCACCGGAAGATATACCACGCAATGAAGGACCTCTACAATAAAAATGAACCTATAGACCTCATCACGCTTGCCGATTATTTTAAAAGGACAGGAGAAATTGAAGCAGTCGGTGGAATCTCATATCTCTCATATATTTCAAATATGGTGCCCACTTCCGCAAACATCAGATACCATGCGCGCATCATCAGGGAAAAAGCTGTCCTTAGAGGACTCCTGCGGGCAGCTACAGATATCGCCGGGAAGGTATATGAATATAATCTCGAACCCGAAGAGCTCATTGACTATGCGGAGAAAATGATCTTTGAAATCTCTGACAAAAGAACAAAAGAGCATTTTCAGACACTCGAAAAGGTCATCAAGGCCAGTTTTGTTACAATAGAGAATCTTTATAACAAAAAGGAAACCGTATCCGGCGTACCTTCCGGGTTCAGTGATTTAGATGAACTGACTACAGGTTTTCAGAAGGGAGACCTCATTATTTTCGGCGGAAGGCCGTCAATGGGAAAAACCGCCTTTGCGCTGAATATTGCCCAGCATGTCGGTCTTGAAATGAGGGAACCTGTTGCCATATTCAGTCTTGAGATGTCAAAAGAACAGCTCGCCTTCAGGATGCTCTGTTCAGAGGCAATGGTCAACTCCAATCACATACGCAAAGGCTTTATCAAGAAAGAGGACTGGCATAAACTGACCAGCGCTGCAAGCAAGTTGATAGAGGCCCCCATCTACATTGATGATTCTTCAGATATTAACGTTCTTGATCTCAGGGCAAAAGCGCGTCGCTTGAAAATGGAACATGGGCTGAGTCTCATCATTGTTGACTATCTTCAGCTGATGAAAAGCTGGGGAAGCTTCGAACGAAGAGAACAGGAAATCTCCGATATCTCACGCTCCCTCAAAGGCCTCGCAAAGGAGCTATCCGTGCCAGTTATTGCCGTAAGCCAGCTCAACCGGAGCGTTGAGCATCGCAGGCCTCCGAAACCCATGATAGCGGACCTGAGGGAATCAGGGGCTATTGAACAGGATGCTGACGTCATTCTCTTCCTTTACCGGGATGAGGTTTACAACAAGGATAACCCCGCAAATCGCGGATTGGCGGAAGTTGATATCGCAAAACAGAGAAACGGACCAGCTGGAGATACAGTGAAGCTTACATTCATGTCCAGCTGTACACGGTTCATGAATCTGGCGGACAGAAATATGATTGAGATGGACGAGGAGGCCTTTTGAGGAGAAACCCGGCGGTTGCTGGACAGTTTTATTATGATGCCGTGTCCAAGCTTGATCTACAGGTCAGGCAGTATACAGATAAATCTGCCCTCAAGGAAAAAGCCATTGCTATTGTCTCTCCCCATGCCGGTCTGGTATATTCAGGCTCAGTCGCTGGAGCAGTCTATTCCGGCATCGAATTCCCGGAGACCTTCATCCTGCTGGGACCAAATCATACGGGGGTTGGACCGAAAATATCTTTGATGGAGAGCGGTGAATGGGCGATCCCGACCGGTGTCTTCGAAATAGACAAAACACTGGCTCAAAGGATTTCACTGAATACAGGCATCGTAACAAAAGACACGCAGGCGCATATGTTTGAACATTCCCTTGAAGTCCAGCTGCCATTTATTGCATACTTCTCCCGGAACGTGAAGATTGTTCCTGTAGCAATATTATCCGCTTCTCTTGAAGAATGCAGAATCCTGGGAGAAGGCATCGCGAAGTCAATAAAGGATTCAGGACATTCCGTTGTTATAGTTGCGAGCTCGGATATGAGCCACTATATCCCGGAGGAAACAGCACGAAAGAAGGATACCATGGCAATTGACAGGATTCTCGCGATTGATCCTGAGGGTATGCATGAAACCGTGCTGAGGGAAAAGATATCCATGTGCGGATATCTCCCTGTAACGGCAGCATTATATGCTGCCAAGGCATTAGGAGCCCGGTCCGCAAGGCTCGTGAAATATACAACATCAGCGGAAGTCAGCGGTGATTATGATCATGTTGTTGGTTATTCAGGAATAATAATCCGATAGCAAGTCGGAGGAAATACAGAGGGGACGGCATGACTGAGAATTGGGAAGATAAAAGAAGGCACAAAAGGTATGCAGTAGATGGTATTCACGGAAATCTGCTGTATTCTTCCGATGTTAACGTTGTTAACCTTAGCGTTGACGGCGCTGCTATTGAAACAAAAAAACGTCTCGAACTTAACCGGGATTATCCTTTCAAGATAAGGTTTAAAGGCTCCATGCTGAACCTTAAGGGCAAAGTAGTATGGTCAGTACTCAGCCACTCGGAAAAGAAAGACTCCGGAGAAGTAATGCCCGTATATAAAGCCGGGCTGAAATTCATGGACGTCATGGATGAAAAGACAAAAATGCTTCTTAAGTTCATCGAAGAAAGCAGGGTCAAAGACCCGGAAAAGAGGCTGTCCGGCATACGCTTCAAGATCGCTGATTCAGGCAATATCATGATTGATTTTCCATACAGATATGATGTCAAAAAGGTAAGTTTGTCCGGCATGCTTATAGAGACTGACTATCCTCTCGACCTGAATACACACCACAGCATGGAACTCTTCCTTGACAGTGACATCCTGGGCATTCTCGGAAGGATCGCAAACTGCACAAAAAAGCAGATGGTTGATCAGGAGAAATTCGACGTTGGCATAGAATTCATAGGCATGTCCGACAACGATAAGGTAATCCTGAAAGAATTCATTGACACTCTAGATTAGACAGCTTGTTTTTCCTGTTCAGGCTTTGTTATATTATTAAGTTATTAAAAATTTCTTTATGGAGGAAAGATGTACGCAATAGTTGAAAATGGAGGGAAACAATACCGCGTCTCCCCTGAAAAAACGATAAAGGTCGAGAAACTCCCTCAGCAAAAGGGAGAAAGTGTAACCATCGATAAAGTTCTCCTTGTCGCTCAGGATGACAGGATAGTATCAGGGTCACCCTATATCAGCGGCGCCAAAGTTATAGCAACGGTCGAAAATAACGGGAAGGACCGGAAGGTGCTTGTGTATAAACAGAGGCCAAGGAAAGGGTACCGCCGCCTCAGGGGACACAGGCAGCAATTCACTTCTCTTAAGATCATGGAAATCGTTCTGGAGGGTTAGAATGGCACATAAAAAGGGAGTTGGAAGTTCAAGGAACGGTCGTGACAGTGAATCGCAACGCCTCGGGGTTAAAAGGTTCGGAGGCGAATTTGTCAGGGCAGGCAATATACTTGTACGGCAGAGAGGCACGAAATTTCATCCTGGAACCAATGTGGGAAAGGGATGTGACGATACGCTTTTCGCAAAGATTGACGGGATTGTAAATTTTGAAAGAAAAGACAGGACCAGACTTCAAATAAGCGTTTACCCGATGACTCAGTAAACGAAGTGGTTGCCATGAAGAATCAGAAGGCAGGCCTTCAGCCTGCCTTTTTTTGTCATCTTTCACCGTATTTTGAATGCTCTCAGATACAGTCTCTTTCCAGTTTTCTCATTTATAAGGTTGAAAACTATGCAATTTGTTGATTATGTAAAAGTCATGCTAAAGGCCGGAGACGGCGGCAGAGGATGCGTGAGTTTCAGAAGGGAGAAATATGTACCCAGAGGCGGGCCAAATGGGGGTGACGGCGGACGCGGTGGTCATATTATCATCAGGGCTGATAATGAATTGCATACCCTGATTGACTTGAGATATCATCACGAATACCGGGCTGAACGCGGCGGACATGGGAAGGGAAAAAACATGCACGGGAAAAACGGGGAAGACCTTGTCATTCCGGTACCCCTTGGCACCGTCATTAAAGATATGGATAGCGGTGAAGTTCTTGCTGATCTGGATTCTGAGGAAAGTTTCTACATAGCAGTCCGGGGCGGAAGGGGTGGGCTCGGCAATTCGCATTTTGCCACTTCTGTACGGCAGACCCCCCGTTTTGCCCAGCCAGGAGAACCAGGCGAAGAAAAACAGTTTATATTTGAACTTAAACTTCTTGCGGACGCCGGATTGATCGGCCTTCCAAACGCCGGGAAATCAACCCTGATATCTGCCATTTCCGCTGCAAGGCCTAAAATTGCAGATTATCCATTCACTTCTCTTTCACCAAACCTTGGGGTGGTAAAACATGGGGAGTTCAGAAGCTTCGTTGTCGCGGATATTCCCGGACTGATTGAAGGCGCTCATCGCGGAGCCGGTCTTGGCTTTCAGTTCCTGAGACACGCCGAACGGACAGCAATCCTCCTGCATCTGATTGACATATCGGTTATGTCTGATACCGACCCTGTTGCCTGTTTTGAAACAATCAACAGGGAGCTTGGGCTATACAGCCCTGAACTGCAAGGCAAATGCCGGGCAGTTGCTGCAACAAAAATTGACATAGCAGATAAAAACAGGCTTGACAGTCTTGAACAATATTGTAAAACTAATGCCATTGATTTTTTTGCAATTTCATCTGTGACTGGTCAGGGAATAAGCAGGCTGGTATCGTATCTTGCAGAAAAAATCGAAGGCGCAAAGAATGAAAAGGCTCGTAATCAAAATAGGCAGTAATATCCTGGCAAACCTGAATGAAGGGCTTAACACAACCCGGATTTCTTCTCTTGCAGGGGATATTACCGCGCTGACCGGTTCAGGCTTTGAAGTAGTGATTGTTTCTTCCGGTGCCGTTGCGGCCGGCATGAAAAAACTCGGGCTTAGTTCAAAACCAAAGGATATACAATTCAAGCAGGCAGCCGCCGCAGTCGGACAGAGCAGCCTTATGTGGGCATATGAGAAGAGTTTTGGCGATCAGGGAAAGAAAGTCGCACAGGTGCTGCTTACAAGAGACGACCTGTCCGACAGAAAGAGATATATCAACGCAAAAAATACTCTTTCGACTCTGCTTTCATACGGAATCATACCGGTAATCAATGAAAATGACACAGTTGCCACTGACGAGATACGGTTCGGAGACAACGACCTCCTCGCTTCACTTGTAGCCGGGCTGATTGAGGCTGAGCGTCTTGTCATACTCTCAGATGTTGACGGCTTATATACACATGATCCGGGCAGGTCTTCTGACGCCCATTTAATTGAATTTGTTGAGGAGATAACCCCCGAGCTTGAATCAAGGGCAAAAGGCGCCGGGAGCACTGTAGGGACAGGCGGTATGTTTTCCAAACTCCTCGCAGCAAAGCGCGCTATGAATCAGGGGATAACCGTGCATATAATCAGCGGGAAAAAAGAAGGTCTCCTGCGTTCGCTCGCAACCTCCGATGAGCTGTCTTCCGGAACACTTTTCAAGCCGAAACATGGAAAGCTTTCTCTGCGTAAGGGCTGGATTGCCTATAGCAGCCGCGCTAAAGGTACCATTGTTATTGATGACGGGGCAGTAAAGGCGTTGCTCCATGATGGGAAAAGTCTTCTTCCATCAGGGATTCTCTCAATCGAGGGCAGCTTCGAGACAGGGGATGCAGTTAATTGTCTGGATGCAAAAGGCAACCGCATCGCCAAGGGTATCACCAATTATTCATTTGCAGAGGTTGCAAGAATCAGAGGTAAAAAAACCTCCGAGATTGAAAAAATCCTCGGGTATAAATACTCTGATGAGGTGATTCACAGGGACAACCTTGCCGTGTTATAGAATTTAACACTGAGAAGATTTTCAAAACATCAGACAAACCCTGCATTATCCAGCATTTCCTTCAGCATTTCCCTTGCCTTCAATAAAACTGCAACAGACTCAATGTCCTGATAATCACGATATGTAAAAATATGCGGCTTGTAAGTGCCGTCCCCGAAAACAAGGGTAACTTCCGCATAAATACCCTTGTTCAAATAAATACGGTGCGCGTAGTTTTTTGTTGACGCAAGGACCACCTTTGCCAGCGTCAGGCATCCTGGATCAATATTGATTGTACGTTTTCCTTTAACTGAAAGAGCTGCCTCGATATCATTTGTCATGAGCTTGACATCTGCAAGAATCCCCGGGTCAATCAGATTTTTGAAAAATATGAATGCTCTGTTGACAGGCCCACCAAGTTCATCACGGTAATAGACTGAATAGTCCCAAGGATAAGATTCACTTTCCAGAAAAATATCACCGCAAGAACTGACAAGCATCTCCCTTGCGCGGGATAAACTGCTGTTGTCATGGTACAGTATACCGGTAAAAAGAAGAGAGGGTTCAGGTGGAGAGGGTTTCCCCATCCGGGTATGCTATTCGTTTAGCAGTTTGGTTAGCAGATTGACTGCCTGTTCCGAGTCCCACTCAGCAGGGCCGATTACTTTTTCCCTCAGAAATCCCTTTTTGTCGATGATGAATGTCTCAGGAACGCCGGTGATTCCAAACTGCCTTGCACCTGAATTATCCGGGTCAAGATACACAGGGAAAGTATATCCCCTTTCCTTCAGATACTGAACAATCCTTTTTTCATCGTCCCGGAAAAGAACGGTTATCATTTTAAACTGGGTGTTGCCTGACAGATTGCGATAGAGTTTTTCAATAGAAGGGATTTCCTCAATGCATGGTTCACACCATGATGCCCAGAAATTGACAAAAACAACAGAGCCTCGAAGTTCTGAAAGTCTCAGGGTGTTTTTACTGATGTCGATAAGCTTGATATCAGGAGCTGCAATAACAGGCTGCCGGGTATCGGGAATGTCCGCCTGCTTATGGGTCAGCAGGGCTATAAGGATTACAGATATGATGAGAATAACAAGGACAAACGCCTTATGCTTCATGACAATTTGCTGTCACAGGTCAGTTGACGCCGGAAAAGACAGGTGCCTCTTCATATTCCACAAATACAGGGATATCCGCTTCAAGAATAACCTTAACCCTGTTGACTCCCTTGAACCTCCCCTTGAGTATCTCCCCGGAAAGCTGGTCTTCTATGACCTTCTGAACAGCGCGACGCATAGGCCGTGCACCATATACAGGCTGATAATAATGGCTTATTATCCATTCCTTGACTTCATGAGAGACTTCAATTATCAGCTCCTGTTCAAGCAGCATTTTGTTTGTCTCTTCAATCAGCAGGTCAATGATGGACATCAGATGACCCTTTTCAAGCGGATGGAATACAACTATATCGTCAACCCGGTTCAGAAATTCAGGGTTGAATGTTTTCTTAAGTTCATTCAGCACGTTCTCTTTTATTTTCTCATATGCAAGTTCCGACGTATCTTTCTGGAAACCAAGGGGTGTTGCCTTCTCGATCAGTCTGGCACCGAGGTTTGATGTCATAATGATAACAGTATTCCTGAAGTCAACCTTTCTTCCGTAACTGTCGGTAAGAGTCCCCTCGTCAAGCACCTGCAATAGTATGTTGAATACATCCGGGTGTGCCTTCTCTATTTCATCAAAGAGCACAACTGAATACGGCCGCTTCCTGATCTTTTCAGTTAATTGTCCACCCTCTTCATATCCGACATAACCTGGAGGGGCGCCGGTCAGACGTGATACATTAAACCTTTCCATATATTCGGACATGTCAATCTTGATAAGGGCATGCTCATCATTGAACATAAAAGACGCCAGTGCCTTGGCAAGCTCTGTCTTGCCGACGCCTGTTGGACCAAGAAAAAAGAAAGAGCCGATTGGTTTTTTGCTGGATTTAAACCCGGCGCGTGACCTCCTGATTGACTGGGATACGGCCTTGATAGCCTCTTCCTGCCCTATAATCCGCCGGTGAATATCATCTTCCATTTTAAGGAGTTTCTCCGACTCCTTCTCCTCAAGTTTTGAAAGGGGGATTCCTGTCATCTTTGATACTGTGTAGGTAACATCCTCTTCCATAATAACCGGGACGTCCTTGTTCAGGTTATCCTTCCACTGCCTGCTCAGCTGCTCATATATACGTTTCAGTTTTTCTTCTTCCAATCTCACGGAAGAAGCCTTTTCAAGGTCATGGAGCTTGATATACAGGCTTTTTTCCCTGGAAAGCCTCTGGATATCACTTTCAAGGTCTTTCATCTCCCTGGGTGTGCTGTAACGTTTAAGTTTTATCCGGGAACCAGTCTCGTCAATGACGTCGATTGCCTTGTCCGGAAGATATCTGTCGGATATATATCTGTCAGAAAGCTTTGCTGCAGCCTCCATCGCGAGGTCTGTAATCCTGATCTTGTGATAGGATTCATATCTGGTCTTCAGCCCCTTAAGAATATCTATTGTGTTATCCAGACTCGGGGGCTGAATGTTAATCGGCTGGAACCGCCTTTCAAGCGCGCCGTCCTTTTCAATGTATTTGCGGTATTCATCAGGCGTCGTTGCCCCGATGCATTGAATCTCACCCCGTGAGAGGGCAGGCTTAAGCATGCTCGATGCATCAACAGAACCCTCTGCCGCGCCAGCACCTATGAGTGTATGCAGTTCATCAATGAAGAGAACAATATTGTCAGACTGCACAATTTCCTTCATGACAACTTTCAGCCTTTCTTCAAATTGTCCTCTGTACTTTGTTCCCGCTATCAGAGCACCCAGGTCAAGTGAAATGATGCGCTTTCCAACAAGGATCTCAGGGATATCACCCGATATCATTTTTTGCGCAAGGCCCTCAACAATTGCAGTTTTACCAACTCCGGGCTCTCCAATAATAACAGGGTTATTCTTTATCCTTCTGCCCAGTATCTGAATAAGCCGGTCAATCTCATCTTCCCTGCTGATTACCGGATCGAGTTTCCCTTCTCTTGCCATCTGGGTAAGATCCCTGCCGAATTCATCGAGCGCAGGCGTAGTACTCTTCTTTTCCTTAGTCTGTGAATGGGAACGAATCGAAAAGTTGATGGTAAGCTGACGCGCTCCGAGCAGGTTTGCGCCAAAGTTGCGCAGAACTCTTCCGCCAATGCCTTCCTCCTCCCGTATCAGACCAAGAAGGATGTGCTCACTTCCGATGTATGAATGCCCGATAAGTCTTGCTTCTTCAACAGCGAGTTCCAAAACCTTTTTAGCGCGGGGGGTAAAAGGTATGTCCCCGAATGTCATCAGGTTGGTACCCTGCGGAAGGTTTCTTTCGATCTCCAGCCGGATTTCCTGGGAAGAGATTCCGATACGTTTCAGTATTGCAACAGGAAGGCCGTCTTCTTCACGCAGAACAGCCAACAAGAGATGTTCTGTGCCAAGATAATCATTCTGACGCTTTTCGGCTTCCTCGCGTGCATAAATGATGACCTTTCGTCCGCGTTCGGTAAATTTCTCAAACATTATGAAATACCTTTATTTTCAGCCATTCCTAACTATGATAATACTTATTTCGGCAGATTAATGTCAACACTTTAGCCTGCTTACACTATCAGCACGGTAAATGTATTTTTGTATATCATTCCTCTTTAATACTCATTATATTGTCGCAGGATAAAGCCCGCAGATAACTTATCTCCACACAATTTCCGGAAGTGCCTCTTTCATAATCCCATTTTTTCAAACAGCCTGACAATAATGGTATTCGACAGAATAATTCCCTTCCGTGTCAGTCTGAGATGCCCGTTTTGAGTTTCAATATAGCCGTCATTTTCAAGTTCACGTACTGCATCTGAAATATTCAGACCAAGTTCCTTCGCCTGTATAATGCTTATCCCGTCAGTCTTCCGCAGCCCGAGGAAAATAAACTCCCGAAGGATATCACTTTCAGAAAGCCCTGTTATTCCGGTCTCCGGAATAACGCCATTCCTGATATTTCTGATATACACGCCAATATCCTCCATATTTCTTGAACGCATTCCGTTAACAAAAGAATGCGCGCCCGCACCTGCGCCGATATACCCACCCCTGTCCCAATAGTTGATATTGTGAATACACCGGTACCCCGGCAGTGCAAAGTTGGAAATCTCATACTGCTCATACCCGCAGCCTGCGAGGTGATCAATCACATGGTTATACATCTCAACGACAAGACCTTCATCAGGCATCTCCAGCTTCCGTGAGCGTATCAGATGGCCGAGAGGTGTTTTTTCTTCAGGAGTAAGCTCATAGCCCGAGATATGTGCCGGGGCAAAATCCAAAGCTCTGTTAATTGTCCTTTCCCATGAATCCATGTCCTGTCCCGGTATTCCATACATGAGATCAATTGAGAAGTTTACGATTCCGGTGCTCTTAATTGTTTCAAGCATATTCACGGATTCCCTTGCGGTATGAATCCTACCAAGTGTCTCAAGTTCCGTATCATCAAAGGTCTGTATGCCAATACTTAACCTGTTGATGCCAGCCTGAAGCAGGGCTGACAGTTTATCCCGGCTGAGGGCCCCGGGATTCGCCTCAACGGTTATCTCTGCTGCGGGAGAGAGAATATAATTTGCCCTGATACATCCGAGAATCTCTGATAACTGTTCTTCCGGGAGAAGAGAAGGCGTACCGCCGCCTATATAAACTGCTTTCAGTTCACGGGATTGATCCCTTTTTAATGCAAGCTCCGCACATAAGGCATCACAATACGCTCCTGCACCAGATTCATCATGGGGAACAGAGAAAAAATCACAGTAGATACATTTACGGACACAGAAGGGAATATGAATATAAAGGCAATCCGGCATAAGGCCGCTATTTCACCTTGAGAACCGCGAGGAAAGCCTCCTGCGGCAACTCTACTCTTCCGAGCTGCTTCATCTTCCTCTTACCCTCCTTCTGCTTCTCCAGAAGCTTGCGCTTTCGCGTGATGTCACCACCGTAGCACTTGGCGAGAACATCCTTCCGCAAAGCCTTTACGCTCTCACGCGCAATAATCTTGTTCCCGATTGAGGCCTGTATTACAACTTCAAACATCTGTCTCGGGATAATCTGCCTTAACTTTTCCGTTAACTCACGCCCCTTGTAATATGACTTTTCTTTATGGACTATAAGGGAAAGCGCATCTACAACCTCCCCGTTCAGGAGAATATTCAGTTTCACAAGGTCTGATTCCCTGTACCCGAGGAAGTCATAATCCATGGACGCATATCCCTTTGAAAGTGATTTCAGACGGTCATAGAAATCCCAGAGGATTTCATTAAGGGGCAGCTCATATTCAACCTTAACCCTGTCTTTTCCGATGAAATGAAAATTTCTCTGGATGCCCCTCTTTTCCTGGCAGAGATCAAGGACCGGCCCTATGAAATCCTTGGGAAGGAAAACGGTGGTCACAACAAAAGGCTCTTCGATCGAATCATACCGCTCAGGCAGCAAAGCGGGATTGTCTATATAAATAACTTCATCGGCTGCTTTTATTACGCGGTATACAACAGTAGGAGCTGTACTCAGGAGACTGAGATCAAACTCACGTTCAAGCCTCTCCTTGACTATCTCCATATGGAGCAATCCCAGGAAACCGCATCTGAATCCGAAACCAAGGGCAAGGGACGTCTCCGGCTCATATACAAAAGAGAAATCATTCAGCTTCAGTTTATCCAGGGCGTCCCTGAGGTTTTCATACTGATGAGGCGATGTCGGATAGAGACCGCAGAAAACCATCGGTTTGATATCCTTGTATCCCGGGCAAGGCTCAGTGACCGGATTCGCAGCATCAGTTATCGTATCACCAATCTTTGTGTCTGATACCATTTTTATTCCGGCAATGATATATCCGACTTCACCTGAAGTCAGTTCAGAAACAGGTTCCATTTTGGGTGAAAAGATGCCAATCTGCGACACCTCAAAGACACCGCCAGCAGCCATCATCCTGATCCTGTCTCCAGGCTTCACCCTGCCGTCAAAAACCCTGACAAGCACAATCACGCCCTGATAATTGTCAAACCATGAATCAAAAATCAATGCCTTCAAGGGCCTGCTGTCATCACCACCTGGACCCGGTATCCTGCTGACAATTGCCTCAAGTATTTCCCGTGTTCCCCTGCCCTCTTTGGCGCTTGCCAAAATGGCGGATGAACAGTCGATGCCAATGGTTTCCTCAATCTGTTCTTTTGTCTTGTCAGGATCCGCATTTGGCAGGTCTATCTTGTTTATCACCGGAAGTATCTCAAGGTCATTGTCCGATGCAAGATATGCATTTGCGAGAGTCTGTGCCTCAACTCCCTGTGAAGCATCCACAACAAGTATTGCGCCTTCGCAAGAAGCAAGGCTTCGTGAAACCTCATAAGAGAAGTCTACATGGCCGGGCGTATCAATCAGATTAAGGATATAATTCTCTCCGTTATCAGCCGTATAGCGCAACCTTACAGAATGAGCCTTTATGGTTATGCCCCTTTCCTTTTCAAGATCCATAGAATCCAGCACCTGCGCTGTCATCTCCCGTTCGCTGAGCGCGCCGGTATACTCAAGCAGGCGGTCAGCCAGCGTTGACTTGCCGTGGTCTATATGGGCAATAATGGAAAAATTACGTATATTCTTTGTCATAGTTGATTTACCTGGTTCCATACCCTACAGCAGCATTCTGAGGGGTTGATGTGATTGATACCCTTTTGAGTATTATATCGTAATTCATCATGCCTTTACAAAAATCATAATTGCTCAAGCAAATACCAGGATTTGCTTTAAATCATCTTCTCAAAAGATTCCTTTTGCTTCCGGGCTGTTTGCATTTCATTGTTAAATAACTCGACACGCAACTGTCGGTCTGCTTTACATACTATAGATTATAGCTAACCACTAATTCATAACAATTCCTTTAAAATCATTCATATACGCATTACAAACAAATCAGGCATAATCCTTGCTTAATATTACACCGGAAAATAATTATGTTATCTAATCTAATCGGGGGAAAAGGGAAATGAAAAAAAATCTTTTAGTTGTATTGGCTGTTGTAATGATGATGTTTGTAATGTCAAGCCATGTTTCTGCTGACACTATGGCTTTAACATTCACGGGAGGAACTCCTTATGGTTATGTAACTGACCCTCTTCCAAACACTATTGGTTGGGAATTCAGCATTACCGCGCCTGTATCCGTTACAAGCCTTGGGTTTTTTGATATGGATAGCAATGGACTTATTTTAGACCATCAGGTCAGCATCTGGGGACTTGCTCAAAACCAGATTGTTTCCGCTGTTGTAACCAATTCTGATCCGTTAGACCAGGGTTTTCGCTGGGCTTCGGTTTCACCTGTAACACTTGCAGCAGGCACTTACAGGATTGGAGCTTCTATTGACGCTGTTTTAATTGATGACGTAATTGATTATGACAGATACTATTCATCTACTTCTTCAAGAATATTGGCAGCCCCCGTTTCATATAATGGAGGGGTATATCACCTTGGGGGTTTTGCCTATCCGGAAAATATCGGGTTTACTAATAACGGTCGTTTCGGTCCCAACTTTCAATTTAATCCTGAAACAGCCGTTCCTGAGCCTTCAACATCCATTCTCGTAGGAGCAGGCCTTGTTGGATTTGGTCTTTTAAGAAAAAGATTCAGAAAATAGATATAGAGTTTTAAATCTAAAAAAAGGCAGGGTAAAACACCCTGCCTTTTTAATTAAATTTTCAATACCCCATAGTCTTTGCTGTGGGGTTTCCCCTATCCCCCACTTTGAAAAAGGGGGGATATCTATAAGTATACCTTTAAAAGAGTATTTTACGCACTCACTTACACGAAGACCCATTTAATAAAAGAAAGAATCCAATGTGAAGTTGCATATTTTTCCTTGACACAAGCAATTCCATGATTGTCTTGAGGTGCGGCATCATGTTACAATTAATGAAAATTTCAGGGGTTTAACCATGCTTGATGATTCCTTGCCAATCGGTCTTACATTTGATGACGTCCTTCTCCAGCCTTCAAAATCTGATGTAATGCCCAGGGACACTGATCTTTCGACGCTGCTCACAAAGAACATCCAGATCAGGATTCCGATTATAAGCGCTGCCATGGACACTGTAACTGAAGCCAGTCTTGCCATCGCGATCGCGCGGGAAGGCGGCCTCGGAATAATCCACCGGGCAATGTCTCCGGAGAAGCAAGCAACAGAGGTTGATAAAGTCAAAAAATCGGAAAGCGGAATGATCCTCGATCCTATCACCATCCACCCTGATTCCCCGATTTCCGACGCTCTTGCCCTTATGGAGAAATATCGTATTTCCGGCATTCCCGTAACTGAAAATGGAAAACTTACCGGGATTCTGACAAACCGCGATCTCCGATTTGAAACGCATTTCTCCAAGAGTGTTTCAAAAGTCATGACAAGGAAAAAACTCGTTACCGCATCCATCGGCACAACCCTTGAGCAGGCGCAGGAAATCCTGCATCAGTACAAGATTGAGAAACTCCCCATTGTTGACAGTGAAAACAATCTTAAAGGACTTATTACCATCAAGGATATCGAGAAACGGAAGAAGTACCCCAATGCCTGCAAGGACAGCCTGGGACGGCTTCGCGCAGGCGCCGCTGTTGGAACAGGAGAGGATTCAATTATCAGAGCTGAACTTCTGGTAAAGGCCGGGGTTGACGTTATTGTCATTGATACTGCGCATGGTCATACCACACCGGTTATTTCCATGCTTAAGAGATTAAAAAAGATGTTTGACATAGATATTATCGCCGGCAACATCGCGACTGCCGAAGCCGCGCTTGACCTCATAAAGGCAGGCGCCGACGGCATTAAAATCGGCATCGGGCCAGGTTCCATATGCACAACAAGAATTGTCGCGGGCTCGGGAGTGCCGCAGCTTACCGCAATAAAGAACTGTTATGCCGCAGCGAAAAAGAATAAGGTTCCCCTTATCGCTGACGGAGGGATTAAGTATTCAGGTGATATTGTTAAAGCTCTGGCAGCAGGCGCCCATTCAGTCATGATAGGCGGGCTGTTTGCCGGAACCGACGAATCTCCCGGAGAATCTGTTCTCTTCCAGGGCAGGAGTTACAAGGTCTACCGCGGGATGGGTTCGATAGGCGCAATGGAACAGGGCGCAAAAGACAGGTATCAGCAGGCTGGAGTCGAATCCAAAAAGCTCGTACCGGAAGGGGTTGAAGGAAGAGTGCCTTACAAGGGACCGATTTCACAGAGCATCCTTCAGCTTACAGGGGGGCTGCGCTCCGGGATGGGATATTGTGGATGCAAAAACCTTCAGGAGCTGAGAGAAAAGTCGAGATTCATCCGGATTACGGTTGCAGGGTTCAGGGAAAGCCATGTCCATGACGTGATCATAACAAAAGAGGCACCGAATTACCGGCCTGACTGGTAATCTTTTGCCATGAACCTTACAGAAAAAATCCTTGTACTTGATTTTGGATCGCAGTATACGCAGCTTATCGCAAGACGTGTCCGGGAAAACCGTGTATATTCAGAAATATTTCCCTGCAATGCTTCACTTGAAAAAATCAGGAGTTTCCAGCCCAAAGGAATAATTCTATCCGGAAGCCCTTCTAGTGTCTATGAAAACAACGCACCATTCCCGGATAATGGAATATTTGACCTTGGGATCCCTGTACTCGGCATCTGTTACGGCATGCAGCTCATGGCGCATCTCTTTGGGGGAAAAGTCAGCAAGGCGGCCAGACGTGAATACGGACACGCCAACCTGATAATTGATGACCCTTCCGACTTGCTGAAAGGGATCGGTTCATCTTCCAAAACAAGTGTCTGGATGAGCCATGGCGACAGGATTGAAAAATGTCCGGTTGAATTTAATCCCATCGCACATACCGCCAATTCACCTGTCGCGGCCATGACCTGGAAGAAAAGGAAATTCCATGCCCTTCAGTTTCATCCCGAGGTTGTCCATACTCCCGAGGGATCGGGGATCATTAAAAATTTCATCTTCAGGATCTGCAGGTGCAAGCCTGCGTGGACAATGCATTCGTTTATTGAGACCGCCACTAAAGAGATACGGGATAAGGTGGGAACACGGAAGGTTGTGTGCGGCATCAGCGGCGGCGTTGACTCAACAGTTGCAGCGGTGATCGTTCACAGGGCTATAGGCGACCAGCTCACATGCATCTTTGTTGATAACGGGGTTCTGCGTTCCGGTGAGGCACAAAAGGTTGAGGAAACCCTGCGGAGGCATTTCCGGATGAATATTCATTGTGTAGACGCATCAAAAAGGTTTATGAAAAAACTGGCAGGAGTTACTGACCCTGAGATAAAACGGAAAGCCATCGGAAACGAATTCATAAGGATATTTGAAAACGAGGCTAAACGCATTTCTGGCGTAAAATTTCTTGCACAGGGGACGTTGTATCCGGATGTTATCGAAAGTGTCTCTTTTCGGGGACCTTCAGCAACAATAAAAAGCCACCACAATGTCGGCGGACTGCTGGAAAGAATGCGACTGAAACTCATTGAACCGCTTAGGGAGCTATTCAAGGACGAGGTCAGGGTACTCGGTAAAGAAATCGGAATTCCTGATGAAATTATCAACCGTCATCCGTTCCCGGGCCCCGGGCTTGCCATCAGGGTCATTGGAGAAGTAACACAGGAGCGGTGTGATATCCTGAGGAAAGCCGATATGATAGTATTGGAAGAGATTAAAAATGCGGGGCTTTATCATGAAATCTGGCAGGCCTTCGCCGTGCTTCTTCCAGTCAAGAGTGTCGGCGTCATGGGTGATGAACGGACATACGAGAATGTTATCGCGGTCAGGGCGGTAAAAAGCCTTGACGGCATGACCGCTGACTGGGCAAATATCCCATATAACGTCCTCGGAACAATATCAAACCGGATCATAAACGAGGTAAAGGGTATCAACAGAGTTGTATATGATATCAGCTCAAAACCTCCAAGCACCATCGAATGGGAATAACTGAAGAAATCGTTATCAATAAATTCAGGTGAAAAGCTGATCGTATTCCCCTTATTAAGGGTTTCATAATTGAATGAAAATTACTTATAAAATCTCCCCTCTCCCCTCTTTTCCAAAGAGGGGTATTAATCCTCCCTTTGGAAAAGGGAGGGCAGGAGGGATTTTATGATTATTATGTGCATACTATCTTGAGACTTTTAATAAGCTTTTCTGCTTACTGTATTCACTTAATGGCAAGAATATGAATATCAAGCCTTATCTTCAGGAACAACAAACCCGGGTAGATGCATACCTGAAGTCCTATTTCTCTTCACCCATCCGTCCGCCGCAGCTGTTTGAAGCAATGAAATATTCACTTTTTGCCGGAGGTAAAAGGATACGGCCTATCCTTGCGCTTGCGTCTTATGAAGCATGCGGAAGGAACCCTGAAGAGATTTTACACTGCGCTTCAGCACTGGAACTCATCCACACCTATTCGCTCATACACGATGACCTCCCGGCAATGGACGATGATGACCTGAGGAGGGGAAAACCATCCAATCATAAAGTCTTTGGAGAGGCAATTGCTATCCTTGCGGGAGACGCCCTTCTGACCGAGGCGTTTTCCATGATAGTAACCATGCAGAAACCCGTAAATATTCCGGCTACGTCAATAGTCAGGGTTATACGCGAGATCGCACAGGCCGCTGGGGTTCTCGGAATGGTCGGCGGGCAGGCACAGGACATTCTCTCTGAAAACACCGAAATCGACAGCACCACACTCGACTTCATCCACCGTCACAAGACAGCCGCACTCATCGCGGCATCAGTAAAAATCGGGCCGATACTGGCTGACGCGGGAGATGAGCAGCTTCACCGCCTGTCAGAATATGGCGAAACCATAGGTCTGGCTTTTCAGATTATTGATGATATACTTGATGTGGAAGGCTCTACAGAGGAATTGGGCAAAACAGCAGGGTCTGACCTGGCAAGGAAAAAAGCAACCTACCCTTCCCTCTTCGGCGTTAGGGACGCACGCAATAAGGCACGGGACCTTATAACCGCTGCAATCGACGCCCTTGCCCCTTTTTCCGAAAAGGCGGATCCCCTGAGAGAAATCGCTGTCTATCTGATTGAAAGGAAGGCATAACGCATGTTTCTTGAAAAAATACAGTCCCCGGCGGATGTAAAGAAACTTAATTTCCCCGAGCTGAAGAAACTCTCAAAAGAGATAAGAGATGAAATGGTGTATCGTGTGTCAAGAAACGGAGGGCATCTCTCATCAAATCTCGGTATTGTTGAACTGACACTCGCTCTCCATTCAGTGTTCGATTCACCTTCGGACAAGATTATCTGGGATGTCGGACATCAGTCTTATCCTCACAAGCTCATTACCGGCCGCTACGAACGCTTTGCCACACTGAGGAAATACAAGGGAATTGCCGGTTTCCCCAGGAGAAACGAAAGTGAACATGACTCTTTCGGCACAGGACACAGTTCCACTTCAATCTCCGCCGCACTCGGTATCCTGGAAGCCAGGGATAAAAAACATGAACACTTCAAGGTCATTGCCGTTATCGGTGACGGTGCCATGACCGCAGGGCTTGCGCTTGAAGGATTGAACAATGCCGGAGATCTGAAAAAAGATCTTATCGTTGTCCTGAATGATAATGAAATGTCCATTTCACCAAACGTTGGAGCACTCTCCGCTTACCTGAACAGGATACTCACCGGTGAACGTTACCAAAAGTTCAAGAAAGAGACAAAGACTTTCCTTGAAAGCATTCCAAAGCTGGGTGACAGGGCAGCAAAGATCGCACAGAAGACAGAAGAGATGCTGAAAGGACTTATACTCCCGGGAGTACTTTTTGAGGAACTTGGATTTAATTATGTCGGACCGATTGACGGCCACAACCTTGAACTCCTTACTGAAACATTCAAAAGAATCAGGACGTCAACTGCTCCGGTGCTTATCCATGTCATAACTAAAAAGGGCAAAGGTTATGAGTTTGCCGAGAAGAATCCGTCCCTGTTCCATGGTATAGGACCTTTCTCTCTCGAAACAGGCCTGCCTGTCAGCAGTCCAGGACAGACATACAGTGAAGTATTCGGAGAAACGCTTATGGAACTCGCCAAGAAAAACGACAGTATTATCGCCATAACCGCCGCTATGAAAGAGGGGACAGGGCTTGAGTATTTTGCCCGCAAATACCCGGAGCGGTTTTATGATGTCGGAATTGCCGAGCCCCATGCTGTTACTTTTGCCGCGGGACTGGCGAGCCAGGGATTAAAGCCCGTAGTTGCGGTTTATTCAACGTTCCTCCAGCGGGCATATGACGAAATCATTCACGATGTCTGCCTGCAGAACCTACCTGTGGTTTTTGCGATAGACAGGGCGGGAATTGTTGGTGAAGACGGGCCAACCCATAACGGCCTTTTTGATCTTTCGTTCTTAAGGCATATACCGAATATTGCCATTTTGTCACCCAGTGATGAGGTTGAATTCAGACAGATGCTTGAACTTGCCATAAACCACAACGGCCCATCTGCAATAAGATATCCAAGAGGCAAAGCCCTGTTGCCGGATGATACCACACAAGTCCGGGAAGCCTTTCAGATGGGGAAATCCGAGGTGTTAAAGGATGGAAGTGATATTGCACTGTTAGCGCTTGGACACATGGTGCATCCTGCATTGAAGGCAGCAGAACGTCTTGAGCGCGAAGGGATATCCGCCATGGTTATTAACGCGCGGTTTGTAAAACCGCTGGATCATACCCTGCTCTCATCCGTTGCTTCAGAGGTGCGTGTTCTGATGACTATTGAGGAAAATGCCCTTCAGGGAGGCTTCGGGAGCGCTGTTCTTGAATTTCTGAACAAACAAGGTCTGAAAGACACAACTATCAGACGAATGGGCATACCGGATACATTTCTTGAGCAGGGGAGTCAGGAAGAGCTGAGAAGGATGTACGGGCTCGATGAAGAAGGAATTTACACAACCGCACTTTCACTTATTCAGATACATCAAAACCGCATTTGAAAGAGCGCCTTGACAAGCTTCTTTTCTCAAAAGGTCTTGCCGAAAGCAGGGAAAAGGCAAAGGTACTTATTCTGGAAGGCAAGGTCCTCGTTGACGGGCAGAAGATAACAAAGGCAGGAACATCTGTAAGTGAATCCTCCGAGATTACCGTTAAAGAAGAACTCCCTTTCGTAAGCAGGGGAGGCATAAAACTTGATGCGGCACTCGCCTTCTTTTCCCTGTCCGTTACGGATGCCATTATCATGGATGTCGGCTCATCAACCGGCGGGTTTACCGACTGCCTCCTGAAAAGAGGCGCAGGAAAGGTTTATTGTATAGATGTCGGATACGGCCAACTGGCCTGGTCGTTACGAACAGACCAGCGGGTCGTCCTGATGGAAAGAGTCAACGTGCGGTATCTTGACAGAATAATTGAAGAACAAAGAAAGGTTTTTGATGACAGCAAATTTGAAGATCTTGTTCAATCCCGCATTGATCTTGCCGTAATAGATGTCTCTTTCATTTCCCTGAAAAAAGTAATTCCTGCAGTGGTCGGCTTTCTGAAAAACAGCGGATCAATTCTTGCCCTTATCAAACCGCAGTTTGAAATCGGCAAGGGAGAGGTTGGAAAAGGCGGCATCGTAAGAGATGAGAATAGCAGGCTGAAAACAGTTGAAGAAGTCAGGGAAGCATCTGAATCCCTCGACCTTCAAACCATCGGGTTTTTTGAGTCGCCACTCCCCGGACAAAAAGGCAACATTGAATATTTTTTGTATATGAAAAGGAGAATCCATGGAAGAAGCTAAGCATTTGCTTGCCCTTGACCTCGCAATGGCATCGCAGGAGGTAATCGATATTCTTATTGAAGACCCGTCTGATCCTTCCATCTTTGAAGAAATCGCGGATGCCAATATCCACAGGCCCGAGATTCTTGTTCTCATGCTTAAATCTCCATATACTCCTGCCGGAGTTCGGGAGCGGGTTGGAAAGGCTTTGCAGCTTTCAACTCTTCCTTCCTCGGTAAAACCACCGTCAGATGGAGAACCTGAAGAAGTGCGCGCAAAGACTATACTGCAGAAAATCCAGATGCTAAATGTGCCTCAGCGAAGGCAGCTTGCATTGAAAGGCGGAAGAGAAATCCGATCTGTCCTGATTAAGGACGCGAATAAAGAGGTTATGATAAACGTTCTCGAAAACCCGAAGATTTCTGAATCAGAAGTTGAAATGCTCGCACGATCACGCGCAACCCATGACGACGCATTAAGAAAAATCTCCAAGAAACGGGAATGGATGAGGAGTTATCCCATTATCCTCGCGCTGGCAACAAATCCCAAGACACCACCGGGAATGTCCGTTCCTCTCGTAAAAGAGCTGAAGACAAAAGATCTCCAGGCAATAGAGAAGAACAGAAATGTATCTGAAGCCGTCCGCTCCGCATCAAAAAAAATCCTTATGATGAAAAGAGGGAAATAACACCTCTTGCAAAATTTCGCTGAATCCCTTTTAATAAAATTCCGGTATGCTCAGAATATTCAGGATTGAAAAATCGCACACGGGGATAATTTCCGAATCCACGCTCTTCAAGGTGCTCAAGTATCTTGACAGAAAGGATATCGAAACGCCATTTCTCCTTGTCGACAGGGAGAAACTCAGGGAAAAGGCTTCTGGCATAGGCAGGTCCATCAGGAACGCCAAGGTATTTTACGCAGTCAAGGCAAATCCTGATATCAGAATACTGCGGTTTCTCCATGAACTTGGGATGGGTTTTGAAATAGCCTCTGAGGGTGAACTTGAAATCCTTGCATCCCTGGGAGTTGATCCGGGACGTATTATTTCAAGCAACCCGGTTAAATCCTTTAAGTTCCTGAAATCTGCCGCCTCTCATAAAATACGGTATTTTTCATACGATTCCCCGGATGAAGTTGATAAACTTGCAAGGTATATTCCCAATTGCAATGTTTACGTAAGACTTTCTGTACCCAACGAGGGAAGCGAGTGGCCTTTAAGCAAGAAATTCGGAGTAGAACTCGATGAAGCCGCTGACCTTCTGTGTTATGCAAAAGAAAAAAAGCTCAGTCCGGTGGGATTGACCTTCCATGTGGGATCACAGTGTACAAATGTCTATAACTGGCATATTGCCCTCGACAAGGCAAGGACATTATGGACCATGGCCGAGAAAAAAGGCATCCGTCTCAGGGTTCTTAACATAGGCGGGGGATTCCCGATCAAATATACCAAAAATGTTATCAGCATTGAGACAATCGAGAAAAATATCAATAGCCTTGTCTATGATAAATTCCCGGAAGACACTGAGGTACACATTGAACCCGGCAGATCAGTAATCGGAGACGCCGGAGTCTTTGTAACCACAGTGATTGGCAAGGCGCGCCGTTCTGATGAAGACTGGCTCTATATTGATGTCGGTGTATTCAATGGGCTGATGGAGAGTATTGGCGGCATAAAGTACAGTTATATCGTTGAAGGCAATAAACAGGCACGCCAGAAGAAAAGATGGACATTAGCCGGCCCGAGTTGTGACAGTTTTGATGTGATAGACAAAAACGTCTCTCTTCCGGAACCCGGAATCGGAAATATGATTCTTATCCTGTCCAGTGGTGCCTATACCATATCCTATGCCTCTGAATTCAACGGTTTTTCTATACCGAAAACAATACTGATATAGCGGGATATTTATATAAGCAGCAAAGAGCCTGTCGCACAAATGTTAAAAAGACCCTTCGACAGGCTCAGGGTGAAAAAACATAAATTTATTGATAGACTCTATAATCGATTTGCCATAAGAGCTTTTTCTTTGTGCTTTTGTGGTAAAATTTTGGAATATCATAAAAGAAGGGATACAACAAAATGATTAAATTCTTTGAAAAAGCACCATATGCCCCGGTAGAGTACCTTTATGATGTTGAAGAAGTACTTTATAAAGGCAAAAGCAACTATCAGGAAATAAAGGTTATTCGTAATCCTTTTTATGGGAAGATGCTTATCCTTGATGACGTTGTGCAAATCACTGAACGCGACGAGTTTTTCTATCATGAAATGCTTACCCATATTGTTATGCACGCCCATCCGGAGCCCAAAAAGGTCATCGTTATCGGCGGCGGTGACGGTGGAGTCGTCAGGGAGGTTTTAAAGCATCCAACAGTGGAAAAGGTCTACTTCATCGAAATTGACAAGGAAGTAATCAATGTTTCAAAGAAATTCTTTCCCGGGGTATCCTGCAGCATTGATGATCCACGCGTTGAGGTAAAGGTAATGGACGGAGCTGAGTTCATCAGACAGACCAAACCGCCGGCAATTGATGCCGTTATTGTTGATTCAACCGATATTATAGGATTTGCCCGGAGCCTCTTTACTGACGAGTTCTTCACCATGATCCGCGACTGCATGACCGACATAGGGATGTTTGTCACTCATTCAGAATCTCTTCATTTTCATAAGGAAATGGTTATAGAAATCCAGGAGACACTGAAAAAGATATTCCCGGTTGCTGATCTTTATACGGCCCCTATTGCCACATACCCCGGGAACTGGTGGTCATTTGCCTGTGCATCAAAACAGCACAGTCTTCGTGAAATCAGAAATACGCCGGCAATCGAAACAAATTACTACGACCATGAAATCCACCAGCAGTGCTTTGTAACCGGAAACCTGTACCGCAGACTGATGAACAGAGAGCTTAAATGGTAGCAGGAACTGCTACCTGCCTTTTCCGGAAATTTTTTCAATCCAGAAAAATGTAAAGGTATTCGACATTAATTGTCGGATATCTTTACACACATCCATTTAACCTAAGACCTCAAAGTATTATATTTCTATATATATCAACAACTTATATTTACTTTAACTATCAGGCACAATTATTGCTTTGTTTGTTAGAGAATTTATTTATTTCAATTATCAGGGGGAAGTGCTATGAAAAAGGTAATGGTTGTTATGGCAGTATTGATGTTGTTGCTTGCTTCATCAACAACAAACGTAGGAGCAACACCTGTTGATCTTTCAAGCTGGTCACAATTAACACTGGATTTCCCCGGTGGACAGGGTCCAGGGAACTGGGTATTGGAACCCGGGAATACCGCTGTGAGGCAGACAGTTAATGCGGACCCGTCTTTCTATCTGAACAACAAAAATCAGTCCAGTTACAAGATGGATGGTTCCTGGCAGGTTCTCCCTGCCGGCAATTACGATGATGATTATATGGGATTTGCCTTTGGCTATCAAAACTCGAGCAACTTCTATTTGTTCGACTGGAAACAGGGGACACAAGGTTACTCAGGAGCAACAGCTGCTGAAGGAATGACCATAAAGAAATTCACAGGCGCAACCGGCAACGGGCTTGTTGATTTATCTCTTGGTGAACTCTGGGAAAACCAGGTTAACTTTGGAGATATGACAGTCCTTGCAACCAAACACTCTTCCACGGCAGGCTGGGCAGATAACGTTCTTTACAATTTCCATCTGGATTTTAACCTGACACCCGGCACATTTCATATAGTCGTCAAGGAAAATACCAACACATTATGGGATGTCGTAGTCAATGACTCAACTTTCACATCAGGGATGTTCGGATTCTACAACTATTCGCAGGAAGCGGTAAGATACGCCGGCTTTGAAGAAACAATCGTACCGCCGTCAGTTCCTGAACCCGGCACAATGCTTTTGCTTGGCCTTGGACTTCTGGGCCTTGTTCCGCTTAGAAATAAGCTGAAAAAATAAGAACACTTCGTTATAAAAAGGCAGAGCCACTGAATGGCACTGCCTTTTTTATTTTCCAAAATATCCACCCTAAACAGATCATCTATATACAATTATCGCAGTATGTTGGATATAATTGTAAAAAAACTCGACATACAACTGTCGGGATGCTTTACAAGCTATAGATTATTTCTAACCACTTCTTCATAACAATTCTTTTAAATCGGTAAGATACACTTTATAAACAAACCAGGCATAATACTTGCTCAATATATACTATCGCATGAATAATTTCTCTAATAGGGGGAATAGGGGAATGAAAAAGGGAAAGATTTTAATGGTTGTTTTGATGTTACTGCTTGTTTCAGCGGCGACAAATGCAGGTGCAGCACTTATTGATTTTGAAAGCGTGGCACAGGGGACATACTCTTCACTGGTTTTTCCTGATGTAACAATAACCTACACCGGTGGCAGCGGGAATTTTGATGTTACTGATTCTGGAAATCCCGGGTCGCCGATATCCGGCAATGCTATATTAAGCTGGTTTCAGCATCACGGGACAGAACCATTCAAGGCAGTCTTTAATATTTCGGTTAACGCAGTTTCTATTGGTGTAGGCGATTTTGGCGCAGATGATGATGAAACATATCTCGCGGCGTATGATTCTGCAAACAATCTCCTGGCGTCTGATTATTATTACAATCCGGCCGATTATTATGGCGGCGATTATCTCTCAGTTTCAAGCTCATCATCAATCGCATACGTCCTGTTCTGGGAGGAAGGGTCATACCCCGGAGCAGTTGCCTGGGACAACCTCTCTTACAGTAACAATGGCCCAACCGTACCTGAGCCTTCCACATTTATTCTCGTAGGAGCAGGGCTTGTTGGAGTTGGTCTTTTAAGGAAGAGATTCTCCAGGTAATCAAAGTTATTTGTTTTTTTCAAAAGGCAGGGCCAAACGCCCTGCCTTTTTATTTCCCAAAACATCTGCGAAAAATAGATCATCCATCCACCGATATCACAGTCTTTTGGATATAATTGTAAAAAAACTCGACAAGCAACTGTCGGACTGCTTTACATACTATAGATTATTTCTAACCACTTCTTCATAACAATCCTTTTAAATCAACCACATGCACATTACAAACAAGCCAGGCATAATACTTGCTTAATAATATATACTGGAAACATAAATAATTTATCTAATAGGGGGAAAAGGGAAATGAAAAAGGGAAAGATTTTAATGGTTGTTTTGATGTTACTGCTTGTTTCAGCGGCGACAAATGCAGGTGCAGCACTTATTGATTTTGAAAGCGTGGCACAGGGGACATACTCTTCACTGGTTTTTCCTGATGTAACAATAACCTACACCGGTGGCAGCGGGAATTTTGATGTTACTGATTCTGGAAATCCCGGGTCGCCGATATCCGGCAATGCTATATTAAGCTGGTTTCAGCATCACGGGACAGAACCATTCAAGGCAGTCTTTAATATTTCGGTTAACGCAGTTTCTATTGGTGTAGGCGATTTTGGCGCAGATGATGATGAAACATATCTCGCGGCGTATGATTCTGCAAACAATCTCCTGGCGTCTGATTATTATTACAATCCGGCCGATTATTATGGCGGCGATTATCTCTCAGTTTCAAGCTCATCATCAATCGCATACGTCCTGTTCTGGGAGGAAGGGTCATACCCCGGAGCAGTTGCCTGGGACAACCTCTCTTACAGTAACAATGGCCCAACCGTACCTGAGCCTTCCACATTTATTCTCGTAGGAGCAGGGCTTGTTGGAGTTGGTCTTTTAAGGAAGAGATTCTCCAGGTAATCAAAGTTATTTGTTTTTTTCAAAAGGCAGGGCCAAACGCCCTGCCTTTTTATTTCCCAAAACATCTGCGAAAAATAGATCATCCATCCACCGATATCACAGTCTTTTGGATATAATTGTTAAGCAACTCGACATACAACTGTCGGGATGCTTTACAAGCTATAGATTATTTTTAACCACCTCTTCATAACAATCCTTTTAAATCAACCACATACACATTACAAATAAGCCAGGCATAATACTTGCTCAATATTTCACTGGAAAAATTATTTTTTATCTAATTGGGGGAATAAGGGAAATGAAAAAAGAAAAAGTAATAGTTATTGTTGCAGTTTTGATTATGGCAGTATTACAATTGTCACTTGTTTTAGTGGCAACAAAAGCAAGCGCATCATTTTATGATTTTGATAGCTTGGCAGTTGGTACTTATTCAAATATATTATTACCTGATGCAACATTATCCTACACAAAAGGCTACCTTAACCATTTTGATGTAATAAATGCAAATCCAGGGCCACCAATTTCCGGCAATGCACTGTTTAGCTACTCTCACCACCAAGGGCCCGACCCTTTTTTGGTCGTCTTTTCTTATACTTCTTCAATACATTACGTTTCGATCGGGGTTGGGGATTATGGCGCAGATGATGATGAAGCATTTCTCGCTGCATATGATTCCTCAGGCAATTTACTTGATTCTGATTATTATTACAATCCGGCCGGTTATTATGGCGGCGATTATCTCTCAGTTTCAAGCTCATCACGCATCGCGTATGCCAAGTTCTGGGAGGAAGGGTCATACGCTGGAGCAGTTTACTGGGACAACCTGTCTTTCAGTAACAATGGCCCAACCGTACCTGAGCCTTCCACTTTTATTCTTGTAGGAGCAGGGCTTGTTGGAGTTGGTCTTTTAAGGAAGAAATTCTCCAGGTAATCAAATTTATTTGTTTTTTTCAAAAGGCAGGGCCAAACGCCCTGCCTTTTTTATTTCCCAGAATAACCTCATTAAAAAGTTCATACACATCAGGAAATAGAGCCTTGGAGAAAAACTCTCCATTATACAGCCGCTTTTAAAACAGATGATTATTACGGATAATGATAAAATCTCCTTAACAATACCTTAATGTGTATAATATAGATTATTTATACACATTGGAGGCTGCAATGAGAACAAATGTTATTATTGATGATGACCTGATGAAATCCGCTGTTCAGTTATCCGGTCTTAAAACAAAAAAGGCTGCCATAGAAGAAGGACTTAAATTACTCGTGCAACGCAGTCAACAGGCAAAAACCAGAGAGTTTCGAGGTAAACTCAAGTGGTCCGGCAACCTTGATGAGATTCGGACAGATAAATGATATTAGTGGATTCATCTGTATGGATCGATTATTTCAACGGCAGGAAAACGACTAAAACCGATTGGCTTGATTCAGCTCTTGGGGATGAACAGATTATTATGGGCGACCTGATTCTGGCTGAAGTGCTTCAAGGGTTTCAAGGCGATAAAGACTTCAGGACAGCCAGGAAATTACTTTTAACTTTTCCTTTTATGGAAATGGCTGGGCAGGAACTGGCAGTAAAGAGCGCAATTAATTATCGGTTTCTCAGGGAAAAAGGTGTCACTGTAAGAAAGACCATCGACGTAATGATCGGGACTTTCTGCCTCAAATATCAACTTGAGCTGTTACATGATGACAGAGATTTTGATCCGATGGAAAAATATCTTAATCTGAAAGTAGTTATCACATAGGCAGGTCTGCTATTACATTCATAAGATTGTTCTATTGCATTTGTGTTATCTCGGTAATAATGACGCTATCCGGATGCGGGGGTGACAGTGGAGACACTGTTGCCAACAACGGGAACTGCTTTATCAATTCCGGCATTGATATGCCAACCACTGATTATACCTGGGACACACAGGATCATAACATAAGTCTTGGCGGTCTGGCGCCAACGCCCGGTGGCATTTATTCATCAAACTGCCCAGGTGACCCCGGCTACACGATCACCTGGAACAATACAGGAACTGGAGAAAGCGGCAACGGAGGGGCATGGACTAGCAAGCGCTTCGGATTATTTGGCTCCTACTGCCATACCGAGTGGAGAGCAGATTACATTCCGATTGCCCTCGGCGACAACTCCATTACAGTAACAATCAGTGATGCTAACGGCTGCACCGGCAATGACTCTATTCTCATCCGGCGTTCCGTTGATACAACACCTCCAACCATAACATCGACACTCCCTGCAGGAGGGGATAAGAATGTTCCGGCCAACTCATGGATATACGCGTACTTCAGCGAACAGATGGATGGTTCAACTGTCACTACTGATACATTCATGGTCATGGACCACAATAATATCCGATTGAATGGAACAGTGAATTACTACTGCTGCCTTTCAGGGAGTTGGGCGGTGTTTAAGCCAACTGATACCCTGTCTCCATCTGAGCCCTATACCACTGTAATTACAACCGGTGCGAAGGATCGAAACGGAAATAATGGACTGGCAAACGACTACACCTGGAATTTCACAACTATACCTTGACGATGATAAACCCCGGGAAAATTGTCCGGATTATAGAAGGTATTTGGAATATAGCAAGACCATGAAAAAGTCATTTAGCATTTTTTTATTTACAGGATTGTTTTTTGTTATTTGCGCAGAAAGTTCCATTGCTGCTCTGCTGCAAGATCAACAGCAGCGTTTTGTTCAGGGCAGTGATTTATTAATCCGTATAGGAGCACTGGGCTTTTACAGGCCTGAATATGAAGGGGGAAACCATTATGAATTTCGAGGGTTTCCTTTTTTCGACATAACATGGCGTAATATTTTTTTCCTTAATCCACGCAAAGGATTGGGAGCCTATATATGGAATCGCGGTGATATTAAACTTGCTCTGTCTGCAGGCTATTCCTTTGGGCGTGATGAGGACGACTCAAACGACCTTGACGGGCTTGGCGATATTGATAGCGGGGCAAATGCCAATATCCTGTTTGAATGGGCTCCCGGAGATATAGCTTTTGACACCCGCTATGAACAGCAGATCACAGGCGCAGACACCGGGTCTCAGGTTCATCTCAGCCTGAGCTGTCCTCTACAGATAGGAGGCAGTAACATGATAAAACCATCTGTCAAAACAACCTATGCAAGCTCTGGCTATATGGAGGAGTATTTTGGAATATCACCGGTACAGGCCGCCCGTTCCGGACTGCCTGTTTACAATGCGGATTCCGGATTCAAATCACTGGGATTGCAGGTAATGTCAATCTTCCGACTGGATAAGCACCTGGGAATTCAGGCTATGATTGGCTGCGATCGCCTTATAGGAGAGGCTGCCGACAGTCCGGTCGTAAGAAATGTGAACCAATGTGTTTTCAGTTTAGGTTTATCACGCAGGTTTTAGCTATATTTATTATCAAAGGGCAAAAACTGAAAATGTTTTAGGTTCGGGTATATGGATGCTATCTGCAAATCAGGCCGATTAAGTTTTTCCGGATAATTCCGCCATAAGGTCTTTAACCTTCATGATACGGTCTACGCGGTAAGCATTAGTCCCAACTGTAAAAAGTTCCTCTTCGCCAGATTGACTGTATCCGGCTGATGTCAACAATCCGCTGCAGATACAGAAATGAGTTTCATTGCTGTCTTTGGCAGAACATATTGTATATTTACCATTTACATCCCTGCGCAGCAGATACCCAAAAACACACTTGGGTTCTCTCTGACGGTTCAGGGCTGAAACATACATGGATGACTGTTTAATAATCCTGAAGGGCAAGCCACATGGAGAACCGGGCCTGTGGACAACTATTATATCCTCCTTGCCTGCATTGACAACAGCCTGTTTATATTCGGGCGTTGCGCTGCTTTCTTCTGTCGCAAGGAACCGCGTGCCAAGCTGAACACCGTCAGCCCCGAGGGCCAGGAACTTGAGAATATCCTCATGCGTATAAATTCCGCCTGCAACAATAACCGGGAAATCACCGTACTTCTTTGCCACATCCTTGACCGGAGGCAGCAGCTTTTCAAGTTCAAAGTCCTCCGATTCAATCTGTTCGGGTTTGAATCCGAGATGGCCGCCTGCAAGGGGTCCTTCAAGCACCGTGGCATCCGGCCGGTAACCGTAGCGTTCCCATTTCCTGCATATGAGTTCAAGAGAACGCGCGGATGAAACAATCGGTATCAGCGCTGTATCCCCCGGCGGCTGAATGGAAGGAAGGTCAAGAGGAAGACCGCCCCCGGAAATTATGGCATCAGCGCCTTCATCTATCGATGCCTTCACTGTCTTTTGATAATCGCGCATGAGGGCAACCATTATGTTTATACCGATATATCCGCCACGGTTCTTCGCTATTGATACCTCCTCGCGTACCGCACTGTAGATATCATGCTTTTTTCCGGTCCGCTGCGTAATAATCCTGTCGAGTGCGACGCTGGAAATAATTCCGCCTCCCCCCTCAAGCGCAACAGCACTGGCGAGAGGGGCAAGTGAAACACCGATTCCCATTCCTCCCTGAATGATGGGAAGAGGTATGGTTTTACCTTTGATAATCAACGGGGAAAGCATTTATAGCAACTCCTGACTAAATTTATTGACCTGTATTTTACACGATAATGATTTCAAGATACAGTATTTCTTCACAGTTACCAGACGCAACATATAATATGATGGGAATACTACATCTATCCGGCAGACAATGTTCTGTTTGGCATAGTACAGAAAGGCATTTACAGGTTAGGGAAGTTTCTTGACTCCCTCACGCGCGATTGCAATCTTTCCTGTCCTGAGGAACTCTTTTATACCCATGGGTTTGACGAGTTCGACGAATGCTGCTATCTTTTTTTCGTCCCCGGTAATCTCTATTGTATATGTCTTCTGGCTTGAATCCAATACCCTTCCCCTGAATATTTCAGCCAGCCTCAGCACCTCAGCCTTGTCTTCCTGTCTTGGCGCCACCTTAATCAGCACCATCTCGCGTTCAACATGGTCGAGTTCAGTCATATCAACCACCTTTATAACATCTATCAATTTATTGAGCTGCTTTATTATCTGCTCAATAATCTGGTCGTCCCCGCTTGTAATAATCGTCATGTTGGATATCTGGGGATCAATCGTCTCGCCCACCGAAAGGCTCTCGATATTGTATCCTCTTCCACTGAAAAGGCCGGAAATACGGGAAAGAACTCCAAATTTGTTTTCGACTAAAAGCGATATCGTATGTCTCACCTATTTCACCGCCTTCAGTTTCTTTTCGGATTTTTGTTTATGTTCGTCAAACAGCATATGGTCTATCGGCGCGCCCGCAGGCACCATCGGGAAGACCTTCTCCTTCCAGTCAACAACAAAGTCCATGAAAACAGTCCGTTTTATCCTGAACGCCTCTTTTAATACCGGTTCAACCTCGGAGGGTTTTGTAGCTCTGAGCCCGACTGCGCCATATGCCTCGGCTATCTTTACAAAATCCGGAACTGTTTCATCAAGTTTCGTATGGGCATAGCGCTCGCTGAAGAATAATTCCTGCCATTGCCTCACCATACCCAGATATCTGTTGTTAAGTATGGCAACCTTGACAGGAAGCCTGTTAATAACAGCCGTCGCAAGCTCCTGAATGTTCATCTGAATACTGCCGTCGCCTGCTATGTCAATAACCAGTTTGTTGGGATTTGCAAGCTGCGCCCCGATTGCAGCCGGAAATCCATATCCCATCGTTCCAAGGCCTCCTGAAGTCAGCCACATTCTTGGCTTGTCAAATTTATAAAACTGCGCCGACCACATCTGATTCTGCCCTACTTCAGTTGTTATAATCGCGTCTCCTTTTGTCAGCTCATAAATCTTTTCGACAACAAACTGAGGCTTGATAACCTCGTTATTATATGTATAGGTCATGGGCCGTTCCTTCCTCCAGGCTTCTATCTGCTTCAGCCAGGACTTTCTCACCTCAGCCCATTGCTCTTTCATATCCTCCCTGAGCACCTTGTTCAGTACCGTCAAAACTCTTTTTACATCGCCTACGATCGGAATATTCACCCGGACATTTTTCTTTATGGATGTAGGGTCAATATCTATATGTATTATCTGCGCATGCGGAGCAAAGGCATCAAGCTTTCCTGTTACCCGGTCATCAAACCTCATTCCGACAGCAACCAGAAGGTCTGCTTCCTGAATTGCCTTGTTAGCGTAAAAAGTGCCATGCATGCCAGGCATGCCAAGCGAAAGTTTATGTGTGCCGGGGAAAGACCCTAATCCCATCAGGGTCATTGTGACTGGGATATCAGTAATCTCCGCAAGTTCCCTGAGTTCCTTCGAACCCCCTGAAAGAACAACTCCGCCGCCTGCAATTATGACAGCCTTTTTTGACCTGGCTATCATATTTCCGGCCTGGTTAATCATCCATTTGTTTCCTTCATAGGTAGGGTTATAGCTCCTGAGTTTGATTGGATCAGGCCATACAAATTCAGCCTTGGCCGCAGTCACATCCTTGGGCAGGTCGATAAGTACCGGACCGGGCCTGCCGGATGACGCAATGTAGAATGCCTCCCTGATGGTCCTCGCGAGATCCTTCACATCCTTAACAAGAAAATTGTACTTTGTGCAGGGTCTCGATATCCCGACAATATCCGCTTCCTGGAAAGCATCATTTCCAATAAGCATGGTCGGGACCTGTCCACAAAAGACAACAAGAGGAATTGAATCCATTGAAGCAGTTGCTATTCCTGTTATTGTGTTGGTAGCTCCGGGCCCTGATGTCACAAGAACAACCCCCGGCTTTCCGGTAGACCTTGCATAACCGTCTGCCGCATGAACCGCTCCCTGTTCATGCCTGGTTAGAATCAGATGGATATCCTTGTTTTCATGAAGAAGGTCAAAGATACCAAGCACCACACCCCCGGGATACCCGAAGAGATGCTTTACCCCTTCTTTCTTAAGGCATTCGATAAAGATTTCCGAACCTGTTATTTTCATAACTCCCTCTTTATATTATTTTAACATTATTGCACCTTTCCCCGCAGAACTGACCATTTTCGCATAACGGGAAAGGTACCCTTTCTGTATTTTGGGGGCAGGAGGGCGCCATTGTTTCATACGCTCACTTATTTCACCGGCGGTAAGGAGCAGCTCGATCTTTCTCCGTGGGATATCTATGCTGATCATGTCACCATTACGGATTATTGCAAGAGGGCCACCCTCCATAGCTTCCGGGGAAACATGGCCAATGCACGGCCCACGAGTCCCGCCGGAGAACCTTCCGTCAGTTATCAGCGCAACCGATTCACTGAGTCCCATACCGGCAATCGCAGCCGTTGGTGACAACATCTCTCTCATGCCGGGGCCGCCTTTCGGGCCTTCATACCTTATTATCATGACATCCCCCGGCTTTATCATTCCCTCAAGTATAGCCTTCATGCCGGCTTCCTCGGAGTTGAACACCTTTGCGGCGCCTTCGAATTTCATCATGTTGCTGCTGACCGCGGACTGCTTAACGACAGCTCCGTCCGGTGCAAGGTTCCCGCGAAGAATGGCAATCCCGCCTTCCTTATGGTGTGCCTTGTTCAGCGGCCTAATAACTTCCTCGTCTGCAATCACTGCTGAATCTGCTATGGCACGTATACTCATGCCGGACACGGTCGCCGTATTGTTCAGCCTGTCTTTAAGCCGTTTCAAAACCCCCGGAATCCCCCCGGCGTACTCTAGGTCCTCAAGATAATTACTGCCGCCAGGGAGCATATCGCACAGATGAGGTGTTTTCCTGCTCAGACGGTCAAATGTCTCCAGGGAAAGATCCACCCCTGTATCATTCGCTATCGCGGGAATATGGAGCACTGTATTAGTTGACCCTCCAAGCGCGAGGTCAATCATTATGGCATTTTCGAATGCCTTAAGCGTCATAATTTTCTTCGGAGTTATATTCTTCCGGACAAGTTCAACAATTCTCCGGCCGCTCTCAAAAGCAATCCTCCGTTTCTTTGATGATACGGCAAGCGCGGTTGCGCATCCTGGAAGACTCATCCCAAGCGATTCTGTGACACATGCCATGGTATTCGCAGTATACATGCCCTGGCAGGAGCCGGCGCCAGGGCAGGCACAAATCTCAAGGTCACCCAGGTCTCCGTCCTTTATCATGCCCTTCCGGTATTTACCGATTGCCTCAAATGTATCATTTACCAGAGAAAGCCGTTTCCCTTTCAGATGGCCTGAAAGCATGGGGCCCGCAGTAACAACTACTGAAGGGATATTGACCCTCGCCGCGCCCATAATCATGCCCGGGGTAATTTTGTCACAATTAGTAAGAAGCACAAGGCCGTCCAGCCTGTGAGCTTCAGCAATAGTCTCGATCATATCCGCGATAAGTTCCCGGGACGGGAGAGAATAGTGCATTCCAACGTGCCCCATTGCAATTCCGTCACAGATGCCAGGTATTCCAAAAAAGAACGGATACCCGCCGCCGGTATGCACGCCTTTTTCAATGAACCGTTCAAGGTCGCGCATCCCGATATGTCCCGGTATAAGGTCGGTAAAGCTTGTCGCCACACCAATAAACGGCTTCCCCATTTCACTTTTTGGTATTCCGGTTGCATAAAGGAGAGCCCGGTGCGGAACACGTTCAAGTCCCTGCTTAATTGTCCTGCTTCTCATTATTCCTGTCCTTGGCTATTTAGTATTGGTTTTTCTGTATTCTTTAATAAGCTCGGCCATTCTGTCTTTTTTTGCCAGTTTCAGTTTCTGCATCTTCTTCCGCTCAATCTCCTCATCAGGCGTAAGGTACCGTTTGCTGTCAATCTCTGCAAGAAGCACATCAAGGTTCCTGTGCTCTTCTGACAGTTTTATGAATTCCTCGTTCTCTTTTTTGAGCGCCTCAACGATTTCCTGTTCTTTCAACTTTCCCTCCTTATGTATAACCTGTCGGTCTCCTGAATATATTGGTAAAATTATGATGAAAATTATATCCCTGAAGCTATCTTTTCTGCAAGCTTATGTGAGTTCTCAATGCAGTCGTTCACCCCAATCCCCTGGTACGAATTACCGGAAAGATGGAGACCCGGATATTTCCGCAGAATCCCATAAATATTCTCAAGCCTTTTGCCATGGTCACGGAGATACTGGGGAATTCCCTTTTCATGCCGGTAAACCCTAACAAAATCGGGCTGTACCGTTATATCCATAATATCCCTCAACTCACCCGCGACAATATCGGTCAGCAGTTCATCGTCCTTCATGGCAAGCTCTGATGCCCTTGCCCCGCCAAGCATGCTTCTGAAAAGCACATATCCATCAGGTGCCCTGTTCGGAAATATGTTTGAATCCCATAACGTGCCGAGAATTTTCCTGCCTTCCCTGCCGGGGACAAGGAAACCGAAGCCGTCAGACTGCTTTATCCTGTCCTTCCTGTATCCAACGCATACCACAGATATGCATGGATAAGGAATATCCCTGAGAAGCCGCGCAAGCCCGCTGTCAAGACCGCTTACCATTTCCGCGGTTGCGTGGGCAGGTGAGGATAGAACCACGATATCAGCCCCGAATGAAGTATTATCTGAAAGAGTAACAACATAATTATCTCTGCTCTTTTCAATCGAGACTGCCTTGCTGTTGACACTCAATCTACTGCCAAGGTGGTGAGCAAGCGATTGTATAAGACTGCCCATGCCGTCATAAAAAGAAGTAAGAACTCCTCCGGGCCCCGCCCCAACTTTTTTCCCGGTTTTCTTTGCCTCTTTTTTGAGCTGGAGCATTCCCCTGATCAGACTGCCGTATTTCATCTCAAGATCGTATACCTTCCGGAAACAGCTCTTCAGGCTCATCTTCTCCGGGTCTCCGGCGTAAATTCCGGAAGCCATAGGGTCAATCAACTTCTCGAATGCCTCCCTCCCGAGTCTCCTGCGGGCAAATTCAGCAAGCGTCTCATCGTCTCTTGTACCTTTTGGAACAAACATCTCGCAGACAATCCTGAAACGTCCATAAAGACTAAGGAGATTAGATGCAAAAAACGCTGCCGGTGATTCAGGAAGGAGGTGGAGTTTCCTGTCAGAATAGAGATACCGTTTTCTCGCTGCATCGTTGCTCCGCAATGGAGTGAGTGCGAGTTTTGAAACAAGTTCCAGCGTCCTTGGCCTGTTATCAAGGAATCCGTTAACCCCTCCCTCACATAGGAAACCATCAGTCCTGTCAGTCCATATCTTGCCTCCAGGCTGTTTATCAGACTCAAGGACTGATACATCAATCCCGGGATTCTTTTCAAGCAGAAAATACGCCAGGGAAAGACCGGAAATGCCTCCGCCAACAATGACCACCTTCATCGCTTTACCTTATCCATCCGGATTCCCTGACTCTCTGCTCCACTATATCCCTGAGTCCATCAATAAATAATGGATGAACATTCAATGATTCTGTCCTCCTTATGGTAATTCCCATTTTTTCAGCAAGTTCTTTATATAATATATCTATCTCATAAAGAGTCTCAATATGGTCTGATACAAAACTGATTGGCACCATAAGCAAATCCTTCACGCCATCCGCTGCAAGTTCCTTCAGCTTTTCCTCTGTTGAGGGTTCAAGCCATTTCACCGGACCGCTTTTTGACTGATAACTCAGATGCCATGCAGCCGATACATTATTCATTACCTCCTGTATCGTCTCCAGTGTCTGACGTACATACGGGTCCCCTTCTTCAATGAATTTCTGCGGCAGGCTATGGGCACTGAAAAGTACGTGCGCGCCGGGCTTAGAGTTGAATGAAGCAAGCCCGGTGCTTACAACGTCAACAAGTGCTTTGATATACAGGGGATGTTTGTGCCACGAAGCGATGCAGGTTACATCCATATCATAGGCCGAGAGAATCTTCTTCATATAGGAAAGGGACGAACCCGATGTTGCAAAAGAATATTGCGGATAAAGGCTTAAAGCAACAAGCCTTCTGATGCCATCCTTGTATATCAAGGGGATAACATCATCAATCATGGGATGCCAGTAACGCATCCCGACATAAACAGAATAAACCTGCGCGGGGATTTCAGCAGGGCTTTCAGGATGTTTTGTGTTGCTGTCTCCTGTCACCTGAGCCACAGAGGCCGGCATGTTCAGCGCAAGCTCAAGAGCCCTGGCCTGCTCCAGCGTAATATTCAAAATCGGGGAACCGCCTCCGATAAGACTATAGTATTTTTCTGTTTTCTTCGACCTTATCTTTGCGATCAGCCATGCGAGAGGCGTCTGTAAAATCGAGGGGCCGAGGCGTATGATATCCCTGTCTGAAAACAGATTATACAGGAATGGCCTGACAGCCTGCAGCGAGTCTGGCCCGCCAAGGTTAAGGAGTATAACGCCTATATTATCCTTTTTGAGCCCTGTCTTATTCAAACTATTATGTGAAAATGCGGCAACGCTATTTCTTTCCGTAGGTATGTACCGCCTCTATAAGAGCACTGACATTTTCAACCGGGGTCTCCGGAAGCACCCCATGTCCTAAATTGAAAATATGCGCAGCTGCCGATTCCCCTTTCCAGAGGATGTCCTTGACCCTGTCCTCAATAGCCTCCTTCGGAAGGAAAAGAGTGCTGGGATCAAGGTTTCCCTGAACAACCGCTTTTTTGCCAAGCTTCCTGATTGCGTCACCGATGTCAATCCGCCAGTCAATACCAAAAACATCAGCACCTGACTTTTTTACATCTTTCAAAAGACCCGCGCAGCCATTAACAAAATAGATAACCGGGACTTCTTCCTTCCTGACTTCCTTGATGACAAGTCTGATATAAGGCAGGACAAATTGCCGGTAGTCAGCAGGAGAGAGTATCCCGGCCCAGCTGTCAAATATCTGGACTGCCTGCGCACCCGCCCTTATCTGCGCGGTGAGATACGAGACAACCATCGCGCAAACTTTCTCCATAAGATAATCAAACAGTTTAGGGTTCTGAAAGAGCATCTTCTTTGTATTGATGAAGTTCTTCGAAGTGCCGCCCTCAATCATGTAAGTTGCAAGAGTAAACGGAGCTCCTGAAAAACCAATCAACGGAACCTTGTTTTCCAGTTCCATTCTCAGAATCCTGATTGTCTCAAGTACAAATGGCATATCCTCTTCGGTATCAGGAATCATCAGCCTGTCAACGGCATTCCGGTTTCTTACCGGCTCGCTGAGTACAGGCCCCTCTTTTTCAGAAAATTCAAGGTGCATGCCCATAGCCTCGACAGGGATCAGGATATCTGAAAAGAGTATCGCAGCATCCACTCCGAATATGTCAACAGGCTGGAGAGTGACCTTCACCGCAAGTTCAGGCGTCTTGCATAAAGTAAGGAAGTCAACTGAGGCGCGTACTTCCTGATATTGGCGGAGGTACCTGCCTGCCTGCCTCATCAGCCATACAGGCGTATAGTCAACTGCTTCTCCACGACATGCCTTCAGAAAAGTATCATTCATAATACCTCCATGTCAGTTCCCGGCTCCTGGTTTTCTTGGTTTATACTTGCAGAACGGCTCTTCATCAAGATAGTCTCCGGTTATCGCGTAAGCCCGCGCACGGCAGCCACCGCAGACATTGACAAACTCACATGAACCGCATTTGCCCTTGTAACCCCTGAAGTCTCTAAGCTCCCTGAAGAGGGTAGAGTTCTCCCATATATCCATGAATGACTGTTGCCTGATGTTGCCGGCGGGTTTGGGGAAGTAACTGCATGGAAGAACATTTCCGTCAACATCAATGAGCGCGATAAGCTGTCCGGCGATACATCCCTTTGAACCGCCTGTAGAAAATTTGAGAGTCCGCCGCTCGAAACTGGCGCCTTCTTCCTTTGATTTCTGAAGGACTATCCTATAGTAGTGCGGGGCACAGGTAGGCCTGACAAGCATATCCTTTTCATCTGCTTCCATATGATAATGCCATTCGAGTATTTTCTCATATTCATCGCTTGATATAAGCTCACTCATAATCTCCTCGCCCCTTCCTGTCGGCACGATCATGAACATGTACCAGGCAGTGGCTCCAAGTTCCTTTGCAAGCTTATATATATTTGGAATATCCTCCTGATTCCTCCGGGTAAAGGATGAATTGACAATAAATTCTATGCCATGTTTTTTGAAAAGTCCGGCGGCCCTGACTGTCCCGGCAAACGCGCCTTTCTGATTTCTGAAATTGTCGTGGACAGCCTCAGTCGAACCGTCAAGGCTGAGGGAAACGATACGGATTCCAGACATCTTTATCCTGTCACAGATATCATCGTTTACAAGTGTCCCGTTTGTCGCAAGACACATTCGCAAGCCCTTGTCTGTACCATACCTGGCAATATCAAAGACATCGTTTCTTACAAGCGGCTCGCCTCCGGAAAGGACAAGAACCGGTTTTGCATAGGAAGAAATATCATCAATAATCCGGAAAGCCTCTGATAAAGGCATGTCCGGGTGATTCTGCGCCTCCATTTCTGATGAAGAACGGCAGTGTACGCATCTGAGATTACATCTCCGCGTGATTTCCCACGCAATCCACTTCGGGGCAAATTCCATTGTGTATTATATCCTCACTTCCTCTATTTTTCCATTGTCGCTGAAATCCGTATGAGGGATAAAAACCAGAGATTCAATACGATCCAGCATGGGTTTAAGCGTTGACTGGTTAAGGGCTGAAATGGCAGCAGCATCATAACGTCGGGCAAGAAAGGCCGCCTCTTCGGCAGGCACTTTGTCGGTTTTGTTAAAAACAAGAAGTCGTGTTTTGTCTGAAAGGGAAAGCTCTTCCAGTATTTTTTCAACGGATTTTATCTGCTGTTCAAATCTCGCATTTGATATGTCAATAAGATGAAGAAGCAGATTGGCATCCCCGAGTTCTTCAAGTGTTGCCCTAAAGGCAGCCATCAAATCCTTCGGCAGGTCACGTATAAAACCGACCGTATCAGTTATTATTACCTCACGTTCACGAGGGAACCTGAGTCGCCTGCTCGCAGTATCCAGCGTCGCGAACATCCTGTTTTCAACAAACAGAGCGCTCCTGGTAAGGGTGTTCAGAAGGGTTGATTTGCCTGCATTTGTATATCCGATTATTGAGATTATCGGGATATCACGCTGGGCCCTCCTCCTGCTCCGCTGACGCCTGGCCTCGCCGAGCAATTCAAGTTCTTTTTCAAGAAGTGATATCCGGTCACGCACGCGCCTTCTGTCTACTTCAAGCTTCATTTCGCCGGGTCCTCTTCCGCCAATACCACCCATCAGCCGCGACATCGCAGTTCCCTTTCCGGTCAGTTTGGGAAGACGGTACTTGAGTTGAGCAAGTTCAACCTGAACTTTTCCGTCCCTGCTGTGAGCCCTGCGAGCAAAGATGTCGAGAATAAGCTGTGTTCTGTCTATAACCTTCAGTTCTGTAAAGTCTGTGACAGCCTTAATCTGGGAAGGATTAAGTTCCTGATCAAAAATCAGGAGTGTAGCGCCCCTGTTCATCGCATTGATAATAAGCTCTTTCAGTTTGCCCTCACCTATCAGATATTTAGGGTTTATTGCCTTCGGCTTCTGGATAATGGCATCAAGAACCAGCACATCGCTTGACCTTGCAAGTTCTTTTAATTCCTCCATTGAATCCTCCATTTCGTGTTTCGGACGCATTGAAACACTAACCAGAATGGCCTTTTCCCTTCTTTCATCAGAATGAAAAGCCCTCTTCCTCTGCATTTCTTCCTCAAGGGATTCAATAAAGCTCATGAAATCGAGATCAAACCTGTGGAAGTCCTGTTCGTACAGAATCTCGATTGTCTTCTCAGAACCCGGAGGCATGAGATGCGCTGCATGAATATTTCCGGGCAATCCCTCTTTTACGCCTATCGCGGCGATAAGGTCAAGCCTCAGGAGGGCAAGGTCGGTAAGGTCATCCCGGGTCAGAGATTCTTCCTGCAGATGAGTATGGACAAGCCTGATTCCCCTCAAGGCCTTTCGTCCAAGGGGGTAATTCTCAAGAGGCGGAAGATGAATTCCACGGGCATCTCCGACAATAACGTGAGTAATCGCTCCGCTCCTGTCTATAAGCAGGCCAATCTGCCGCCCTGTTTCATGGGAAACCGAGGTCAGATATCTGGCAAGTTCAGGAGTGATAACCGAGTTGTGAACCTTGCGCCGGTAAATCCTCTCAATCGCATTAATGAAGCTTTTTTTGAGGCCGGAAAGATTGCCGTAGAGTGCCGGAATCGCATCCCTCCATATTTGTATGATGTGCTACTGATATGCTCATAAGTAAAGACCCTTTGTTATCGTTCCCGACTTCCGGGAATCCTTCATGAAAAAAGACACCGGACAAGCCAGCATGACAGAAATGTGCTATTGATGGGATTTATCTTACGAACAACTTATTATATCATACTGAAAAAGTCCCTGAAGCTGCCTGGCATGGCCATAAACACGGACATCTGAAAAGGAACAATTATCAATGTAATGGTTGGATTCCGCCTATCAGGCATGTCAAAGAATCCGCAGATTCGAATACCGGTATCCTCAAATAAACAGCTGGCGGATTTGTTGTTCCACTTCTTCCGGAGTTGGGAGCGCCCCTCCCGGTCTTCCATAGAAAAAAACATCAGAAGACCCGTTTACCGAGAGTCTCACGTCCTCCACCATCTGCCCTGCGTTCAATTCAACCACAAGAAACCGGCGGCTCCCGCCTGCAAGGCTCCTGATTTCTTTTTCCGGGAACGGGAACAGGGTTACCGGCCGAAAGAGTCCGGTTTTTATCCCCTCCCTTCGCAGCTTTCTGACTGACGACAGGGCAATCCGCGCAGCAATCCCAAATGCAATCACGACAATTTCCGCGTCTTCAAAAAAATATCCTTCAAACATAACTTCTTTTTCTTTCATCATCCGGTACTTGCCCTGCAAGATATCGTTTTTACTTTCAAGTTCGCCATCCCCCGTATAAAGTAACCGTATTACCCGGGGCTCTCTGCCTCTGCATCCATTGAGCACCCAGTCCTTTTCCGGAAGATCAGGTTTTATGTAGGGAGTTTGATGGAACGGTTCCATCATCTGTCCAATCACACCGTCACCAAGAATCATAACCGGGTTCCTGTATGTGTCAGCCTTATCAAACGCGAGCATCGTCAAATCCCAGAGTTCCTGAACACTGTATGGCGCGTATACAAGCATACGGTAATCGCCATGGCCTCCGCCTTTTACAGCCTGGAAGTAATCCGCCTGGCTTCCAGTTATATTCCCCATTCCCGGGCCGCCTCTCTGCATGTTGACAATGACCGCGGGCAGTTCTGCTGTCGCAAGATGGGAAATCCCTTCCTGTTTCAGGCTTATGCCGGGACTGCTCGAAGAGGTCATGGAGCGGGCGCCGGCAGCAGAAGCGCCGAAGACCATATTGATAGCTGACAGCTCACTCTCAGCCTGAATAAAAACACCGCCGGACTCAGGCATTCTGCGTGACAGATACTCCGGGATTTCATTCTGCGGGGTTATTGGATATCCCGCGTAGAAACGGCATCCGGCCTGGATCGCAGCCTCGGCAATTGCCTCATTGCCTTTCATAAGAACTTTGCTGTTCATTCGCAAAATTATACCACAACAATCAATATAAACCGAAAAACAAGATTTTCTTGACAACATCAGGTGCAATGTGTATAGAGTTTTCTATTTTGCCTTTATGGAGGAAACTAATAAAACCCCTTATGGGATTTCTGCGAGAAGCTGCCGCGTTTCTGCTCGGCCGGCAGCCAACAGCTGTTTTGTAACTTGTGCTGCTATGTGAGTCCAAACATTGTGGTGGGAAAGCTCCGCCTCGACAATATACCAAACACGGGAGGAGAGATCTATTGCGAAGCCGTCTTTTGTTTTGATTTTCTTTTTAGGAACGAGAATTGACGATAAGCATAAAAATGTTCAGAGTTTGCAATGACAAGGTCTTCGACTTCATGCTAATCAATGAATTTCGTCTCGATTAATTTTTTGTCGTCAAATATTATCATCTCAATCTTCTCCAATTTCATCTATTGGCAGGATTTGCTTCCCGTGCCGTATCGTAAGAATGGAGATTTGTTTTTCTTCTATCCGGTAAATAATTCTGTAATTGACAAATATTAATTCTTTTATTATCGGGCTATTTACTTCCGGCACTATTCGACCACTTTTTGGAAATGACTTTAGCTGTTCGACTTTGGTAAAAACCGCATCAATCCAGTTTTTTGCGGCAATAATATTATCTTGGGCAATATATTTCGCTATTTCGGCCGCTTTGTCTATAGCGAGAGGAGACCAAATTACTTTCATTGCCGAATCTTGTCAAGTACAGCTGCTTTGGCATTACTGTGTTTAATTCCCAGCCCGCTTTCGATTTGACTAATTGATGTTTGAATATCCTGAAGGAGCTCAATTTTGTCTTGCATCGATTCGAATTCGTCAGCGTCAAGTAAAACAGCTACACCTTTCCCGTGTTGAGTAATAATAAGTGGGCGTTTTGTAGCGTGTATTTTTTTAACAAAGGAAGCAATGCCAGTTCTAAATTCAGACATTGGCTTAATATCCTCATTTATTTTAAATCTTTTCATTTATCACCTCGTACAATATGATGTACATTATACCGTACTATATATGGTTTGTTCAATTCGTATTTTAGAGCAGAACCACGTGGTCAGCGGCCGAGCGCCTTCGAGGTCCGCTGCACCAACTTATTGGTTTTCTTCCTTTCACAAATCTCACGACCAGGACCGGATTTCGCAAGAGACAGGCATGCCTTTCTGAGTTGAGCAACCTGTTTCAAACGGAGCGTTATGGCTCCGGGACTCATATCAATCTTCATCGATAATGCTCCTCAAGAATCGAATGTCGTCTTGATCCTGACCGCTCTTGCGAAAGGACTTGAGGAGGATTAAGCCTTCTGGCGATACAACACTAATTTTTCCATCCTCCCATTCTACCTCTTTGCGGCTGTCCCATGCCCCCTTAATAGAGGGTGTGACGATAAGCAAATCCAGGATCAAGATTTCGCCTGTTCCTGGTTCGATCTTGTTTGCACTGTGAATGTGCATCTCGCCGCCATGGAATTCCATGGGCGCAGCCTTAAGCGTGAAACCCAGGTCGTGAACAGTACGTTCCGTTGCCTTCAGTGAACTCCCCTCGATCAATAGGTCTATGTCGAGGGTGGCCCTCGGCAAAGCATAAACAGCCATTGCCAGCCCGCCGCAAAGTGCGTATTCTATTCTTTCTGTGTTCAATTTCGCGATCAACTTCTTCAGTTCATCCAATATGTCCATTTACATTGTCCTTTCAGCCAATCGCGGCGCTGAGCAGCGCCCGGAGGGCGTCTGTCTCCTGTGCCTGGTTCGCCCCGCAGCGGAGCGGAGGGGAGGAACCAGTTATTATGTAAACGACCGCTGTTACAGGCTATCACAAGGTTTTCTACAAGTCAATATAACAAATCTTATTAAATTTCATTATATTTTATCAGGGACTAATATGACGATTTGAATATTAGTGTTAGTACTCATAGGGTCGGCTTGCAAGCGTGCAACTAACAGAATTTAATAACAACAACTATGCCCGATGAATTTTCGGGCATGATGTACAATAATTTATCATACTAATGACCGTATTGGTTAGACTGTCGTTAGAATGGCAACTTGGGTTTGTCTGTTTGTAAAACTCCGGCCCGACTTCCAGACTTGATTGCGTAAAACCTGATTTGACAAACAATCAACCCTTACTTTATGATTTTATTTGCTCATGTTTATATTGCTTGAATTCAAATCTTGCATCAAAATAAAGACTCCCCACCGCAGAGACAGCGGGGTATCTTTAGGGGAACTTAATTATTTCAACAATCCCCCTATACCCCCCTTTTTCAAAGTGGGGTATAGGGGAAACCCCACTGCAAAGACTGTGGGATATTGAAAATTTAATAAAGGATATATGTATTTTCAGGATATTATACTGACTCTGAACCGTTTCTGGGCTGAAAAGGGATGCGCCCTGCTTCAGCCTTATGACATAGAAGTCGGAGCAGGCACATTTCATACTGCCACATTTTTCAGGGTTATCGGGCCTGAGCCATGGAAAACTGCCTATGTTGAGCCGTCACGAAGGCCTACAGACGGTAGATACGGGGAGAATCCGAACAGGCTTCAGCACTATTATCAGTATCAGGTAATACTGAAACCCTCGCCTCCTGACAGCCAGGGGGTCTACCTCGAAAGCCTTGCCTGTCTGGGCATTGACCCGCTGAAGCACGATATCCGGTTTGTCGAGGATGACTGGGAGTCTCCAACTCTTGGGGCATGGGGACTGGGGTGGGAAATATGGCTTGACGGTATGGAAGTTACACAGTTCACCTATTTCCAGCAGGTTGGCGGAATTGACCTGAAGCCGGTGTCGCTTGAACTGACCTATGGACTGGAGCGGATTGCCATGTACCTGCAAGGAGTGGACAGCGTGTTCAATCTTGAGTGGGGCAACGGCCTGAAATACGGTGAAATACACCACATCAGTGAAGTTGAGTTTTCAAAATACAACTTTGATTACGCTGATACTGAATTGCTTGCGCGCCAATTTGACGCATATGAAAAGGAATCGATCAGAATGAATGCGCTTGGCCTTGTACTTCCCTCGTATGAATTCTGTCTGAAATGCTCCCACACTTTCAATCTGCTTGACGCCAGAGGGGCCATCTCGGTTACCGAAAGGACCGGATACATAGCCCGGGTAAGAAACCTCGCCAAGCTCTGCGCCGAAGCCTATTTCAAACAGCGTGAAGACATGGGATTTCCGCTGCTCAAATGAAAATTACTAATAAGACCATAAGTAAGGTCACATTATTTAAAAAATCCCTCCTGACCTCCCTTTGCCAAAGGGAGGCAATTTCCCCCTCTTTGGCAAAGAGGGGAAAGGGGAGATTTTACAGTCGATGTGGTTTTACTTATGAACTCCTTGGTAAATAGTGCATTATTGAAAGCTTAATGAATACGGAAATTTCAAATACCCAGATAATAGTCAATGAGAATTTGTCGCTGCTGCTTGAGATCGGGACAGAAGAAATCCCGGCACGTTTCCTGCCTGTCGCAATACGTAACCTGCGGGACAGCACAGCAGCGGCACTAATAGACAATTACATCCACTTTTCCGAGATAAAGGCCTATGCTACTCCACGGAGGCTCGTGCTTATGGCACACGGACTCCCTGAAATGCAGGAGGCACGCACCAGGGAAGTATTCGGCCCCCCCAGAAAAGCAGCCTTTGACAAAGAAGGAAAACCGACCAAAGCAGCTTCAGGATTCGCGCAGTCACAGGGAGTAAGCGTTGAAAACCTCGTCATCAGGCAGAAGGATAAGGGAGAGTATCTCGCCGCTGTCATTCATGAAGAAGGGGCGCCGGTAAGGAATCTTCTGCCGGAGCTGTTAAGCAACCTCATACTCTCTCTCCGTTTTCCCAAGACCATGAGATGGGCTGACCGCAGTATGCGTTTTGCACGTCCGATTCACTGGATTGTCTCCATGTTCGGAAATGAGACCGTTGTTTTTGAGATTGATGAAATCCGCAGCGGTAACAGAACCAGGGGCCACCGGTTTCTTGCACCAAATGAATTCGAAATCCAATCCATATATGAATATCAGAACGAACTCAAAAGCAGATACGTAATACTTGATCAGGAAGAACGAAAGGCCGTGATCCTTGAAGGCATAGGGAGATTAGCCACCAAAGCAGGCGGAACTCCGCTGCACGATGACGCCCTGCTCGAAATGGTAAACTTCATCGTTGAATATCCGATGCCTGTACTCTGCAGTTTTCAGAAAGAATATCTTGCCCTCCCGAGGGAGCTTCTCGTCACTGTAATGAAAGACCATCAGAAATATTTTGCAGTGGAAAACACCGGAGGAAACCTCCTGAACCACTTTATCGTTATCAGCAATACACTTGAAGGAAATTCCGATACCGTTCGTATCGGAGCAGAACGCGTCATCAGGGCACGGTTTGAAGATGCCAGGTTTTACTTTGCGGAAGACAGAAAGAAAACTCTTCACGACCGGATAGAAGACCTGAAAAAGGTTACCTTCCATGACAGGCTCGGCAGCATTCACGCGAAAACAGAGCGCATTGTTGCGCTTGCAGGCTTCTTTGCAGATAAACTGACCCCCTCACTCAAAGACAATCTCGTCCGGGCTGCATGGCTCGCCAAGACCGACCTTATTACGGGCGTTGTCAGAGAGTTTCCGGAACTTCAGGGAATCATGGGCAAATATTATGCAACGCATGACAGAGAAAACAAAGAAGTGGCTCAGGCGCTGAAAGAGCAGTATCTTCCCTCTCATTCAGGTGGAAAGCTCCCGGAGACTGATACTGGAGCCCTGCTGAGTATTTCTGACAAGATGGACTCTATCGCAGCTTTTTTCTCAATAGGCATTACTCCTTCAGGTTCAGAAGACCCGTTTGCCCTTCGGAGACAGGCACTGGGCATCATGGCAATTCTAGCCGACAGGGGATATCCCATTACAATAAAAGAATTAACTGACAGGGCACTGCAGAATTTCCCGGATGCAAAGGATAAGGTTGAAGCAAGAAACGGGATACTCCAGTTCTTTGAACAGCGGTTTGAACCCATATTTGCTGACCAGGGATACGCAAGTGACCTGATACAGGCTGTAATGCCGCTTGCTTTTGACATTGACGTACATGATTTTCAGGAACGGCTTAATGCCCTTAAGAAATTCACCGGGGATGAACAATACGACGGCTTCCTCCTTGCCATTAAGCGTGTTAACAACATCATTCCGAAAACAGCGGTTCCAGTATTTAATAAAGACTTGCTTGTTGAGCAGGCCGAAAAAAATCTTTACGACTGTTTTGCAGGTGTATTTCTTGGTGAGATATTTGCAGGTTATATCAAAAACAAACAATACTATGATGCTATCCTGAATTTATGTTTATTGAAAGATCCCATCACGGATTTCTTCGACCAGATTCTGGTAATGGACAAACGGGAAGAGATAAAACAGAACAGGCTGGCATTACTTAAAATAATATGGACAGAAGCCTCCCGCATCGCTGATTTCTCACGACTTAAAGAAAATAAATAAGCTCAAGCATCTTTCCTTCACAAAAAATATCATTTAGTAAATCACACGCAGCTCATCGATTAAAGGTTAAAATAATAAATGACAAATACAGGACGTTTTCCAGCGCTGTATTACCGGGACTTCAGGCTTTTCTGGTTCGGGCAGCTTGTTTCACTGTCAGGGACATGGATGCAGTCTGTTGCGCAGGGATGGCTTGTATACAGCCTGACGAAATCACCGTTTTACCTGGGCGTAGTTGCTGCAGCCGGTTCTCTTCCCATTCTGCTGTTTACCCTTATTGGCGGAATTGCAGCGGACAGGTTTAAAAAGAGGAATCTGCTCCTGATAACGCAGGCGCTCTCGCTCATTCCCGCGCTAATTCTTGGCATATTGACTGACCTTAACATCATAACTGTATGGCAAGTGGCTCTCCTTGCAGCTTTTCTGGGAACAGTAAACGCCTTTGATATCCCGGCAAGGCAGTCCATTTTTGTGGAAATTGTTGGGAAAAACAGTCTGATGAATGCGATCGCTCTCAATTCCGCAGCATTTAACGGTGCCAGAATGATAGGCCCTGTCATCGCGGGAGTAACAATTGCCTATCTTGGCCTGCCGGCCTGCTTCTATCTGAATGCGTTCAGTTACCTCGCTGTTATCCTCGCCCTTTCAAAAATACAGCCTGATATCGGTGGAGACAAAGGAGTTCCATCCAAGGGCTTTGCGCAAGACCTTGTTGAGGGGATTCGGTTTATCAGGAATAATGCGGAGATATATCGGATTATACTTCTGATTGCCGTATTAAGCCTTGTGGGCATACCCTATATAACCTTTCTCCCCGCCTTCGCGGTAGAGGTGCTGCATGCCGGACCAGAGGGATACGGACTTCTTGTCGGGGCTGCCGGGGCAGGAGCCCTTTCTGCTGCCCTGTTCCTTGCTTTCAGAAGAGACGCTCAACAGAAAAACTTTGTGCTTTCATGGTCATCTATCTGTTTCTCATGTTCTCTTTTTGCTTTTTCGTTTTCCGGGACGTTTATCTTCTCAATCATTCTCCTCGTATTAATCGGATGGGGGCTTGTAAGCTTCCTTGCAACAGCTAACAGCTATTTACAACTCTCAGTACCTGACAATCTGCGGGGAAGAATCATGAGTGTTTATGCAATGGTCTTTCTGGGCACAACACCAATAGGGAACTCCCTGATAGGGCTCTTTGCCGATTCTTTCGGTACAGTCAAGGCAGTCACATTTTCAGGAGTTGCATGTATTGCCGCATCATTAATATTTACAATAAAAATACGTAGACAGTAATTTATGAAACAGATATTCGTTTCGGGCCAAGGAGACCTGAAAACCATTCTGTGGTATAGTATTTTTTGAATATGAAAATACTTGCAATAGACACATCCACCATGCTCGGCGGAATAGCGCTCATGGATGACATTTCAGGACTCATCGCCGAGATTCGCCTGAACGTGAAGTCAACACATTCAGAGAGGCTTATGACAGCCCTTGACTTTGCACTTAAGCAGGCATCCATTTCTTTATCAGCAATTGACGCCTTTGCTGTAGCAACCGGACCCGGTTCGTTTACCGGTCTAAGGATCGGGTTAAGCACTGTGAAAGGATTGTCTTATGCAACCGGCAAACCGGTTGTCTCCGTTCCAACCCTTGAGGCATTCGCGTATAGCTTCCCGTTTTCAAGACACCCGGTCTGCGTCATGCTTGATGCCCGCAGGCATGAGGTCTACGCGGCTGTTTTTTATTGGCAAAATGACGGCTATTCTCGCCTTCTTCACGAAACATCTCTCACAGTTGAAAAGCTTCTGGAAATAATTTCAAAGACAGTCCTCACGCATCCGGGAGCAGAACCCTCCGGAATGTTTTATTCTGACAGGATTATCTTTACCGGAGACGGGGCTGTGTTCTACAGGGATGCAATACTCAATAAAATGGGGGAAACCGCTGTCTTTCCTTCATCCGGACATCTGGTTTCCTCTCCCGCCCAAGTCGCTTGCCTTGGAATAAAGAAGGCGCTTCTTGGTGAATTCTCAGAACCGGGGACTCTTGTCCCCTTCTATATGAGAAAATCGGAAGCAGAAATAAAAGCAGATGTTTGAAATACTTATCCGTGATATGCGCATATCAGATATCCCTGAAATAATGAATATTGAGCAGATATCGTTCAGCATTCCATGGTCAGAGAACTCTTTTATTTCTGAAATCCAGAACCACTATTCTTATTCCCGGGTTGCAGTTCTTGGGGACACAATCATCGGTTATATCTGCGCAAGCCTCGTCATTGATGAAGGGCATATCCTGAACCTCGCAGTTCATCCGGAGTTCAGGAGATGTGGGATTGCAACACATTTATTTAAAGTTATACTTGATGAATTAAAGACAACTTGTTGTAATAAAATATTTCTTGAAGTAAGATTCTCGAATGAAAGCGCACGTAAATTTTACGTCAAGCACGGATTCGGGATTTCTGGTGTCAGAAAAAACTACTACGCACTCCCAAGGGAAGACGCGGTTATCATGATGCTCGAACTGTGACTATTTCCATATCCCTTCAATATCTCTTCCACATTTAAAACACTTTCCATCCCTGACCCTGTTTACGGTAACGGTGAATCCAAAACGCTCAATCAGAAGCTCTTTGCAATTCGGGCAACAAGTATCCTCCCCTCCCTTTCCGGGGATATTGCCAACGTATATGTATTTCAGTCCAGCTTCAAAACCAATCTCCCTTGCCTTGTTCAGTTTAGCTGCCGGTGTCCTTGGCTCATCGGTCAATTTATATGTAGGATAGAATTGTGTCACATGCCATGGGACAGACACATCAACTGACTTGATAAAACCGGCAATGTCCCTGAGATCTTTCTCCGAGTCGTTGTGATCAGGGATGATCAATGTAGTTATTTCAATCCATACCCCAAGCTGTTTCATAAGTCTGATGGTTTCTTTAACAGGTTCAAGCCTGGCCCCGCATATCTTACGGTAAAAATCATCATTACCCTTCAGGTCAATGTTATTGCCGTCGAGATATGGAGCAATAAGCCTTGTTGCCTCCGGACTCGAATATCCATTGCTTACAAATATGTTTTTTATGCCTCTCGCACGCGCAAGCTTTGCACACTCGAAGGCAAATTCAAAAAAAATTGTGGGTTCAGTATATGTATATGAAATGCTCCCGCATTTCATCAGCTCAGCAGCATCAACCACAGACTCAGGAGTTGCAAACTGGCCGGGGATATCACCTTCATGTTCCCTGGGATACTGCGATATATCAAAGTTCTGGCAATGGGTGCAGTGGAAATTGCATCCCGCGGTTGCGAGTGAAAGGGAGGTAGAACCGGGCAGAAAATGAAAAAGAGGCTTCTTTTCGACAGGATCAATATGCAAAGCAATAATTTTACCGTAAGAAAGGCTATACAGCTTTCCTCCTCTGTTTTCACGTACCGCGCATATACCGCGCTTTCCGTCGCTGATAATGCACCTGTGCGCACAGAGAGAGCATCGAACCTTCCGCTCGTCAAGCCCTTCATAAAGCATTGCCTCTTTCATGAAGAGATTATAGCAGGTAAGAAAAGGTTACACCAGTTCATTTATAAGCGGGTTGCTATGATATACTATTTATGCTGTATTTGAATTATTAACAGGTTTTCGTTTTTATCCGTCATGCCCGGGGCCTGCCCTCGAAGTCTGTAATCGGGGGTTCTTAGTCGGGCATCCAGAGGCCTGGAACTAATGGATTCCCGCCAAAGACCTGCGGGAATGATAACATAAGAATATACAGACTATTTTGAGACCCTTAATAAATACCACAGACTACGGGGAATATATGAAAAAGAAAAAGATCATGTTCCTGTGTACGGCAAACTCCTGCAGGAGCCAAATGGCAGAGGGCTTTGCGAAAACATTCGGAAAGGATATTGTCGAAGTCTACAGTGCCGGTCTTATGGCTGCAGGAGTCAACAGGAGGGCAGCTGAAGTCATGGGGGAATTCGGCGTAGACATTTCCAATCAGGAATCCAAGGAAATTGATGAAACCCTGTTGAAGCAAATGGATATCATAATTACCTTATGCGGACATGCCGAGGAAACCTGCCCAAGAACACCCCCACATATAAAACGCTTTCACTGGCCGATTCAGGACCCCGTCGGTACCACAGGAACCGAAGAAGAGATCATGAAAGATTTCCGCCGCGCCCGGGACGAGATAAAAGAACGGGTCAGGAGACTGATTGAAGTAATCGCCACACATCAGTTTATTTAATTTTATTAACAGTCTTATAGTAGTATTTACAGGTTTTCGTTTTTTATCCGTCATGCCCGAAGCCTGCCTTCTAAGTCTGTAATTGGGAGTTCTCGGCCCGGCATCCAGAGGCCTGCAACTAATGGATTCCCGCCAAAGACCTCCGTGAATGACTCACATTAGAATATACATACTATTATGAAACCCTTAATAACTGGCAGATATCTTCTCTTGAGCTGTTTTCTTACCTGCTAAATTCTATTCCAGCTTGAAAAGATTTATGGGTCTTCGTGTTAGTGAGAGGGTGAAATACTCTTTAAAGGGTATACTTATAGATATCCCCCCTTTAGAAAAGGGGGGTGAGGGGGGATTTGAAAACCTCTGTAATGTTGATATGCTTCCATACAATAAAAGTCTGAAAGAACTATCGGGAAACTTAAGAAGAAACATTACGGATGCGGAGATATTAAAGCAGGGTGATGCAGTATTAGAAAAGATATGGAGCAGGTTATATTTCATAAAATCTCCCCTAACCCCTCTTTGCCAAAGAGGGGTAAATGAAGAAGATTGACCTACTCGATTACGCGAAGAACCGATTTTTGAATTAAATCCACCACATCAGCACTGATAATCGATTATGCTTATTGCTGTTTTCTCGCTGCCAGTTTGTTAAGCGCGTTGATATATGCCTTGGCAGCGGCAACAATTATGTCCGTATCAGCTCCGTAACCACGGACCGTCCTGCCATCCTCTTCCAGCGAAACAGCCACTTCTCCGAGCGCGTCGGTTCCGCCGGTTATCGCCTTGACTTCAAACTTAAGCAGGCTGCTCTTCGTATTTGTAACAGCAGCAATCGCTTTATAGGTCGAATCAACAGGCCCGTCGCCGTGCTCCATCCTGTATAGTATTATATCTCCAACCTTCATCTGCACCGTTGCAGTGGGCTTCTGATTCACTCCGCTGATAATGGACAAGTCAACAAGGCTGTATACCTCAGGCACTTTGGCAGTATCCTCTGAAAGCAACGCCTCAATATCCTCGTCATAGATATCCTTCTTCTGGTCGGCAAGACGCTTGAACCTCTCAAAGGTCCTGTTGATCTCTTCCTCGGAAAGAGAGTATCCCATTTCCTTCAGACGTGTCTTGAACGCATGGCGCCCGGAATGCTTGCCGAGAACAAATTTTGTATTATACAGGCCAATGCTCTGAGGTCTTATAATCTCATATGTGGATTTCTCCTTTAGCAGTCCGTCCTGATGTATTCCTGATTCGTGCGCAAAGGCATTTCCGCCTACGATTGCCTTGTTGGGCTGAACGGAGATTCCGGTTATTTTGGTAACGAGCCTGCTTGTCTTGATGATTTCTTCAGTGTTTATTTTTGTGTCGGCATTGAAAATGTCGCGCCTCGTTCTGAGCGACATGACGACTTCTTCAAGTGAGCAGTTGCCCGCGCGTTCTCCGATACCGTTTATTGTGCATTCGACCTGTCCCGCTCCATTCAGAACAGCCGAGAGCGAATTTGCTACCGCAAGGCCAAGGTCATTATGGCAATGCACCGCTATCACAGCCTTTTTTATGTTTTTCACGCGTTTGCAAATTTCTCCAATCATCGCGCCAAATTCACTCGGGATACTGTATCCCACAGTATCAGGAATATTGACTGTGGAAGCTCCCGCTTTAATTACGGCCTCAACAACCTCGCAGAGATATGCGATATCTGTCCTTGTCGCGTCCATGGGAGAAAATTCAACATCGTCAACAAAGCTTCTTGCAAGCTGTACCATCTCAACAGAACGCTTCAACGCCTCTTCCCTGCTGACACGGAACTGATGCTTAAGATGAATATCCGACGTAGAATGGAATGTATGGATCCTCCTTTTCGGCGCGTCCTTCAGGGCCTGCCAGGCACATTCAATATCTTCTTTCTTTGCCCGCGCGAGACTGCAGATAACCGGCCCTTCGACTTCACCGCCTATGGTCTTTATCGCCTCAAAATCTCCCGGTGAACTAAAGGCAAAACCGGCCTCAATCACATCCACGCCAAGACGCGCAAGCTGTTTAGCAAGCTTCAGTTTCTCCTGCACATTCATGGACGCTCCCGGGGACTGTTCACCATCACGAAGCGTGGTATCAAAAATCCGTATCTTTCTCATTTCATTCCACCTGCCTTGCTGTGTTTCTTTTTACGATAAAAGAGCACCATATTTTCCAGTATACCGCCCACAAGATAAATCATGGCAAAAACAAAAAGGGCTACCGGCGGATGCATAATAATCAGCACAAGGACCAGGACAAAAGCAACAAGTATCCAGAAGGGCTTTCTGTCCCTGAAATTCAACTCCTTGGCACCGTGATAACGTAAGGTACTGACCATCAGAACCGCCAGGACAAAGGTAATCAGCAGAATATAGAAATTCCGCACCGGCATTGATCCCCAAATCTCGTAATAAAATAAAACAAGCGCTGAGAGAATTGTTGCGGCACCAGGGATTGGCATACCGGTAAATGCCTTGGATTCCGCAGAGCCCATCTGGACATTATATCGGGCAAGTCTGAGGGCGCCGCATGCAACATAGAGAAAAGCGACAGCCCATCCGGTTCGACCAAATGGTATGAGTGCCCAGTTATACAGCATCACCGCGGGAGCAACGCCAAAGGCGACAAGGTCTGACAGGGAATCCAGTTCTATTCCGAAACGCGTGGTACTATGTGTCAGTCGGGCAACCCAGCCGTCTAGGCCGTCAAAGATAGTCGCTATCAGAATTGCCCAGGCTGCATTGGTAAAATCACCCTTCAGTGACGCGAGAATTGAGTAAAAACCACAGAACAAACCGCAGAGCGTAAGAGCGTTTGGAAGTATATAAATTCCTTTTCTCATGAGATTAATTATAATAAAAAAAAAGGTTATTTGCTTGAATGATATAGTCCGGAAGAATATGCCTCAAAGTTTATATCTCTTTTGGGGTAAGAAAATACCGGATGTCAGGAATCTGTTAACCTTGAGTTTCAATAGGATATATCCTACAAAACTCCCAATATATCCTGACTGAAGAACTTTGGAAAACGGCCGGAAAGACCTGGTTAAAGTATTACTTCACTGTCTTCTCAGATGTTTCCCATACTGCCTTTCCTGTTTTATCCCTGAGGGGAATCGTTACCCCGCCCTTGATGACTTCCATGGCAATTATGACAGGTTTATCCTCAAATATCACACGTGAACCCTTGCCATAGACATAAATACCCTTAACTATCTTCTTTTCGAGCCTTTCAATATACCACTCAGGACCAAGATGCACAACAAAAGATTCTTTCCCTGAATTCACCTTCATATTGACATCGTAATGGATTCCCTTTAAGGGAGGAGTTCTATAGATGGATTCAACAAAACCGCCGAACTCAACAATGGTTTCGCTGTTGAAAAGCTTAAAGAACGGCGAAGCGTTAGCTCCGCCACCCTTGCTGCCTCCTCCATGCTGCGCAAAGGTTATTGACGCGGACAGAAAAAACACCATCATTACAAAAAATATAAATAGCTGCTTTAGTTTCATATTACCCCCTGTAATCTGTATTCCGGAAGTTACCTATGCGCCTTGCGTTAAGCGATATCAGGAAAATCATACCATCAATACGGCAATTATGCACGGTCTGAAGCACCGGTAACCGGATAATTAATTATACGGATTTTACGAAGTTTTTGGCAATTGCCGGTGCTTATACACACGCCGCTGATTTCCATGTGTTAAAATTATTCTGATAATGAAGAACCCTGCGGCAAGACCACAGGGAATTGTCAGATCAAATATCGTACATGGAGGAGTTTAAATGAAAAATGTTTTATTGGGTCTTTTGTTTGTTCTGTTGTCATTCGGCATTGCCTCTGCAGGCGCTCTGGGGGGAAGAATAATCAGAGATGATGGAAAGCCATTATCAAAAACCTCTATTACTATCGAAGGAAATCAGTTAACCACCAATGAGTTTGGAGGCTACAAGTCAGAACTGACAGACGGCGAACGGGAGCTTAGCGTAAAGATCAATAACATAACTTACACGACTGAAAAGATAAAAGTATTTTCACCAGAAACGAAACAGAACTGGCGCATGGATACCAAAAACAAAAAACTTATCAAGATCAGATAACGGACCAGGATTATGGCAGATGAAATAAAACCAACCAGCAAGTGGGATATACTCGCAAAACTCCTGCCCGGCATAGGCGCAATCATTGCCGGTGTTCTTATTCCATTGCTTATCCATATCAATGGAGAAGAAAACAGGAAAAATCAGCTTTATATCGAGATTGTCAGCAAGAGGGAGTCGGCAGACAGTGATCTCAGGGCTCGCATGTTCGAGAACCTGATTAAAAACTTCTATGGAGATTCAGGCCAGAAAAAATCACACAAGGAAAATCTTATAATGCTTCGCTTGCTGGCGCTTAATTTTCATGAATCCTTTGATCTTAAACCCATATTTGAAGGAATTGATGATGACCTGACCAGGGAAGAAAAAACGCAACTGAGGGAAATTGCAAGAGAAATCCGTGGCAAACAGGAAGCCATGCTCTCTCATGTCAAAGAGGGAATGATCTTTGATGACATTGTCCTCTACGAAGGCAGTGAAAACGGTATTATGCTGCCGCCCCTTGATAAACCTTCATATAAAAAACACCGCCTCGGCATTGAACTTGTCCGGATGCAAAACGATGACTATGCAATTCTCCATGTAATGGACACACCAGAGGGAAATATTAACGTTGGCAATGTCGTTGATATAACCTTCAAGCTGAGTCCTTATGACATGCCATTCATTGACAACACGAAGCTCTTTGACAGCGCCCGTTTTGCTATGACGCTTAAAGAATTTGTGAAAGATGAAAACGGCAAGCAGGCTGTCAAAATGAAGATTATATTTTTCCCTGAAAATTATATGAGCAGCAGGGACAGACCTTACCTTGACGAGATGCTGAAACAGCTCATGTCAGGAAAAAAGAAAGAATAAAATCAATTCATTTGACCTAAGTCAAGGACATACCTTGGAATCCCTATTATGATTGAACTGACAGCATGGCTTTGAGCCATAGTGATTTCATGCATAAAAAAGGGGGTTCTATGGAAAAGATGTTTTGTTATCAATGTGAACAAACCGCTAAAGGGAATGGATGCACCCAGATTGGTGTTTGCGGCAAACAGCCGGAAGTCTCGGCATTGCAGGATCTTCTTGTATACAGCGTAAAGCAGCTTTCCATCTATGCTGCTGCCGGAAGGAAATCAGGGATAGTTGATCCCGATGTTAATCGTTTTACTGCCAGAGCCATGTTTTCCACACTTACCAATGTTGATTTCGATCCACAGAGATTTGCCGCACTTATAAATCAAAGTGTTGAACTGAGGGAAACACTAAAAGAAAAGATTGCGGGAGCACGCATCAGTATCAATTTCAATGATGCCCCCAACCTATTTAACCCAGGGGCATCAGTTGAAGAAATGATTGAACTGGGCAGTGCGGCAGGGATAAAATCAGATGCTTCGATAAACCCTGACGTTCTGTCGCTCCAGCAGATACTAATTTACGGGATTAAAGGAATCTGCGCATATGCCGATCATGCACGTATTCTCGGGCAGGAAGATGATGCCGTTTACGCCTTTATTCATGAAGCGCTTGCGGCAACGCTGCGGAAAGACCTTCCGCTCGATGAGTGGATTAACATGGTTCTTAAATGCGGCGAAATAAATTTCAGGGCAATGAAACTTCTCGATGCCGGTAATACAGGAACTTATGGTCATCCCATCCCCACAAGAGTTCCGCTTGGCGCGAAAAAAGGCAAGGCCCTCCTCGTCTCGGGGCATGACCTGAAAGACCTTGAAGAGATTTTAAAACAGAGCGAAGGTAAAGGGATATATGTTTATACCCATGGCGAAATGCTTCCAGCCCATGGATATCCCGGACTGAAAAAGTATTCACATTTTTACGGACATTATGGAACAGCCTGGCAGAATCAGCACAAGGAATTTGCAGACTTCCCCGGTGCAATTGTTATGACCACAAACTGCATCCAGAAACCTCTGGATTCCTACAAAGATAATATATTCACAACCGGGCTTGTCGGATGGCCAGGAATAAAGCACATTACCGATGGGAATTTTAATCCGTCAATCGCAAAGGCCCTTTCCATGCCGGGATTTACTGAAGATATTGAAAAGAAATCTGTTATGGCAGGATTCGCAAGAAACAGCGTCCTTGGAGTTGCAGACAAGGTAATTGAGGCAGTTAAAAACAGGAATATAAGACACTTCTTTCTTGTTGCCGGCTGCGACGGCGCGAAACCCGGAAGGAATTATTACACGGAATTCGTGGAAAAGGTGCCGAAAGACTGCATTGTGCTTACACTCGCGTGCGGCAAGTTCCGTTTCTTTGACAAAGACCTTGGAGATATTGGAGGCATTCCGCGTCTGCTCGATGTTGGACAGTGCAATAACGCGTATTCAGCGATACAGATCGCGGTTGCTTTGTCGAAGGCATTCAAGGTTGGTGTTAATGACCTGCCGCTTTCAATGGTACTTTCATGGTATGAGCAGAAAGCAGTTGCGATACTTCTTACGCTCCTGTATCTCGGCATCAAAAACATACGCCTTGGCCCTTCACTTCCGGCGTTCATCACTCCAAATGTGCTGGATGTTCTTGTGAAGAATTACAACATCAAGCCGATAACAACTCCTGATGAGGATCTCAAGGCAATTCTGGGATAGCTGATAAACTGGAAAGGGAGCGGAAACAGGGACAAACCCGTTACGCTCCCTTTTACCTTTAAAAACATAATGCCGGAGGCCGGACTCGAACCGGCACGCCATTGCTGACGAGGGATTTTAAGTCCCTTGCGTCTACCAATTCCGCCACTCCGGCCCTAAAAACTCATTTCTTCCTTTTCCTGCTGTTGACCTTTTTCAGGGCAACCCTAAGGACGTCATTCATGGTCTCCGCAAGCACAAACTCCATATCCTTCTTGATGTATTTCGGTATGTCATCAAGGTCTTTTGCATTACGTTTGGGGATAATAACCTTGTGTATCCCCATCCTCTTCGCCGCAAGGGCCTTTTCCTTCAGACCGCCGATGGGCAGCACCCTGCCCCGCAGAGTCACCTCTCCTGTCATCGCGATGCTCTTGCTGACAGCCTTTCCTGTAAGGGCTGACGCAATGGCCGAAGCCATGGTAATACCGGCAGAAGGACCATCCTTGGGAATAGCGCCGGCAGGAACATGGATATGTATATCAGTTCGTGAAAATAAATCCTCCTTGATTCCGAGACCCTTCGCCTTCGATCGAACATAACTGAGCGCGGCCTGGGCAGACTCTTTCATAACATCTCCCAACTGGCCGGTAAGGGTAAGATGTCCCTTCCCCTTCATGGGGGTTGCCTCAATATAAATGATGTCTCCCCCGGTTTCAGTCCACGCAAGTCCCGTGGAAACACCCACTTCATCCTTCTCCATCTCTTCCTCGGGAAGATACTTGGGAACTCCGAGGTATCTGTTAATGTTCTGCGCGTTGATGACAAACAGCTTCTCATCCCCTTCCGCAATCTTCTTCGCAACCTTTCTGCAGAGATGAGCGAACTCCCGCTCAAGATTCCTGACTCCTGCCTCCCGTGTATATTGCGATATAAGATTCCGGAGTCCCCCATCTGTAAGCTGCAGAACCTTTTTGCTGATGCCGTGTTCTTCAAGCTGTTTTGGTATCAGATAGTTCTTAGCGATACCCATTTTTTCCTCGGTTGTATATCCTGACAGATAGATAATCTCCATCCTGTCCCTCAGGGGCCCCGGTATGGTATCCGCAAGATTTCCTGTTGTAATAAACATGACCTTTGACAGGTCAAAAGGTACTGTCAGATAATGATCAACAAAAGAATTGTTCTGCTCGGGATCAAGCACCTCAAGAAGCGCTGAAGATGGATCTCCCCTGAAATCCATACCGATCTTGTCAATCTCGTCGAGCATATAAACCGGATTGTTAGTACCAGCAGTCTTGATGCCCTGTATAATCCTCCCCGGAAGCGCACCGACGTATGTCCTTCTGTGACCCCTGATCTCAGCTTCGTCCCGTACGCCGCCCAGTGACATGCGGACAAATTCCCTCCCAAGCGCACGCGCAATGGACCTGCCCAGAGACGTCTTACCTACGCCCGGTGGGCCGATAAAACAGAGAATCGGGCCTTTCATCTTCTCCTTGAGCTTCCGGACGCTCAGGTACTCCAGTATCCTCTCCTTGACCTTTTCAAGGTCATAGTGGTCTTCGTTCAGCACTTTATCAGCAGATTTGATATCAAGGTTATCTGTTGTTGATTTGGCCCATGGCAATTCAACCAGCCAGTCAAGATATGTCCTGATCGTTGCGGCTTCCGCGCTGTCCGGATGCATCTTTTCAAGACGCTTGAGCTGCTTCTCAGCTTCCTTCAGAACTTTTTCAGGCATAGTCGCGTCTTCTATTTTTTTCTTGAATTCTCTTACTTCTTCGGCTCTTTCATCAATGTCGCCAAGCTCCTTCTGTATTGCTTTCAGCTGTTCCCTCAGGAAATACTCCCTCTGTGTCTTGTCTATCTCGCCCCTTGCCTCGGACTGTATCTTTTGCTGGACGAGCAGGAGTTCAATTTCCCTCGACAGGATGTCGCTTACACGTCTCAGACGCTGCAGCGGTTCCGTGATTTCAAGAATTTCCTGCGCATTCTCGGTCTTCAGTCCCAGATTGGAAGCAATAAGGTCGGCAAGCCGGCCCGCATCCTCAATATTCTCCATGACTCCCATGATATCAGGGAGTATAGTCTTACCAAGAGATACCGCCTTATCAAGCTGTTCCTTCACAGTCCTCATCTGTGCTTCATCTTCAATAGTAAGGACATCAGGCTTCTTCTCCTCAATTTTTGCGATATCAGCCTGAAAAAACGGTTCTGTCTGTGAATAGGAAAGCGCGCGGGCTTTTGATAACCCCTGTATCAGTATCTTAACCCTGCCGTCAGGAAGTTTCAGCATCCGCATTATGATGCCGACCGTCCCGATCTTGTAAAGATCCTCGGGGGTGGGGTTCTCCGAATTCATATCCTTCTGTGTCAGCAGGAGCACCATCCTGTTAGTATTCAGGGAATGCTCAATCGCTCTGATGGACATATCCCTGCCGACAAAGAGGGGGAGTATCATATACGGAAAAACCACAATATCCCTGACCGGGAGCACTGGAATATTATCAGGAATTTCTACCTCTTTCTCATTCTTTTGCTCCGTCTCTGCCATATTGTCTCCTTAATCTTTTTCTGCTTCTTTACAGCTTCGATGAAAAATCAATCAGAAACTTCCTGAACTGTTCCGAAACCTGAGGGTTTTTAAGTGCAAGCTCAACGGTTGCAGCCAGATAACCAGCCTTGTCACCGGCATCGTAGCGTTTTCCTGAAAACAGATATCCGTATATTGGACGCTTTTTCAGCAGGGCAGACAGCGCGTCAGTCAACTGAATCTCTCCACCCTTACCCGGCACAGTTGACTCAAGGGTGCCGAATATGCCCGGGGTAAGGATATATCTGCCAATAATGGCGAGATCAGATGGTGCGTCCTCCCTCTTCGGCTTTTCCACAAGGCTGGATATTTTATATACACCGTCCCCTATGCTTTTTCCGTCGATTACCCCGTATTTATCAACATCTGTTACCGGCACCTGCTGCAGCGCGAGGACCGGCGCATCAAATTCCTTATAGAGTTTAATCATATCCGCAAGAAGACTGTCATCAGGGTCAATAATATCATCGCTCAGCAGCACAGCAAACGGTTCATCCCTGACAAATGGCTTCGCGCAGTATATCGCGTGCCCGAGACCAAGTGCTGCCTTCTGTCTTATATAGGCAAAGTGCAGATAATTCAGCCTGCTAATCTCTTCAAGGAGCTTCTTTTTTCCTGCCTTCTTAAGGTTTTCCTCAAGCTCAAAGGCTGAATCAAAGTGGTCTTCTATGGCACGTTTATACTTTCCGGTAATAATAATGAATTCTTCTATGCCGCACCGGGTTGCCTCTTCGATGGCATATTGAATCATGGGCTTATCTACTATTGGCAGCATCTCCTTGGGAGAGGCCTTTGTGGCAGGCAGAAACCGGGTGCCAAGTCCTGCTGCCGGGAAAATGGCTTTCCTTATCTTTTTCTCCATGACGTACACATTATACCATAATTCTTTTTCGTTCAATTTTACATAAAAAAAGAGAAAAATCTTGCCTTGTTGTTAAAAATAAGGATATGATGTACTGAAAATGCATATGAATCACTAAAAAGACAAAGCATTTACTCAAGACCATAAAAGCGTCATGATTTACGGAATAGGCATAGATATTGTCCGGATTGAACGGTTCCGTCAGGTGGCAGAGCGGTGGGGAAAGAGGTTTCTCGACAGGGTGTTTACCACGGGAGAACTTGATTACTGTTATCAGAAAAAAAATCCCTATCTTTCCCTCGCGGTGCGTTTTGCCGCGAAAGAGGCAATGATCAAGGCAATTGGTTCCGCCATCCCGGTTCCTCTGACCGGAATTGAAGTTATTACCGCAACAAACGGCAAACCGGAATTAAAAACAACCAGACTGCTGGAAGTTTTTTTCAGGGAGAATTCCATCACGAAGACACATCTTAGTCTCTCGCATGAACATGAATATGGAGTTGCGTGTGTGATACTGGAACAGGAATCGGCATGAAAGTTGTTACCGCCGCGGAAATGCGGAATATCGACAGGATAACAATCGAAGAATACGGCATGCCAGGTTTAGTCCTGATGGAAAGAGCAGGCCTTTCTGTTGCTTCGAGAATAAAGGAACTGTTTGGAAGAAAAAAGGTTATAGTTGCTGCCGGATACGGCAATAACGGAGGAGACGGAATGGCAGCGTCCAGACATCTCCATAATGAAGGATGGGACGTCCTTGTTTTTGTCGCAGCAGGGCAGGATAAACTGACCGGAGATGCTCTTTCCCAGTATAAAGCAGCTGTCAGTTGCGGAGTACATATTCTTCCTCTTGAGAATATGTACTCCGGCTCCTCATCATTCGTTTCCAGTCACAGCATAGTTGTTGACGCCTTGTTGGGAACAGGCATCAGCAAAGACGTCAGGGGCGTATTTTCAGACACAATCAACCATATCAACAGCTTATCCATACCAGTTGTTTCGGTAGATATACCTTCAGGCATTTCATCTGACAACGGCCAGATAATGGGGAATGCCGTGAAAGCAGATTATACCGTCACCTTCGGACTGCCCAAACGTGGACATTTTCTGTTCCCCGGTTCTGAATACACGGGGAAACTGTTCGTTGAAGATATCGGGTTCCCTTCACAACTGCTTGAATCCGGTAAGCTTAAGACAGAAATCATCGGAAATAAATACATCTCGAAACTCATTCCGGAAAGACACAGGTATTCACACAAAGGGACATATGGACACGTCCTCATTGTCGCAGGTTCAAAGGGCCATACAGGCGCAGCACTTATGGCTGCAAAGGCATGCATGAAAGCAGGCGCCGGGCTTGTAACCATAGGCGTCCCTGAATCACTTATGAATATCGTTCAGTCCCGTGTTACAGAGGAGATGACCCTTTCCCTCCCTGACTCGGGTAATGGATCGCTTTCTTCCGACGCCGCTGCCGTCATTCTTGACTTCCTGAACAGCAACGCTGATGTCCTCGCCATAGGCCCCGGCATTGGCGTGAATTCAGATACAATACACATTGTAAAAACAATTATTCTAAAATCCGGAAAGATAACTGTTATTGATGCCGACGGAATCAATTCCATCAAGGGCGACAGAAAAGTTCTCAGAAAAGCCCGTGGTCCTGTAATTCTCACACCGCACCCGGGAGAAATGGCGGGACTCCTTTACAACAAACCGGCACTCAAAAGCCGGAGATCCCATGATACAGGCATGAAAAATATTAATGATAAACGTTCGCTCATTATTAATATTGAAAAAGACCGTATAAATTCAGCCTTGTCTTTTGCACAGGATACCGGGACACTGGTTGTACTCAAAGGCGCGCCGTCTGTCATTGCCGGTCCTGACGGACGGGTGTTTATCAACTCAACCGGCAATCCTGGAATGGCAACCGCCGGCGCTGGAGACGTACTCACCGGCATAATCTCTGCCCTATCAGGTCAGGGTATGAATGCCTATCAAGCCACTGCTGCCGGTGTTTATCTGCATGGGGCAGCAGGTGATTTTGCGGCAACAAAACTGGGTGAGTATTCATTGACGGCATCAGATATCATAAAGGAAATTCCCGCCGCGTTTCTTTCACTGAAAAACAACTGAAGCCATGATTATACCTCCCATATTCAATGGAGCCATCAAGGCCTTTTTTACCAGAAAAGATACGGGAGCAGATCCTGAAACCGTTGGCAGGGCATTATCTGTCAGCAAAGAAAAAATTTTCATGCCTGTTCAGAAGCACACCGACAGGGTGTTAATAGTCAGAAGCAATTCCAGCATTGAGATTGCAGATGCCGTATTGACAGCAGAGGAAAACATGCTTATCGGTGTTCAGGTTGCAGACTGCGTGCCGATACTCTTATATGATAAAATGAATTCAGTCATCGGGGCTGTACATGCCGGATGGAAAGGAACCGCCGCCAGAATACTTCCCAAAACCATCCACGCAATGAAAGAGTATTTCTCTTCCTCACCTGAAAATATCCTTGCAGCCTTCGGTCCAAGCATCAGGTGGGAATGCTACCCGGTTGGAGACGAGGTAAAAGATGCAGTCAGCAAGGCTTCAGGAGAAGGTGAATACTTTCTGTACAATGACAACAAATACTGCGTTGACCTTTCTTCCGCCAACATTTATCAGGCCCTTTCAATGGGAGTCTCCAGGGAACATATCTGGATTTCACCGGAATGTACCCGCTGCAATCCGGACGCGTTTTTTTCCTATCGATATTCAAAGGCCTATGAAGGAAGCCAGGGTGGCTTCATCGGTATTCTTTAAATGTGTATGATATGGTAATAAGATGCATGTCCGGCAGTCCGGAAGAAACACGGGAAACAGGTTTAAAGATCGGGAAACTTCTGAAACCGGGAGATGTTGTCTGCCTCTATGGCGAACTCGGGAGCGGCAAGACTACACTGGTGAAAGGAATCGCGCGAGCGTTCGGCATAAATGAAAATGATGTTGTAAGCGCGAGTTTCACGATAATAACCGAATATGACACACAACCTGCGTTTTCCCATATTGATTTATACAGAATTGAAAAAGGTTCTGAACTTGACGATATCGGATTTTGGGAACAGATAAAGGAGCCTGGCATATCTGTTATTGAATGGGCGGAAAAGGCCGACCAATGGCTTCCTGATAACATCATAAGTATCAGGCTGACTCCATCTGGTGAACATGACAGGGAAATTGAACTTGAGGTAAATGATGAAAAAAATTGGAATAATCTGTAAAACAGGAATCACGGAGCCGACAGAGATACTGAAGCCGCTTCTCCCCTGGCTGCGTGAAAGGGGCTATGAAACCTTTGTTGATCTTGAAGCAGCCGCTATTTTAGGTATAGATGGAGTTGTTCGTTCACAGATACCTCTTCTCTCAGATGTTATTATCGTCCTTGGCGGTGACGGAACCATGCTCAGTGTCTGCAGACTGGTTGGAGACAGGCAGATTCCAATTATAGGAATTAATATGGGAAGTCTCGGGTTTATCACGGAGGTCTCAGTTGGAAAAATCTATGAAGCCTTAGAAAGAATGCTTGCCGGTGAATGCCCTATGGAAGAACGTCTTATGCTGACAGCACATATTTACCGGCAGGATGAAAGCATCGGGGAATATACCGTTCTAAATGATGTCGTTGTAAATAAAGGAGTTCTCGCACGGATCATCGATCTCGACATCTTTATAGACGGCATATTTGTTACGGCTATCAGGGCTGATGGATTGATAATCTCCACGCCCACCGGATCAACCGCGTATTCATTATCTGCCGGAGGGCCTGTTCTGTATCCAACGCTGAACTGCGTTGTAATTACACCGATATGCCCGCATACACTGACTCAAAGACCTATCGTTCTGCCGGACACGTCCGCGATAAAAATAATCCTGAAGTCGCCGAGAGAAGACGTCTACCTTACACTTGACGGTCAGGTCGGTTTTTATTTAAGACCAAATGATGTTATTGAAGTAAAAAAATCCCCTAACAAGGCAAGACTTCTGGTCCTTTGTGAAAGGGATTACTTCAAGGTGCTGAGGAAAAAACTGAAATGGGGAGACCGGTAATAAAGAGCGACATATACAATAAAAAGGGGCCAAGGGGAAAAACAAATAAACAGCAAGAGAACAGAGACTTATTGAGATGAAATTGAGACACTATGAAAAATATCAGACGGATAGAGAATTGCTGAATTACAGCGAGCATCAACCCGTCTTTATCATTACAATTCATCTGCATCAATCCCAATTTGTCTCTATTAATTACTATCAGTCTCAAAGTATATTCCTTTGCGGCTTGGCGTGAGATGAAATGGATATGCTGGTTCAGGACATAAAAAAAGTTCTTGAGTTTTATCAGGCTCTCGGTTTTGAACGCCTGCCAATAGAATTGACAATGGCAAAAGGAAAAGTTGAAGCGCAGGAGATTCGGGTCCCTCACCCCTCCGAAGATAAAGATGCCACGCTCAATGCACTGCGCGATGAGGTTAAAAATTGCACGCGATGCAAACTCTCAAATGAAAGAACAAACACTGTACCCGGGGAAGGCAGCCCGCAGGCAAGGCTTATGTTTATCGGCGAGGCGCCGGGCAAAGAAGAAGACATCCAGGGCCGTCCGTTCGTGGGAGATGCGGGTATTCTGCTCACAAAGCTTATTGAAAAAATGGGGTTAAAACGCGAGGACGTCTATATCGCCAATATCCTTAAGTGTCGCCCTCCGTTAAACCGGGATCCCCAGCCTGATGAAATAGCACAATGCATTGGTTTTGTTCAGCGTCAGATAGAGATTATTAAACCAAAAGTAATTATGTCTCTCGGCAGAATCGCCGCAAAAGCTCTTATCGGCAATCCGGGACTTAAGCTCACTGCAATCCGCGGGAATTTCTATTCTTATAATGGAATTCCCCTTATGCCTACCTTCCACCCGGCCTATCTGCTCAGAAACCCCAAGGATAAATGGCTCACATGGAATGACGCACAGAAAGTTCTGGAAAAGCTGAAAGGGAATGATACATTATGAAAGGGGGTCACTAAATGAAAACTCTTGAAGATACCATTGCCTTTCACGGTCACATCTGCCCGGGGCTGGTTATTGGTTACCGCGTATCACTATATGCATTGAAAAAACCCGTTAAACGTGCGGAAGATGAGGAACTGGTGGCAATAGTTGAAAATAATTCCTGTGCAGTTGATGCTGTTCAGGTCATGACAGGGTGCACATTCGGAAAAGGCAACCTCTTCTTCAGGGATTACGGTAAACAGGTCTATACCTTTCTCAGAAGGCCTTCAGGCAAGGGCATCCGGATCGCAGTTTCATGGAATCCACCTGAAGAAACAGCGGAAGAAAGAATTATGTGGGAACGGTACATGAACGGTGACCGCACAAAAAAGGTTCTTGAGACAATTCACAGAAGAAAGACACGAAAGATTGATTCGCTGATGCATGCCAGAGATACTGAGCTTTTCAGGATAACAAAAAGCAGCTCCGGGCTTCCTGAAGAGGCGCGCATCTACACCAGTATCCCCTGCGAAACATGCGGAGAAAAGGTTATGGAGCCAAGGGCACGGGTTAAAGATGGTAAAATAGTCTGCATCCCTTGTTTTGAGAATATATAAAGGGATAGGGGGGAATATATGAAGGAAATCATTGAAAAGGCAGGCATCCTGATTGAGTCGCTCCCGTATATCAGGAATTTTTTTGGCAAAATATTTGTTATCAAGTACGGCGGGGCAGCCCAGGTGCAAAAGGAGTTAAAGGATGCCTTTGCGCGGGATGTGGTTTTGCTTAATTATATCGGTATCCGGCCTGTAATCATCCATGGGGGAGGTCCAAAAATCAGTGCAATGATGGAAAAGATGGGCAAAAAGCCCGAATTCGTCAATGGCCAGCGTGTAACTGACGAGGAAACCATGGACATTGTCGAAATGGTGCTAGGAGGCCTCGTGAATAAAGAAATCGTCTCACTGATAAACAGGCACGGAGGGAAGGCGGTTGGACTCAGCGGCAAGGATGGCAGCCTGATCAAAGCAAAAAAGAAGCTTCTCAAACGGGTTTCTTCAGAAACAGGAACTGATGAACTTGTTGATATAGGACTTGTCGGAGAAATAACATCAGTTGATCCGCACATACTTCTAACCCTTGAAAAAGACGGTTTCATTCCGGTGATATCGCCGGTTGGATTCGGCAGCAAAGGCGAGACTCTGAATATCAACGCGGACTTTGTTGCCGCAGCAGTCGCGTCCGCTCTCAAGGCGGAAAAGCTGATACTCCTGACCGACGTACCAGGTATCAAGGACAAACAGGGTCAAGTTATCACCACACTTCACAGGGAAGATATCCAGACACTCACCGCAGACGCAACCATTACAGGCGGTATGCTGCCAAAGGTACAAGCCTGCCTGAAGGCGATTCAGGCCGGAGTAGCTAAAACGCATATAGTTGACGGAAGAATTCCACACTGTCTCCTACTTGAGATATTTACAAATGAAGGCATCGGCACGGAAATCCTGGCTTAGATATCCATGACCACGAAGATTTCCCGCATCGGGGAACTCTCCCTTATACGTCAGATACGCAAACAGTTTACATCCGGATCAAAAAACCTGATAACCGGCATTGGTGACGATGCGGCTGTTATCAGGCCATTCCGCGGAAATCTTCTGATAACCACCGACGCCATGATGGAAGGCATCCATTTCGACCTTCACTTTGCAACCCCCTATCAGCTTGGTTTCAAGCTTGTTTCCGTTAACATCAGCGATATCTTCGCTATGGGCGGTATGCCCGATTTCATACTGCTGAGTATGGCAATAAACGATAAAACAGAAAAGGAATTCCTGGATAGTTTCTTTTCAGGCATACAGGATGCAATAAAAACCTATCAGGTATCACTTATCGGTGGCGACCTTTCCTCTTCAGCAAATGGCACAAGTCTTTGCATGACAGCGCTCGGACATGCCCGGAAACCTGTTGCACGCTCAGGCGCCATGGCAGGAGATAAAATCTATCTTACAGGACCTGTCGGTGATTCAGCCTGCGGACTTGAACTTCTGAAGCGTCTTAAATCAACTGTTCCGCTTGCGGCATATCCACATAACCATAAAGGGAACAACACCGATTCAATGCATTCCATTCACAAGCGGCTGATTAAGATGAACCTGGACTGGGATACAGCAGAACCTCTTTTCAGACGGCATCTGCTGCCTGTGGCAAGGAATCCGGAGGTATTCGTAAAACATGTCTCCTCCATGATAGACGTCAGCGACGGCCTTTTAATTGACCTGTCAAGACTGTGTGATGAGAGCAGGAGCGGGGCACGGATATACCTTGACAAGCTCCCCATTTCCACGCAACTCGCTAAAGCAGCTCCCTGTCTCGGCCTTTTTCCGCAAAAGCTGGCGCTGTCCGGAGGAGAGGACTACGAACTCCTTTTCACTGCTCCGCCGGATAAAAAAGTCCACGGGATTCATATCGGGGAAATCACAGGAAATAAACGTGTAATTATAGATAAATCAGGCCGCGAAAAACCTTTTTCACCTGAAGGATATCAGCATTTTACCGGTATCAAGGAACGGCAGTGAATACAGACAAAACAATCCAGTCAGCCTATAAACACTATCAGGCAGGCAGGCTGCAGGAAGCGGAAGACCTTTACAGGAAAATCCTGAAGAAAAAGCCTGAAGATGTCGACGCCCTGCATTTTCTCGGGATAATTGCCTACCAGCGCGGAGACCTTGATTCCGCAATAAAATACATAAGGAAAGAACTGCAGGTCAATCCCTCAAACCCCGATGCATACAACAATCTCGGCCTCGCATTTCTCGCTAACAAGCAGCTTGATGAAGCCATCAC
>Ga0233425_10000640_pt1 | contig 87988 bp, 83 predicted proteins | sample Watercolumn_Towu_2_FD_181712 | JGI IMG/M metagenome (GOLD analysis project Ga0233425, IMG submission 181712) | Freshwater microbial communities from Lake Towuti, South Sulawesi, Indonesia - Watercolumn_Towuti2014_140_MG | ecosystem: Environmental > Aquatic > Freshwater > Lake | place... | reverse complement strand
TATCGTTGAGCATAGAACTGATATCGCCGATAGCGATGGAGAAAGAGCTGCGGTTTGCCATCAGGGAAGGCGGAAGAACGGTAGGCGCGGGTGTAGTTACGGAGATACTGGAATAGATGGACAGATTAAAGCGAAGAGTGAGAATATCGTGAATCAGAAGATCAGAATAAAGTTAAGGGGATATGACCATAGGATACTCGACAGGTCAGTCAAGGAAATAGTGGATACTGCCCAGAGAACAGGAGCAAGGATAGCCGGCCCTGTGCCGCTGCCGACAAGAATAAGCAAGATAACCGTTCTTCGTTCTCCTCATGTAGACAAGAAGTCGCGGGAGCAGTTCGAGATAAGAACTCATAAAAGGCTTATTGATATATTTGATCCGAATCCTCAGACAGTTGACGCGCTGATGAAATTGGAACTCGCAGCGGGAGTCGATGTGGAGATAAAGCTATGATAGCCATTCTTGGGAAGAAGCTTGGCATGACGCAGGTTTTTGCTGAGGATGGAAGGGCATATCCTGTAACCGTTGTTGAGGCTGGGCCATGTTGTGTTGTACAGGTAAAAAACATGGAGTCCGATGGATATGAAGCTGTGAAGGTTGGTTTTATTGAGGCTGAGGAGAAGAAACTGACTAAACCGATAGCGGGTATTTTCAAAAAGGCAGGAACAGCCCCATATAGATTATTGAAGGAATTTCCCATGGCCGGATTAAAGGTTGGTGAATTGGTCACCGTTGGTATATTTACAAAAGGTGATATTGTTCATGTTACCGGGACCTCAAAAGGGAAGGGCTTCCAGGGAGTAATGAAGAGGCATAATTATTCAGGAGGGCCTGGTTCTCACGGTTCAATGTTTAACAGGGCTCCCGGGTCCATCGGAGCAAGTTCATACCCTTCAAGGGTATGGAAAAACACGGGTCTTCCTGGACATATGGGATCGGAGCGTGTGACTGTGAGGAATGTCGAAATAGTCGATGTCAGGCCTGATCAGAATATTCTTCTTATCAAAGGTGCGGTTCCGGGTCAGAAGGGGACATATCTGGAGATCAGAAAGGATAGTTAAGATGCCGGAGATTGAAATAAAGGACAGAAATAATACTACTGTTGGAACCATGCAGCTTGATGATGCGATCTTTTCCGCTGAATTAAGGCCTGGAATTCTGCATGATACGATTGTCAATTATCTTGCAAACCAGCGGCAGGGCACACATGCGACAAAGACAAGAGGTCTGGTTAGCGGTGGGGGCAAGAAGCCCTATAAACAGAAGAGTACTGGAAGGGCCAGGGCAGGCAGCAACCGGTCTCCTGTATGGAGGAGTGGCGGAACAATATTTGGCCCTCAGCCAAGGGATTATTCATATACAATTCCCAAGAAAGTCAGGAAACTTGCTCTCCGTACAGCTCTATCCGAGAAGCTGTCCGGGAATGGAGTTGTAATAATAGATACATTTTCTATGGAAAAACCAAAGACAAAGGAAATGGTTGATGCTTTAAAAAAACTCGGGATATCACAGGGGAGCGTGTTAATTGTTCTTGCTGACGATAACTCTGCAGTATATCTTTCAGCGAGGAATATCCCCGGTGTGGCAATTACCAGGGCAAGTGAACTGAATTCATATGATGTTATAAAACATCACATGCTTCTTATGACGAAAAAAGCTGTACAACAATTGGAGTCCATGTACCGTATATGAAAAACCTATATACCATAATTAAGAAACCGCGATTTACCGAAAAAGGGGATTCCCTTAAGGAATTACAGAATAAAATATCTGTTGAAGTATCAAATGATGCAAACAAACTTGAAATCAAGAAGGCGGTAGAAGAGATTTTCAAGGTTAAAGTTGAAAAGATTGCGACGATACATATCAATGGAAAATGGAAGAGATACGGGAAGTTTACAGGCAGAAAGCCGGACAGGAAAAAGGCAATTATTACCCTGAAAAAGGGTGAAAAATTAGATTTTATCGAGGGTGTATAGTGGGTATAAAGAAATATAAGCCAACATCTCCGGGCAGGAGATTCCAGACAGCACATGAATTTTCCGAAATAACAACGGATGTTCCGTATAAGCCTTTACTGTCTCCTCTGAAAAAGACAGGTGGCAGGAATAATACCGGAACAGTGACTGCATGGCACCGTGGTGGTGGAAGCCGGCGGGCCTATCGGATGATAGATTTCAAGAGAAACAAGACAGGAATCAGGTCTGTTGTTGAGACAATTGAGTACGATCCGAACCGCTCGGCCAGGATTGCCCTGCTGAAATACCGCGATGGTGAAAGGAGATATATCGTTGCTCCGGTGGGACTGCAGGTGGGCGATGAGGTTTTTTCGGGCAGGGGTTCTGAAATAAAGACCGGTAATGCCTTGCCATTAAGTGATATGCCTTTGGGTACTTTTATTCATAATATTGAACTCAGACCCGGGGAAGGGGCAAAACTTGTCAGAAGTGCTGGTTCTTCAGCACAGCTGATAGCCAAGGAATCACGGAATGTACAAATTAAATTGGCATCCGGTGAAGTGCGTTTTATCCAGTCTGAATGCATGGCAACCATCGGGCAGGTAAGCAATCCAGATCATGAGAATATCTCCTATGGTAAGGCCGGAAGGATAAGGTGGTCTGGTAAGCGTCCTCATGTCAGGGGAGTTGCGATGAACCCGGTTGACCATCCATTAGGAGGGGGCGAAGGAAAGGCTTCCGGAGGAAGACCTGCATGTTCACCCTGGGGTAAGCCTGAAGGTGTAAAAACAAGGCATAATAAGCGGACTGACAGATTAATTATTAAGAGGAGGAAGTAAGTTGCCGAGGTCGTTAAGGAAGGGTCCTTTTGTAGAGGAAAAGCTCATGAAAAAAGTGAAGACAATGATGGAGAGCGGTGAAAAAAAGCTTATAAAGACTTGGTCAAGACGCTCTACAATTGTCCCTGAATTTATTGGATATACCTTTGCTGTTCACAATGGAAAAAAATTTATCCCTGTTTATGTTACTGAGAATATGGTAGGGCATAAGCTTGGTGAATTTTCTCCGACCCGCACCTTTAGGGGACATTCCAGATCAGATAAGGCAGCAGCAAAGGCATAGAGGGAGTTTTTAATGGAATCGAAAGCAATTTTACGATATGTGAGAATTACCCCCAGAAAAGCGCGCAGGGTAGCTGATCTTATACGTGGCAAGAATGCCGGAGATGCACTTTTATTCCTGCGGTTTATGCCATACAGGGGGGCCGGTTTTATTGAAAAGCTGCTTAAGTCGGCAGTATCCAACGCAGAGCAGAAAAAAGTTATCAATCCTGAAGCCATGAAAATAATGCAGATATTCGTTGATCAGGGGCCTTCCATGAAAAGAGTTCAGCCGAGGGCTATGGGAAGAGCAAATATTATTAAAAAGAGGACAAGCCACATAACAGTTGTCCTGTCAGATGAATAGTAGGAGGTAAAGTTTGGGGCAGAAGGCGCATCCGATAGGAAACAGACTTGGAATAATCAAGTCCTGGGATTCAAAGTGGTATCTTAAAAAGGGATATGCAGCCCAGGTTCTTGAAGATATAAAGCTCAGGCAAATGTTAAAAAAGAGGCTTTTTGATGCGGGTGTCCCGAAAATTGAAATTGAAAGGGCTGGAAAGAATTTAAGGCTTATTATTCACACCGCACGCCCTGGAATTGTTATCGGCAAGAAAGGCAGTGAAGTTGAAAAACTCAGGAAAGACCTCAAACTTTTGACTCAAAGGGAAGTGTCGATAGATATTAAGGAATTACGAAAACCGGAAATTGATGCACAGTTGGTATCTGAAAACATTGCGATGCAGCTCGAAAAGAGGGTTGCTTTCAGGAGAGCGATGAAAAAGGCTGTTGCTTCCGCAATGCGCTTTGGCGCTCTCGGGGTCAGAATAGCATGCTCAGGTAGGCTTGGCGGAGCTGAAATAGCGAGGGCTGAATGGTACAGGGAGGGAAGGGTTCCTCTCCATACATTCAGGGCGGATATAGACTGGGGGTTTACAGAGGCCAGGACAACATACGGTGCGATTGGAATAAAAGTATGGATTTATCACGGTGATATCTTACCTGAAGGCAGAATGTAAGGAGATAGAGATATATCATGTTAATGCCCAAGAAGGTTAAATTCAGAAAGATGCAGAAAGGCAATATGAACGGTAAGGCCTACCGGGGTTCATCACTTTCATTCGGTGAGTTCGGGCTCAAGGTTGTTGAGCCGGGATGGGTTTCGAGCAGGCAAATAGAGGCGGCGAGAATTGCCATAACAAGACATGCAAAGAGAGGATGCAAGGTTTGGATTCGTGTCTTCCCTGATAAGCCGATTACCAAGAAACCTGCTGAAACAAGGATGGGAAAGGGCAAGGGAGCCCCTGAATACTGGGTTGCAGTTGTGACGCCGGGCAAGATTCTGTATGAAATGTCCGGAGTGACGGAGGATATTGCAAAAGAGGCCATACGCCTTGCATCTCATAAATTGCCTGTGGCGACAAAGTTTATCAGGAGGAATGAGGAGATTCTGTGAAGAAGCAATCTGAAATAAAGGCGTTGACCATTGAAGAGTTAACAAAGAAAGAAGAAGACCTCAGGAAAGAACTCTTTAACTTGCGGTTTCAGAAAGCTACCGGGGAAATTGAAAACCCGATGCGTATCAGGACTGTGAGAAGGGAAATAGCGCGTGTATTGACGTTAAAAGGCAAGAAATTGGAATCTAATGTTTAATTTATTGAACAGGAGCGGAAGTGTCTAAAAAGATTTTTTCAGGCCAGGTTGTCAGTAATGGAATGGACAAAACAGTTGTTGTTGCTGTAAAACGGTTGGTTCAGCATCCCAAATATAAGAAACCCGTAAAAAGGGTAACAAAGTTCAAGGTACATGATGAGACAAACAGGTGCAATGTCGGGGATACCGTCAGTATTATAGAAACTCGCCCCCTGAGCAAGGAAAAAAGATGGATGGTGCTTGATATCGCTGAGGGGACAACAAGGGGTGACTGAACATGGTTCAACTTAGGAGTATTCTTGATGTTGCAGATAATTCTGGCGCCAAAAGGGTTCAGTGCATAAAGGTACTCGGAGGTTTCCACCGGAGATATGCAAGACTCGGCGATATAGTTGTTGTTAGTGTGAAAGAGGCATTGCCTGACAGCAATATCAAAAAAGGTTCAGTTGCAAAGGCGGTTGTCGTCCGCACAAGGAAAGAGCAGCGAAGACCTGACGGTACATATATCCGTTTTGACCAGAATGCGGTAGTTATCATAAATCCCCAGGGAGAGCCTGTAGGTACCAGGATATTCGGCCCTGTAGCAAGGGAGCTGAGATGGAAGGAATTTACCAAGATTATCTCGTTGGCTCCGGAGGTATTATAAGAGGTATGGGTTTAAGCGTAAAAAAGAATGATACGGTTCTGGTCCTTATAGGACGCGAAAAGGGAAAAAAGGGAAGGGTTCTATCTGTCAATCCGTCAAAGGACAAGGTATTGATTGAACAGATTAACATGGTAAAAAAACACATGAAGCCCAGCAGAAAGTATTCTCAGGGCGGGATTATTGAAAAAGAAAGTCCTATTCACTTATCGAATGTTATGCTTGTATGCCCGAAGTGCAGCAAGCCGGTACGGATTGGCAACACTGTACTTGCTGACGGGAAAAAAGCCAGGGTATGCAGGAAATGTAGGGAGGTTATTGATTAAGAATGATTCCGAGATTCAAAGAACGATACATGAAAGATGTAGTCCCTGCACTGATGAAGGGCTTTTCTTATAAGAATGTAATGGAGGTCCCCAAGGTACTGAAGATAGTTTTGAATGCGGGCCTTGGAGAGGCAATACAGAATATCAAAATCCTTGATGCGGCCCAGAAGGAGCTTTCCGCGATAACCGGGCAGCGATCAGTAGTAACAAAATCGAAAAAGTCTATAGCTGGATTCAAGCTGCGTAAGGGTATGCCCATTGGCTGTATGGTAACTCTCAGAGGCAATATGATGTATGAATTCCTCGACAGACTGATCAGCGTTGCCCTTCCAAGGATAAGGGATTTCAAGGGAGTGTCCGGAAAGGCTTTTGATGGTAAAGGCAATTATTCCATGGGGATTAAGGAGCAGTTTATATTCCCTGAAATTGATTATGACAAGGTGGAAATGGTTCACGGACTTGACATAACCATTTGCACAACTGCTGAAACCGATAAGGAAGGCAAGGAACTTCTGCGTCTCATGGGCATGCCGTTTAGAAACTGAGAAGAGGTTTTTTCATGAACTGGAAAACTGAGATTGGAGCGAGGAATGGCTAAGATTTGTATGGTAGTGAAGGCCAACAGACCGACAAAATTCAAGGTCAGAGGGCATAACAGGTGTAAGCTGTGCGGCAGACCGAGGGCCTATCTCCGCAAGTTCGGCATGTGCCGGATATGTTTCAGGAAGCTTGCGCTTGAGGGGCAGGTCCCCGGAGTTACTAAATCAAGCTGGTAGTATGGCCCCTATGATGGAGGAATGAATGTTAACAGACCCTATAGCAGATATGCTTACAAGAATCAGAAATTCAACCCGTATAAGATCGGAAAAGGTAGATATCCCTTTATCCAAGATAAAACTTGAGATAGCCAAGATATTGAAAGAAGAAGGCTTTATTCGGGCATATAAGATATTAAAGGACAAGAAGCAGGGGATACTCAGGATTTTCCTGAAGTATGCTGATTCTGAAAGTGTGATATCAGGATTGAAACGTATAAGCAAGCCGGGAAGAAGGACATATGTGGGAAAAGAAGATGTTCCCAGCGTTATGGGATCAGTCGGTATCGCGATACTTACTACGTCGAAGGGTATTCTGAGCGACCGGGTATGCCGTAATGAAGGTATCGGAGGGGAAATTATTTGTCATGTTTGGTAAGGGAGATTAAACGCGATGTCACGAACCGGTAAAAAACCGATTGAAATACCAAATGGAGTTGGCGTCTTGATGGAAGGAAAAACTGTCAAGGTTAAAGGACCGAAAGGCGAGCTGAACTGGCAATGTCCGGAGGGCATTACGGTAACAGACAGCGGCGCTGTTATAATCGTCGGAAGGGAAAATGATTCCAAGACACAGAAAGCGTTGCACGGACTGACCCGCAGCGTGATATCAAACATGGTTACCGGTGTTACCACCGGGTATCAGAAGGTGCTTGATATTGTTGGTGTCGGATATAAGGCCCAGGTGTCAGGAGATAAGCTGTTGTTTACCCTCGGTTATTCTCACCCTATAGAAATTCAGTTGCCTGAAGGGATTAAGGCCTTGGTTGATGCCAAGCAGGTTCAGATTACCCTTACAGGAATAGATAAACATATGATTGGTCAATTTGCCGCTAACGTAAAAGATCTCAGGTTGCCTGACGCGTATAAGGGAAAAGGCATCAGGGATTCAGGTCAGCGTATCAAGCTGAAAGTCGGCAAGGCTGGCAAAAAATAATAACCGGTTTCAGCTGCCTGTCATCAGTTTTTATGTATGACCGGAAACTGAAAAGAAATAACTAACAAACGGTTTGTATCATGGAGGGCAATTTTGGGAGAAAGCAGTAAAGAGGGCAGGGAAAAACGTCACAAAAGGATCAGGAAGAAAGTCAGCGGGAATCCTGACAGGTTAAGACTTTCCATCTATAAGAGCTTGAATAATATGTTCGCACAGATTATAGATGATACAAAGGGACATACTGTTGTAGCAGCGTCAAGCCTTGATAAGGAGTTCAAGGATGACTCCTCACATCAGGGAAATGTCGCTTCAGCAAAAAAGGTCGGCGAGCTTATCGCTGTAAAGGCATTGGCCAAGGGTGTTAAAAAGGTTGTTTTTGACCGGAGCGGATATATGTATCACGGAAGGGTAAAGGCATTGGCTGATGCGGCCCGGGAAGCCGGACTGGATTTTTAAATTCTGAATTAAAATTTTAGGAGGGATAGTGGGAAGGATTGACCCTGAGGGATTGAATCTGAAGGACAAAGTAATATACATAAACAGAGTGGCCAAAGTTGTCAAGGGCGGAAGGCGATTTTCTTTCAGCGCTCTTGTGGTTGTCGGAGATGGAGAAGGGACTGTTGGTATAGGAAAAGGCAAGGCTGCTGAAGTCCCGGAGGCAATCAGAAAGGCAGTTGAACAGGCCAAGAAATCTCTTGTGAAATTTCCCTTAAAAGAAGGTACCATCCCTCACAGAATCATTGGAAGGTTTGGATCAGGTTATGTAATAATGAACCCTGCACAGAAGGGCACCGGTATTATTGCGGGTGGTTCGGTCAGGGCGCTTTTGGAGGTTGCGGGCATCCAGAACATTGTTGCAAAGTCCCTCCGGAGCCATAATCCTTTTAATACAGTCAAGGCTACTCTTGATGGACTGACAAACCTTAAAGAGCTTAATGGTGTTATGAAATTGCGCGGGAAGCTGGAAGAAGAACTTCAGGAGGCGTCATGAGAATAGAGAGTTTAAAACCTTCCGAAGGAAGCCGGAAAAATGATAAAAGGGTTGGTCGTGGCGTTGGATCCGGCCATGGCAAGACCTCCTGCAAAGGTCACAAAGGGCAGAAGGCGAGGTCTGGAGGGACCAAGGGCAGAGGATTCGAAGGCGGCCAGATGCCTCTGCAGAGAAGAATTCCCAAAAGGGGGTTTAATAACCCTGGAAGAATAGAGTTCGCCATTATTAACCTCAGTGATATCGAAGGGATGCAGGGACTTGATGTCATTTCCCCGGATATCCTTATTGAACGGGGGATTATCAGGCAGATGAAGGATGGGCTGAAGGTGCTTGCAAACGGTAAAATTACAAGGCCAATTACTGTCAGGGCTGATGCGTTCAGCGCAACTGCAGCTGAGAAAATAACAGCAGCAGGTGGAAAGGCAGAGGTAATCTAAGAGCCGGCAGACTATGCTCTGATCGGGCAGATATCATTATGGGCGCATTATCAAGTTTTCAGAATATCTTTAAAATCCCCGAATTGAAAAGCAGGGTTCTTTTCACTCTTGCCATGCTTGCTGTTTACAGAATTGGGGCACATATACCGACACCGGGAATCAATGGGGAGGAACTCAGTAAATTCCTTACAGAGCGGGGTGGCGCTCTCATGGGATTTTTTGATATGTTTTCGGGCGGTGCTCTCTCAAGGGTTACTATTTTTGCCCTTGGCATTATGCCCTATATCAGTGCTTCCATCATTTTTCAGCTTCTTACCGTGGTTATCCCTGCTATCGGGAAGCTTGCGAAGGAAGGGGAATCCGGCAGGAAGAAAATTGTGCGGTATACCCGCTATGCCACAGTCCTTATAAGTGCTGTACAGTCTTTTGGTATTGCTTCGGGCCTGGAGGGTATGGCCGGAGGTGCATTTGTTCAGAATCCGGGCTGGTCATTCAGGCTGCTGACAATGATTACCCTGACATCAGGGACAGCGTTCATAATGTGGCTAGGTGAGCAGATTACCGAACGCGGGATAGGCAACGGCATATCGCTGATTATCTTTGCCGGAATTGTTGCACGGCTACCTAACGCGATCATAAGTTCTGTCAGACTTGTACAGGCAGGGGAGCTATCGATATTTTTATTAATATTCCTGGTTGCAATGATGATAGCAGTCGTTGCCGCGATAATATTTATGGAACGGGGACAGAGAAAAATTCCAGTCCAATATGCCAAGCGTGTTGTTGGCAAAAAGGTATTCGGAGGCCAATCTACACATCTGCCACTGAAAATAAATACTTCCGGAGTTATTCCGCCAATTTTTGCATCTTCAATCATTATGTTTCCGGCAACCATTGCCGGTTTTATCGCTGTCCCCTGGGTTCAGGCGATAGCAAAGCAGCTTTCACCGGGGACTGTTCCATATTCAGTGCTTTATGTGGGCATGATCTTTTTCTTTGCGTATTTCTATACTGCGATCATCTTTAACCCTATGGACATAGCAGAGAATCTTAAAAAATACGGCGGTTTTGTGCCGGGCATACGGCCTGGACAAAAAACATCAGAGTATATCTACCGGGTGCTCTCGAGGCTGACTTTCGTGGGAGCCATTTACCTTGCCATCGTTTGTATTATCCCGGAAATTCTGATTATGAAGTTTGGCGTGCCCTTTTATTTCGGTGGTACTTCTCTGTTGATAGCTGTCGGGGTTGCGCTTGATACCGTTTCGCAGATTGAATCTCATCTGATCACACGTTCATATGAAGGTTTTTTGAAGAAGGGAAGAATAAAAGGCAGAAAAGGATAATCCTTTTCCATGCTTTTGAGGTATATTTCTTGTATGCCCCGGATATATGATAATACTGAAAACAGGGAAAGAAATTGCAAAGATAGCCAAGGCATGCGGCATTGTTGCAAAGACGATTAATGCGATAAAGGCAATAATAGCCCCTGGTATTTCAACAAAAGAGATAGACAAATTCGCTGACGCATATATCCGCTCTAACGGTGGAACAGCAGCCTTTAAAGGGTACAGAGGATACCCTGCAAGTGTCTGCACTTCAGTGAATAATGAAATAATTCATGGTATACCTTCTGACCGGACTCTTCAGGAGGGGGACATCCTCGGCATTGATCTTGGTGTGGTGAAGGATGGGTTTTATGGTGATAGTGCGGTAACTTTCCCTGTTGGGGAAATAACCCCTGAACTGGAAAGACTGCTCAGGATAACAGAGGAATCTCTTTATCTCGGGATTGATAAGGCAAGGGATGGGAACAGACTTACTGATATCTCTCATTCCATCCAGCAGCATGTTGAGGCCAACGGATATTCCGTAGTGCGTGCTTTTGTCGGGCACGGCATAGGCAGGCAGCTGCATGAAGACCCGCAGATACCAAATTATGGCATGCCCGGACTCGGACCAAGGTTAAGACCGGGCATGACACTGGCAATTGAGCCGATGGTAAATGCAGGCGGACATGAAGTTGTCGTACTTGAAGATGGCTGGACTGCTGTTACCGCAGACGGTAAGTCATCTGCACATTTTGAACATACTATACTGATTACTCCGGACAAGCCGGAAATATTGACTAAATCTTTATAAAAAAAGTATAATTTAAAGTTAATGCCAAAAGAAGATAATATAGAAGTTCAGGGTACTGTTCTGGAAACACTGCCAAATGCCATGTTCAGGGTTGAGCTTGAAAGCAAGCAGGTTATCCTTGCATATGTTTCCGGAAAAATGCGTATGCATTTTATCAAGATATTGCCCGGGGACAAAGTTACAGTGGAGTTGTCACCTTATGATTTGACAAAGGGCAGGATAACATACAGATTTAAATAACAGTAACTTCAAGGAGAAAGAGATGAAGGTACGTTCATCAGTTAAACCGATTTGTTCCAAATGCAAAGTCATAAAGCGTAGTGGTATTGTAAGGGTTATATGCAATAACCCGAGACATAAACAGAGGCAAGGGTAAGGAGGCTTACATTGGCGAGAATTGCTGGCGTTGATTTGCCGAAAAACGAGCGTGTTGAGATAGGCCTGACAAGGATATTCGGAATCGGTAGAGCTCTTTCACAAAAGATACTTTCCGATACACAGGTGAGTTTAAATACGCGCGTAAGGGACCTTAAGGACGAAGAGATTGTAAAAATCCGTGCAGTCATAGAAAACAATTTCAGGGTAGAGGGTGACCTCAGGCGTGAAATCTCAATAGGGATTAAACGGCTTCAGGATATTGGTTCATATCGGGGGATTAGGCACCGGTTGGGTCTTCCGGTAAGAGGCCAGAGGACAAAAACGAATGCCAGGACGCGGAGAGGCCCGAGAAAGGCAGTCATGGGAAAGAAGAAAGAGGCATAAATAGATGGCACAAAGGAAAAAAGGAATAAGAAAAGAGAAAAGAAATATTGTTCACGGGGCAGCTCATATACAGGCTACCTTTAACAATACCATTGTAACAATAACAGACCCGGGGGGAGATGTTATTGCTTGGTCGACCTCAGGTAACCTTGGATTCAAGGGATCACGGAAGGGAACCCCGTATGCTGCACAGATGGCAGCAGCATCTGCAGCAAAAAAGGCCATGGATATGGGTATGAAGCAGGTTGATGTTTATATAAAAGGCCCGGGGTCCGGCAGGGAATCTGCTATCAGGGCTCTTCAGGCCGCTGGTCTGGAGATAAACCTTATTAAGGATGTAACGCCGGTTCCTCATAACGGCTGCAGACCACCTAAGAGAAGGAGGGTATAGAGTGGCTAGATATACAGAGGCCTTATGCAGGATCTGCAGGAGAGAAGGAGAGAAACTCTTCCTCAAAGGCGACCGTTGCTATACGGATAAATGTGCGATTGAGCGGAGGAAATATCCGCCCGGACAGCATGGACAGGGGTTCAAAAAACTTTCAGATTATGGAGTTCAGCTTAGAGAAAAGCAAAAACTGAGGCATAGCTACGGAGTTCTTGAGCGGCAGTTCAGAAAGTGCTTCCACGAAGCTGACAGGAAAAAGGGAATAACCGGAGACGTGCTCCTTCAGCTTCTTGAAACCAGGCTTGATAATGTTGTATACCGCATGGGATTTGCGCCTAACAGACGCAAGGCCCGGCAGTTTGTCAATCACGGACACTTTCTCGTAAATGGGAGACCCGTAAGCATTCCTTCCTACACGGTGAGGATTGGTGATGTTGTTGAATTGAAGGAGAAAAGCAGGGATATACCTGAAATATCGGACGATATGGCAAAGGCAGAGCAAAGGGGCATCCCTTCGTGGATTGAAATTGATGTTTCGGGGATGAAGGGTAAGATACTGCATATTCCATCACGGGATGAAATACAAATTCCTGTCCAGGAACAGCTTGTGGTAGAGCTCTATTCAAAATAGAGGAATGAAAGAGGCAGAGGAGGCCTTATGGATTTAAAGAAAAGAGGGTTCCAATTACCTGAGAAACTCAGGTTTGATGAAGAAACCCTGACAGATACATACGGTAAACTCATTGCAGAGCCGCTGGAACGTGGATTTGGTACAACGATTGGAACTGTTCTGAGGCGCGTACTGATATCTTCTATTGAAGGCGCAGCTGTTACCGCAGTCAAAATATCGGGTGCCCTGCATGAGTTTTCTACCATAGAAGGCGTCAAGGAGGATGTTATTGATGTCCTTTTAAATATGAAAAAACTGAGATTCAAGGTTTTCTCTGACAGCAGGAAGTCTGTGATAATCCGCGTTAAGGGACCGGGAAAGGTTACAGGGGCGGACATACAGGGAGATTCCTCTGTTGAAGTGCTGAGTCCCGAACAACTTATCGCGACTCTCGATAAGGATTCGCTTTTCGAAGCAGAAATGCATATAAAAAAGGGCAAGGGTTATGTGCTTGCCGAGTTCAATAAGGAAGAAGACCTCCCGATTGATATGATACCGGTTGATTCTGTCTTTACTCCCATAAGAAAAGTCAATTTCATGGTCGAAAAGACAAGGGTTGGAAGGGCTACGGATTATGACAAACTTGTGATGGAATTATGGACTGACGGAAGCATAACACCGGAGAATGCAATTTCACAGGCAGCTTCCATAATAATCGAACATCTGGACCTGTTTATTTTTTCCTGTGATGATGAAACTGAAAATGTCTTGATAGACCATGATGGAGTTGATTTAAGTCTGATGGACATGAATCCGGTATTTAATAACAATCTTCTAAAGAGCGTTGAAGAGCTGGAGCTTTCTGTAAGATCATATAATTGTCTGAAGAACGCAAATATAAGAACGATTGCCGACCTTGTTCAAAGGACGGAACAGGAGATGCTGAAGACTAAGAATTTCGGACGCAAATCACTTAATGAATTAAAGGAAATTTTACATATCATGGGGTTGCGCCTCGGGATGAGGATTGATATGAATGCGATGAATAAAGAAACGGTTTTACGAAGCGGAGGGGTTGAGCAAGATGCGGCACAAAGTTGACGGCAGACTGTTCGGAAGAACTGCAAACCAGAGGAAGGCCTTGTTAAGGAATCTTGTAGCTTCACTCATAGAGCATCAGAGGATAGAGACGACTGTTATCAAGGCAAAGGAGGTCAGGAGGTTAGCTGAGAAAATAGTGACTCTCGGAATCAGAGGTGACCTTCATGCAAAAAGGCTTGCCCTGTCCTTTATCCCGGACAGGACTCTTGTATCCAAATTATTCGGTGAGATTGCTCCGAGATTCTCCGGAAGGAACGGAGGGTACCTGCGTATTGTGCAGACAAGAAACAGGGTGAATGATGCAACTCCCATGGCGGTACTCGAATTTATTGACTTTGAAGAGATAATGAAAACAAAGGAAGATAAAAAGGAGAAGAAGAAGGAAAAGAAGCCTCCTAAATAAAATCAGTCCTCGAAAGCGTCTAGTATATGCTCAATCCTGTTGCTGCCGGGACCTGTATAAAAAATACTGATTACATCAAACCTGACAGGGGATTCTTTCCCCTGTTTTTTTAGATAAAGCAGGGCAATGTTTTTTATTTTTTTCTGCTTTGCCTGAGTTACAGCCTCGAACGGATATCCGAATGAATCATCCTTCCTTGTCTTGACTTCAATGAAAACGGTAATGTTGCCATCCCCTGCAATGATATCAACTTCCCCAATGGGTGTTTTGTAGTTCCTCGCAATAATCCGGTATCCTTTATTCTTAAGAAACCGGATTGCAAGATCTTCACCCTCACTCCCCAGTGTTTTCATCGCCTTCCAGCCTTTTAAGGAGTTTTGGCAGGCCCTCAATATCCCTTATCTCCTTCTGACAGAGGAGTCTGAGAATTGCCCTGAAATTTGAGAACTCCTCACAGTGTCCCCTTAGATGTGATGAAACAGTATCTGTAAGATGCGTTCCTTTTTCATCCCAGTCAAGCAGCAGAATTACCTTCTGGAATCTTTGGGAAATATCAGCACAGAATTCATAAAGGTTTATCCCACGGTGAAGGGTGATAATCTCTCCGTCGACTCCGAGTTTGCGAAGCGCGGAAACATCCCTTTTGCCTTCAACAATAATAGGTACTGAAGCATTGACCTCTGTAAGGTTATCAAGCACCTCCCGTAAACGGCCTGCACGTTCCATATCTTCAGGCGATGCTACGGAACCTGCTCTGAAATTCATAATTCCCCGTGGTCCTGTAATTATTTTTGCAACTATATTAACATGTAAAAACATGCCTATGTAATATTGATTGTTTAATTGCCTTCGGATAAGGCATTTAGTTGACATTAAAGCAGAATTTATATATGTTAGATACATGCTGGCTAAACTTGGTCAACTTCTTGTATCCTCAAATATAATATCGGAAGAACAACTCAAAGAAGCCATTAACCTCCAGAGAAAAGAGGGGGGAAGGCTGGGAACAAACCTGGTCAAGTTGGGCTACATAACTGAAGAGAAACTTGTTACCTTCCTCAGCCGCCAGTACGGCATCCCGACCATCAATCTTAACGATTACCAAATTGATACGTCTGTCCTCAAGCTTGTTCCGGTTGACATGGCTTTGAAGTATCTTATTATGCCTGTTGCCCGTGTGGGTGCAACTCTGACAATTGCCATGGCTGACCCATCCAATGTGTTTGCCATAGACGATGTGAAATTCATGACCGGATACAACGTTGAGGTTGTTGTATCAAGCGAATCGTCAATACTTGCAGCAGTTTCCGGTAATTACAAGGGAAGGGGTGATTCCCTGATTGCGACACGGAATGTTGCAGCACAGGTGCTTCAATCAAAGGACTTCACAGGTGAAGATCTGGTCGAAGGCACTGAAGATGTTGAAATAACTGTCAGTGAGGGTATGACGGTTGATGCAGAGGATTTTGATAAGCTTGTGGGGAAGGCACTTGATGAAGTTGAAATAATTGACGACAGGACAGATGCTGAGGTAATGCGTGAAGTTGCCCCTCCAATTGTAAAGCTTGTTAACGGAGTTCTGATATCAGCAATAAAGGCAGGTGCCAGCGATATACATATGGAACCGTATGAGAGCGCCTTCCGTGTAAGGCAGAGGGTTGACGGGACCATGTATACGGTTATGAACCTCCCGTTAAAAATACGTGCAGCAATTACTTCGCGGCTTAAGATTATGGCGAAACTGGATATCGCAGAGCGAAGACTTCCCCAGGATGGCAGGATAAAACTGAAACTCGGCAAAAAAAGGGAAATCGACTTCCGTGTTTCTACTGTCCCGTGCCTGTTTGGTGAAAAAACGGTCCTCAGGATTCTTGACAAGTCAAATCTCCAGGTTGATATGACTAAACTCGGATTCGAAGATGCAGCGCTATCGGAATTTATGGAAGCCCTGAACAAACCTTACGGCATGCTGCTGGTTACAGGTCCAACCGGAAGCGGCAAGACAACGTCGCTTTATTCTGCCCTAACTTATCTTAATAAGCCGGGGATTAATATTATGACTGCTGAGGACCCGGTGGAATACAACTTCCTTGGGATTAATCAGGTCCAGATGAAGGAGGATATCGGGCTTACCTTTGCGGCTGCGCTTAGATCATTTCTCAGGCAGGACCCTGACGTAATCATGGTCGGTGAAATACGCGATTTCGAGACGGCTGAAATCGCTGTCAAGGCTGCGCTGACTGGTCATCTTGTCCTGAGCACCCTGCATACGAACGACGCTCCGAGCACAATCAGCAGGCTCCTTAACATGGGTATAGAGCCATTCCTGGTTTCTACATCAGTTATTCTCATCATGGCCCAGAGGCTTGCGCGTAAAATCTGCAATGAATGCAAGGAAGAAGAAAAGATACCCGTGCCGTCACTGGTAAAAATGGGTTTTTCCGATGAAGAGGCAAAAACAGTCCGGTGCTATAAGGGAAGAGGTTGTCCTGCGTGCAGCAGCTCAGGGTATAAAGGCAGGATAGCGCTCTATGAGGTTATGACGCTGAAACCCGAACTCAAGGAACTGATACTTGAAGGGGCTTCCGCAGACGAGATTAAAAAGACTGCAGTCAGGCTTGGCATGAAGACCCTGCGGATGAGCGGGCTTACCAAGGTGAAGGAAGGAATTACCTCTGTTGAAGAGGTGGTCCGGGTTACTTTTGGAGATTGAGGGGGTAGTTAATGGCAACTCTTTATGATCTGTTGAATATCATGATAGACCGTGGCGCATCGGACCTGCATATTACGACTGGAACTCCGCCGAGGCTCAGGATAGACGGCAAGCTTATCTCTGTTGACCATCCGCAACTGTCTCCTGCGGATACCAAGGCATTATGTTATAGCATCCTGACAGATGCGCAGAAACACAAGTTTGAAGAAAACAACGAACTAGACCTTTCTTTTGGCGTAAAAGGACTGAGCAGGTTCAGGGCAAACATCTTCATGCAGAGGGGAGCTGTTGCCGGCGCATTCAGGACGATTCCTTTTGAGATCAAGACCTTCAAGGAATTAGGGCTTCCGGAGATTGTCAATGAACTTGTCAAAAAACCGCGCGGTCTGATTCTTGTGACCGGACCTACAGGAAGCGGAAAGTCTACAACCCTCGCGGCTATGATAGACAGAATTAATTCTGACAGGGCGGAACATATTGTCACTGTGGAAGACCCGATAGAATACCTTCACCACCATAAGAAATGCCTTATCAACCAGAGGGAGGTAAACGCCGATACCCATTCATTCAAAAACGCATTGAGATATATTCTCAGGCAGGACCCTGATGTGGTTCTGATTGGTGAGATGCGTGATCTCGAGACAATCGAAGCCGCGCTTACCGTGTCCGAGACAGGACATCTTACCCTCGCGACATTGCACACCAATTCAGCGGTTCAGACAATCAACCGTGTGATCGATGTCTTTCCTCCCCATCAGCAGGAGCAGATCCGCGTGCAGCTTTCCTTTGTCCTTGAAGGGGTTCTTGCTCAACAGCTTATTTCCAAAAAAGCAGGGCATGGCCGGATTGTGGCATTTGAACTCATGGTTCCAAACCCCGCGATAAGGAACCTGATCAGGGAGGATAAGGTGCATCAAATTTATTCGATGATGCAGACAGGACAGACAAAATTTGCGATGCAGACAATGAATCAGTCCCTGTATGAGCTCTATGCAAAGGGACTGATAACCTACGAAGACGCCCTCGGGAGGTCAATGGTTCCCGAGGAGCTGATTGCAATGATGCAGAAGGGTGTATCAGCCAACCCTTCGGTGAAAAGGTGATAAATCTATGGCAATAGTATTTCAATGGTCCGGAAAAACAGCAAGGGGTACTCTTGAATCAGGTGAGTTGACAGCAGCAACGCGTGAAGATGTCATTGCGGAACTCAGGAAAAGAAACATCATACCTACGACCATACAGGAAAAGCCGAAGAAAAAGATGAATTTATCTTTCGGCTCCAAGGTCACGGACAAGGACATCGTGGTGTTTACGCGTCAGTTTGCAACTATGATTGATGCCGGTCTCCCTCTCGTTCAGGCGCTTGATATTCTGTCCGGCCAGGTTGAAAACAAGGCACTTAGAAAGGTGCTGGTGCAGGTTAAGAGCGATGTCGAATCCGGCTCAACTTACGCCGATGCCCTGAAAAAACATCCGAGGGTATTCAGTGAACTGTATGCAAATATGGTTGCTGCGGGTGAAGCAGGAGGTATTCTTGATACGATACTGAACAGGCTGGCAATGTATATTGAAAAAGCAATGAAATTAAAGAAGAAGGTTAAAGGCGCAATGGTGTACCCGTCGGTCGTTATTACCATTGCCATACTGGTCATTGCCATTATCATGATCTTTGTCATACCGACATTTTCCCGGATGTTTTCCACACTTGGAGGGACGCTCCCTCTCCCGACCAAGATTATTATCACTATCAGTAATTTCCTCGCCGGCATCGGCGGCCTTTTGCTCCTTGGCGCAATAGTTGGAGTTATCGTATTTATTGTCCAGTTCAGGAGGACGGAAAAAGGCCAGCTGATAACAGACAGGATATTGCTGAAATTGCCTGTTTTCGGTCCGCTGCTCAACAAGGTTGCCGTGGCGAAATTCACCAGGACTCTTGGTACGCTTGTCAGCAGTGGCGTGCCTATTTTGGACGGGCTTGAGATAACGGCGAAGACGTCGGGGAACAAGGTCCATGAACGTGCAATTATGGAAGTCAGAAGTGAAGTTGTCGGCGGCAAGACCCTGGCAGAACCGATTACAAAAGCAAAGATTTTCCCGCCTATGGTGGCTCATATGATAGCAGTTGGTGAATCAACAGGCGCCCTCGATCAGATGCTTTCCAAAATTGCAGATTTCTATGACGATGAAGTGGATGCCGCAGTATCCAATCTGACTGCCATGATTGAGCCGCTTCTTATGGTATTTCTTGGGACAACCATCGGGTTTATCGTTGTTGCCATGTATCTTCCGATATTCAAACTGATTACCCTGATCAAGTAAGCTGCGGGATTCCGGTATATCCATCGGTTTTCCTGTTTGGTGAATCCAGGGGCAGGAGGATGACGGCATCCTTGTGTTGATCTGAAAAAACAGAGGAGATATGTCTGACAACACCACATCCCTGAAGACCAAGATAAAGGCTCTCATAACCATCAGGGCCTTGTTTATCACGCTGCTTCTCGGTTCATCATTCCTTTTTAAGGCGGGCTACGCCAGGTTCCCTTACCTGCAGGAACTTTCTTACCTTATCATCTCTTCATATATTCTTACCATTATTTATGCCATGCTGGTCGAAAGGATACGAACTCTCACTGCCTTTGCGTATTCACAGCTTGTGCTTGATGTTGTTTTCGAAACCATACTGATCGGGATTTCGGGGGGTATCAACAGCTGGTTTGCGTTTACACTTATCCTGACGGTTATTTCTTCGAGTATTGTGCTGAACAGGAAGGCGGGATACATAATTGCATCTCTTTGCAGTCTTTCCTACAGCACTCTGGTCAGCATGCAGTTCTACCGGCATTTGCCCTTTGGCATAGAGGGGGCGATAGACGAAAAAACCTTTCTTTACAATATCTTTATTCTCATTATATCTTTGTATCTCGTTGCCTATCTGAGCGGATATCTTTCTTCCCGGCTTGAGAAGACGGCAAAGAAACTTGAAGAGAAGGATACGGATCTTCGTGATCTTGACTTCTTTAACAAAGAGGTCATTGAAAGCCTTCCAAGCGGTCTGTTTACTACAGATGCCTATGGTACGATCCTTGTTTTCAACCGGGCAGCCGAGCGGATAATCGGTCTGTCGCGATCTTCAGTCATTGGGAAAAGGATTGACGAGATGCTGCCGTTTTTCCACTTTCCTTTTAAAGACGGCCGGCGTGAGGAAGTTATAAGGATCAAGGACACACAAAAGGTCATAGGGTTCAATATCACTCCTTTAAAAGACCTGAGCGGAGCAGACTCCGGGTTTATAGGAATATTCCAGGACCTTACATTGCTGAAGCTCCTTGAAACTGAAATGAAGAAGAAAGAACAGATGGCAGCAATCGGAGAACTTTCCGCAAATATAGCGCATGAGATCAGAAACCCGCTTGCCTCTCTGAAGGGATCGATTGAAATGCTCAGGGAAGACAACATACCACAGAGTCAGAAAACGAAGCTTATGGAGATTGCCCTGAATGAGATGGAACGGCTTAACCGCATTATTACTGACTTCCTTACCTATTCGCGGCCGTCTTCTCCGGTTTTCAGCCTGATTGATATCATTTCAGTTCTCGATGAAACCATGGAACTGCTCAAGCATTCCGAGCATAACAAAGATAACATCTTTTTTCTCACCGGATATTCCGGCAGTCTTGAAACGCGTGCAGATTCCCAGAAAATGCGGCAGGTATTCTGGAATCTTGGACTGAACGCTTTGGAAGCAATGCCTGGCGGCGGAGAACTCAACGTTAGGGCGGAGCGGGTAAATGGCAAAATAGCCATTGTTTTCATGGATACCGGATACGGTATCTCCGCACAGGACACAGAAAAGATTTTTTATCCTTTTTTTACAACGAAAGAGAATGGGACCGGGCTTGGTCTTGCCATTGCATACAGGATAGTTGAAGAACATGAGGGCACGATTCAGGTGTCAAGCACTCCTGGCAAAGGAACAACGGTTACCGTTATACTACCGGACATATATGGAAAAAAATAAAGGACGCATACTGATAGTAGAAGATGAGAAGAGCATGCGGGAGATTCTCAGGATACTCCTTGAGGGTGAAGGCTATGAGGTGCTTACTGCTTCTGATGGCCTCCAGGGTCTCTATTCCATTACCGAGGATATCTTTGACCTTGTCATAACGGACATAAAGATGCCGAAAGCTGACGGTTTTGAAGTCCTGAAAAAGGTAAAGGAAATCTCGCCTGAAACGATTGTTATCATGATTACCGCCTTCGGGAGCACTGAGGCAGGCATAGAGGCTATGAAGATGGGAGCCTACGGCTATATCCACAAGCCTTTCAAAATAGATGAAATAAGACTTGTTGTTAAAAAGGCAATTGAGAAAAAGAAACTGAGTGAAGAGGTTTCTCTGCTCCGTGAAAAAGTAAGGACATCATATACACTTGAAAAAATAATAGGCAGAAGTCCAAAAATGCAGGAATTGTTCAAGCTGATCACGAGAGTTGCCCAAAGCAGTTCAAATGTTCTGATCACCGGAGAAAGCGGGTCGGGAAAGGAACTGGTGGCCTCGGCACTGCATAATCTCAGCATCAGGAAGGAAAAGAATTTTGTCGCGGTGAATTGCGCGACGTTCCCGGAGGGATTGCTCGAATCCGAGCTCTTCGGGCATATGCGAGGGTCATTTACCGGAGCGGTGCATAACAAACAGGGGCTTTTTGAGATGGCTGATGGCGGCAGCATCTTTCTTGACGAGATTTGTGAAATGCCAATCTCCCTCCAGGCCAAGCTGCTCAGAGTGCTTGAAAACGGGACATTCAGACGGGTTGGCGGTACGAATGACATAACAGTCGACACCCGCGTGATTTCAGCTACCAATAAGGATATAAAGCAGGAAATCATTTTGGGAAGATTCAGGGAGGACCTTTATTACCGGTTGAATGTGGTACCTGTTCATATACCGCCTCTCAGAGAGAGGAAGGAGGATATCCCTTTACTGTCAGAGTATTTTCTGCAAAAGACATCAGGGCAGTCAAGAAGGATTGCCCCGGAAGCCATGAAGGTTTTGATGGATTGTCCCTGGAAAGGAAATGTCCGGGAACTGGAAAATGTTATTGAACGCGTGGTTCTTCTCTCGGACCGGGAAATTATAACCTCCGGAGATCTGCCGCCGGAAGTTATGGGCGTTCCCGGTGAAATGAAAGAGCTGCCGGAATTAACAATAGCAGGGCTTGACATTGATGAGGTTATCGGAAAGATAGAAAAGAAGTATCTCGTAATGGCTCTCGATATGGCAGGCGGAATCAAGACAGACGCCTCCAAACTCCTCAGTCTTTCATTCAGGTCATTCAGACACAGGCTGTACAAGTATGGAATTAAATAATGGTATCCAGCTTTTGCAACGCCTCAATTGCAGATTGCCCTGAAAAAAGTTGTTGCATAAGCTGGCGGATAATGCTATAAAGATTCATGGAAACGCCAAAGCACATACTGGTTGTTGATGATGAAGCTGATCTTACGGAGCTTGTTTCATATAATCTGAAGAAAGAGGGCTTCCTTGTGGATTCAGCCCCGGATGGAGAAAAGGCCCTTTCAAAAATCCGGCAGGGGAACTTCGATCTTGTAATCCTTGACATCATGCTCCCCGGAATACAGGGTATTGAAATCTGCCGGATATTGAGAAACGACCCGCGTACATCGCATTTGCTCGTTATAATGCTTACTGCAAAGGGGGAAGAAGTAGATCGGATAGTTGGTCTGGAAATGGGTGCCGACGACTATATTACAAAACCTTTCAGTCCGAGAGAGCTTGTGGCACGAGTCAAGGCTGTGCTCAGGAGAACAACTGAAAAAACGGTTTCAGGCAAGGTATTAAAGGCGGGAGAACTTGTTATAGACAGGGAGAGTTATACTGTTGCACTTAAGGGGAAGCCTGTGAAACTGAGCGCAACTGAATTTAAACTGCTGCTGTACCTTGCGGAGAGAAAAGGCAAGGTATTCAGCCGCGACCAGCTTCTTGATGCAATATGGAGGGATGAAGCATTTGTTGAACCAAGGACGGTTGATGTGCATGTCAGGCGGTTGAGGTCTCAGATTGAGGAAGACCCCGCAGAGCCGAAATATATAAAAACCATGCGCGGTATCGGGTATTTCTTCGATGGGAAGTGATGAAGCGGGGGCTTTTCAGTAGAATTATCCTCATGTATATCATAATAGCCCCCCTGCTTCTTATATCCCTTGAGTTATACCTTTCAAGTGTTATAAAGGACGGCTATCTTTCTAACCTCAAGGAGAGCCTCACGGTTCAGGCGCGTTTGATTGCAGATGAAATGCCGCCGGCGAGTTCGGGCAATCTTGATAGTTTCTGCAGGAAATACAAGGAAAAGACACAGGTGCGGATTACCATCATTAACAGTTCCGGACACGTGTTGGGTGATTCTGACGAACCTTCAGAAAGAATGGATAATCATTCAGACAGGCCGGAAATCCGTGACGCCGAAATCAGTAATATCGGAAATTCCATAAGATTCAGCAAGACTATCCAACAGGACTTCTACTATCTCGCAATAGCCGTTAATCAGAATACTGAAAAGAGATTTGTCAGGCTGTCCATGCCGCTGCATGGGTTGAAAGAGGCAATGAACAGCATCAGGATAAGAATTATAGCCGCGTCATTATCTTCCCTGTTTATTGCTATTATTATTGGCATTTTTCAGACAAGGAGGATAAACAAATCTGTAGGACAGATTGTATCTTTTACCCGGGAAGTAAAAACAGGTAATTTCAGAAAACGCCTGCTGCTTGAAGAGGAAGGCGAACTTGGTAACCTGGCGGTGAATATCAGTGATATGGCCCGGGAACTCAATGCCCGGCTGCAACAAAGTGAGGATGAGAAACGCAAGATGGAAGCAATTCTGAGGAATATGTCCGATGGTTTGATTCTGACGGATATTAAAGGCAATATTATCCTCAGTAACGACGCTGTAAAGAACATTTTTGGGATTACTTCCGCCCTCGAAGGAAAAACAATTATGGAGACATTGAGAAAGACGGAACTTATGGAACTCATATTAAAGGTGGTTGACGGCAGAATTCCGTTGTCACAGGAACTTGATCTGTCATATCCAGGGGAGGTTTGTCTTTTCACTACAGCAGCCCCGTTCTATTCTTATTCCTCACGGGAAGAAATGACAGGAGTCATTATTCTATTCCATGATATTACAAGGCTCAGAAAACTTGAAGAAGTCAGAAAGGATTTTGTTGCAAATGTTTCACATGAAATAAAAACGCCTATAACAGCGATTAAGGGATTTGCAGAAACGCTGCTTGAAGGTGCTCTTTATGATACTGAAAATGCCCGTAAATTTCTTGAAACAATCAGGAATCACAGTGAACGCCTGAATTCGCTTGTCAGTGACCTGCTAACTCTTTCAACTATAGAACTTGGGGATATAAAAATAACAAAGTCAGACGTCAATCTTGATGATGTGATAGATTCGGTTTTTGGTATGGTAAGAGAGAGGGCGCAGCGTAAGGGGCTGTATCTTAAAAAAGAAGTTCCAGGAGACCTGAAAGAAATAAATACAGACAGAAACCGCTTGATTCAGGTGCTTCTGAACCTCGTGGATAATGGAATCAAATATACGGAAAAAGGCGGAATAACGGTAAGAGCAAGGCATTCAAATCCGGGGGCTCCGGAGAAAACAGATGGCTTTAATTTACCGCCCGAGAACCTTATGGAAATATCTGTTGAGGATACTGGTATCGGCATACCCCCCAAAAACCTTTCACGTCTGGGCGAACGGTTCTATCGCGTTGACAGAGCTCGTTCCCGCGAACTCGGCGGCACCGGGCTCGGACTGGCAATAGTAAAGCATCTTGTACAACTGCTTAACGGTAAGATGAAAGTGAAAAGTGCTGAAGGCGTTGGAACTGAGGTTTCAATAACCTTCGGAAATCTGTAATCAAAACATAATCTGTTTGTAATATTCCTGTAACAATCAAGCCTTATTCTTAATCTAAAAGCAATCTAAAAGCAATCCAAACGTAATATAAACGTACATGATTGAATTGCCCAGTAAAAAAACAAAAAAGGAGGATGTAGAATGAAGAAGAAGTTATTAAGTATGGTTTCAGTGCTCTGCTGTCTTATACTGTTTGCGGGAACGGTGTTTGCCGCAGAGGAGAAGAGTGTTGAGCAGAAGGATATCGAAAAGGTGGTCAATGCCCTTAAAGGGACAAAGTTCGGATTCCTTTCGTATCTTTCATATCAGAACGGCGCAGACAAGGGTAACGGGTACAGCCAGTTTGCGGCAAAAAGGGGTTATTTCAGATTTACAAAGGATTTTATGCCATCCTATTCAGGTCACGTTACTTTTGATATCACCCAGATAAAGGATGAGGCAAAGGACACCGCAGGCAAAACAAGCAATTATGATGGATCAGTTGCTGTAAGAATCAAATATCTGTATGGCAAATTCAATCTTCCGGATATGGCCTTCCTGACGAAGCCTTTTGTCGAGGCTGGTATTGTTCATATGCCCTGGCTTGACTTTGAAGAGCATATCAATTTCTACCGTTGCCAGGATACGATGTTTATTGAGAGAAACGGCACTTTCAATTCAGCAGATATCGGCGTGACCTTTGTTACGCTGTTTGGCGGAACTCTTGATGAAGCGTATCAGAAGGATGTAAGCAGCTATTATCCCGGCCGCTACGGAAGCGCATCATTTGGAGTATATAACGGTGGAGGATATCATGCAGCGGAAAAGAACATGAACAAGTCTCTGGAAGGCAGGCTGACCGTAAGACCGCTCCCTGATATTATCCCCGGTCTTCAGGTGTCCTATTTCGGCATCTTCGGCAAAGGCAACACGGCAGCAATGCCAGACTGGAAAGCGAATCTCGGCTTTGTAAGCTATGAACATAAATATGTGGCCGTGACAGGGCAGTATTACAAGGGCGATGGCACGCAGAAGGGTGACGCTGTTGACAAGAACGGTAAGGCCCTTGAAAGGGATGGATACTCAGTCTTCGCGGAAATTAAACCTGATAAGAAATTCAGCATCATCGGCCGGTATGATGCCTTTGACCCTGATACCAAAACAGCAGATGACGGGAATACAAGATACATCGTCGGAGCTGCCTACCATATAGACAAACAGCATAAGAATATGCTGGTGCTCGATTACGATACCGTTGACTATGAAAAAGCCGGGGTTAAAGATGACAAGAGAATCCAGTTAACCCTTCAGGTTGCGCTATAAAAGGTAAGAGCCAGCCCCTCTTAACCTGCAGCCCTCCCGTTTTATAAAACGGGAGGGCTCTTTTTGTATGTTGTTTCTTAATTCAGAAAACCCAATTGCAGTTATTCAGATATTCTTACTAATGAATTCATAAGCAACACAACACGATTGTCATTCCAGCAAATGAAGCGGAGCCTGTCCTCGCTTATCGGGCATCACGGGAATCCTTCTGAAAACAAAACAAATAATCCGGTTAAATAAAACCATGAAAAATGTCAGTATTATCCGGGATAATTTTGTTTGCGGCTGACCGCTGTATTTTTGAAGATTGGCCTTGTAACCTGAAATTAATCTTAAATTAACAGCATCGTAACAGGCTTTTGGTAAACTTACTGAAATATAACCTGACAAAGCCCCATTGCCGTCATTCCCGCTCGAAGCGAGTCATCGCGAAGAGTCGCTCTGACCGGCATGACATACTGTTATTATGAGGATTTATTATGATTTGGATTAGTAGTTAAAAGAAAGTGAAAACCGAACATGCTGCTAATAAAACAGCATAATAAAGAAAGGAAGTGTATATGATAGAAGGAGCATTTAATATCTGCCCCTACTTAACCGGAAGCCGTGAGGGTGCTATTTGCAGTGTGGCGTTGACATTGCTCAGAAATATTGGTGATATCCAGCCCGATATATGTCTAAGCAGGCACTTTGAATTGTGTGACCTGTATATTTCCAAACTCTATGATATCAGTACATCGCCGGAGTTTTCTGAAATCAGCAAGCTGGAAATAACAAGCTGTAATCACAAGTTTCTTTAAAGATATAAAGAAAAAGAATACCGAAGTTTGATGGTCCCTGCCTGCCTGCTCGGAAAAATATGTGTTAGCTTTCGCCGGAATGCAAAAACCTGAGAATAATTACCCGGATGGTTTTTTGTGGGGAGTCGCAACTTCAGCCTTTCAGCTTGAAGGTTCTCCGTATGCAGACTGGAGTTCCTGGGATCCGCAAATAAACGAAACCTCTGAGATAACAAATCACTACTCTCTCTATAAAGACGACTTGCGCCTCCTCAGGGCACTTGGAGTAAACGCATACCGTTTTTCCATTGAATGGAGCAGGGTTCAGCCGGAGGAAAAGACATGGGATGATGAAGCCTTGCAGCATTATCAGGAGATCATAAACATTCTGATTAAAAATGGAATTGAGCCGGTGGTGACCCTGCATCACTTCACTCACCCTCTTTGGTTTATCAGGAAATATCCATGGCATGAAGACGCCTCAGTCGGGATATTTCTGAATTACGCAGAAAGAGTTTTACAAACCATCAAGGGCGTACGCTACTGGATTACATTCAATGAACCCTATGTTCTTCTTCTTGGAGGATATCTCGAGGGTTGCATGCCCCCCGGCATAAGGGATGTGAACCTTTCCGTCAAGGCACTAAAAAATATTCTTGTATGTCACGGTAAAACATATGATGTCATACACTCCCGGTTAAAAGGAGCCATGGTCAGCGTTGCGCATAATATGGCAGCGCTTGCTCCCTGGAAGAGATGGAACCCTCTCGACAGGATGCTGTCAGGGATCGCAAAATATTTTTACAACCATTCCCTTATCGATGCTTTTATGACCGGTATTCTTCATACCAAGTTCCCTTTCAGCAAAGCCTTCGATATCCCTGTGCCAATCAAGGACAAGCTCGATTTTTTTGGTGTTAATTATTACACAAGGGTGCACATGAGATTTAATCCTTTCAGGAAAATGGGCGTGGAACTGAGGCACAGGGATATTGGCGGATACGGGCTGACAGATATGGGGTGGGAGATTCATCCTCATGGCCTGGAAAAAGTCCTGCGATACGCTTCAAAACTGAAGGTGCCTCTGATCATTACCGAAAACGGTATTGCAACGAATAATGACCGGCGAAAGATAAGATTTATGAAAAGTCATATTGATGTTCTTGAAAAGTGCATCAAAAACGGACTGGATGTGAAGGGATATTTTTACTGGTCTTTAATTGATAACTATGAATGGCTTCAGGGCCTCAGTGCGCGCTTCGGGCTTTATGAAGTTGATTTCAATACTCTCGAGCGAAAGCCAACCAAGGCAGCGCTGTATTATTCCCATCTGATTAGAAACCGCGGGGTTTAACCTAAATTTCATTCTGCTTTCATACTTGTGTAATCAAAATAATTTATTCTCAAGTTAATGTTATTGTGTGATTTTCATATTCACACTAAGTATTCAGACGGTTCGGTAGAACTTAGAAAGACGGTTGATCTCTTCGGACAAGCCGGTTTTGACGTTATTGCCATTACGGACCACGTTGTAAACGGCGACAGCTACCTTGGAAAGCTTGCGCATCGCTTCAGACTCACAATAAATGAAAGCAATTTCGATCAGTACATGGAGCACATTCATGAGGAAGCTCAAAGGGCACTTGATAAATACGGTATGCTTGTAATTCCCGGAGTCGAGATCAGTAAAAATTATGCATCATCAGAGAAATCGGCGCATTTACTTATCCTTGATATCAAGGAGTTTATTCCTGCCTGTCTGGAGTATGAGAAGATTTTCCTGTCCGCAAAAGAGCAGGGTGCACTTATTATTGCCTGCCATCCGCACCATACATCAGAAATGATTAACAAAGATACACTTTTCCTCTGGAAAAACAGGGAGAAGTACGGAAAATACATAGACGCATGGGAAATAGCCAACAGGGACGACGTTTTCAATGTAATAAGTCTGAAAAAATACCCGTACATTGCAAACAGTGATTTTCACAAGGTTCGTCATATTTATTCATGGAAGACACTGCTGAACTGCGAAAAAAACGCTGATTCTGTAAAACAGTGTATCCGTAATAACAAGGGAGTTGCAATAACTCTTTTCAGAAATTAGGAGGTTTTAATGGAATTGTTCTGGTTTTGTGCGGTTCTAAGTGTAATTGGACTTATCTGCTACGGGCTTCAGATTTGGTCAGTACGTTCTACTCTCGGAATGAAGAAAGGATGTAGCATTGTAAAAGACAATGCTTGCCCGGCGGATATCGCATTGCAAAAATTTACTCCCCCGGTTTCAATACTTAAACCACTCAAAGGACTTGATGACAATCTTTTCGATAATCTTGAAAGCTTTTGTCATCTCGATTATCCGGAGTATGAGATAATTTATTCCCTTCAGGATTATAATGATCCTGCATACAAGATTGCGAAAAAGATAAAGGACAAATATCACGAAAAGGATATTTCCATTATAGTTGAGCGCTGCAATGAAGGGCTCAATCCCAAGATAAACAACCTCATTCCGGCGTATCGTGTATCAAAATATCAATATATTCTAATCAGCGACAGTAACGTTCAAGTCGATAAGGATTATCTTGCTGATGTAGCGAGTTGTATGAGCGACCCGGACGTTGGACTTGTAAGTAATCTCATCAGGGGTATGAGCGGCAGAACTTTCGGCTCTGTACTTGAGAATCTGCATTTGAACTCCTTCATCATCGGCAGCGTCTGTTTCCTGGATAAATTTCTGAAAATGCCTTGTGTTATAGGCAAGTCCATGCTTATGAAGAAGAGCGACCTCAAAGCGCTTGGCGGTTTAACTGCGGTAAAAGACGTTCTCGCAGAGGACTATATCATCGGAAGGGGCATGCATGAGATGGGGAAGAAAGTTGTGCTCTCAAACCATGTAATAGACAACGTTAACGAATACTGGGGATTCGGAAGATTCATTAATAGGCATACACGATGGGCTAAAATGAGGCTGAAGATAGGAGGAATAAAATATTTTTCTGAACTCGTAGGTAATCCTGTTTTCATATCGGCTGTCCCTTTTGTGTATGAACAAACACAAATAAACCTGATATTTGCCATGCTTGTCAGTGTTTTTAAAGTTCTCGGTGATATCCTGCTTGGGAAAAAACTGCATACGAAAATGAATTCTTTTTGTTATCTCTTTTCACCATTAAGAGATATGCTGATCGGAATAATCTGGTTTGTGCCTCTAATATCACAAACTGTAATATGGCGTGGGAATAAATATGTAATCAGGAAGGATTCACGGTTATTCCCCTGCCCGGAAACCGGTATATGGTCAATCAAATACAGGTTCACTGATTCCATCAGGGCACTGTTGGCGTGGTAATGACAGTATTAAAATAACAAATCTGTATAACCTGATATGTGCCGTAATTCACTTAAATATAATTGCCGGCAATCGTCAGAAGAGCCGACAATATTTTATCGAAAAACAAGATAGAATCTGCAGAATGAACAACGCATTTGTTGACAATCTGAAAATGGCGGCGTTTCTGGTTTTCTTTTGTCTTTTAGGGATATTACCAGGTATCAGACCTGACAGCAATGCCGGCACCTCTGAAAACAATAAAAATAAAGCAAAGCATATAATTCTTTTCATTGGTGACGGAATGCATCTGGAACATGAGATAGCTGCAAGCAGATATCTTTCCGGAGCTGACAATGATCTTGTTTTTCACAGGTTCCCCTATAAGACACCTGTTTCCACCTGGGATGTGACTACTTATAATGCTTTAGCAAGTGATGGTTTATACGACCCCGGCAAAATCGTGCCTGTAACAGGGTATGATCCGGCAAGGGGCGGGGAGTGTCCCTATCCCATGAACAGGATTTTAATTGATTACAGCTATTTTCTTGATCCGCTGCATGCAACTGATTCAGCTTCTGCGGCAACTGCATGGGCAACAGGCTTTAAAACGGATGAAGGCAATATTTCCTGGCTGCCAGGTGATCCGGTAATTGGAGGCAACAGAAAAAATGACGGAAGCCTGACAACTGTTGCTGAAATACTAAGAGAATCATTGGGTTATTCAATAGGTATTGTAAGCACCGTACCGTTCAGCCATGCTACTCCCGCAGCTCAAGTCAGCCATAACAGGTCACGAAAGAATTATTACGCGATTGCAGACGAAATAATCAGGATAATACAACCTGAGGTCGTTATAGGAGGAGGGCATCCTGAATGGGATCCAGAATACATGGCTTCAGCGCTTCTGAACGATATAAGAAGCGGCAGCATAGGAGCATACGAATTTGCCGAGCGCAAGGCTGGCAAAGATGGCACGGAATTGCTTTTTTCAAAAGCTGCTTCGGCAATAAAAAATAACAGAAAACTCTTTGGTTTGTTTGGCGGGGCGGGCGGGAACTTTGAGCACCCTGTGCCTGCCGATATCCCAGGATTCCCTTACATTAAAAAAGCAACCTCAGAGAATCCACTCCTCAGGGATGCTACAGTTGCGGCATTGAATTTCCTCAGCAAGGACGATGATGGATTCTTCCTCATGGTAGAACAGGGCGACATTGACTGGGCCAACCATGCAAACGACTATAAATGGATGATCGGCACCTTGTGGGACCTTAATGAGGCTGTGAAGGCAGCGATCGACTTCGTAGACCAGCCTGCTGATGAAATAACATGGGATAATACATTATTGATAGTCACATCAGATCATTCAAATAGTTTAATGAGGTTGATCCCTGAAACAAAAACCGAAAAGGGAGACCTTCCCGGACAGACAGCAAAGCCTTTGGATTATCCGTGTCCGGCCCATGCTTACTGCGGAAATTACCTTTACCCTGATGGAGATGTTACATATGGTACAGGCCATCATACAAATGAGCTTGTAATGCTATATGCAACAGGCAGTAATTCGAACCTTTTCAAAAAATACGAAGGCAAATGGTATCCTTGTACAAGCATTATTGACAATACCCATATCTTCCATGTCATAACAGAGGCTGCTGGTGTGCCACGGCAATCACCACTGACCGTAAACACAGAATTGCCTGGGCGTTGCCCCAAACCCTTACGGACAATGCATTAGTGACAGAGGTCTTTGCGCGGATATCTTATAAAATTAACTGCCATTTCATTATCCTGTAACAAAACCCTGCTAAACTTATTTAAAACGAGGTAAATGGACATGAAAACAGAGATGAAAAACCTAATATTGCCAGTCAGTGATCAGGTCTGTCCCTTCAATGGCATTCATATCTGCACCGCCTCTCTCGCATCCATGAAGATTGACAGCCAGAAAAAGCCTGATGTCTGCAATTCAGAGGACTATGACAATTGCCCGTTGTTTTTGTCTAAGGTGCTGAGATCCAGATTTGGATGAATAAACCTTTGAATGGTTTTTGTGTTTTTTGCAATTTATGAACCAGTATTCATCAGGGAGGAACGGTGAGATTCAATAAGTTGATTTTAATGTGTCCCAATATTATGGGAAGCAAAGAAGGTGTAAGATGTACGGTGCAGGATGACTTGATCAGAAATATTGATGACGTTTCAGTAGACATATGCCTTAGCAGGAAGTTTGAATCCTGTCACATTTATTTTGCAAAACCCCTGACGCGGAATGGTGAACAAAGCATGCAAATGCCTGCGGAAAGCGTTAAGTGATGACCTTTCAACTGTATCATAAACGGCAAAACCATTCAAAATGTTACATAAATGTAACAAAACAGTCATAATCATGTAATATGGTGCAGCATAAAATAGGATATGGCAAGGATGAATTACAACGGAATTCAGGATCAAATCCGCTGTCCTGTATGTAATGCAGTTGCAGTATACAGATATGGCAAGGTAAAAAACCATAAGCAGCGTTATTTATGCATGATGTGTGGAAGACAGTTTACTCTTGATCATTCGCGAATGGAATACAGGGGCAAGCCTTTATGTCCGATATGCGGCAAAGCCATGCATGTTTACATGAAAGAGAATCAGGTTATCAGATTCAGATGCTCCAGTTATCCGGACTGCAGGACTTACAAAAAAATTGCAATAACAAAGGAAGGGATGAATGAGCTATTATTATCATGATGTTCCCGGCAGATTAAGGATCAGGACTCCGCTCATCAAGGGCAATGAGAAATCAGCGAGGCATATTGAAAATTTTCTCGGCCAGATTCAGGGTATTGAGGCTGTTACTTCAAATACAATTACCGGAAGCATCACAATGAATTATGACAGCAAGAAAGTAAATTCTTCATTTCTTGTGAATATACTTCAGGAAAGAGGTATCTTCAAAGCTGAAAAGGCTTTAACAAACGACCAGTATATCCATTCATCCGTATCAAAAGCGGGTAACGTAGTATACAAAGCCTTGCTGGGGACAGCATTTGAACATGCCCTTCAGGGGAGTCCGTTAGCCCTCATTGGTTTATTGATTTAAAATTTTATATTTTATTACGTTCGGCCAGCCATCCTTTTTCACCTTCATATTTATTGCATCTTCAGAATTTCAGGCAATATGAAATTCTTGTCTTTGATTAAAAGCGATATCAAATCATCACGCAATTTTCTAAGGCCAAGTTTACATATCACGCACTGACTATTTTCCTGGTATGTATTTATACCGCATTTCTTGCATTGAGAAAGATGATTTCCCATTTCAAACTCCTCCTGGCTGAATTATGCGACTCTTGCACGGCTGTTCCATTTAATTGAAAAAATACTTTTTTTGCTATGTAAAACATGAGACTTGAATCCTGCATCTCCCTGATTGTCATCTCACATCATTCCTGAATATTCTGACTGAACTGATAACAAAGTATTCCGGCTTCTTTGCAGCTGCGTGGATTTTCTCTTATACATCCGGAATCGCCGGTTCAGTTTGGCGCCGGCAGTAGATGGGGATCCCCCCCCTTCCCAAGGGGGGTTGGAAAGGGAGGGGCAAACTATCGGCAAAAGGAAATGCTTAAATGCTTTTTCTCCAGTTGCCGGTAATTTCACTTAAATACATATTTCAGCTTAAATGTTCTAACCCCTTCTGCTGGTATTCTTCTTATGGAAATCTGTGATAAATTAATGTACCTTCCAAATATTACATAGTTATGACCCCGATATTACGCAGTGATGAATTCTTAATGCAGCCATGGAAGAAGAGTTCTCGCATGGAAATTTAACACTACTTTCATAAGTCTGTAACATAAAAGCAATAAAATTTATATATATCGTGAAATCAAAGCTGTCCGGAAAAAGAAAATAGCTGTGGCTGAACACATCATAAAAAATGACAATTAAACAGCAGGATAATAAACCCGAATAATGCAGACATTGTTCATAAATTTATTGAACACGATGAATTATTTTGAAACTATATTATATGATTGTTTCAGAAACATAATCCTTACAACATCAATTAAAGGTGCATTGCTTCAATGGCTTCACTGAAAAATATCCTTGTTGTTGATGATGAGCCTGACCTTGTAGATCTCGTCTCATATAATCTGAAGAAGGAAGGTTATTCTATAGATTCAGCTTCGGATGCCGAATCAGCAATTGTAAAGATGAGGAATACAGGATATGATCTGCTTATTCTTGACCTTATGCTGCCTGGAATGCAGGGTATCGAACTTTGCCGGCTATTGAGGGAAGACCCAAAAACTTCAGTTCTGCCCATTATTATTTTGACTGCGAAAGGAGACGAGGTGGACAGAATACTTGGTCTTGAAATCGGGGCCGATGATTATATGACAAAACCTTTCAGTCCAAGGGAACTTGTTGCGAGAATAAAGGCCCTTTTGAGAAGATCGAGCAAAAAACCGCCAAGCGAGGAAATAATAAAGATTGGAGACCTTGAAATATCCACTGAACGATACAGGGTTTCAATTAAAGGCAATCCTGTGCCGCTTACCTCGACGGAGTTCAAGATCCTGCTTTTTCTTGCTGAAAGAAGAGGCAAGGTTATTACAAGGAATCAGCTTCTTGATGCTGTATGGCACGATGATGAAGCTGTGGAACAGAGGAAAGTTGACGTGCATATCAGGAGGTTAAGATATGCTATTGAAAAAGACCCGTCTAATCCCGAGTACATAAAAACCCTGAGGGGCATAGGGTATTACTTTGAGCAGAATATCATGCCGGGATACTGAAGGCATTTCAAGACGCCGTTTTTGCCGGTATATGCCCATCACGGTACAACAGTAACCCGATATAAATTTAACCAATCTGTAATATTCTTTTCATTCATTATTAATAAAACTTGTTTAAACTTTTACAGAGTATTTGCCGGGATATAAAAGGGGGGAGGAAGCTGCGTTTTTCTTCCAGACAAGTTGCCGGAATGAAATACTCCATGGAATCGTTCAACTGAAATTTTAAAACTGATTTTCGCAATATATACGTATTATAAGGTTTTTGTTTGGCGCATCGCATAATGGAACATAAACACCGGATATTAAATTATAACAATTCATCAATTTGTTTCTGTTTTTTCATAAACGCGTCATATTGATTATTTAAATTAGTCTGTGAGAAATAAACATCAGGAAACCGCGGCGGCAGGAAAAAAAGGTGAACGGCTGCATACTGAGAAGTCGGCAAGGATCATCCAGCTGATAAAGGATCTCATAGGCAAAAGATTCACCGGTTACATAAAGATAAATATACGCAGGGGTTCTATAGAAAAGGTGGAGAAGTTTGAGGAGATATTGAAAAACAAGTAACATTTTGGGTCCTTTGCTGACCGGCAGAGATATCTGCTGATGAACCAGAAAGCCCGGATTGGAAGCGAACTGCTACAATCCGGGCTTTTTATTGATGTTAATTCAGACAAGTTTTTTTTAAAAAACTAAAGAGGAGGTGGAAAATGAAGATGAAAAAAAGAATGATTGTATCCATGATTATGAGTATGCTCCTGGCCTTTTTGCTATGCTTTGCGGCGTCAGCTTCCGCAGCCCTTTCTGTAATAAGTGATCCTTACACGACAGGCACTGCCGATTGGCTTGCCGACGTGCGTTTCCGGAATTTCAATTCAACGATTTCAGATTATGAGATGGCAGTCAACGCGTCGCCGACCAGGACCGTTGGCCAGAACCAGGTCAACGGGCATGTGCCGGGCCCCTACGCCTTTGCCGACTGGGCTATGCAAAATACGTTCTGGATTACTTACAATCCACTGGCAGACGCAGGCAGGGTGAGCCTTAGACTGGTCGGCAGCGGACAAAGATCCCTCGGCACTCCCGGAGGCTATGATGTGACCATTGAACGTGTGCCGGACGCAGTGACAGCAGGTCCGGTCAATTATATCGAGTTCTCGCTCTGGGACAGGTATAACTTTCCAACCTTCAATAACGGTCTTACTCTTACAGACCTTGACGGCACTTATTTGGGGAATTTCAGTCTGGCTGCAGCCGGAATGGACAGTTGGGCGATACTTGATCCGGGTGGGGCAACTCTCAGCAATGGTTTTGTTCTTCGGGGAGATTTTACTCTGGACTTGAACAAATTGGCTGAAGGCAGGGAAGGAGACAAGATTATCTTTGGCATAGGGCACCATTCAAATGTAGTTCCTGTTCCCGGCGCGGTATGGCTTTTCGGTTCAGGTCTGATAGGCCTGATAGGCTTCAGAAGGAAAAGGTCCTAACCAGGGTTCAGTTATTTTATATGAAGAAAAAATGCTGCCCTGCTGAATTAATGAATTTGTCATTCAGGTGTCATAAAGACGTAGCATTTGATCTTTATAATAAATTCAGAAACACTGAAAATTAAATAACCACATGGGTCCTTTGCTGACCGGCAGAGATATCTGCTGATGAACCAGAAAGCCCGGATCGAGATAATGAGTTTCTGTCTTGATTCGGGCTTTTTTACATAGGTATTTGGCTGACCCTTTTGAGGTACCAGAAAACCTGAATCAGAAGCCTGTTGAATGTCAGCATGGGTTTTTCAGCAGGAACATCAACGGGCTCAAAAAAAACAGTAAAAGGAGGTGATGGGGCAAGGGGGAAGAATGGAAAGCATTGGGGCGGATACTGCATAAGACAGTATCCGGACTTCAGAAAAATGCCAACGCCCGGATGACAACAGGGCGGCGGAAAGCCACGGATTCACGCAGGTGAATGGCCGGGTTGCCTGAAGGAGGAAAAATGGACGAGTAATATTTAGAAATCAAAGGAGAAACAAATGAAAAGAATTTTTACTCTCGCAGCAATTGCAATGCTCCTGTTCAGCTTCAGCGGACAAGCTATTGCATACTTCGAGGACGGACACATTATGAGGGTTGTCTATGACAGAGGCGGAACATATGAAGTAGTTACAGACCTTGGCGCAGGCTGGGACCTGAGAAACCCATCTTCAGCAAATAAGCTTTTCAACGCTGCCGGCACCACATTCAGTCTTAGCCAGCTTGGCATTTCAAACTGGAGCAATGCATATGTCGCCTATTTCACGCTTACCCTGTACAATCCTGACAGCGGCTCACAGGACGGAGCATGGACCAGCGGTCCTTTAACGAGTCAGTCTAACCTTGGCAGGCAGTGGAATTCGTTTATCGGCAATGCACACTATATTGCCGGAATGAACTATCAGTCCGGACAGGTTCAGAATGTTAACCTTCAGGCAAATGCCAATTCATACCAGAAACGTTTTGGGAAAGTAGGCAGATTTAGTGCATTCCTGCCGTCCAGTCAGCCAACTGGTGACCAGAATCTTGCAGCTCTGGCAACAGATGGTTATGTAGATCAGATGCTTTATTTCTATGGAGACCCGAATGTGACGAGTAGCGGAGTGCAGGTTTACACTATCAGAACCTATGAAAACGGCACTTCAGAAATCAACCCATCTACCGTACCGCTCCCCGGGGCAGTTTATTTTCTGGGCTCAGGCCTGCTGGGACTTATCGGAATCCGCCGCCGCATGGCAGCGTAGCAATTTAAAAAGGAGAAAGAAATGAACTTGAAAAAATTATTACTGAACGCCGTTGCCACGCTTTCCCTGTGCGCAATTGCCGGAACAGCTTCGGCGGCGATTACTTCAGACATCAATCTTTACGGTGCATCAGCACAGTTCATCATGTGGAGGGATAACGCTGGTGCTTTTATGACTTCTGAAGGTTGTACAGGCGTGCAGTCAGCACAGCTTTATGTTTCGGGTGCCCCAGACGGAAAGAACGCGATTTCCAAAGGAACATGCAGTGGAGCAACGAGATATTTCCGCACCTCTGCAAAGGCCTCATATGATGGTATCCTTGCCATGCAGGGAAACACCACACATCCAAATCGTGTTAATGAGTGTCCAAATGCAACTGATCGTAAGATGATTGACGAGGCCACCTGCAACTTTACAACAGGGCAATGCACAGGTACGAAATGCGTATCCGTAACAGTCGGTGCTTCTGATGTCCCGGTTGAATGCTTCGCTCAGGAATCCCATGGCGCACTAAAGGGCCCCCTGGGTGGTGTCTGGACTGACCGTAACTTCAAGACAAACCCTATCGGCTGGACAGGTGCGGAACCCTGTAAACCCCTTGTTGTACCGTTTGCCTTTTTTGTGAACAATACCGTCAAGAAAAGTAATGCGACCATAACAAATATAGCCAGGGATAATGCCGAGATTCTCTTTTCCGGACAGGCATATAACTGGTCTGACCTGGTCGATGTTGACGGCAATGCCTTTGATGCAGGCGTCGTCACCGCATGTCTCCGCCATGCAGGTTCAGGAACCCATGCCTCGCTTGACGCATATATTACCAGCGACCTGATAGTCTCGCAGGCCGTGGCGGCTGATCACAAGTTCTATTTCAATGACGGGTCATCTGACGAGATGAAATGCGTCAACGGTTCCGGTGCGTGGACTGGAGCCGGCGCCATCGGTTATGCCGACGCTGACCAGAACCTTGGCTCATATGCAAACACACGGCGTATTGCCCTCAACAGTGTTACACCGGCAGCAGCCACGATCGCAAACGGCACTTACAATTTCTATGGCTTGCAGCAGCTCTATGGCGTAGAAGAAGGCAGCGCACTCTGCGATTTCGCAGGCAACCCCGACAATATTATAAATCCTCTCTGGGTTGCAAGATGCAAAATGGTATTTGACAGGTCGAACGGGTGTGAAGCATTCCCGGTAGTTTTTGTTGGAGCCACCTGCCCATAATACCGCAACTCCTGTTTTTTAACTTTGAGGGGTCACCTGGTGACCCCTCTTTTTTCTGCACGGCTATTTGAAAAATAACTGCAAAAGGCGGATGCACATGAGGAAACTTATTGTTTATTTTGCATTTTACATAGTTACACTTAGTACGGTTCAGCCCTGTCTGGCCGGAGTTGAATGGACTCACGGAAAACAGCTTTCAGTGGATGCGGCTCCAATTGACATTGCCCTCTCACCAGATGGCAAATGGCTTTTTGTCCTTGCCCCGGGAGAGGTCCTTATATATGAAACCCGGGGAGACAAAATCATCAACCGCATCCCTCTTGAACAAACCTTCGACACGATTTCCTATTCTGCTTCAGACAACACACTGCTTGTTGGAAGCCGGTCGGAAAAGGTCCTTAAACTCATAAGGATTGAGGCAGTATATTCATTTTCCATGTCTGGGCTGCCCTTCAAGGGGCCTGAGGATGCACCTGTCACAATAACAGTCTTCAGCGACTACCAGTGACCTTACTGCGGCCGGATTGAGCCGCTGCTCGGGCAGTTGCTCGGCAGATATCCCAAAGACATCAGGCTTGTATTCAAGAATTTTCCTCTTCCCATGCATCCCTTTGCTTACAAGGCCTCCATTGCCGCTCTTGCGGCAAACAGGCAGGGAAAGTTCTGGGAGTATCATCATAAATTATTTGAGGCGGGTTCACAGTTGAGCGATGCCAGGATTCAGAATATAGCCAAAGAACTGGGTCTTGATATGGATAGATTCAGCAAGGACCTGAATGACAAGACGCTGCAGGAACTCATAGCACGTGATATCAGCGATGGAAATAAGGCAGAGATAGGAGGAACTCCCACTGTTTTCGTAAACGGCAAATCAGTCAGAAGCCCATCCTTCGAAGGATTTCAGCAAATGATTGAAGAGGAGATAAAGAAGCAAAAATGAGCGAGAATCAATTCTTCCAACTCATATGGATTTCTGCAATTTCATTTTTGGTTTAAGAATTGGGAATATATACGAACGATAACAACATCTGTCGATTGATTTGCATGTCATTTCGGGCACCTTTCAGGTGCACGAAATGACATGTAACGAATGGATTCCACGCTCTGCCCGGAATGTCATTTCCTTATGCCGGGTTCGGGCTGGGTATTGTTGAATAACAAGTATTTTAGCCGGAGAGCGTCTTTGACAAAAAATGTATAAAAATCAAACATATAAGAACTATCCCGATTATTTAATTTAATCGAAATGCTATTTTAATATTATTGTAATAAATCAGCCATAACATATCACGGTAACAGTCAACCATCACGCATTCAGCAAATCAAAAATTCACGGGGGTATATTATGGACAGGCTGAAAAGTCTCTCCGAAACTATCAGCGGTCTGATAGACGAGCAGTTCAGCGGTTGCATAAAGATTAATTTCAGCCAGGGCAGTATCGGAAGGGTTGAAAAACTTGAAGAACTTGAAGAAGCATCACTTTATTTTACAGGAGATAAAAGAGATGAAACAGCGCATTATAAAGAAAGAAACAACCCATAACTGCCGGAAATTTGTTCAGACTTCCCTTAAGGTAACAGCTCTGCTTCTGGTCTGTATTTCAGTTTCCGCCTGCAGCAGTACGGGCAGGGTGAAATCAGCTGACGCGCTACCTGCACAGAATATCATCACGGTACAGGCTGGTGACATCATTGATATAAATTACGTTTGCCGCCTCAGGACAGGTGAGGTTGCGGCTGCTTCCAGTATATTTGCGGATTCGGATAAGAAGTCGAACATTTTCGTGGCAAGGAAGGAGACGTCCCCTGTGTCAATTGTTGCGGCTGAGCCTGACGAACCTTTGATGGAAAAGCTTCGGCCGGCGCCTTTTGAGAAAGAAATCCTGGAAATGCTGGCGCGCAAGACAGCCGGCATGAAAGAGGGAGAAAAACGACAGACGGAGCTGAAAGCCCAGATGATACCGGGGAGGATTGAACAGGAAGGATTTGCGCAATTAGCCCGCGTGCGCACCCGGGAAAAAGAAATGAAGGTGCCCAGGGGTGATTATGAATTTCGTGCCGGCAAGTCTCCTGAAATCGGACAGGATTTTTTCTATGACCCGGCTTTCCACGGACAGGTAACAGAAGTTACTGACGAGTATGTGACAATAAAGTTCCCGAACCCGGGAAATAAGACAGAAACCCCCTTTGGCCCCGGACACATTCGCGAAGAGGGGGAAACCTACAAGGTTGATATTGATGCAAGGGAAGGGAGCCTTGTCCGTACAGGCAATAAGATCGGCCGTATTTCCCGTGTGGATGACAAAGTTATTACAATTGATTACCGTCATCCCTTTGGCTATGAAGAGCTTATCTGTGACGTTACCGTTGAGCAGATCAGGAAGGCAGTTGCTGAAGAAAGAGCCGCGGGAAAACAGTAATTAATGGTAAATGGTGCAAGATGCTTTCACTATCTGATGATTTTGATAGTGTTTGCATCCATGTCAGCCTCTTCTCTCGCAGCAGAGGATACCGGAGATGCCGGTTTTGAGATCAGGGCCTTCGAGGTGACGGGTAACAGTATTTTCCAGCTGGAGACGCTGCAGAATGCGGTTGTGTCTTTTACCGGATCCGGAAAGACAGCGTCGGACGTGGAAAAAGCGCGGGATGCTCTTGAAAAACTGTATCACGACGCCGGCTATCCCGCGGTTATGGTAAACATACCCGAACAGACGCTTATAGATTCAGTTGTCAAGCTGCAGGTAATAGAAAGCCGGATAGGGCGGCTGAATATTTCAGGAAACAGGTATTTTACCGCTGAAAAAATAGCCAAAGACCTGTCTTCTTTAGCGCCTGGCAGCATGATTTATCTGCCAAAGGTGCAGGCTGAGATCGGCCGTTTGAACAGGAATCAGGACATAAAGGTTGAACCATTTATATCTCCGGGGAAGGAGCCCGGGATTGTAGATGTGGAGATTAAGGTGGAAGACCATCTTCCATTGCATGGATATCTGGAACTGAATAACAGGGCAAGCCATGATACAAGTGAATTGCGTTTAAATGCCATGATCCGCTATGACAATCTATGGCAAAAGGGGCATTCCTTTTCTCTTCAGTATCAGACAGCGCCTCAGAAACTGAAAGAGGTGCAGGTTGCCGGCGGTTCTTACGTCCTTCAATCGCCGTGGGATGCGGAACACCTCATTGCTGTTTATGGAATCTGGACAGACAGTGAAACAGTATTTGGAGAGGGATTCAATATAATCGGAAGAGGAGAGATATTCGGGACGCGCTATGTGATACCGCTTCTCCCGTACCGCCTTTATAATCACAACATAACCCTGGGAGTTGATTATAAGCATTTCAATCAGGCTGTTGGGTTCAAAACAGAATCCGGCCAAACTACCAGTACGGCCATTTCATATCTCCCGTTTTCCATTTCATACACCTCTTCACTTCCTGATGAGTGGGGCGGCGAGACCAGTTTTAATGGCGGACTTAATTTTTCCTTTCGGGGATTGATTTCTGATGAGAGCGAGTTTGAGCTCAAGAGATACAAAGGCACTGCGAACTATTTATACGCGACTGCAGGACTTCAGCGCTCTCAGAAACTGCCCATGGAAATGGGCCTTCTCGCAAAATTTGATGCTCAGGTATCCGCCCAGCCGCTTGTTGATAACGAGCAGTATTCTTCCGGAGGAATTGAAAGTGTGCGCGGTTACAGGGAAAGCGAGGCAATGGGTGATAACTCTCTGCATTGCACACTGGAGGTCTCAGTGCCTGACCCTTTTGAAAAAACCGGAGCCGGCAGATTGTTACAGATGAAACCGGTTCTCTTCTATGACGTTGCGAAAATGACCATCCATGAGCCGCTTCAGGGTCAGAACCGCAGCAGCAAAATCGAGGGAACCGGAATCGGTGTGCGGGGAGCAATAATGAAGAATGTGGAATACGAGCTTGACTGGGCTATGGCGCTGATATCAACTGAACGCACTCGAAGCGGCGATCACAGAATATATTTTAAATTCAAAGCAATAATCTGATTATTATGTTCAGGGATTACATAAAGCAAGGCGTTTTTTCCAGTGTCATGCTGCTGTTGCTTCTCATGTGCCTTCTGTTTTTTGTTCCCGGTCATGGCCTTGCAGGAAATGCGAGCATCCCCGGTTTCCATAAATCATCAGAAGTAAAAGCGCCGGCGCCAAATCAGCTGCCTCAGTTGAAACATCCTTCGGCATCCATCCCCGGCATATCAAGCATTGAAAGCAACCAGTCAAAGAACCAGCTTATTATCCACCAGAATCAGCCAAAGGCGATCATCGACTGGTCTTCCTTCAACATCGGCGCTGATTCCTGGACAAAATTCGATCAGCAGGGGAATTCTTCGTGGGTTGCCCTTAACCGGATATGGAGCAATGACCCCAGCCTGATCTTCGGAAAACTCACCGCAGACGGGAAGATATTTCTTATTAACCAGAATGGCATACTCTTCGGTCCCGGCTCAAAAGTAAACGTTCATAGTCTTATCGCATCAGCTCTCAATATTTCTGACGATAATTTTCTGAAAGATATTTTTATAAACAAAAACAGGGTTCTTAAATTTGAACAGGATGAGGGCTTCGACAAACTTGCTTCTGTTTCAAACGAAGGAAACCTTAATGCTGCTGCAGGCGGATCGCTTTTCCTTATCGGCCCGCGGGCTGAAAACTCGGGGCTCATGAACGCTCCGGAAGGAAATGCCGGACTTGCTGCCGGGACAAGTGTCACTTTGGCACAGCCTGATGTGAATGACACATCCAGATCCGGCTACTATGTATTGGTTAATGATGATTTTGCCAGACCCGGCAGTGGGGACCCAACATTTGGCAGTGCAGTGAACCGGGAGAGCGGCATGCTGCAATCCGATGGGGGCATCGTTGGCGTTTATGGCAATACGGTTGAGAACTGGGGCATAATCCGTTCAACAACTGCCTATAAAAACAGCCGGGGTTATGTTGAATTAAGGGCGGCAAACAAGGTGAAAACAGGAGAAAAGAGCGTTATTATTCTTCCTGTGGACGCCTCGTTTGATCCTGTAACAGGCGAGCCTGTTACAGTCAGTGACACCTTTAATATTCAACCCGTGGTCGATATCCGGGGATTGCATCAGTGGTCATCAAACAACTCATTAATAGACCTTGCGCCTGTAAAACAGATTGAACACTACGGTATTATCAGAGCTCCTGCAGGGGAAGTTACATTATATGCGGATAAACGCGTCTATATGGAAAAAGGCAGTCTTATTGACGTGAGCGGCATTGTCGCGGAACTGCCTGCCCAGTTGATAAATGATTTCAAACTAAACACAGTCGAGCTTAGGGACGCTTATGGCCAGAAGGGAGGAGTACTGCAAGGTCAGAAAATTACAACCTCTGCCCTGGCAGGTTCTTCAATTGGCGATCTGTCCCAGCTTATTCTTACGCAGGACCGAACAGCGGTTGAGCGAAGCATCGGAGGAGCAAGGAGAACAATAGTTGACGAGGCAACCGGCGTGGTGACCTATAACAATCCGCAGACAGGGACAATATCAGTACTCGCGAAGGACGGCGATATAATAGCAAAACAGGGATCCGTTTTTGATTTTTCCGGCGGCTGCATAAATTACAAAAGCGGTTATATTGATTCAACAAAGCTGCTTTCAGGAACAAAGATTTACGATATCAGCAATGCCCCTCTTTCCATCCAGTATGACAAGGTCATGAATCAGTATAAAAGGACATATGAAAAATTCGGTGTGAGAGAGGAGTTTTCAGGCCTTTACTATGGCGGTTCATCTCCTCTTAAAACGTATGTTGACAGCTATACGAAGGGTGGAGACGCAGGCAGGCTTTTGCTGTCAGCGGCAAGGATTGTCCTGGACGGAGAACTCAATGGGGGGGTGACAAAAGGCACCTATCAAAACAAATGGACAATGCAGGGTTCATTCAGCGGTGACAATGCCGGGAGCGATTATGATGTGGCGATGGCCCTTTCCGTCCACCGCGGCCTTGAAACGCCCCGGGCTGGAACCCTTGAACTTGGCTATTCAATAGGAAATCAGGACATTACAAGATATACCCGCGGGATTTCAATACTCTCACGTACAGATCCCCACTCAGCATTCCTGCCGGATACTGCTCTGGAAGAGGATACTACCAGCATCTCCGCGCAGATTCTTAATTCCGCCAACCTCGGCACGCTTAACCTTATTGCGAATCTTGGTATTTCCACCGCACAGGATTCCGCAATACGCCTGCAACCTGGCGGGTTGTTTACTGCCATGGCCCGCAATATAGATCACCAGGGAGAGATTTCCGTCCCCGGCGGTTCAATACGAATGATTACCGGACAGAACCTTACAAGTGAAAAAAACAACCTTGGTGAAGACAATCCGTCTGAGAATATCATTGCCATGCAGGAGAAGATCACTCTTGGATCAAAAAGCCGGCTTGACGCCTCCGGTGAGAGGATTGACAACAGTATGGCATGGATAAAAGGTATTGCCTCCAGTGGTTTCAGTCATATAACCGGAGGAAGCATTTTCATGCTCGATGAAACAGACCTTGGGCAGGGAGTATTCATAAACCCGGGTTCAGTTCTGGATGTAAGCGGAGGCTATGTAATTGACCAGAATAAAAAGGTTTCCGGAGGCAATGCGGGCCTTCTGGATATTCAGGGATCAAACATCAAGCTTGACGGTGATCTCAGGGGATATGCCCTGCCCAGTGAGAACGGCAAAATACTTGGAGGTTCAGTTACCCTGAGATCCAACAGCATTCGGGTGGCACCTTCGGTTTCGGGTTCAACCGGCACCCTTATTCTGAGCGGAGGGCGATTTAACGATACTGGTTTTACAAACATCAGGCTTTTCAGTTTCAATGACACCATCATAGATACAAAAACAACTGCCGGTACATCGCTCGTAAGACTTAATATTCCGTCCTCAATAAAAACTGAAGGCGGCGGGGCAGCGTGGAATGAATCAGCCACAGGCAGCATTATACCAGGCCATCCGGACCTCATCCGCCTTCATGATGACATGGCCTTCAGCGCAGGTCCTTCATCTTTTACAGTTATTGCAGGAAATGCATTTGAAGGCTCCGGTCAGGGTTTTACAGGAAATCTTAAACTGGTGGATACAAACAGTACAGCAAAAATTGTTGTTTCCAGCGGAGCAATCATCAGCACTGCGCCCGCAATAACTGCTGTAACAAGAGTTGCCAGCGATGTGGCGGCTAACCCCGCCTCAGTGAAAACAGGCATATATCTCAAGGGACCAAAAATCGAAGTTTATGGAATGCTGGAGTCATTGGGTGGAAGTATTACCGCAGATTCAACTACTGGCAGCTTCACGACTTCACAGAATTCGAGGATTATTGCCAAAGGCTATAACCGGCCGGATATGTCATCAACACCAAAAGGTCTGGCTTTGAACTATATTCCTGTGGCTGGAGGCAATGTCAGTCTGTCTGCTTATACGGATCTGATGCTGGCGAATAATTCTGTTATTGATATCTCAGGATCAGATGCTGTTGAAAACACATTCAGGTCCCTCGACGGAGGCAGTTTTACCTTTAGAGAGGCTGGTGACCCCGGCAGTTTATCGCTGTCTTTCGGAAAAAACCTGACATGGGCAGGTAACGTAAAGGTAAAAAATACCGCGGCACAAATTGGCGGTATAAGGGGAGGCGCGCTAACCATTAATAAGATTGATACGGGTGAGTCAGGTCCTGGTCTTGTCATCAGCTCAGGAGACATGCAGAAATACAGAAATACAGGATTCGATGACATATCCCTTAAGAGTTACAATGCGATTCAGTTTAACGGTGCAATTGATTCTGCTTCAGGAAGCATAGGACGGAAGCTGTTGCTGGACGCTCCGGAAATCAAAGGTTCAGGCAGTAACGTAATCCTGAGCGCGCCATGGATAGTACTTAATAACAGAAGGTCGCCTGTTTCGGTATCCGGAGCTTCAACAGGAGGAGCCCTTACCCTGTCAGGCGATTGGGTTGATGTAATCGGAGCCACACAGTTTAGTGGTTTCAGCGATGTTACACTCAAGGCAAGGCAGGACGTCCGCCTGAGCGAGGTGCTTTACAGCAACGATGTGCAAAGCGGCAGGCTTGCCGCAACAGGTAATCTGATCATAGACGCTGACCGCATCTATCCCGCAGGATTTTATTCTTACAGGTTTGGAAGAAACGATTTCCATCAGGGTGTATATTCTGACTTTACCATTCATTCAGACAAAAAAGTTACTATTCAGCATACGGATAGGGACGGGAAAGTTATTGATAAGCACTCCAGTTCACCAATCTATTCGGCAGGCGGCAGCCTGTTCGTCGAGGGCATTAAAGGTATAGAAATAAAGGGTGGCGGTTATCTGGCCGCACCCCTGGGGACTATAGAACTCAATGCGCCGGGTCAACGCATATACCTTGCCGGAAATAGTGTTTTGACGACAGCAGGCAGCATGGGAGCAGCAGTAAATTATGGCGTTATTGACGAAAGCAATATCTGGCTTACTGACGATAAGATCAGTATCCAGAATGCCGTCCCTGTAAACAAAGATAGTCTGGCGTTGAAGGGAATTACCCTGAATGCGGATACAAATATCATAATGGAAGGGGCTCTGATAGACGTCGCAGGCGGCGGTTCTGTTTTCTCTTATAAGTTTCTGCCGGGTATTGAAGGTTCCAATGATCCGCTTGGTAAAAGAGGACGATATATAGTTTTCAAGGATAACTCCTTCAGAACGCCTGGTCAGGCAGTTTATCTGAAAGGCGGAGGAGGACTCAATGAGGGTTTATATTCTCTCTTGCCGCTTGACTCAAGTAATCCTCAAAATGCAAGGTATGCTTTCATGCCGGGCGCTTATATAATAGAAGAGCAGACAGGCGCAGCCTTTCCAGTATCAGGACAACCGGCATTCTCAGACGACGGATACCCTTTGACCATAGGATATACTGCTGTCGCGGATACGTCAATTATTGGAAGCAGGCCAAAGCTTTATAGAGTCCGGACAGCTGATGATGTGATGGCCGAAGGTCATTATATCAACCCTGCACCGCTGGTTTCCGGAAACTCAGGAGACATATCGGTTGAAGGTGAGTCAGCTATTATTAATGGCGTGTTTCGGGCTGTTTCAGCAGCAGGTTATCAGGGTGGTTCGATAGACCTCATTGGAAACAAAGTCACTGTCCAGGCATCAGCTGTTCCGCTCTCTTCCGGATTCGGATTTTCAACTCCGCTGCCGGCCGAACTCAAAGGCGGACTCAGTGTGACAGACTCGAGCCTGTCGGGACAGGGGTTTGAGAAAATTAATCTGGGAGATCTGGGGATTACCGGCACAATTACGATTAAAGGAGCAACAATGCTGGAAACTCCTGTTATTTCCCTTAATGCCGGGCAGCTGATTAATATCGAATCCGGCGCCGAACTCCATGGCTCAGGTCAGGATGGAAAAGGAGAAATCAACCTGAACTCCCCGGGGTCAGGTAAAGCGGTTTTGGAAGAAGGATCCATTGTTCATTCATCACACGCTTTTAATATTAATGTCGGGAACCCGGATATCCGGGGAGATTTACGGGTGGACAACAGCTCGATTACTTTTAAGGCTTCGAAAATATCCTTCGTAAAACCTGAAGACAATCAGACAGGAAGCGGCCTCAATATCACAAAAAGATTATGGAACCAGTTCAGCTCCTGTGAAGATATAAAGCTTATAAGCGGGTCTGATCTGTTTTTTACAGATGATTTTGATCTTTCCTCTCCCGGCATCCTTTCCATTGACGCAGGCAGGATTGCCTCTGCAAAAGACGATGGAGCTGTTGTATCTCTTGCAGCATCGTCAATCCGGCTTTCCAATTCAGGGTCCGCTTCTCAGGCTTCTGAGATGATGACAAATGCCGGACGCATAACTTTTAATGGCAGCGATATTTCTGTCGGAGGCGGAGATATCTTATTTGCCGGATTTGCTGATGTACGCCTCAACAGCAGCAGCGATGTTACTCTGAAAGGGGCAGGCAGTATCAGAACCGGCGGAGCTGATCTCAATATTACTGCAGCAAGGATGACCACAGCGGGCACAACTGCAAACGCAGGGAATACAGGTGTTTCAACGGCCCGGGTTACAGCGGCAAATTTCCTTATAGACGCAGGCGCGGGAGCTGTTATTGTAGGTGGAAACGATGGCGCTCAAGGGTCATCATCTGTTCCCGGAGGAATGCTGGGGATTTCCGCACGGCGGATTGAACTTGCTGCTGTTTTGCAGGTTGACGCCGGAACGATAAAACTCTCAACAAAAGGCGTTCCTGACAAATCTGACGACGGTATTTTCATCAAAAAGCAAAGCGGCATGATCATCGCCAGGGGTACTGATGACGCGCCAGGTGGAAAGGTAATCCTGGCAACGGATTATTTTAATGATTCAGGAGTGTTCAAAAGCGGAACAATCAGCATTGAAGACGGTGCTGTTATCGATGTGTCCGCAGGCGGCCAGGGCGACGCCGGACTTATAAGCCTTGCGGCTCCAATGCAGGGCGTGACTCTAAACGGCGTTTTGAGGGGGGCTGCGCATGGCGCGGGTAAAGGGGGTTCCTTTATCCTTGACACAAAAGAGATTGGCGACTTCGCCTTGCTGAATAACAAACTGGCAACAAAAAAGGATTTGAACGAAAACGTTATTTCCGGCGGCTTCACAGAGTATATTGACCTGAGAGCAACAACGGGGAATTTGGATATTGTTGAAGGACAGACAGTTACAGCGCGGCATGTCAGGCTGAGATCAGATGATAATCAGTCCGGCGGACAGATCAGCATTGCCGGAACCATTAATGCTTCTGCCGGTCCTGACAGCGGAGCTTTAAACAGCAATGGTGGGAAAGTTGAAATTTATGCCGCAAATGATCTTATCATCAAAGGCACTGGAAAGATCCTTGCCAGCGGAAATTCTGATACATCAAACGGGGGAGAGGTTGCCCTAAGTTCTGCCCGGGGCTGGGTAGATCTAAAATCCGGAGGCACAATTGCTTTGTCAGGTGGTGAACACGGAAACGGAGGCACTCTGTATCTGAGGTCACAGCGCGCCAACGATGACGTAATGGTAAGGCTGAACAGTACGGTCAAGGGTGAAACAGCGGTTTACGCGGAAGCGGTCAGAACATTTGATATATCAGGCACAGGTTCGGTTCAGTCAGACGACCTTGCCGGCTGGCTCACTGACGCAGCAGACTTCTACAGCAAAAATAAAACAGAGAGCCGGATTGGACCAATTGTTGATAACTTTCATCTCCTGCCCGGCATTGAGGTGGTCAGTTCAGGCGATATCAACTGGAATGCTTTTTGGGACCAGCATTATTTATCAGCATATGATGATTATGGCAATATCCTGATTGATAACACATTGGTTCGTTTCGGCGGTAATCCCGGCGTGCTTACGTTACGTTCTGCGGGCAATCTGACAATTAACAGCAGTCTCGTGGATCGCCCCACAGCAATGGACACGCTCATGAAGTCCGGTATCCGTGATTCCTGGGCGTTTAACCTGTCTGCCGGCGCTGATATTGCAAGTGCTGATCCGCTTTCAATTATCAGGGGAAGAACAGATGCCAATGGCAATCCGGTCGGTGATTTGCTGATAGCAGATCAGACGGTTGTTTACACCGAGAGTGCACCGGTTCGATTCGCCTCAGGCAATGATACTATTGTTGGCTCCGGGCTGAGGGGTGCATATATGATTAACAAGGATATGAGATACAGCCTTGCATCTTATGACGGATTAATTACAGGTTATGCAGGTCGTGATCTGAGCATAACCGGCGGCGCTGTCCAGACGGCCACAGGAGATATTGATATAACCGCGGGGAGAGACATACAGCTTAACACAATAAAGGATAACAGGCTTAATTACATGGGAGCCATACGTACTACCGGGCAGACTACAGCGACCACAATAAACGGAAACAACATTGAAGTGCCGGATCTGGGAAAATACTGGACATATGGCGGCGGCGGCGATATTACTATCGAAGCAGGCCGATATATTGGCGCGTTTCATGTGATTGATAAATGGCGTACAGCTTCAGATATTGGTGCATGGGACTATTTCGCGAAACAGACAGTCACGCTGCCTCCGGCATCAGGGTCAACACGCCCAACATATATTTATTACGGTCAATTTTCAGCCAGCTATGAGGACTCGCATAATACCCTTACAACGCCTACATCAGGTCTGGCAACAATGGCCGGCGGGAATCTGTTTATTCGAACTGGCGGGGACTTCCTTGCACAGGCAGGTACCTTTGGTGCAGGTGATATTACTGTCTGCTCCGGTGGCAATATCAAAGGCCGTTTTCTTAGCAGGAATGGATATGGAGAACTTAATGCCATGGGAAACATCGGCAGCTCCGCAGATCATCAGCAGATTGAACTCTTTGACAGCCGAATGAATATGACCGCCCGTGGAGAGATTCAGATTGGCGCTGTTGTGAATCCCAGTCTGGCAAGCAACAAGATCCAGGATTACAAAGACGATTTTATGAACTGCACCTACACTGAAGACACAAGTATAACAATGAGGGCAGGAACTGATGTGACAATAGCTGGCAAATCACCCTATTATACCAACTCAAATTCAATTGAAGAGACGATACTCCCAGCTACGGTGAATATAGACGCTGGAGGCAATGTTTCCCTGTTAAAGTATTTCAACCTTACTTCTTCCCCCACTGGTAATCTAAGTATCATTGCCGGAGGAGACATACGCGGGGCAGATCCTGTCACCGGGATTGACCAGGTGCATATGATTATGATGTCTGATATCGCGCCTGAATACTGGTATGGACTCTTCCAGACATACGGCACTTCCGAAAAAGGCAGGACATGGATTGCAAACAGGACGGTGAATGATACACTGGCTAAAATCAATCACGGTTTCTACAAGGATTCCGACAAACAGGCACAGGCAAAGCCGATTCATGCTGTTTCAGAAGAAGATAACGGTGATATAAAGGCCTTGAAAAATAAGAATGTTGAGATAAATGCAGGCAGGGACGTCATGAATCTGAAGATGTATTTTTCAAAGAAGGCGGAAGTTACCGCGAAAAGGGATATTGTCAATATCATGTATGAGGGACAGAACAATAATCTCGAAGATATATCCAGTATCAGGGCAGGCGGCAATATATCCATGGAATATACCAGGTCGAATACTTCCACATCCGTCGATAATCAGCTTCAGGGTCTGATCCAGGCAGGTCCGGGCGTTTTTTTTATTCGGGCTGGAGATTCAATTGACCTTGGAACATTACCGGATGGTATTCAGACAATCGGCAATGGCCGCTATCCACAGCTCGGCACCGGAAAAAGCTCGCTTATTATTATTTCGGGATATACTTTTGCACGGGATAAAACAGCTGACCAAATCAGCGCTTTTTTCAAAAATATCCAGACGGCAGGTGATGAATACGCGCAACTGCTTGCTGATGGCAAAATAGATGAGGGTGAACAGCTTCTTCAGCAGACCAGGGAGCAGGTCATAAATACATTTCTCGGAACACCCTCCGGAGACGGTGACCTTAACATGACCTCTTCACAGATTGGCACTTCAATTGGCGAGTCGGATATCTTTATAATCGCAAATCGTGATCTGAATCTTGGCAAAACCGCATTGCCTGTATCAGGTACGATTAACAAGAAAACCGGCATTACAACCGGCGGCGGCGGCATAAATATCTTTGCGGAAAGGCATGTGAACGTGAACGAATCACGGGTAATGACCTTTTACGGAGGAGATATAACTATCTGGAGCAACCATGGCAGCATTAATGCCGGAAGAGGCTCCAGAACAGCTGTCAGCGCTTCTCCTCCTAAATTGATGGACGATGGAACCAAGTTGTTCAGTCCGCCGGCTATCGGCAGCGGCATCAGAGCAGTGACCTTTGGTGACAATGCGCCCGACCCCGGGAGTATATATCTTTTTGCTCCAAGCGGTATCATAGATGCCGGTGAGGCAGAGATATCAGGAGGCAGGATTATATTGGCAGCACGTGAGGTGCTGAACGTTCAGAATATAATCTTTTCTGCCGGTTCGGTTGGTGTGGCTCAGCCGTCATCAGGCACTGCCGGTATCGGAAGCATTTCAGGAAGCGGGAGTATAGCACAGACAAGTCAATTGACGGCTGAAGCATCAGGTCTTGCAGCAACAAGAGCAGCAGAGGCGTCGAAGATGATCGAAGATATAATGTCAAAGTGGCTCGATGTAAAGGTTATTGACTTCGTTCAAGATGACAAGGAGGAATAAACATTACAGTGCGAACATGTAAAACTCATTTTTTCAGAAGATGTTCATTAAGGGAAATACTGATGATCGTAAGTATATTTTTTGTCTTTAACGTGTTTAATGTTGGTGATGCGTATGCCTGGTATGACGGAAAGTGGCATTACAGAGTAAAGGTAAAATTTGACGCTTCATCAAAAGGCGCTGATATAAAGGGGAACTTCACTGACTTCCCAGTGCTGATACGTCTTCATACCGGCAACTTCAGTTTCTCTGATGCGAAGCCTGACGGTTCAGATATAAGATTCGTAAGCGCGGACGATAAGTCACCTCTGAAGTATCATATAGAAAAATTTGATCCAAAGGAAGAAATCGCGCTTGTATGGGTCAAGGTTCCCAGATTATCAGGTGGTTCAGACCAGGATTCTGTATGGATGTATTATGGAAATCCTTCCGTCCCCGATGGGCAGGACTCCGGTGCGACATATGATGTGAATCAGGTGGCTGTTTACCATTTTTCAGAAAAAGACGGCAGTCCAAGAGATGCCACAGCCTACGGCAACCATCCAATGGTTTTTACAGGGAAGCCCGGCATCCCTTCCGTTGTGGGAAGCGGTGCCCAGTTTGGTGGAGACAATGAACAGATCAGGATTGCCAGATCCGGGTCTCTGAGTTTTCCGAAAGGGTTATCATTTTCTTTATGGATACGTCTTGAACAGCCTGCGGGCAGCGCCAATATTTTTTCATGGGAAGACGGAAATCAGTCTTTAATCGTAGGTCTGGACGCCTCCAGGGTTTATTGCAGTCTTAGCGCTGACAAAGGAAGATCAGTTGTTACACCGATGACAACGGCTCTCGAGCTTAAACAGTGGTACCATTTGTCTGTGACCGTTGAACCGGATGATAAGATTACGGTGTATATAAACGGAAGTGAAGCCGCAGCAAGCAAACTCAAGGGGCCCATGCCTTCGCCCTCAGCAGATATCTATATAGGAGCATCAATAAAAGGGGGTGATGCTTTCAAGGGGACCCTGGATGAAATACAGTTGTCGAACATACCCAGACCTGATGGGTGGATTAAGGCAGCCTTCCGCAGCCAGGGGCCTGACGGAAAGATGACTTCACTTATGGAAAGGGAGACCAACAAGGGGGGCGGCGAATCCCTTACCATTGAACTTATGAAAGTGATTATCCGAACCATAACCCTGGACGGATGGGTTATTATTGGAATTCTTTTTATCATGGGGTGCGGATCGGTTTTCATATTTACAAGGAAGATTTCAACACTCCGTGAGACAAGAAAGGGAAATGATTTGTTCCTTCAGTCTTTCCGCGGCATTGAACATCCTCTGGCATTGCTTGAAAAAGATCAGGAATTTTCAGGATCCTCGCTATACAGGGTCTATCGTGCGGGGTGTGAAGAGCTGGCGACACTGATTGAGAAAAAAGGCAGGTCATCAGAAAAAAACAATGAGATTGCAGAAACTGTCATGAGCGGTTTCAAGGCTTCGATTGAAAAGGCAGCCATGTATGAAAGCAGAAACCTGTCAAACGGTTTGGTTGTTATGAACATGAGTGTCGCAGGAGGGCCTTTCCTGGGTCTTCTTGGCACGGTCTGGGGTGTTATGAACACTTTCGCCAGCCTTGCAGAAAGCGGCGAGGCGAATCTTACAGCCATTGCCCCTGGTGTTGCCTCTGCGCTTGCCTGCACACTGGCAGGTCTTCTGGTTGCTATTCCAGCCCTTTTTGGAAGCACGTATATCACGAGCCTTATCAAAAACATGAACGCGGACGTGAATGTTTTTCTTGATGATTTCATTCTAAGGGTTGAGGCGGAAAAAGGAGATAATTCATGAGAAAAAATCCTTTTGAGGAACATGAAGAGTACAATGAGATAAATGTAGTCCCTATGCTTGATCTGGCATGGAACCTTTTGCTGGTATTCATGATTGTCATTACGGCATCAGTGCAGGGAATCAGTGTAAATCTTCCCAAGGCAAGCGCTGCCGCCAGTCAGATTAAACCTACCACAAAGGCTATAACAATAACAGCAGAAGGAACCATTTATCTCGACAGCTTCCCAGTGACCTTGGGAGAGCTGGAAGACCGGCTCAGTCAATACAAGGCCGCGGACCCGGGATTTCCTGTAGTAGTCCGGGGTGATGAACAGATATCATATAAAAGTGTCATCGAAGTCCTGGATATACTTCAGAGGCTTGAGATTACACAGCTTGGACTTGTAACCCAGAAGCTTGTGAAGTGAATCACGGGATTTTACCATAAAAACGAATGGAGATTTGCATTTTGACTAACTGTGCCAGGCCTTCAAGTGATAACAGAAGTTCAATACCGAAAAATATTGACAAAAGAATCAGGACTTATGCAGGATAAACGAGCCGGGAAGACTTCTGCTTCATCCTGGATTATTTTTGCTCTGATTTTGATTGTAACAGGCGCGGGTATATATGTTGTAAAGACAGTTTTATCAGACAACAGTCCGCGAAAGAAAAGCTCTGTTGCGACTGTGAAGTTGCTGAAGCCTCCTCCTCAGATAAAGGAAAAATTGCCGGAACCCGAGCCTCCCAAGGAAATTCAGAAAAAAGAAGAGATTATTGATCCTGTGCCCAGGAATGATCCTAATCCCAATGACGCTGAAAGTGATAATACGCCTGCGGGCGATAAACTTGGCCTGGATGCCGAGGGTGGCGCCGGCAGCGACTCTTTCGGACTTGTCGGAAAGAAGGGAGGCAGGAGCCTTATTGCAGGAAGCGACAGCAGTGGACTGGGAAGGCTTTCTCTCCTGAGCAAATACGCTGGTTACACTCAGATTATTCAGAATGAGATCAGGAACTGGGTTATTAAGCGGCTTGAAGAAGAAAGCGGTATCCCAAAGGGAAAGCTCCAGGCAGTTGCCAGGGTGAGTGTGGACAGTAACGGTACAATAATCGAGTGTAAAATTATCGGCTCTTCAGGGAATCATAATATGGATAAAACGATAAGACAGGCACTCAGTCAATTCAAAATAAGCACACCGCCGCCGGATGGCATGCCCCGCAAAATAGATATCAGGTTAACTTACCAGAGTTGATATCCTGGTCCGGAACGCAGGACGTCGTCATTGTGTTGCTTCGGCAACCAGACATTTCATATGTTATAGACAGCAGTGGATATCTCCGTATGTTTACTTAATCGAAGTATTCCACAAATCATAAATCAAAAGTGCCCCGGGGTATCAAGTAATACTGAAATACAGGGACAAGCGGAGCAAAGCCCTGCTATATTTGCTGTTGCGGGCACATGAAAAGCGCTTGGGGATATTTACTGTGACGAACAGATTCCTCGCTTTGCCCGGGATGTCATCTTTTTTAACGCTGTATTCGGGTAATAGATTTATTTGCTGCATCTGCATTAATACGACGGTTTTTTTGGTCAAATGGATTTGGTTGTTATTGTGTTACATTCATGTGCTGCTATTGTCCGGAGTCTTCTTCATTGAAATGCAAAGCATTTGTAATACTGCCTTAACAATACTGATGTAACATAAAAACTCATTTAAATAATTCTGGGAATAATATTAATTATGCAATTCAACTATAGTAGTGGGATTCCGGCTTCGACCTACTTTGGACGGAGGATGCGTCATGGCATTTTATTAGTGCTTATCATGATGTTTGCCGGATGCTCTACTGCTCCTCCTCAGCCTACTGTAATCGAGCATAAAAGCATACAATCGACGAGTCAAACTGACAAAACTAAAATACAGGAGATAAAAGAACCTGCTGATGAGAGTATTGTCGCCCTGCTTGAGACTTTACAAAGAAAAAATCTGATCAGCGCTGAAGAAATGGCTCTAATTGCGGAACGATCATCTGCCCGGGCTGCCAGAGAAAAGAAACAGCTTCAGGAACAGGTCAGAAAAGAAATCCAGGAGGAATTACCCCGGAAAATAAAAGATGCAGCTGCGCCCGAATGGACAAGAAGAATCCGTTTTTACGGCGACATCCGACTGCGGTATGAGAGAGATTTCTTTGATAAAAACAATGCCGATCTTTTTCAGCCTGCAAATCCCTCGCAGCTTATGAATACCAGGATTAACCAGGACCGCTTCAAGTACCGGCTCCGTTTTGGAGCAGAGGCTCAGGTGAATGAGAAGCTTGATGCAGTATGCCTTTTTGCAACAGGGAACACATCAAATCCGGTTTCGACAAATACCATCCTGGGAGACTATTTGAACAAGGATAACCTTGTGCTTAATTTGGCATATCTCAGATATCACCCAGGTGAGTTCTTATCCGTATCCGGAGGGCGCATACCAAATCCATGGTATTCAGCTTCATGGCTTGTGTGGGATGATGATCTTAATTTTGAGGGGCTCGCCCTGCATTTCAGGCAGCCAATTACTGAATCATTTGAATCCTTTCTAACCTTGGGCACCTTCCCCCTGGATCAGTATGAATTTTCAAGCAATGACAAGTGGCTTAAGGGTGTCCAGTTGGGGTTTGAAAGGAAAGGCACAAAAGATATTGCTGCCAAAATAGGCGCGGCTTACTATCACTTCGACAACATTACCGGACAAATGAATAATCCTCTTCGTCCCAACGAAAAAGACTGGACAGCCCCTCAGTATCAGCAAAAGGGGAACACGCTGTTTAATATCAATCCTAATGCGAAGAGTGAGGCAGAATACAAGACCGCCCTTGCTTCCGAATTCAGAGAACTTTATTTTACCGGTCACCTTGATATCGGGTTCTGGGATCCTTATCACGTGGTTTTCCTTGGCGAATATGTGGAAAACCTTGGCTTCAATAAGGCTGAGGTCGCCAGGCGTACAGGCAATCGGGATCAGACCGAAGAAACCAGGGGCTACCAAATCGGCATGTCTTTAGGATGTCCGAAAGCTGACAAGTCCGGAGTATGGAAAACTTATCTGCAATACAGGCATATCGAGGCTGATGCTGTAGTTGATGCCTTTACAGACTCGGATTTTCATCTGGGCGGCACAAACGCAAAGGGCTGGATATGGGGGGCTGAATTTGGACTGCTTAAGAACACCTGGCTGACTTTTAAATGGCTTACAGCAGATGAGATTAGCGGGCCTCCACTGTCGATTGATGTGCTCTTCCTGGATTTCAATACACGATTTTAAGCCCGGATTCTGACAAATCAATTAAAAAAACAGTATTGGACGAAGAAACTATACAGGCAGATTTTTAAAGCACTTGTAAAAAACCAAGGAAAGCAATGGAAAAAATGCGGAGGAAAAGATGATCCAGAGGAGTTGCGTTTTATTACGAATAGTTTTGATGGTTATCATCTTGACAGCTATTGCGGTATCCGTCAATGGCGAGGTAATAAAACCTGATACGGCCGATAACGCGGCAATTGTCAATGGCGCCCCAATTGACAGGAAGGAATTTAACGGAGAAATTCTGAGAATACAAAAGGCGCTCCTTGGATTTGGCAGACCGCTGACATGCAAGCAGATGGAAACTGTTCAGACGGATGTTCTCGAAAGCCTTATCCGGAGGGAAATACTTTATCAGGAAAGCGTTAATCTGGGAATCAAACCCGATGAGGACGGTGTCAAAAAGGAAATCAACGCTCTCAGGCAGCAGTTTTCAAATGAAACAGAATTCAGAAATGAGTTGCGCAAAAAGAATATTTCAGAAGAGATACTGCGTTTCAGATTGGAGAAGAACAGCGCAATTCAGCAATATATTCTGAAACAGTTTGCGCCTGATATCACAGTGTCTGACAACGACATGACTGCCTACTACCAGATGAACCTGGATATTTTCAAACAGCCGCTGCAGGTGCGTGTCAGCCACATACTTATCCGGTCAGATCAGCAGGGAGACGCTTCAAAAAAACAGGAAGCACGGAAGAAGTGTGAGCAGATACTTAAAAGGCTGAAGAAGGGAGAGGACTTCCCGGCACTGGCCAGGGAGCATTCTGATGGTCCAACCAGAACTGAAGGCGGTGATCTGGGGTATATCAAGACGGGACAACTTGACAAACAGTTTGAAAGCCAGGTGTTTGCGCTTAAAACAGGTGAGATAACAGATGTAATCGAGACGGATTATGGTTTCCATATTTTCATGTTGAATGATAGAAAACCTGAAACCATTTTGGCTTATGAAGACGTCAAAGAAAAGATACGGCAGTTTATCACGGAGGAAAAGGCGAAGCAGGAGGCTGAGCTTTACGCTAAAACCCTGCGCCAGAAAGCTGTCGTAAAAATAATTCAGGCGGAGCAGATTGAGGGCCGGGATAAGTAACGTACCCTTCCGAGGGTGAATGAATGTCAAGTGCAAACTGGTATGCGCTATACGTAAAATCGAGGCATGAATTTACTGTATGCAACGAATTGAAGCGAAAAGGTATAGATGTTTTTTTGCCTTTGATAAAAAAGCTGAATCAATGGAAGGATAGAAAAAAGCATGTAGAATTTCCGCTTTTCCCCGGCTATCTTTTTGTTAATATTGTTCCGGAGCCTGAAGAATTCTCAAAAGTCATCAAGACACGTGGAACAGTAACATTCGTATCATTGACGTCAGGACGTCCAACCCCGGTGGCTGCAAAAGAAATAAACTCTCTGAAGATAATCCTTGAAAACAGGAATGGGGTTGATGTTTATCCTAATTTAAAGGAGGGGTCACCTGTACGCGTGAGGAGAGGCATCTTTCAGGGGGCTGAAGGTTTTTTAGAGAAGAAGGACAATCAGTGTGTATTTGTGGTCAGCATAAAGCTGCTTGGAAGAAGCGTAGGGGTTCAGATTCACGGAGATGATTTAGAGGCAGCATAAAAGCAGTTTTTTAGGTATTCACTCAGATTTCCATATATTAGGAAAGTATAAAAGCCTTCCCGGTTATGTTTTCAGAGTCTTTGTAACCGGGGGGGCGGAGCATTGCCCGAAGGGTTTATCATATTCGTTGAGAATCTGTTGCTGACATCGAGCAGCGCATGGATATCCTTAAAGATAAAAACATGATGATTGAGTGTAACCCGGTTGGATTAGCCGCAATAACATTTTTTAGAAGGACTTTGCAATAATGTACCGCCTTTATTTCATTTTTGCCCTTTCTGGCACAGCCAGTCTGATCTATGAAGTGGTCTGGTTCCAGCTTCTTCGCCTTATCCTTGGTGTAAATTCTGCAAGCCTTGGAATAACGCTTGCCTGTTTTATGGGAGGCCTTTTCATCGGAAGTTTCGGTTATGCCCGCTGGGTCCCAGTCAGCTGGAATCCCCTCAGGACTTATGCACTAATGGAGGCTGCCATCGGAGCGATGGGTTTGCTCCTGCCCGCACTGCTCGGCGGAATCAGGGATTCCTATCTAGCGCAAGCCCATGAACCCGGCATGGCTTTCCTGTTGCGCGCTGTTATTTCAGCGGCGTTGCTTATGCCGCCGACCATACTCATGGGGGCAACACTCCCCGCGCTTTCCCGATGGATTAAGGCAGATGAAAAGCAGATAGTTTCGATTGGGCGGCTCTATGCCTCCAATATTATCGGTGCCGTCCTTGGAGCTTTCGGGGCAGCATTTCTGCTAATGCCTAATCTCGCATTTCTGAAAACAAACCTGACAGCTGTGGTGCTTAATGGATGTGTGGCATTGCTCTCCTTGACTATTAATGATAGATACCATGTCCCGGATACAGGCATGAAACCGTTATCAGACATCAAAGCCAGCGACTCGACTCCTGTTTATCTTGCTTATGCCCTGAACGGCGCCGCAGCTCTTGCATTTGAAGTCCTGTGGTCGAGGATGCTGGGAATGACCTTCGGAGCTACAGTCTATGCCTTTGCAATAGTGCTTGGTGTGTTTCTGCTGGCTTTGGGTATCGGAGGCGGTTTTGGTACCTGGGCGATCAAGAAAGTCAAGAACGCAAGGAGCACATTTGCAATTCTACAGGTTGGCATAGCAGCTGCGGTTAGCAGCACAGGATTTCTGGTGCCGTATATGACGTACCAGCTTGCGGGCCTGGAAGCTGAAAGCATCGGGAGCCCCTTGACCTTTCACTTCATCTGCCTGTTCAGGACTGCCGCTGTGGTTTTCCCCGGAGCCTTTCTATGGGGAATGTCTTTCCCCTTTGCTCTTGCTTCTCTAGGTGAAAACCACGGAGATCCTGCAAAACCTGTTGGCTATCTCTATGCGTATAACACAGTCGGATCCGTTGTCGGCTCACTCGGTGCCAGTTTTCTCCTCCTTCCGCTATTCGGCTCCACATTTGCGACCTCCCATCTCATCATACTGCCGTTAACAGCAGCGGTTCTCCTGCTTTTTCCAAAAAGGTGGCCGCGATGGACGGGTTTCATTGTAACAGCAATGGCAATGGTGGTTGCCTTCTTAACTCCGTATTTCTCGCTTCCTGCCCGCTATCTTTCTGCTCTCTCATCAGGCGGGGTCATTACGGCTACAAAATTTATTGCCATCCTGTTTATGTCTGTTTCCATAGTGTTATTCTACAAATTCCGCAGTAAGTCATGTATTGTTCTTCTTGCGGCCGGGGCGTATCTCCAGGCTTCCTTATATACCCTACCAAAACAAATATATATGCTCGGATACCAGTATGCTCATAATGAAGTCGTGCGCAATAATGCTGCTATTGAAGTATTCGAGGAAGGAAGTGTTGAACCTGTTGTTGTCTGGAAGCATCCCGTCAATAACGCCCTCCATGTAACCATTAACGGAAAGACCTGCGCCAGTTCGATCCCTGAGGATATGCAAACCCAGATTCTCTTAGGCTTAATCCCTGTTCTTTTCAGCAGTAACCCTCAGGACGCTGTTGTTATTGGACTGGGTGCCGGGATTACGGCCGGGTCGGTGACTCTTAGTGATGAGGTTAAGCGGGTAAATATTATTGAACTCGAGCCTAAAATCGTACATTCAGCCCGTGCGTTTGCGCAATATAACCATAATGTTATGGCAAATACAAAGGTTAACCTTATAATTGACGACGGAAGACACTTCATTGCTTCCTCCAGAGATAAATTCGGAGTCATAACATCTGACCCCATAGACCCATGGATGGCCGGAGCCGCGGCTTTATACACAACGGAGCATTTCAAAGAATGCCGTAATCATTTGACAGACGGCGGGGTTTTTATGCAGTGGCTTGGTCTTTACCAGTTGGATAAGACAGGACTGAAATCTATCCTTGCCGCATTTGCAGAGGCGTTCCCTGATGGTGAGGTATGGATTACACCGGTTGATGCACTTCTTGTGGGCTCAACGCGAAAAATAACGATTGATGTGGAAGTGTTGAGAGAGAAAATCGCAGCGCGGCCCGAAGTGGCTGCTGAACTCGAATTCGCTTTTCTTGATAATGTTGAGGACCTGCTCAGTCAGTATCTCTGCTCATGTGAATCAATGAAGGAGTTTCTGAAGGGCTCTCCGGTAAATCGTGATGGAAATCTCCATGTACAGTTCACTGGAGTTCCTCGTTATCCTTGGAACCATTCGGAGCTTTTCGAGATGATGTGGTCACTCAGGAAATGGGACCCGGGAAAATTCATTGTGCCGGCAGAAAAACAAGCAGATTTCATTGCCAAAATAGAAAAGCACCGGGCTGTAATGAATAAGCATGCTGAATGGAAAATAGGACAATACAGGCAGTACATGCTTAACAATAAAAGGGATATAAACAAGCTGTCATATTGAATATTTGGAGTTTTCTGCATTATATAAAAGATGCGGAAGGCGGTTTTCCAATAATTATTCATATGATGTTTATATATTCAGAATGATTTGTTTGTATTGTCTTAAGTCTCTTGCATAAGCAGCAAACAAATATGGCATATTTCAGCTTAAAATGGAGGCGGTCTAATATATGACGCTTATTGAAAAAATCAGAATGAAAAGCGCACGAATAGGAGTTATTGGTTTGGGGTATGTGGGGCTTCCCCTTGCCATCGAGTTTTGCAGGGCCGGTTTCTCTGTTGCCGGCCTCGATATCGATAAAACCAAGATTGCATTGCTGAATCAGGGGAAAAGCTACATACACCATATTGATCTTGCAAAATTTAATGATGCTTTATCCGGACGCTTTATTGCTTCTTCGGATTTTCAGCTGCTTAAGGAGGTGGATTGTATTCTTATTGCGGTTCCTACGCCTTTGAACAGGAATCGCGAACCGGATATGACTTATATCGTGGAAACAGTTAAAGCCATTTCCAGAACCCTTCACAAAGGGCAAATGATTATTCTTGAATCGACTACTTATCCGGGAACAACCGACGAACTTGTCAGGGGTATTCTTGAAACCACCGGATTAAGGGCGGGAGATGATTTTTACCTTGCTTTTTCTCCTGAAAGGGAGGACCCTAACAACAAGGAGTTTTCAACCGGCACTATTCCAAAAGTGGTGGGCGGATATACGCCTGCATGTCTTGAATCCGCTATGACGCTATATGATTCAATCGTCCCGACTGTGGCTGTGTCGTCCACAAAAGTGGCAGAGGCAGCAAAGCTTCTTGAAAATATTTACCGGTCGGTCAACATAGCCCTTGTAAATGAGTTGAAAATGCTTTTTGACAAAATGGGAATAGATGTCTGGGAAGTGATTGAAGCTGCAAAAACAAAGCCCTTCGGATTTCAGGCCTTCTATCCCGGTCCGGGACTTGGAGGCCACTGCATCCCGATAGATCCATTTTATCTTACATGGAAGGCGAGGGAGTACGGTTTTTCCACGCGGTTCATCGAGCTTGCAGGCCAGATTAATACTGCCATGCCCGACTACGTCATCTCAAGAGTAATGAAGGTTCTGAATGATCACTGCAAACCCGTGAAGGGAGCTAAAATACTCATTTGCGGACTGGCCTATAAGGCTGATGTTGATGATGAAAGAGAATCACCTTCTTACCGTCTTATGGAAAAACTGGAAGAGCTTGGCTCAATAGTGTCCTACAGCGATCCTTATATCCCTGTAATCCGTTCCTCCCGTGAGTATGCCAGATTCGCAGGCCGGAAGTCTGTACCTGTGACTGCAGACTACGACCTGATTCTTATTGTTACTCCACACAGCTTTTTTAAAGAAGTGGACTTCGTAGCGTTTGGCGTGCCGGTAGTTGACACCCGCAACATTGTGAAGGGCAAATGGCCGATGATTTACCGGGCTTAGAAATCTGCCTGGTCTGGTATATGGAATAGCGTGTTAATGGCAGTCAACAAAATCATGGAGAAGGATTCAATGAAAAAAGCGCTTATTACCGGTATTACCGGTCAGGACGGAGCATACCTTGCTGGATTCCTGCTTGAAAAGGGATATGTAGTACACGGAATAAAACGAAGAGCGTCACTTTTCAATACCGACAGAATAGATCATTTGTACCAGGATCCACATGAAAAGAAGGTTAACATGGTACTTCATTACGGAGATCTTACTGATTCAACAAATCTTATACGAATAATACAGGAAGTACAGCCTGATGAAATTTACAATCTTGCGGCTCAAAGCCATGTTATGGTTTCTTTTGAAACGCCGGAGTATACTGCCAATGCCGATGCTGTTGGGACTCTGAGGCTTCTTGAGGCGATCAGGATTTTACGCTTGCAGGATAAGACACGATTCTACCAGGCATCAACTTCAGAATTGTACGGAAAGGTGCGGGAGACGCCTCAAAAAGAGACAACACCATTCTACCCGAGAAGCCCTTATGCCGCTGCAAAACTCTATGCCTACTGGATAACGGTCAATTACCGGGAGGCGTATGATTTTTTCGCCTGTAACGGCATCCTCTTCAACCACGAGTCTCCGGTTCGCGGTGAAACATTTGTAACCAGAAAGATTACGAGGGCTGTAGCAAGGATGAAACTCGGCCTGCAGGACAGACTCTTCCTGGGTAACCTGGATTCACGTCGCGACTGGGGACACGCAAAGGATTATGTGGAGGCGCAGTGGCTTATCCTTCAGCAGGACAGCCCGGATGATTATGTGATAGCTACCGGAGTGCAGCATTCCGTAAGAGAGTTTGTCGAAGCCGCTTTCCGTGAAATCGGGATTACGGTCAGATGGGAGGGAACAGGCAAGGATGAAAAAGGGTACGATGAATCTGCAGGGAAAATTCTGGTGGAAGTAGATCCGCGATATTTCCGCCCCACTGAAGTCGATACATTACTCGGCGATCCGGCAAAAGCGGCTGAAAGGCTTGGGTGGAAACCAAGGGTGGGTTTTGAGGAACTGGTTGCCGAAATGGTAAGGGAGGATATTAAAGAAGCCGAGCGGGATCTGCTTTGCAAGAATGGAGGTTTTAAAACATTCAGTTACCATGAATAATTCTTCCAAAATATACATAGCGGGCCATCGTGGACTTATGGGCTACGAACGTTATTCCTATACGTTGAGGATATTGCGGATGCCTGTCTCTTCCTTGAAGACATTTCAGTAATAGATCTGGCCCTTCTGACTCCGGTTTGAAGAAAGTGATGTGGATACGATTTGCAACTTATGTTTTTTTCTTTCAGGGGCCGGTTTCTGATTTCCCATCTTCCTTCTAACCTGGAAAGATATAAGACTATTAACCCGAATAATGCAGACACTGTTTCTGAATTGTATTAGCTCGATTGGCTTGTTGAAAATATCTGTATTATTGCAGTTGCATTTATTGGGTTAAGGAAAGCACCCGTAACTTTTCCTTGACTGTACTACTGCTGATCCTTGCTTTGTGTTCAGGCATATTTTATCCGGGGGCATCCATTGCTCAGATGGAAGTACCTGATACGTTCTGGATACCTTCTGCCGGAATGACCATGATTCAAGTCAACAGCGCAGAACTGAAAATATCCGGAACGCAAGCTGACAACTGGACCTACGCCGTAAGCCGACCACTGATGAAGCTGGAGCCTGGCTTGAAATACAGACTTGAAGGATGGCTGAAGGTTGAGTCGCTGTCTGATAATGACGTTGCGCCAATGTTCAAAATGGTCGCCATAAACAGTGATGGAAAACATATCGGAGATTGGCCGACTTTCGCGTACAGCACGGCCATGATAAATAAATGGCAGAAGCTGTGGGTTGAAATTACTGCGGATGACAGATTTGATTCAGGATATATAGCTGTCGACAAAGGTGCTACAAACAGGCCCATGACGGCTGTCTTGTACATAAAGGATGTGAACCTTGGCATGAAGCCGAAAGACCATATAATGAAGAATACACAAACAACCACGCGTAAATCACTTGCGTCTGAGAGCAGGTTAAATGATGTTTTCTGGCCGTATAAGAAATCAGCTGTAATTGGATGGATACCTGGAACGATTGGCGATTATAAAGACTATGGTGTTACTTTTGTGTCCTGGGGCCGACATCCTTCCCCTGAGGCTGTTAGCGTTGCTGAATATTGCAGGGCAATAGAAGATGCACGGAAGGCTGGAACACAAATAGGTGCGGATATAGGATTCAAAACGAATTTCGCGGGTTTCATAAAGTCAAACAAGGATGAGGCAATATCAGCAGCACAAGCTAAAGATATCAAGGGCAGGCCGTTTATTGTGGATGAAATGTCCAATTTCAGGGTGAAAGGCTACCCTGCCTACAGATTTACCATGAATAGCCCGGCATATCGCCAGTATCACGAAGCTAATGCAGAACGTGCAATGCAATGCAGGCCATACGGCCTTATGATTGATGACGTGATTGGAGACGCTGGAATGGTGCTTTGGGCCGAGGGCGAATACTCAGATAACAGCGTTGCCGCATTTCGTAATTATCTAAGGTCGAAGTATTCTCCGGATGATTTGATTAACAACGATATACCCGATATAACAACCTTTGATATAAGAAAGCGCCATCAGGATTATATGAACGTACCTCGCGAGAGGAGGCCATTCAGGGAAGAATTGATTGATTTCCAGTTGGTTACATCGTCTGAGGCGCTCAAAGCAATAAAATCCAAATCAATAGAGTCACTCGGACGAAGAATCCCTGTTGGAGCGAATCTAAGTCCAGCCTCTCCCTGGGGAGGCTGGTTTTTCCCGGAGCTTGACTATTTTTCCTTTGAGTGTCATATGAGAGCAAACACCGGCAAACCAAATAATGGCGAAAGCCTTTTGGCTTATAAAATGGCTGATGCATTAAAACGTCCCGCCGTTGCTATGGGCACTGGAGCAGATCATGCGTTTATTCAGGATAATCATCTGCCTGGAATGTTCCGCTACTGGATAGCTGAAGCATATGCGTTTGGTAATTATTTTATGGCGCCATATCATCTTTGGGCATATTCTTCTTCAAAAGGTTCATATAGCTACCGGCCGCTCAGCAACAAGGAACTTGCGCCTTTGACTCAATTCATCAGAAATCATGAGTATCTTTTCGATAATTATGAGGTCGTTGCACGAACGGCGCTTGTTTTAAGCTTTGCCGGATATGTGCAGGGCAGGATGGATGCTGGCGGCATGGTGAAATATCTCGCCAATCAGAACATTCCTTTTGAAATTGTGATTGCCGGAGATGATAACATCGGTCTTCAGTTGTCTGAAATCCAATTATCCGGATATGATAATTTGCTGGTGCCTTCCGGTTCTATCCTGTCAACTAATGACGCGGCAGTTTTGCAAAACATGAAAATCAATGGCAAGAGGTTAATAAACAGCGCAGACCAGATAGACACATCTTCTCGGATTGTAATTAAAGGGTGTACAGGAATCATGGCTACATTAAGAGTTCAAAAGGGCGATAGCGGAAATCCGGTTGTTATTCACCTGCTCAATTCAGATTATGACATGAAGACAGATTCCTATAAATACAAACGTGATGTTGTTGCTGTTGTACCAGTGAAACTCCTGAAGAATCCTGATATCCGGCAAGTTAAGTTGGTGCGTCCACCTTCCTGGGCATCTGATCGTTCATCTGAGCTTATTTATTATCAGGATACGAACCTTGATTTCAGTAATTCCGGGACCGCGATTGAGATTAGGATTCCTCTGATTGATATCTGGGGTATTTTGGAACTGAGTTAAGCATATTATCCGTTGTCAGATTTTTAAAGATTGGCAGGCATCTTCGTGGGAAGGAAAAAAAGAATAACGTTCATATTCGGTACAAGACCCGAAGCAGTTAAATTAGCGCCCGTTATTTTAGCTTTTAGAGAATATCCTGAACTGGAATGCAAAGTTTGCGTAACTGCTCAACACCGGGAGATGCTTGATCAGGTGCTGCGGACATTCGGAATTATACCGGACACTGACCTGAATCTGATGCAGGCAGGACAGACTCTTGGTGACTTAACTGCACGGGCGGTAAAGGCCCTCAATGACTATTTGGTTGTTGAACCGGCTGATATGGTTATTGTGCAGGGAGACACAACAACTGTTTTTTGTGCTGCCCTCGCGTCATTTTATAATAAGATACCTGTAGGGCATGTTGAGGCAGGACTTAGAACAGGTAACCTCTATTCGCCCTGGCCTGAAGAAGCAAACAGGGTGCTGACGTCGCATTTAGCGACACTGCACTTTGCGCCCACGAAGACAAGCAGGCAGAATCTATTGCAGGAAGGCATACCGGCGGAACGCATTTTTATTACCGGCAATACGGTAATTGATGCTCTTTTTCTGGCTGTGGAGCAAATAAAAACCAGCCCGCCGGAAGTGCCCGGGTTGCCTATGAGCGTTCTGTCTGACTGGAATGGATGTCCAATGGTGCTCGTTACCGGCCATCGACGGGAGAACTTCGGATTTGGATTTGAATCTATCTGTCTCGCTATAGCAGAGCTTGCTGATAGATTTCCGGAGGCGCAGTTTGTCTATCCTGTGCATCTGAATCCAAACGTACGGGAACCAGTTAGCCGGATCCTGGGTCAGGGGCAAAAGCGCAACATTCACCTTATTGCCCCTGTACCTTACTTGCCTTTTGTTGCGCTTATGTATCGTGCCAAAATCATCTTGACCGATTCGGGCGGGATTCAGGAGGAGGCGCCAAGTCTCGGGAAACCCGTCCTGGTCATGAGGGAGACCACGGAACGTCCCGAGGCTGTTGAGGCCGGTGTTGCAAAACTTGTGGGCACCAATAAGAACGTCATTGTCTCTGAAGTGACCAGACTCCTAAAAGATCAATCAGCATATAGTGATATGGCGCAATCTGCAAATCCTTATGGGGACGGTCGTGCCTCGCAACATATTATCGATGTGTGCATAAGATGGTTATCTAAAGAAGGCAGCGGCAGTTGAAAGCAAATTCAACGTCCTTTTCTGCTGTTTCACTGCTGCGTCAATACACCAAGAGAATTGAGAAATCTCCTTTAGGTTACAGGCTTGCTAAGGGGGCGTTCTGGTCATTTGCGGGTGCAGTTATTGCGCGCGGTCTTGGCCTTGCATCTTCGTTTTTTGTAGCCAGGCTTCTTGGCAAAGAAGTTTATGGAGAACTTGGCATCTTGCAAAGTACGGTGGGCATGTTTCAAGTCTTTGCGGGTTTTGGCCTGGGACTAACAGCAACAAAGTATGTATCGGAATTTCGTGTAAGTAATGCCGATAAAGCCGGACGCATCATATGCTTATCAGAAATAGTAGCAGCAGCCACGGGGTTAATTGCATCCGGGTTTTTATATGTTTTTGCACCTTGGCTTGCAGCACACACATTGGCCGCGCCACATCTCGACGGGTTTCTTAGAATTGGGGCGATACTCATTCTCTTGGGCGCAGTGAATGGAGCTCAAACCGGTACACTTGCCGGTTTTGAGGCTTTCCGCGCAATCGCCCGGATAAATCTGATTGTCGGTCTTGCTTCTTTCCCACTTATGCTTGCCGGTGCATATTTTTATAAACTGGAGGGTGTTGTATGGGGACTTGTCGGAAGTATGGGACTAAACTGGTATTTGAACTATGCGGCAACGAAGATTCAAGCGCGTCAGAATGGTATTCCCCTTAAATTCTCTCAGGGCTGGAGTGAATGGAGAATCCTTTTAAAATTCTCTCTTCCCACCGTTCTTCAGAGCATGATGATAGGCCCCGTTATGTGGGTTTGCAATACAATACTTGTGAATCAGGCCAACGGTTACTCGGAAATGGGGATTTTTAATGCTGCGAATCAGTGGCGCACCGCTGTTCTATTCCTGCCCGGTGCAGTAGGTTCAATTGTCCTTCCGGTTTTGTCACATCTACAGGGTCAGAACGATCACAATAGGTACAAAAAGGTAATACTATATAACTTGTATTTGAATGGAGGGATATCGTTTCTGATTGCCTCTCTGATTTCAATATCAGCTTCCATCATTATGTCGACATACGGCCCAGGTTTTTCCGGGGGTTCAATGGTTTTGATCATTTCTGTTTATTCAGCGGTATTAGTCGCAATTAATCATGTGGTGGGGCAGGCAATTGCCAGTGAGGGAAAGATGTGGTGGGGGTTTTTGTTCAATATACTATGGGCTCTATCTTTATTTGCAGGTGCTTACTATCTAATACCTCTCTTTGGCGCGAAAGGTCTCGCTATAGCTTTTTTTATTGCCTATCTTCTGCATTCTATATGGCAGGCATTATACCTGAAAGAGATAATCAAGTCGCGTAGTGTATCTTGACTCATTACGTATTACTTGAATGACTTTATAATTCGAAAAAATATGAGGAGGAAAGATTAAATGACACTGAATAGTATGAGATATTTAGTGACGGGTGGGGCTGGTTTTGTTGGTTCTCACCTGGTGGAGAGATTGCTTCAAGAGGGTGCATTTGTCAGGGTTTTGGATAACTTCTCAACAGGAGACATAAGGAATATCGAGCCGTTCCTCGATCGAATTGAATTGATTGAGGGTGATATTCGAGATAAGGACATAGTAAGAAAGGCGATTGAGTCTGTCGATATTGTTTACCACCAGGCTGCGCAAATAAACCCTGCAAAGGCGGTTGAAGATCCAATATTCGATTTTGATGTGAATGTAACAGGAACATTAAACCTGGTTTTTGAAGCACACAGACAAAAAGTAAAGAAATTTATTATGGCTTCTACAAACGTATATGGAAACGCACAATGCGAATTAATGAGAGAGGATTTATCAACTTTGGCGTTGAAAGACACCCTTCTCTCGCCTTATGCTGCCGCGAAAGTGTCCGCAGAGGCCTATCTCAAGGTATTAAATGACGAATTCGGGCTTCCGACAGTACGTCTGAGATATACAAACGTTTTCGGCCCCAGGCAGTTGTCCAAATCTGAATCCGGGGTGATCGCGATATTTGTCAAGGCGGCTTTACACAAAAGACCGATGACGATATTTGGTGACGGTACTCATTCCAGGGATTTCGTATACATTTCTGATGTAGTCAATGCGAATATCCTTGCTGCGCTTTACGATGAAGCAAGCGGCGACGTATTCAACGTGGGAACGGGTGTTGAGGTATCAGTGAAAGAGCTTGCGTTAATGATTAATCAAATAACCGGTGCTGAAGTTCCCATTTTATTCACACAGGATAGGGCTGCAGACTTCGTCAGGGTAAAGGCCGATCTGGGCCATATAAATGCGGTACTTGGCTATGAAGCGAAAGTAAATTTTGAAGAGGGTTTGCGGGAATATATCAGATGGTGTCAGGCCAACCTGGACAGACTGCAATAGAAAACTTTATCTGCAGATGAAAGCAGCGATACTTTGCGTTAACTTCCTCGATCATGATGGTAATCATCCGCTCATTGGCGGCGTGGAGACCTACGTTCTGAATTTGGCCTTGATATGTCAGGAAATCGGTCTGGAAACAACAATATATCAATTTGCAAATCTGCAGTTTGAGAAGGAGCAGGCCGGACTGAAGGTGAAAGGTATTCACATAAACAACCTGCCATGGAAGAAAAGGAAAACAGCCTTGTACAGTGCTGTTGAAAAGGAAATAAACATGGAGAAGGATATCGTTATATTCGGCTCAGACCATATTAGCGTGCCGACCGGGAATCGAAGACACATTTCTGTGCAACATGGCATTAACTGGGATTTGCCGGTGCGATATCTCAGTAATCACAGGTTTGCCAGGTACAAATGGGCTGCATCTTTTATCAAGTGGCGTGAAATTAGTTTTTATAAGCAATCTTTTGAAAACTGCATGAATACTGTATGCGTGGATTACAATTTCATGAACTGGTATCGGACGACCATTGCAGAAGAAAACAGTGAACACAATGTGTGGGTAATCCCGAACTTTTCCGCGATTTTGCCGGTTGATCACTTCAGAACAAGAAGTTATTCGAACAAAGATATCCGGATTCTATTTGCACGACGTATGGTTGAGTATCGCGGTACCCGTATTATGAGTGCGGCCGCTAAATATCTTCTGTCAAAATATCCGGACATCCGCTTTACTTTTGCCGGAGAAGGCCCAGATGAAGATTGGCTGCGCAGGGTATTTTCCTCTGAAAAAGGGGTAAACATTATCAAATACTTGCCGGAAGAAGCACAGGCAATTCATCTCCGGCATGACATTGCAGTTATCCCCTCTTTGGCGTCCGAAGGAACAAGTATTGCTGTAGTAGAGGCAATGGCAACAGGATGTCCGGTGGTAGCAACTGCAGTAGGAGGTTTGACAAATCAGATTATCCACGGCTTTAATGGCCTGCTCGTTATGCCCAATATATCCTCTCTGATTGATGGACTGGAGGTGCTTATCCGGAATCCGGAAATGCGCAGGAGTATTGGCACCAGGGCTTATGAGACTGCAAAAGAAGCCTTTCCCCTGGCTCGCTGGAAAAGAGCCTGGCAGGAGGTTATTTCCAGAGTTGGTCAAATACCTTTAGACAGTTCTTATTAAACTGATGGGCGGAAACATAAGAGACACGATGCTAATTAAATGCTACAACTGCGGATCTCACGATAACAGGTTCTACGCTTCCGAAAACGGTTTTACTTTAGTCAAGTGCAAAGAATGCGGCCTCCTGTTTGTTGACGACCCGCCGAGTGATCAGGAAATCATGCATGCACACAGTGAAGGCATTCATGGCGGGTTGGAAGAACTCAAGGTGACAGGCTCTTTCAGTGACATGAAGGTGAAAAGGTATGCTAATATTCTGGAAGACTTTTTCGGTAATGGAGAGAGTCTTAATGGGAAGACGTGGCTCGACATTGGTTGCGGACACGGAGAATTCCTTGCTGCGTTAGAGAAGTTTGGACGTGGAAGTATTGCTGCCAAAGGCATAGAACCCAACGTTTACAAGCAAAAATCGGCAAAAGAAAAGGGTTTGGATGTAAGCTATCTTGATCTTAATTCACATGATGGCACCTACGACATAGTTTCTTTTCTTAATGTTTATTCCCATCTTCCGGATCCGCCAGCCACGATTCTTTCATGGAAGTCGCTGCTAACCCCTCATGGAGAATTTTTCCTGCAAACAGGAGATACGGCAGATTTCGAGAGCAAAGATCACTTTAGACCATTCTATTTGCCTGACCATTTGAGTTTTGCATCAGAAAAGATAGTTGTGAACATCCTGGAAAGGAGCGGCTTCGAAATTGTCAGTTTAAAGAAGTATCCATTCCTGCAATTGACTTTGAAAGCATTAGTTAAGGATTTGATCAAGGCGTTGCTGCCGAATTATACATCACAATTGAAATGGCTTCTGAAAGGTAAGCTATACAGGCAGGCTGATATGTTCATTAGAGCCAGGCTGAAAAGCTGACCCATAGATGGTAAAGATCAGTTATATCATCACCCTTGCGATCCTGTTCATGTTGACCCTGTCCAATATGAGCAGTTATTTCGTGACCAGGATATTCAGCGCTATAGGGGTTCCTGCAGGTTACTTCAATTTTTCTTTAATGGTTTTGGCGTTGCCTTTCTTATGTGTAATAGTCGCAAACAAGAAAGAAAAAATTATAAAGCCTTTTTGGACAGTGGCAAAATACTGGCTCCCATGGCTTGTGTATCTTTCCATCAGCGGAGCTTTGTCTCCTGAAGGTATATGGAAGCTTAAAATGTATTTGGGTATAATGGTTTTACCCTGTATGCTGCTTGTGATTATAGCGCTTGTGAATCCGACAATTTTCCAGAGATACTTTATGAAGGTCTTATTGTATCTGAATATTGTGCTTGTGATTATATATTCCCTCGGACTTGTTGAGGTAAGGCATTTTGAGGGGGCTGAGGGCATAGAAAGAATGCTTTGGTTATCCCGCGGGATTGGAATCAGCATCGCCTACTTTATCATAACTTCATCATGGAGAAGACATCCGGTGGTGACTGTGCCGCTCATTGCATTACTGTTTGGAATAATGCTTTTTATCGGAGCACGTGGTCCGGTTATATCACTTATTGTTACTCTTGGAATTTTCCTTGTTATCAGAAATCGAAAGAATATGGTAACAACGTTTTTACTGAGTGCGGCAACTATAGTGGTTCTTGTTGCCTTTATGTCTTTCAGTTATTTATCGGATTTCGCGCGCTCTTTTGCTACTCATGGAGAGACCAGAAAAATCACGCGCATTGGTGAAGATCGTTTATCGGCATATGGGCCGACTCTGAATATTTTTGCCGATCATCCGGTTTTTGGAGTTGGACTTGGCAAGTGGTGGGCTGCTTATCAAAAGGAAAGTCGTTTGCCTGAATGGGTAAAAGAACAGGCTATTATCAAAAGAATCAAGAAGCAGATAGACATGCCGTATCCCCATAATATATTTCTTGAAATCCTGTCAGAACTGGGGATAATAGGGATGGTATTTTTTATTATGCTTTTTATTCCATTCAAGAGACTTTTTATTCTTTCAAATGAGTACAACTTCCTGTGCCTTTTGGGGTTTTTATACGCATGGACAAGCAGTGATATAACCCAGAATTCAGCACCAATGATATTCAATCTTCTCAGCATCCTTCGCGCCAAAGGCTACTTGCCTCCTTTGTTGAGTTCGCAGCAACAGCGGAATCAAAGTCAAACGGCGCTCAGCCCCACTGCCGTCATGATTGGTCAGCGGCAGACAGGATTTCACGAAACTTTATGACACAGGATTTTCTTGCCGGCGAGAAAATCCTGTGCGTATTCCCTGATTCGTGGACCGGGCTTAAAAGGGGAAGACATCAGATTATTTCTCGTCTTCTTGTGCACAACGAGGTCCTTGTGATTGAAGAGCCAACCATGTCCATATTGTCTTTGTTTAGGGAAAAACATCGAATGCGGCGCTTATGGTCATGGCTTTGGGTGAGACGTCCGCAGAAAAATCTATTGCTTTATACTCCTATCCTTGTTTTGCCTTTTATGCTTAGAAGTGAGCTTCTCAGAAAGATTAGTGAGTTGATTTTGCGGGTAAATGTTTGGCTTGTGCTTAAGTTTATCGGATTCAAGCCGACATTACTCTACCTGAGCATCCCATCAGTAGACGGATTCATCAATCGCTTTGGAACGAACCGCGCTGTTTATGTAGCTCACGACGCATGGGAGGTGTATCCGGAAGGCAGGCAGCTTGCAAGAGACGAGGAACGTACCTTGAGAAAAATTGGCCTGGCAATATTCAACGCAAAACCAAACATGGAGAGAAAGGCTCACTTCAACAGAAACAGCCATTATATTCCGCATGGCTGTCCGCTGCCAGAGTTTTTACCTTTCTCTAAAACAAAACCAGCAGACTTTCCTGTATCAGGTCAGCTGTTCCTGGGGTACTGGGGATTTATCGACAAAGGCTGTGTTGATATTGATTTGCTGGAGTGGCTTTCCGATAGGCATCCCGAGTGGACAATCGTCCTTGTCGGTGCAATTTACGAAAGAGACAAGGCTGCATTTGAAAGACTCAGGGGGCGCCATAACGTGGTCTTCCTGGGCAGGAAGAGACAAGACGAACGTTACGACTATCTCAGGTGTTTTGACCTTGCGCTGCTGTGCGCCTGTCCGAGCGAGGTTGAATTGAAAGCATCCCAGTTGAAATTCTGGGAATATGCTTCAATAGGCCTCCCAATCGTTGGCATCCCGGTTGAAGAATACACGGGATACGATTGGTTCTATGCAGCAAATACCAGGGAGGAGTGGGAAGAAATGATTATCCGGGCTGCCGGAGAGGATACCCCTGAAAAGAGAATACAGAGGATCGAGTTTGCGAAAGCCAATACATGGGAGCATCGGGTGGAGCAGTTCTCTGCCCTTGTGCGGCAGGTGCTACTCCCGAATACTAACCAAAGATGATGAATATCACGACCTTACCGATTTCAATTGTTACGGCCTGCCGTAATTGTGAACGCTATGTGGAGAAGACGATATTGTCGGTTGTCGGCCAGGATTATCCACTTCTCCAGTATATTGTAGTCGACGGCGCTTCCACGGATTCAACTCTCAAGATTGTGAATAAGCATCAAGATCGGATAAGCAAGGTTATCAGCGAGCCGGATTCAGGACAGTACCACGGAATTCAAAAAGGCATGAATCTTTGTGATGGGGAAGTAATGGCTTATCTGAACGCCGACGATACTTACTATCCGTGGACTTTTTCGGTTGTCAACGAAGTATTCATGAAGTTTCCCGAAGTCGAATGGATTATAGGACAGCCAGGTTATATGAACGCTGAAAGCCAGTGTATAAGAATATCTGGCAACGCCGGAACTGCTTATCCAAGGGAATATATCAGAAACGGCTGGTTCCGTTCATCTTTGGCAGGATATCTTCAGCAGGAAAGCATGTTCTGGAGGAGAAGCCTCTGGGAAAAAACAGGCGGATTAAGTCCTGACTATAAATACGCAGCAGATTTCGAATTGTGGACAAGGTTTGCAGAGCATACAGAATTATTCTCTGTTGCTGTCCCCCTGGCCCTTTTTCGAAAACGGCCGGGTGAGCAGAAATCTTCTCTTGGAAAAATTCAGTATGACAAGGAGGTATCCGAGATATGCAGAAATCGCAAACCTCCTTCAGTTCTATGGCGTTCTATCACACATGGAAACCAGATCCGTGAATACATTTATCGAATGCTGGTTTGGAAGAAGTGCAATGTAATAGCTTATTCCGAAAAGGAATCTGGTTGGGTTATCAGAAAAAACACAATCCGGCCGATTTCAAGGGTTTCTTTATCCGAAGCAATACTGCATGTTAAGCTTTAGCTGAAAATCCTGTCTGTTACGACAAGCAATCCCTGTAATTCAATAAGGAAAAACTGAAAATATCCCGGCACATATCTGTGGCTAAAACAGTACATTCAGAGAACGATAGTAGTATATGCGAGCATGTGTTTGTACTCGGTGTTAAGTTTTCCTGTTCGACCTTCTCCGGGATATTGGAGTCGGTGTCGGGGACAATAGCAAAACGCGAAAAGAGATATATAAGTATTACCAATACAGAATCCCTCTACTGCGCTACCAGAAATCGTTTCCACCGCCACTATATTAATAACTCAATGTTTTCATGCTGTGATGGTATAGGGGTTGCTCTTGCCAGCCGGTTACTTGGCAATCGGATTCCGCGTCTTCACGGACCGGATTTAATGCTTGAGTGCTGTCAATATGGCATCGGGAAAAAATGGCGACATTTTTTTTATGGCGGCAGAGAAGGCGTGCCTCAGCTCCTTAGCGGACATCTGGAAAAAAGATTTCCAGGCCTTATTACTGCTGGGACATATTCTCCTCCGTTTCGTGATCTTACTCAAGAAGAGGACAGAGAAATTGTTGCAAGGATTAATGAATCAGAGCCGGATATTGTTTGGGTTGGATTGGGCCTGCTCAAGCAGGAAAAATGGATTGCTGACCACATTGACAGGCTGAGGGCGCCTTTGCTCGTCGGTGTTGGTGCAGCTTTTGATTTTCACGCAGGAACGATCAAAAGGGCTCCGCATGTCTTTCGAAAAGCTGGTCTGGAGTGGTTGTACCGGTTGGCTTTTGAACCGAGAATGTGGGTGCGTAATGTCAGGAGCCTGGTAATGGTTTTAGATATAGTTAGGAAAGCATTAGCAATAACATTGAGAGGAGGCAGCAATGATTAAAGCGGGATTTATTGGATTCGGAAGGATGGGAATGACGCATTTCTCAATACTTAACATACATCCCTCTGTACAGGCGGTTGCAGTTTGTGACCAGTCTGCAACTATGCTGAAGATCGCTAAAAAGTATCTCAATGTGCAGACCTATACAGATTACGAGAAGATGCTTGATGAATGTCAATTGGATTGCGTGATTATTTCTACCCCGGGTGATTCTCATGCCGAGATCATGAAGGTCTGTTTGCAAAGAGGTCTTCATATTTTTGTCGAGAAACCTCTTGCAATGACTGTTTTGGACGGACAATCTGTCATTGCAGAGCTTGGGGCAAGGCCCCTTGTAAACCAGGTTGGGTACGTCAACAGGTTCAATGAAGTTTTTATGGAGATAAAGCAGCTGTTAGCCAGAGATCTTATCGGCAATGTTGTCAACTTCAGCTCCGAGATGTATGGTGCCACAGTTCTAAAAGATTCGAAATCAGGTTGGCGGTCGAACAAGAAGGCGGGCGGAGGATGTATGTTCGAGTTTGCCTCACATTGCATAGACCTTGTTGTATATCTTTTTGACAAGCCGGACAGCGTCGCAGGCAGCGTGCTTCAGAGTATTTATTCATCAGAAGTTGAAGATCTTGTCAGTTCTACATTTATATATAAAAAAGGTTTAAGCGGCTCTATTTCAGTCAACTGGAGCGACGAGACCTTCAGAAAACCAGTGAATATCATAAAAATATTCGGGACGCATGGCAAAATCATAGCTGACAAGCATTCGTTCAAAATCTATCTTAAAAAATCTGATAACCTGAACGGGTTTGATCCGGGCTGGAATACCCGCTATATAACTGATTTCGCCAGGAGTGTGCGTTTTTATGTTCGTGGAAATGAATTTACGAGACAACTCGACTACTTTGTTGATTGCATTGAGGGCAGGGTCTCGGATAACGTTGCGTGCTTTAGTGAAGGGCTCAAAACGGATATCTTGATGGAGGAGATCACGAAAGATGCCGCAATGCAAGCAGGGCGGGCAATAATGGCGTCAGGAGGAGTGGCCGCGCTCGGGAGGACTCCTGAAAGAAAATCCTTCTGGAAAAAATTATTTCGTTCTAAGGAGAAAAAATATGCTTGATCGGATCATCTTTGGCGATAACCAGTTTTTTGGAATCAATCATATGTCCGAGGACAAGGCACAGGCGCTTGCGGAAAGATTCAAAAACCTTAAGGCTATAACGGATGTAATCGAAACCGCTTATGATTGTGGTATCAGGGCTTTTATGTTCAACACCCACGAGCGGACAGCTGATATCTGCGAGTACCTGCGCCGTAACGAATCGCGCCTGCGTGAAATTGTTCTTTATCCCTCCATGCCATACGCCCATAAATACGCCAACGCCGTAGCTGAAAAAGGCATATTTGGTGCCATCAAAGAATTCATTGTTACCGGAAGTACAGCGGGGGACATCTTGGAAATGCTTACGAAAGGCGGGATGACGCTTTTTGAACAAGATACAATCAAGGTCATGCAAATTCTGATAGATATGGAAATGAAGATGTTCCGGGGTCTGAACGTCAAGGTGGTATTTCTTCAGAATATCGTAACCGATCTGTTATTGGGATTCAGGGCAAAAGATTATTTGACTGGTTTTGTTTCTTATGTCAGGAGCAGGTATGGAGTTGATGCTGGTTTCAACACGATGAATATGCCTATGCTCGTGGACTTCCTTATCGAGTGCGGTATCGAGAATCCAATAGTCTGTTCGTCTATCAATAAGGCAGGTTATCTTATGAATCCGGATAAGGGGGCATATGAGAAGTCTCTAAAAGAAAAGACTTTCTGTGCAATGGCAATGTCAGTCCTCGCATCAGGCGGGATTAAACCGCGGGACGCTATCGAATATGTTTGTAATCAAAAGGCCATAAAGTCTATCGTTTTCGGCGCTTCAAGCAGACAGCATATTATTGAAACAAAAGAATTGATTGAGAAATACTCCTAACCTGACCTTCCGATCCCGGGTCCGGTGTTGTTAACAGGTTTCTTAACAACGAAAATTATTAACTGGAGAATAAATACAAAATGAACATTTTGCTTATTGCCGGAGCACGGCCCAATTTCATGAAAATTGCACCTATTTACCGGGCTGCGCTGCCTTATGAGAACATTGAATGCCATATTGTCCACACGGGTCAGCACTACGATTATGGTATGTCAGAAGTGTTCTTTGAAGACCTCGGCATTCCGCTGCCGTCCTTCCACCTGGAAGCAGGTTCTGGATCACATGCAACACAAACCGCCAGGATCATGACCGCCTTTGAGGCAGTGTGCGAAAGGGAGAAGCCTGATCTGGTCATGGTGGTTGGCGACGTGAACTCGACGTTGGCGTGCAGCATTGTGGCGAAGAAACTGTTATGCAAAGTAGCTCATGTTGAAGCCGGTCTCAGGAGTTTTGACCTGACAATGCCTGAAGAGATCAACAGAATGGTGACGGATGCCATATCCGATTATTTTTTTGTGACTGAAGAGAGCGGCGCCGAAAACCTCTTGAGGGAAGGTAAGCCCCAGGAGAATATTCATTTTGTCGGAAATGTGATGATAGACAACCTGCTGTATCAGTTAAGTCAGTTGAACGACGGCGTCGTAGACTTTCAGAAATTCAGCGTTTACGGGTTGAAGCAGAAATTGAATAAGTTTGCCTTTATGACGCTGCACAGACCATCTAATGTTGACAGCAGTGAGACTTTTAACGGGATCATCGCTGCAATTAACAAGATATCCGAAGATATTCCTATTATCTTTCCTGTACACCCACGTACGCGGAAGATGGTCGATCACTTCGGTGCGATTTTTTCCAGCCGGATTGTGCTACTGCCGCCTCTTAGTTATAAAGAATCTCTTTATCTTTGGAAAGACGCTGATGTCGTTTTTACCGACAGTGGCGGGCTCCAGGAAGAAACAACGGCATTAGGGATTCCCTGTGTTACGATCCGGGAGAATACAGAGCGACCTATTACAATCGCGGTGGGCACAAATGTGCTTGCAGGGACAACACCTGGAGGGATATTGAAAGGATACGAAGAGAGTATTGAGAAGAAATCTCGAGCGGCTATACCGCAGAAATGGGACGGACGGGCCGCTGAACGCATTTGGGCTGTCCTGCTATAGAGTACAGCACTCGGAAATCCTTCGGGGAGGAATAGAAGAAAATGCCAATGACACTGAGTCTACGTTCCGTTTGGTACACTGTTTTTTATGGAGCACTGCTCTCGATAATCTATTATTCCGCATATAGCTGGTTAATGGTGCATGATTGGTCCAGAGAGGATTATAACTACTCTTATCTCATTCCCTTCGTTGTGCTATACCTGATTTGGGAGAAGAGGAACAGATGGTTAAGAGAAGCATCGATCCCATCCTGGAGCGGGTTTTTTATGCTGCTGCCCGGTATCCTTCTGTTCTGGGTTGGAGAACTGGCCGGGGAATATTTCACTATTTATATCTCGTCATGGCTTGTTGTGGCTGGTCTTATATGGGTGCATACAGGCTGGAAGAAATCAAAGATCATGGCTTTCCCGATTTTTTTGTCCCTTTTCATCTTCCCTCTGCCAAACTTTATCAATACGAAGCTGACCTTCAGTCTTAAGCTGATATCGTCGGAAATCGGCATAAGGATGATTCAGTTCCTCGGTATGTCTGCATATCGGGAAGGCAACATTATTGATTTGGGATTTACGCAACTTCAGGTTGTAGACGCGTGCAGCGGACTTCGTTATCTTATCCCGCTCTTTTTGATGGGGATACTTATCGCCTATTTTTACCACGCGGCACTTTGGAAGAGAATTGTTATAGTGTTTTCAACAATTCCCCTGACCATCATAACCAATAGCCTGCGTATTGCATTCACTGCAATCCTCTATCAGCACATGGGACCTGCAGCAGCAGAAGGTTTCTTTCATGATTTTTCAGGCTGGGCCATATTTGTTGTTTCTTTATTGGTTCTCCTTATTGAAATATGGATATTAAATAAAATTATTCCACGACACGGGGGAAGTTTTATTGCAAAAAAAAGCGGTATTGGAAGTGGAGATGATGGGCAATTTTCAGATTTGAAAAAAAATGACGCGGTTGAATTCAAAAACAGGGGATTATTTCATATTAAACCTCAATTCCTGGTTGCCGCTGCTATTCTTTCTGCCACGCTTGTTATGTATTCTCTTGCTGATCATGGTGAAAAAACACCTGTCAGCAAGCCTTTTAAGTCATTCCCCCTTGTTGTTGGCGGATGGAAGGGAGAAAACCAGTTCCTTGACCAGAAATTTATTGATGTTCTCGAATTCAGTGATTACGTGTCCATCAATTACGCAAAATCTGACAGTATGCCCATAAACATGTATGTTGCGTACTATGCAAGCCAGAAAAAAGGGAAGTCGATACATTCTCCTGAAACCTGCTTGCCCGGAAGCGGATGGGTTTTTAGGAATTCCGGGAAAATAACTATACCCTTGTCAGGAAACCCATCATCTTCAATTACCGTGACGCGTGCCCTAATGGAAAAAGAAAGTAGCAGGCAATTGGTATATTTCTGGTTTAGCCAGCGGGGCCGGATACTTACAAATGCTTATGAAATGAAGTTTTTCAATTTCTGGGATGCGTTAATCATGAAAAGGACAGATGGCGCCCTGATACGCGTGATTTCTCCTGTAGTTTCATCAGAGAAGATAGAAGACGCGGACACAAGACTCCAGTCCTTCATTAGGGAGGTGCTTCCTTTATTAAACGAATTCATTCCCGGATAAATTGTTCGGCGGTTATTTCCGTATTGTAAATCGTAAGCATATCCAAATTTTGTTCATCTTTTTTAATTGATAAGACCGTGTTTTATCTATCTACTATTCTTCTGTCGGTTTTTCTTACCATCAGCCTGATTCCAATGATGACAAGGCTGGCTGAGCGGTTTCATATGGTTGACTTCCCGAATCCCAGAAAAGTCCATACACAGCCTGTTCCCAGGATAGGCGGATTCGCGATGGCAATAGGGACTTTTATCCCGGTCATCTTATGGGCTTCAGCAAATAACTTTGTGAAAGCCTATCTTGCCGGTGCGGGAATTCTGGTGCTTTTTGGACTTCTTGATGACATGAAAGGGCTTGGATATAAGACAAAATTTACCGGGCAGGTATTGGCGGCGATTATTGCTGTTGTATTTGGAGGCGTCAAGATAGCCTCGCTTGGAACATTGCTGCCGGGTACATTTCAACTCCCGGAATGGTTTGCTGTTATTCTTTCTCTGGTTGCCATTGTAGGCGTCACGAATGCAATCAATCTGGCAGATGGACTTGACGGCCTTGCAGGAGGGATATCTCTCCTCGGCTTCTGCTGTATCGGCTATCTTGCCTATATTGGAGGCAACTCAACCGTAATTCTTATATCACTGTCGCTGGCAGGGGCGATATTTGGTTTTTTGAGGTATAACACACATCCCGCGACCCTATTTATGGGTGACACAGGCAGCCAATTGCTGGGTTTTTCAGCAGTTGTGCTTTCAATCAAGATTACACAGGGCAATACCCCATATAGTCCTTTGCTGCCACTGTTTATTCTTGGATTTCCCGTGCTTGACACATTAACAGTTATGGCAGAGCGCATCAGGACGGGACGTTCTCCTTTCTCTGCAGATAAAAATCACTTTCACCATCGTCTTGTTCGTTTCGGATTGTATCATACGGAAGCTGTTTTTACCATTTATGTAATCCAGGCATTAATGATAGTCTCAGCCATTTATTTCAAATATTACAGTGACTGGACGATAATGGCATCCTATTTGCTGTTATCAGTTTTTGTCGTTGGTGCGTTTGCTGGCGCAGACCGGACAGGTTTTAAATTTGCCCGTTATCCACTGATTGACAATATCTTTATGGGAAAACTGCGAAAACTCAAGGATGATAAAGTAATTATACGTGCAGCATTTTCTCTGTTGAAGTTAGTTCTGCCCTTTCTTTTTCTTTGGTCATGTCTCATACCTGCCGATATCCCGTTTTATGTTACTGTCATGACCGGATGTTTCAGCATTTGCATCCTTACTGTCAGAATATTTGCAAATAACCATATGGGGTTCTGGCTTCGATTTGTACTTTATCTCACCATGCCATTGCTGCTTTATCTTATTGAGGGAAAACGGATAGCCTGGATGAGTGGGAACCCGTTTATTATATATCAGGTATTTTTCGGCATAATAGCTTTTCTGATGCTTCTTGTTGTGAAATACTCCCGCAGGATAAAGGGATTCAAGGTGACAACAATGGATTTTCTGATTATCTTTATTGCTGTTGTTGTTCCAAACCTGCCGGACCATTCAATTCAAAGCTACCAGTTGGGACAGCTGGCAGTAAAGATAGTAGTTATATTATTCAGCTATGAGGTTCTTATCAAGGAACTGCGTGGACGGTTTGAGTCCCTGGTTTTTGCTACCCTGGCGGCCCTGATACTGATTTCTTCAAGAGGTCTGTCATTTTAGAAAAGATGAAGCATATGGCTGTATGGATCGTTCAGATGTAATCAGTTTCCCCGCGCTTTAATTGAAAGTTCACAAGAATGTAACATGAATTTAACAGAATAGTATTAAACTAAAATATTGAATTCCATCCGAATCTACAAATCCTTAATATAACAGCGTCCCTTCAGGGTCGTAAAGATGAAACAGTCGAGGTTTTACAGTGTTCATGAATAATATGATATCCCGGGGGATCATTATGATCCTTGCAATTGCGCTTTTGTCAGCCTGCAGTGGACCGGAAGAAAAAAAGATGAAATTCTACAAGAAAGGCAATGCCCTTTACGAAAAAGGAGAATATTCTAAAGCCAAACTGGAGTTCAAAAACGCTATCCAGATTGATCCTAAATATGCAGATTCCTACTACATGCTTGGAATGGTTGCTCTGAAATCCGGGGACCCCGGTGCTGCATACAGGAGTTTCCTGAAAGTTGCTGAACTTTCCCCGCAGCATTGGGAATCGCAGGTTCAGCTTGGGAAGTTTCTGTTGGTTGCCGGTCAGGCGAAGGAGGCAATGGATAAGGCGGAACTTGTCCTGAATGCGGATGCTAAAAATGAAGACGCTCTTATTCTTAAGGGAGCGATACTGTTAAAAAAGAAGGATAATGACGGTGCCCGCCGTTTGCTTGAATCAGTCATTGGGAAGGAAGTGCGTAAACCGGACGGCTATCTGCTTCTGGCGTCTATTTATGCAGAAAAAAAAGATTACCGGAATGTTGAAAAGTACCTTGAAGAAGGCATCATGAGCAATAATAAAGCTGTGCCATTATACCTGTCCCTTGCCGATCTCTATCTCAGGAATAATCAGATGGATAAGGCAATAGACCGCTTAAGGCAGGTTATCGCGATTGAGCCCAATATAAGTCAGCATCGTCTCTTCCTCGCTGAGATTTACTGGAATGCGGGTCAGGAGAAACAGGCTGACGAAGTTCTGAATGAATTCATATCGGCCGACCCGAAAAAAGATGAACGATGGGTTCAGACAGCGGATTTCTATGTTAAAAGGAACAGGCTTAATGATGCGGAACAGAAGCTGAAAGAAGGGATTCTGAAGAACGGAAAGAGTTTTCAGATGCGCTTTGCCCTGAGTGCCCTCTATCTTGGTTCGGGTCGTACCGAACAGGCTGTTTCTCTTCTGCTGGAATGCCTGGGACTCGAAAAGGACCCGGCAAATCCGAATATACTTTTGGCAAAGAATGCTCTGGCTCAATTCTATTTTGCGAAACAGGAAATCGACAAAGCGAAAAAGTATGTTGATGAGGTTATTAAGGAAAGTCCGAAGAACATTGATGCCAATTTCACAAAGGGATTAATCCATCTGAAAAAACAGGAATGGGTGCAGGCTGTTTCTTCTTTCCGGACAGTTGTTAATGACAGACCACAGTTTCTTCAGGGGCACATCCGTCTTGCCGAGGCCCATTCCATGAATAAGGAAATGAACCTTGCGTACGATACCCTCCAGAATGCATTGAAAACCGCACCAAATTCTAGGGATGTAATTCGGGCTTTGGCACAGCTTGACGCGATGAAGAAGGATTACAGGAATGCGGAATCCCGCTATAGAAAACTGCTTGACAGCAACCCTGACGACCTGGAAGTCCGGGCAGATCTGGGGGACCTTAAAATGAGTTCTGGAGACCTTAAACAGGCCGAGGTTGAATATTCGGAAATCAGGCGGAAGGTTCCAAATCATACATTAGGCTATATTAAGCTCAGCGGCGTTTATATTGCACAGAAAAAATGGGACAAAGCCATTTCCGAATTGGAGCATGCCGCCCGGATTCAACCGGAGCAATGGTCCATTTTGAATGACCTGGCAGCACTTTTAAGTGATTACGGCAGCGGGGCGAAGGATCTTGACAGGGCGCTTGCGTATGCCGAAAAGGCGAAATCGCTCAAACCTGAGAATATGAATGTTTCTGATACCATAGGCTGGGTTTATTATCGGAAGGGTGACGTTAATCAGGCGCTGCAATGGCTTGTGAAGGCTCAGACTAAGGTTCCGGGGAATCCGGTTTTCAATTATCATCTCGGGATGGCCTATCACCGGTCCGGGAATACGGCAAAGGCAAAGGAATATTTGCAGAGAGCTTTGTCCTCCAAAAACAATTTTCCCGGGAAAGACGACGCAGAGAAAATCATGGCAGGACGCACAAAATGAAATATGCTGCCTCAGTTGTATCGGGCAGCCGATGAATTATTTAAGGAGTTGAAGGATATGCTTCGAATAATATCAGTTCCGCTTATTGTATTTATGTTTATCTTTAGCTGCAGTTTGCTGTCATGGGCTGAGAGCGGGAGTACTGAAAGGGCTATTGATGAAGAGGGGTATATTATAGGGACGGGAGACGCACTGGATATTTCTGTATGGAAAGATGAGTCTTTGACCCGGACATGCATTGTACGTCCTGACGGTTTTATATCTTTCCCACTGTTAGGAAGTCTCAAAGCTGCCGGAAAAACTGCTCCACAGCTCAAGTCTGAGATGGAAAAAGGTCTCTCCCGTTATATGACGGATGTTCTTCTTTTCTTAGACATCAGGGAGATAAGAAGTCTGACGGTATATGTTATAGGCAAGGTGAACAATCCGGGCAGGTTTATATTGAGTACTAATATCAATGTGTTACAGGCCCTTGCAACAGCAGGAGGACTGAATGTTTTCGCCAGAAAAAATGACATCAAGATTTTCCGTCAGGAAAGGGATAAGACAACAATTCTGCCCTTCGAATACGACAAGGTTGTTGAAGGCAAACGATTGGAGCAGAATATCTATCTGGAAAGAGGTGATGTAGTCGTTATCCCCTGATGAATAATTATCGCTTTATTACTTTTGTTGTTGTTCTGCTGTGTTGCTTGTCATCTGCATGGGGTAGCGAATTGTGTCTTGTCCCGTCTGCCTCATTCCAGGAGCAATATAACAGTAATATCTTGCTGACTTCGGATGATGTTGTTACCACAGGTTATACCAAGAGTGATTTTATATCCATCCTCTCAGCGGGACTGGAAATGATCAAAAAAACCGAAAGGCTCGATTCGGGCATCATGGTTAAACTGGATCAGCTTGAATATGCCGACAACCGAAGTCTCAGTGACACAAACCAGCTTTATAGCGGAAGATTATATTATGAACTTTCGCCTCTTTTAAGCATTTCAGCAAACGCCAGTTTTATGAGGAATTCAAATCCGGCTCTGGAA
>Ga0233425_10000639_pt1 | contig 88039 bp, 96 predicted proteins | sample Watercolumn_Towu_2_FD_181712 | JGI IMG/M metagenome (GOLD analysis project Ga0233425, IMG submission 181712) | Freshwater microbial communities from Lake Towuti, South Sulawesi, Indonesia - Watercolumn_Towuti2014_140_MG | ecosystem: Environmental > Aquatic > Freshwater > Lake | place... | reverse complement strand
CAACCATGTCCGTCCGCATCAGAGCCTGAAGGACCTTACACCGTTCGAGTTCAAGACGCGCTACGATTCCACCAACCCGGGGGCCATCCTCAAGTAGCAACTGGTCCGAAGATCCCTGGGCAGGTCACCATAAGTATTTATAGCTTGCTTTACATGGCGGTATTTACAGCGATTGGAATTCAAGATGTTCCTCGTACCGTTGGCATCATCCAGCCAATACTCCTCCTACTTTTCGTCGGCGCGTCTCGCGCCTTGGCACGCATTTGGCTCGGCGATCAGTACCAGAACATCCTAAAGCACGCATCACGCCCCAAGGTGCTCATCTACGGTGCCGGGCTCACCGGCCGTCAGTTGGTAGCTGCTACGCGCACATGCGCGCGGGGCGCGCGCTGATCGATCTGGTCGACGTGAGCGGCGAGCTCGGCAAGAAAGGCGGCGCCGCGCCGGGCACGGAGGCGCGCAATATGGACCACCTCTGCCTGCAGGTCGATGGCTTCGAACCCGAGGCGGTGGTGCGGCATCTAAGAAAGGCAGGCGCGAAATTCGAGGAGCCGCAGAAACGCTTTGGCGCCGAGGGCAACGGCGTCTCGATCTACCTCTACGATCCGGAAGACAACCTGGTCGAGCTGCGCGCTGCGCCGTAAGGGTCCGCCGCGCCAGATTCAGCGCGGCAAGTCAGGCCGCGCGCTCGGCGACCAGCACCACGTTCGAGCCGCCGAACGCGAAGGAATTCGACATCACAGCGCGCGGCATCGCGCCGCGCTCGGCCTTGGTGACGTGGCGCACGGTGCAGGCGGCGTCTGGATTGGCGAGGTGCGCGGTCGGCGGCAGCACGCCCTCCTGGAAGGGCATGAGCGCGGCTGCCATCTCGAGCGCGCCGGCGCCGCCGAGCAGGTGGCCGTGCATCGACTTGGTCGAGCTCACCGGCACGTCGTGGCCGCCGAAGATCGCGCGGATCGCCTCGCACTCGACCACGTCGCCGACCACGGTCGCGGTGCCGTGCGCGTTTACGTAGCCGATATCCGCCGGCGCACGGCCCGACTCGGCGAGCGCCTCCTTCATCGCGCGCACCTGGCCGTCGCGATCGGGTTTCGACATGTGCACCGCGTCGCAGCTGTTGCCGTAGCCGGTGACGAGCGCCAGCACCGGCGCGCCGCGCGCGCGCGCCTTCGATTCTTCTTCCAGGACGAGCGCCGCCGCGCCTTCGCCGAGGACGAGCCCGGCGCGCTTCTGGTCGAAGGGCTTGCAGCTCGCCGCCGGGTCGGCCGCGTCGGCGGGCGCGAGCGTGCGCAGCGCCTGCCAGGCGGCGAGCATGCCGGGCGTGAGCAGTGCCTCTGCGCCCCCGGCGATCACCGCATCCGCGCGCCCGGCCTGGATCGCGCGCATGCCTTCGCCGATCGCCATTGCCGAGGACGAGCACGCGGTGGAGAAGTTGGCGAACGGCCCGCGCAGGCCCCATTTCACTGCGATGTTCGAGCCCGCCGCATTGTTCATCGCCATCACGACCGAGAGCGGGCGCAGGCGGAAATCGTTCTTCCCGTACACGGTCTGGTAGGCCGCTTCGAGCGTGCCCGCGCCGCCCATGCCGGTGCCCCAATAGACGCCGATGCGCGTGCGATCCGCGTTCTGCAGATCGAGCTTTGCCGCCGCGAGCGCCTGGCCCGCGGCGAAGAGCGCGAACTGCGCGACGCGATCGAGGCTCGCCGCCTCGGGCGCCTTGAAGTGCGCGGCGGGATCCCAGTCGATGAGCGCGCCGACCTGCACGCCCGAGCCTGCGGCAACGGACTCGGGCAGGTGGCGGATGCCGGAGCGCGCCGCGGCGAGCGCCCGGTAGAACTCGGGGATGCTTTGCCCGAGGGCGCTGACGACACCGATGCCGGTGACCGCGACGCGCCGCGCTGCCATCGCGGCCCTAGGCGGTCACGCTTTGCCGGCGGCCTGCAGCGCGGCCGCGACGTGGCGCTCCAGGTCGGCGAGGCACTTGATCTTGCGCAGGTCCTCGTCGGAGACCTTGACCCCGAACTCGTCCTCGACCTTGAAGATGAACTCGATGAAGGTGAGAGAGTCGACGTCGAGCGCATCGAGCGGCGCAGCCGGGTCGATCTTGCTCAGGTCGAGCGCGAGCTCCTTGACGGCGAGCTCCTTGATGCGGGCGAGGGTATCCATGCGGCAGACCGTGGATGGCTGACGATATTTTACAAGCTGCGAAGCCGGGTCGGCGCGGAGCATCTCGCTGCCGGGCGCGCGCGGACCTACAATGCCCGGTAATCGGGCAGGGAGGGCCCGCGCCATGGGTGCTGAGAGAGTCCACGCCGCCCCGCAGCCGGACGGATCGCCCGGGCAGTTCTACCGCGCGCTCGCGGAAACCATTCCGCACATGGTGTGGAGCGCGTGGCCCGACGGCCACCACGACTATCACAATCGGCGGTTCCATGCGTACGCCGGCCTCGCTCCGGCCGCGCTTGCGGGCTGGGGCTGGCAGGCGATCGTTCACCCTGATGATCTGCAGCGTTGCAGGGCGCGCTGGCAGGACGCGCTGGTGCGCGCGGCGCGGTTCGAGGTCGAGTATCGGCTCAAGCGGCACGACGGAGCGTACCTCTGGCACCTGGGCACGGCGGAGCCGTTGCGGGCCGATGGTCGCATCGTGCGCTGGTTCGGCACCTGCACCGACACCGAGAGTCGAAAGAAAGCCGACCGGATGCTCGAGCAGGCGCGCCGATCGCTTGAAGCGATGGTGGAGTCCCGCAGCGAGGCGCTGGCGGCCGCGCAGCGCGACCTGCTCGGGTCGCTGAGCGCGCGCGAGCGCCAGGCGCTGCGCCACATGGTGGAAGGCAGGACGATCGCGCAGACGGCCGAGAAGCTCGGCGTCTCGCCGAAAAGCGTCAAAACCTACCGCAGCCGCGTCATGAGCAAACTCGGCGTCTTCGATCTGCCAGGACTGGTCAAGTTCGCGATCCGGAACGGAGTCACGACGATCTGCTGAGGCGGTAAAATGGCCGTCCGTGCAAGCGCTTGGCGGCGCGCGCGAGCCCCGATGGCCATCGTCACGCTCGGACTGAATCACCACACCGCGCCCCTCGCGATCCGCGAGCGGGTGGTGTTCCACGTCGAGCGCCTGGGCGAGGCGCTCGCCGAGGTGAAGCGCCTGCTTGGCGCGGAGGCGGCGATCCTCTCGACCTGCAACCGCACCGAGCTCTACCTGTCGGGGAGCCTGGAGGAAGCCGAGCGCGCCGCGGCGAGCGCCTGGCTGGCGGGCTACCACCACGTCGACCGCGACGAGCTCGCGCGCTACCTCTACCTGCTGCCGCGCGAGCAGGCGGTGCGGCATGCCTTCCGCGTGGCCTCGGGCCTGGATTCGATGGTGCTCGGCGAGCCCGAGATCCTCGGCCAGATGAAGAGCGCGGCGCGCTCGGCCGAGGCTGCGGGCACGCTCGGCACGGTGCTCGGCAAGCTCTTCCAGCGCTCGTTCGCGGTCGCCAAGGAGGTGCGCTCGACCACCCGCGTCGGCGCCAGCAGCGTGTCGATGGCGGCCGCGGCGGTGAAGCTCGCGGCACGCATCTTCCCGTCGCTGAAGGACCAGCGCGTGCTCTTCATCGGCGCGGGCGAGATGATCGATCTCTGCGCCACGCACTTCGCGGCGCAGGGGCCGGCGCGCATCACGGTGGCCAACCGGACCCTGGAGCGCGCGCAGCTGCTCGCGCACCGCTTCAACGCGCGCGCGATCGAGCTGGGCGAGCTCGCCGCGCACCTGCACGAGCACGACATCGTCGTCTCTTGCACGGCGTCCTCGCTGCCGATCCTCGGCAAGGGCCTCGCCGAGCGCGCGTTGAAGGCGCGCCGCAGGGCGCCGATGTTCATGGTCGACCTGGCGGTGCCGCGCGACATCGAGCCCGAGGTCGCGGAACTGGACGACGTCTTCCTCTACACGCTGGATGACCTGCAATCGGTCGTACAGGGCAACCTGGACGCGCGCAGGACGGAAATCGAGCAGGCCGAGGAGATCATCGAGACGCAGGTCGGGCAGTTCATGCACTGGATGCAGGCGCGCGAGTCGGTGCCGCTGATCCGGGCGCTCCGGGACCAGGCCGAGGGCGCGCGCAGGCAGGAGCTCGAGCGCGCGCTGAAGGCGCTCCAGCGCGGCGACGACCCGCGCCAGGTGCTCGAGAGCCTCTCGCAGGGCCTCACCAACAAGCTGATGCACGCGCCCACCCAGGCGCTGAACGAGGCGACGGGCGACGAGCGGCGCACGCTTGCCGAGACGCTGGCGCGGCTCTTCCGCCTCGGCGCTTGAAGCCCGCCGCTTGAAACCTTCCCTTCGCACGAAGCTCGACGGCCTCGCCCGGAGGCTTGAGGAGCTGAACGGCCTGCTCTCGGCCGAGAACGCGACCCGCGACATGGCAGAGTTCCGCAAGCTCTCGCGCGAGCACACCGAGGTGAGGAAGGTGGCGGCCCTGTACGCGGAGTATCTTCAGGCCGAGCGCAATGCCGCCGCGGCGCGCGACATGGCTTCCGATCCTTCCATGAAGAGCTTTGCCGACGAGGAAGGCAAGCTCGCGCAGGCCGCGATGCAGCGCCTCGACGCCGACCTGCAGGCGGCGCTCCTGCCGCGCGATCCGAACGACGACAAGAATCTGTTCCTCGAAGTGCGCGCCGGCACGGGCGGCGACGAATCGGCGCTCTTCGCGGGCGACCTTTTCCGCATGTACACGCGCTATGCCGAGCGCCAGGGCTGGCAGGTCGAGCTGATCTCCGAGAGCCCCTCGGAGCTGGGCGGCTTCAAGGAAGTGATCGCGCGCATCGCCGGGCAGGGCGCCTATTCGAAGCTCAAGTTCGAGTCGGGCGGACACCGCGTGCAGCGCGTGCCGGAGACCGAGGCGCAGGGCCGCATCCATACCTCGGCGTGCACGGTCGCGGTATTGCCGGAGGCCGACGCGATCGGCGAGGTGGTGCTCAACCCCGCCGAGCTGCGCATCGACACCTTCCGCGCCTCGGGGGCGGGCGGCCAGCACGTCAACAAGACCGATTCGGCGATCCGCGTCACGCACCTCCCGACCGGGATCGTGGTCGAGTGCCAGGACAATCGCTCGCAACACAAGAATCGCGAGCGTGCCCTCTCGGTGCTGGCCGCGCGCATCAAGGACAAGCAGGAAAAAGAGCAGGCGGCGAAGACCGCGGCCAACCGCAAGAGCCTGATCGGCTCGGGCGATCGCTCCGAGCGCGTCCGTACCTACAACTTCCCGCAGGGGCGGGTGACCGATCACCGCATCAACCTGACGCTCCACAAGATCGACCGCATCATGGACGGCGAGCTGGACGACATCGTCAGCGCGCTCGCCGCCGAGCACCAGGCCGAGCAGCTCGCCCAGCTCTCCGAAGAGCCGGCTTGAAGGTCAAGGAGGCGATTGCGAGCTCGGGCATCGACCCGCGCGAGGCAAGGATTCTGCTCGCCGAAGTCTGCGGCTTTTCGCAGGCGACGCTCGCCGCCTCGCCCGAGCAGGAGATCCCCTTCGAGGTCGAAAACGCATTTGTGGATCTGGCGGAAAAAAGGAAGGCAGGCGTTCCCGTCGCCTATCTCCTGGGACGCAAGGAGTTCTACGGCCTGGACCTCGCGGTCAACCCCTCGGTGCTCATCCCGCGTCCGGAGACCGAGTTGCTGGTGGAGCTTGCCTTGCAGAGAAATCCCGATTCGGCTCTGGACCTCGGCACAGGCAGCGGTGCGGTCGCACTGGCCTTGAAGTTCACACGCAGGGAAATGAAAGTCGTGGCCACCGAATCGGACGCGGCGGCTCTCCTCACTGCCAGACGGAATGCCACGAAGCTCAACCTCGAAATCGATTTCCGCCACGGCCGCTGGTTCGAGGCGGTCGCGGGCGAGCGTTTCGGACTGATCGTGTCGAATCCTCCCTACGTGGCCGAGGGCGATCCGCATTTGAAGGACCTGCGCTTCGAGCCGAGGGGCGCACTGGTGGCCGGCCCCGAAGGCCTCGACAGCATCAGGGAGATTGTGAAGGGGGCTGGCGGGCACTTGCACCCCGGAGGCTGGCTGCTCCTGGAGCATGGTCTGGGCCAGAAACGGGCCGTGCGGGATCTTCTGGCCGATTCCCGGTTCGAATCCATTGCAACATGGCCGGATCTCGCGGGCATTCCGCGGGTGTCCGGCGGAAAGCGCTAGAATCACCCCATGGACACTCAAGACAAGATCAAGCAGCAGGTCACCGGCAACCCGGTCGTCCTCTACATGAAGGGCACCCCGCAGATGCCGCAATGCGGCTTCTCGGCGCTCGCGGTGCAGGCGCTGAACGCCTGCGGCGTGAACCAGTTCTTCAGCGTGAACGTGCTCGAGAACCCGGACATCCGCGAGGGCGTCAAGCAGTACGCCAACTGGCCCACGATCCCGCAGCTCTACGTGAACGGCGAGTTCGTCGGCGGCGCCGACATCATGAAGGAGATGTACTACTCCGGCGAGCTGAAGAAGCTACTCGAACCCGTCGCGCAGAAGGCGTAGCGTTTCTTTCACCTGCCCGAGGTAGCTCGAGCCGAAAAGGTTCAGGTGGTTCAGCAGGTGGTAGAGGTTGTAGAGGTGCTTCCTCTGGCTGTAACCGATATCGAGAGGAAAACTTTCCTGGTAGGTTGAATAAAACACCTCGGGAAACCCCCCAAACAGCTCTGTCATCGCGAGATCCGCCTCGCGGTCCCCGAAGTACACCGCCGGATCGAAGACCACCGGCCCTTCCGGCGTGAATCCGACGTTGCCGGGCCACAGGTCGCCGTGGAGCAGGGAAGGGACCGGCTTGTAGCTTCTGAAGAAGCTCTTGACGTCGATCTCTTCGTTCAGATTCGCCTTCGAGAGCTGCGGCAAGAGGCGATACGTCCAGAAGAACTCAGGCCAGTCGTCGCTCCACGCGTTCTTCTGCGGCGCGAGGCCGATCCAGTTGTCGTTGCCCCAGCCGAAGCGCGGGCCGCGCGTGCGATGGAGCTTCGCCAGCATGCGCGCCAGCCCCGGCCAGTCGTCGCGGCCGCCGAGGTCGAGCGCCTGCATCTCGATGAAGGTCGCGCCAAAGGCGTAGGGCTCGGGCGCGTTTACGGCGGCGGCGCGGAGCGCCAGCAGGCCCTCGAACTCGGCCGCGAACATCGCGGCGTTGGGACCTTCCTTGCGGAAGACGCGCCTGGTCAGACGCTGGAAAGACGAATGTTCGCCATCGTCAGGCGCTCGACCAGCAGCGCCATGAAGGCGCGGTCGAACTTGTGGCGGCAGGCGTCGGAGGCTTCCTCGAGCTTCTCGGTCGGCACCGAGATGATCTTGGCATCCGCAATGACCGTGACGTCCGCCCCGCGCACGTGGCGCTCCTTGTGCAGGTGGGCCATCTCGCCGAAGGACTCGCCCGAGTGCAGCACGTTCAGCAGCTTCGCCTTCTTGGTCACCTTGACCTGGCCTTCGGCGAGGATGCAGAAGTAGTTGCCGCTTTCGCCCTCCTTCATGAGCACGTCGCCCGCCTTGGCGGTGCGCCACGAGGACATGTGCGCCACCTCCCAGAGCTCGGCGTCCGAGAAGTGCTCGAAGAAGGCGAGGGCGCGCAGCGTCTCGAACTTGTCCGAGTCGGCGAACTGCTGCTCGCGCGCTGCGGCCGGCTCGCCGCGGAGCACCTCGGCGAGGTCGGCCGAGAACTCCTCCCACTCGGTGTAGCGCGTCTCCAAGTCCTTCGCCATCGCGCGCTTGACGATGAGGTCGACCGCCTCGGGGATCTCGGGGCGGAACGAGGAGGGCGGCTGCGGCTCGACGCTGGTGATCTGGTAGATGAGGCTGAAGTTGTTGGAGGCCTGGAACGGCAGCCGGCCGGTGAGCATGTGGTACATCACCACGCCCATCGAATAGATGTCGGTGCGGTGGTCGAGCGGATGCTCCTTCACCTGCTGCGGCGACATGTAGGCGGGCGAGCCGATCGCCGAGACCTGCGTCGACTCGCCGGTGGCGATCAGCGCCGCGCCGAAGTCGGTGATCCTCACGTCGGTCTCGCCGGCGTAGAGGATATTGGCCGGCTCGATGTCGCGGTGCGTGATGCCCATCTTGTGCGCGAACTCGAGCGCGCGCGTGCACTTGAAGACGATCTCGACGATGCGCTCGATCGGCAGCAGGTTGTCCGGCACGCAGTGCCTCTCCAGCGTCCCGCCGTCGACGTACTCCATGACGATGTAGTGCAGCGACTCGTCTGCGACCGCGTCGTAGATCTGCGCGATGTGGGGGTACTGCAGCTTGCCGGCAAGCGACGCCTCGGTGACGAAGAGGTTGCGGTAGAGCTTGCCGCGCTCGGGATCGTTGAAGAGCTCGGTCGAGACCACCTTGACCGCGACGTTCCGCTTGGCGAACGGGTCGCTGCACAGGTAAACCTCCGAGGTCGCCCCCGAGCCGAGGTAGCGCTCGACGGGGTACTTGCCGATCTGCTGGTACTTGAGCGGCTCGCTCACGAGCGCGTCCGCAGCCGCGCGCGCATCCGTTTAGCCGCCGCGCGGACCTGCGCGGGCGCAGTGCCGCCGGGGTGGTTGCGGCTCGCCACCGACCCTTCCAGGGTGAGCGAGCGAAAGACGTCGGCGCCAACCTTCGGCGAGAAGCGCTTCAGCGTCTTCAGCGGCAGCTTCGCCAGGTCGCAGCCCGCTGCGTCAGCCGCCTTGACGGCGCGCGCGACCGCCTCGTGCGCGTCGCGGAACGGCACGCCCTTGCGCACGAGGTAGTCGGCGAGATCGGTGGCGGTGGCGTGGCCCTCGAGCGCGGCCGCCCGCATCGCCTTGGCTTGGGGCCGCAGGCCGGCGGCGAGCGCGCCGAACGCCTCGAGGCAGGCCTTCAGCGTGTCGACCGTGTCGAAGAGCGGCTCCTTGTCCTCCTGGTTGTCCTTGTTGTAGGCGAGCGGCTGGCCCTTCATGAGCGCGAGCAGTCCGGCGAGATGGCCGAACACGCGCCCGCTCTTGCCGCGCACGAGCTCGGGCACGTCCGGGTTCCTCTTCTGCGGCATGATCGAGCTGCCGGTGCAGAAGCGGTCCGGGATCTTCACGAAACCGAAGCACGGGCTGGTCCAGAGCACGAGCTCCTCGGAGCAGCGCGACAGGTGCATCATGGCGAGCGCCGCGCAGGCGGCGAACTCGATGGCGAAGTCTCTGTCCGCCACCGCGTCGAGCGAATTCTCGGCGACCGCCTCGAAGCCGAGCTCGCGCGCGACCATGGCCCGATCGATCGGAAAGCTTGAGCCGGCGAGCGCCGCCGCGCCGAGCGGCAGCACGTTGACGCGGGCGCGGCAGTCCGCGAGCCGCGCGCGGTCGCGCTCGAACATCGCTGCCCAAGCGAGCAGGTGGTGCCCGAAGGTGACCGGCTGCGCGACCTGAAGGTGCGTGAAGCCGGGCATGACCAGCGCCGCGTGGCGCTCGGCCTGCGTGGCGAGCGCGCCGATCAGCGCGGCGAGCAGCTTGTCGATCGCGTCGATTTCCTCGCGCAGCCAGAGCCGCAGGTCGGTCGCGACCTGGTCGTTGCGCGAGCGCGCCGTGTGCAGGCGCTTGCCCGCATCGCCGGCGAGCAAGGTGAGGCGCCGCTCGATCGCCGAGTGCACGTCCTCGTCCGCATCCGACCAGGCGAACCTGCCGGACTGGACCTCGGCGCGCAGCTTCACGAGGCCGCGCTCGATCGCCGCGAGATCCTTCGCCGCGATCACGCCGCGCGCGGCGAGCATGCGCGCGTGCGCGAGCGAGCCGCGGATGTCGTGCAGCGCGAGCCGGCGGTCGAACGGGAGCGAAGCGGTGAAGCGCTTGGTGAGCGCGTCCACCGGCTCTGCAAACCGCCCCGACCACAGTCGGGAACCACGCCGCTTGGACGCCTGTGTGCCCATCAGGAATAGAATGCGGTTGAAAACCGCTCGCTAACGATGCTCAGTATAAGGCAAAACGTGCATGCGGATGCCCTGCCGGATTTCCGCAATCTGGGCGTCGTCGCGCGCGTTCTCGTCGCGGTGAATCTGCTCGTCGCCGCCGCGGCGCTCGCCGATGAAACGGCGTGGGCCGCGATTCTCGAGGTCATCGCGCGCAACGCCGCGCAGGTCGAGCCGCCGCTGATCGCGCGCCTCGCCGTGCTCTATGTCGCGGCGGGCGAGCACCTGATCGAGGAGCCGCTGGTCGCGATCGAGCGCGAGTTTGGCGAGCGCTTCGTGCGCGTGCACCGCAACTGCTTGGTCGCGCGCGCGGCGATCCGCGGCTTCGAGAGAAGCAAGGGCAACGCCGCCGGCGGCGCGGCCGCCGCCGACGAGGAGCCGCACTGGAGCGTGGTGCTGGAGGGCGTGGCCGAGCGGCTGCCGGTCGGCCGCCGCCAGTGGTCGGCCGTGAAGGGGGCGCTGCCCGAGGCAAAGGCGTGAGCGGGGTGCAGAAGCTCGTCATCGCCACGCGGCGCAGCCGCCTCGCCCTGTGGCAGGCTGAGCACGTCAAGGAGCGTATTGCACGACTGCATCCGGCGGTGACCGTCGAGCTGCTGCCGCTGACGACGCGCGGCGACGAGTTGGTCGAAGTCTCGCTGGCCAAGGTGGGAGGTAAGGGACTGTTCGTGAAAGAGCTCGAGAACGCGCTCGCCGACGGCCGCGCCGCCCTCGCCGTGCACTCGATGAAGGACATGCCGGCCGAGCTGCCCGAGGGCTTCGCGCTCGCAGCGATCCTCGCCCGGGAAGACCCGCGCGACGCCTTCGTGTCCCCGAAGCACCCGGACCTTGCTGCGCTTCCCGCCGGCGCGGTCGTCGGGACGTCCAGCCTGCGGCGCCAGGCGCAGATCGCCGCGCGCTATCCGCGGCTCGAGATCCGGCCGCTGCGCGGCAACGTCGAGACCCGCGTCGCCAAGCTCGATCGCGGCGACTACGCGGCGATCGTGCTCGCCGCGGCGGGCCTGAAGCGCCTCGGCCTAGAAGCGCGCATCCGCGCGACCCTGCCGATCGAGGATTGCCTGCCGGCGGCCGGACAGGGTGCGCTCGGGATCGAGTGTTTGGACGCGCGTTCTGATTTGAAGACCCTCTTGCGGCCCCTTGACGATGCCGCGACGAGCGCGTGCGTGCGTGCAGAGCGCGCTGTCAATCGGGCGCTGGGCGGAAGCTGCACCATTCCGCTTGGGGCCTACGCAGAAACCAGGAATGGCGCGCTTTATCTGCGCGCCCTGGTGGCATCGGTAGATGGCAAGCGCATTGCTCGCGCCGAAGCCGAGGGTCATCCCGAGCAACCGGAAGCGCTCGGCCTGCGGGTTGCCGAACAGCTGCGCGAGCGCGGCGCCGACGCGATCCTTGCCGCGCCGTGAAGGCGCTCGCCGGCAAGCGCATCGTCGTCACCCGGCCGAAGGGGCAGGCCGAGGGACTGATCGCGCTCATCCGGCAAGAGGGGGGCGAGGCGCTCGGCATTCCGGCCCTTGAAATTCACCCTCTGACCGATAAACGCGCGTTCGCCGACTTCGCGCGACGGCTCGAGTCGTTCGACCTCGCGGTCTTCGTGAGCCGCAACGCGGTCGAGCGCGGCCTCGAGCTGCTCGGCGCGCAGCCCTGGCCCGCGCGGCTGCGCGTCGCCGCGGTCGGGCAGGGCAGCCGCGCAGCGCTCGAAGAGCGCGGCTTTGACCGCGTGATCGCGCCCGGCGCGCAACCCGACAGCGAGGCGCTGCTCGCCTTGCCGGAGATGGCCGCGGTGAAAGGCAAGCGCATCGCGATCCTGCGCGGCGACGCCGGGCGCGAGCTGCTCGGCGAGGAGCTCGGCAAGCGGGGCGCCAGCGTCGAGCACGTCGCGTGCTACCGGCGCGTGCGCCCCGAGGCGGGCGATCTCGCGGGCGTCTGGGCGCGCGGCGTGGACGCGGTGACCGTCTCCTCCAGCGAGGGGCTGGCGAACTTCCTCGACATGCTCGGCGCGGACGCGGCGGCGCGTTTTGCGCGCGTCGCGCTCTTCGTACCGCATCCGCGCGTCGCGGAAGACGCGGCGCGACGCGGCCTCGGCAAGGCGATCGTCGCCGGGCCGGGCAACGCGGAGATGGCCGCGGCGCTGGTTGCATACTTCGGCGCTGCACGCTAAAAGACTTCGCATGGCCGAAGAATCGACGCCGCCGCCCGCCCGGGCGCGCTCTCGCTGGACGTTCGCGATCATGCTGGCGGTGCTCGCCGCCTTCGCGGCGGGCCTGTGGCTGGATACGCGCGGCCGCATCGGCACGACGCAGGAAGAGCTCGCGCGGCGTGGGTTGTGGACAGTTCCTCTGCTACCAGGTGGAGGCACTGCTTGCGACCGGCAAGCTGAAACGCGTGCTCGGTGACTTCGAGCCAGCCCCGTCGCCGATCCATGTGGTGTACCCCAATGCGAGACTTCTTTCTCCGAACGTGCGCGCGTTCGTGGACTTTGCCGTCGCGCGGCTCCGGGCCAACCATCGGCTGGTGATGTGACGGGTGCTAGCTATCGGGTGGCGACGGACACCTAAACCCAGTCCCTTGCCCTCAGAAAATCCGTGTAGAGCTTTTCTTCCTGTGAGCCCGGCTCGGGCTTCCAGTCGTAGCGCCAGCTGACCGCGGGCGGGAGCGACATCAGGATCGACTCCGTTCGGCCGCCGGATTGCAGGCCGAAGAGCGTGCCGCGGTCATGGACGAGGTTGAACTCGACGTAGCGGCCGCGCCGGTAGGCTTGGAAGGCGCGCTCGCGCTCGCCGTAGGGTTGCGTGCGCCGGCGCTCGACGATCGGCGCATAGGCGCTCGTGAAATGGTCGCCCACGCTCTGCGCGAGACGGAAGCAGGTGTCGAAGTCCGGCTCGGCGAGGTCGTCGAAGAAGATGCCGCCGATGCCGCGCGGCTCGTTGCGGTGCTTCAGGAAAAAATACTCGTCGCACCATTTCTTGAAGCGTGGATAGTGGTTGCCGACCGCTTTTCTGCACGTCGCGTGGAAGTGCCGGGCGTCTTCTTCAAACCCGTAGTAAGGCGTCAAGTCCATGCCCCCGCCGAACCACCACAGGTCGCCCGCCGCGAAAAAGCGCACGTTCATGTGCACGGTCGGGCAGTAGGGGTTGCGCGGATGCAGAACGAGCGAGACGCCCATCGCGTCGAACGGCCGGCCGGCGATTCCCGGGCGTGCGGCGCTTGCCGAGGCGGGGAGCGCCGAGCCCTGCACGCGCGAGAAGTTGACACCGCCGCGCTCGAAGGAGTTGCCTTCCTCGAGCACGCGCGTCATCCCGCCGCCGCCCTCGGCGCGCTGCCAGGCGTTGGTGGCGAAGCGCCGGCCGTCGAGTGCCTCCAGGGCCGCCACGATGCGGTTCTGGAGGCTGGTGAAGTAGTCCTGGACCGCCTGCGCGTTCACTTCACTTCTTCAATGCGCGTGCAGGATCGCGCAAGGCGCGATGACCGATGTCGGTGCGGAACTGCATGCCGTCGAAGCGGATCTCATCCACCGCCGCGTAGGCGCGGCGCGCGGCCATCTTCAGCGAGTCGCCGAGCGCGGTGACGCCGAGCACGCGCCCGCCGTTGGTGAGGATGCGCCCGCCCTCGAGCTTCGTGCCCGCGTGGAACACGCGGCAATCCTCGCCCGCGCCCGGCAGCCCCCTGATCTCGTCGCCTTTCCTCGGCTCCTCCGGGTAGTTCGCGGCGGCGAGCACGACGCAGAGCGCGGCGCGCCGGTCCCAGTCGGTCGCGGCGCGATCGAGCGTTCCTTCCAGCGCGTGCTCGACCAGCGCGAGCAGGTCTGACCTCAGGCGCAGCATGATCGGCTGTGTCTCCGGGTCGCCCAGGCGCGCGTTGAACTCGAGCGTCTTCGGGTTGCCCTTCTTGTCGATCATGAGTCCGGCATAGAGGAATCCGGAGTAGGGCACGCCGTCCTTCGCCATGCCGGCGATCGCCGGCTGGATGATCTCGCGCATCACGCGCGCATGCAGCTGCGGGGTGACGATCGGTGCGGGCGAATAGGTGCCCATGCCGCCGGTGTTCGGGCCCTCGTCGCCGTCCCTCAGGCGCTTGTGGTCTTGGCTGGTCGCGAGCGGCAGCGCGTGCGCGCCGTCGGCGATGACCATGAAGCTCGCTTCCTCGCCCTCGAGGAACTCCTCGATCACGACGCTCGTCCCGGCCGCGCCGAAGCGGCCCTCGACCAGCATCGCGTCGATCGCCCGCTTCGCCTCGGCCACCGTCGCCGCGACGACAACGCCCTTGCCGGCGGCGAGCCCGTCGGCCTTGATGACGATCGGCGCGCCGTGCTTGTCGACGTAGGCCCTCGCCTTCGCCGCATCGGTAAAGGTCGCGTGGCGCGCGGTCGGCAGGCCGTGGCGCACCATGAACTGCTTGGCGAAGTCTTTCGAGGCCTCGAGCTGCGCGGCGGCGCGCGTCGGGCCGAAGATTTTCAGGCCTGCTTCCCGGAACGCATCCACAATGCCCACGGCGAGCGGCGCCTCGGGCCCGACGATGGTCAGGTGGACCTGCTCCCTCTTTGCGAAGGAAATGAGATCGGGAAACGACGAGAGCGCAACGTTCTCCAGGCCGCTCTCGGTCGCCGTGCCTCCGTTGCCGGGGGCGACGAAGACCTTCTGGACCTTCGGGCTCTGCGCGAGCTTCCAGGCGATCGCGTGCTCGCGGCCCCCCGAACCGATGACGAGCAGCTTCATCTCAATGCCGGAAGTGCCGGATGCCGGTGAACACCATCGCGACGAGGCGCTCGTTCGCCGCCGCGATCACCTCGTCGTCGCGCAGGCTGCCGCCGGGCTGGATCACGGCGACGGCGCCTGCCTTGACGACGGCGTCGAGCCCGTCGCGGAACGGGAAGAACGCGTCGGAGGCGACCACCGAGCCCTTCAGCGAGAGCTTCGCGCCCTTCGCCTTGATCGCGGCGATCCTCGCGCTGTCGATGCGGCTCATCTGCCCGGAGCCGACGCCGACGGTCATGCCGCCGCGGCAGAAGACGATCGCGTTCGACTTCACGTACTTTGCCACCGTCCAGGCAAAGAGCAGGTCCTTGATCTGCGCAGCCGAGGGCTTTTTCTTCGACACCACCTTCAGGTCACCGCGCCCGATCTCGCGGTTGTCGGCCGACTGGAGTAGAAGTCCCGAGCCGATGCGCTTGGCGTCGTACGCGTTGCGCCCGGCGCCCTTGACCGCGCACTCGAGCACGCGCACGTTCGCCCTGGCGCCGAAAATCTTCAGCGCCTCCTTGCTGTAGCCGGGCGCGATCAGCACCTCGACGAACTGCTTCGCCACCGCCTGCGCCGCCTTGCCGTCGACCGGCACGTTGAAGGCGATGATGCCGCCGAATGCGGAGGTGGGATCGGTCCTGAAGGCTTTCGCGTAGGCGGCCGCGGCCGAGGCGGCGATCGCGACGCCGCAGGGGTTGGCGTGCTTGACGATGACGCAGGCCGGATCCCTGAAGCTTTTCACGCACTCCCAGGCCGCGTCCGCGTCGGCGAGGTTGTTGTACGAGAGCTCCTTGCCCTGCAGCTGCTTCGCGGTGACGAGCGACCCGGGCGCCGGGGTGAGATCGCGATAGAGCGCGGCGCGCTGGTGCGGGTTCTCGCCGTAGCGCAGATCCTGGATCTTCACGAAGCGGCTGTTCGACTGGCCCGGGAACTCGCCGCGCCTGCCCTTGCCGTCGAGCGAGGACAGGTAGTCGCTGATGGCCGCGTCGTAGTTGCTGACGCGGTTGAACGCCTCGACCGCGAGCGCGAAGCGCGTCGCGTCGCCAAGCGCCCCGCCGCGCTTCAGCTCCTCCAGCACGCCCGCGTACTGCGCGGGATCGGTGAGCACCGCCACGTCCTTCCAGTTCTTCGCCGCCGAGCGCACCATCGCCGGGCCGCCGATGTCGATGTTCTCGATCGCGTCCTCCAGCGTGCAGCCGGGCTTCGCCACCGTCGCCTCGAAAGGATAGAGGTTGACGGCGAGCAGGTCGATCGGCGCGATGCCGTGCTCTTTCAGGGCTGCCGCGTGCGCCGGCAGGTCGCGGCGCGCGAGCAGGCCGCCGTGGATCTTCGGGTGCAGGGTCTTGACGCGCCCGTCCAGCATCTCCGGAAAGCCGGTGTGCGCCGACACTTCCTTCACGCGCAGGCCCTCCTTCTCGAGGAGCTGCGCGGTGCCGCCGGTGGAGAGAATCTCGATGCCGAGCGCGGCCAGGCCGCGCGCGAATTCGACAGCGCCTGTCTTGTCGGAGACGCTGAGAAGCGCACGCTGGACTTTCCCCCCGCCAGTTTTCACGCCTTGATGCGCAGCTGCTGGATCTTCTTGCGCAGCGTGTTGCGGTCGATGCCGAGCATCGCGGCCGCGGCGCTCCGGTTGCCTTCGGCCTTGCCGAGCACGGTCTCGATCAGCGGGCGCTCGATGTTTCTGAGCACCATGTCGTAGATATGGGTCGGCTTCTCGCCGTCCATGTCGCGGAAATAGCACTCCAGGGAGCGCTTGACCGCGTCGGCGAGCTCGCTAGTGCGGCTCATGCAAGGAATCGAAAAAACGCCCGACCGCCGCGAGCTGCGCGGCCGAGGACGTGATCGTGTTGGCTTCGCGGCGGAACGCCTCGCCGCCGGGCAGCGGGCGCACGTACCAGCCGATGTGCTTCCGTGCGATGCGGACGCCGAGCTCCTCGCCGTAGAGGTCGTACAGGCCCTGCAGGTGCTCGAGCACGAGCGCGCGCATCTCGCTCGTGGTCGGGGCGGACGTGGCCGCGCCGCTCAGCCAGGCGAGGATCTCGCGGAAGATCCAGGGCCGGCCGTGCGCCGCGCGCCCGATCATGATGCCGTCGGCGCGCGTGTAGGCGAGCACGCGCGCGGCTTCCTCCGGGGTCGCGATGTCGCCGTTGGCGATCACCGGGATCCGGACCGCCGCCTTGACCTCCGCCGCCGTGTCGAACTCGGCCTGGCCGCGAAAACCGCAGGCGCGCGTGCGGCCATGCACTGCCAGCAGGCGCACACCCGCCGATTCCGCAATCCGGGCGATGCGCACGGCGTTCCTGCGCTCGGGCGCAGGCCCGGTGCGGATCTTGAGCGTGACCGGGACACCCGCGGCCCGGACGACCGCGTCGAGGATTTGCCCTACGAGAGGCTCATCCGACAGGAGCGCCGAGCCGGCGGCCACGTTGCAGACCTTCTTCGCCGGGCAGCCCATGTTGATGTCGATGATCTGGGCGCCCTCATCGGCGTTCAGGCGCGCGGCGAGCGCCATCTGCGCCGGGTCGGAACCGACAATCTGCACCGATACCGGGCTTGCCGAGTCACGCATTTCACCTTCATGCGCGCGGCGCAGGCGCGATTTGCGGGTTTCGCGCAGCTCGGGCCGCGCCGACACCATCTCGGAGACGGCGAGGGCGGCGCCAAAGCGCCGGCAGAGAGTGCGGAAGGGGCGGTCGGTGACGCCCGCCATCGGGGCGACGAACAAGCCGTTGCGCAGCACGTGCGCGCCGAGCTGCATTGACTTGTGCTGATGGCCGATTCTACGAGGGGAGCGAATTCTAACCTCAAACGTTGCCAAAAAACATCGGCCCTGTTGCGTTTTGCAAACAGCGCACGCGTCAGGGCAGCGCGGAAGCGCCGAAGATCATGCGGCGCGCGAAAAAACGTCGTGCCGGCAGGCAAGTGTCGAGCGCCGTTAATCCGATTCCTCGGATCCAGCGCCGCGTCCGGCCGGCACCGAGGAATCCTCGCGCCAGGAAATCGGTGACGCGTACCGTCGCCGCCGCATCGAGCCGCCGCATTGCCGCATAGCGCGCAAGCACGCGTGCCTCGCCAGGATCGGCGGCATCGCGCAAGACCCGCGCCAGGTCCCAGGCGTCGCGCAAGCCGAGGTTGAGGCCCTGTCCTGCCACCGGATGGAGCGCCTGGGCCGAGTTGCCGACGTAGGCAGCGCGCGGGCCGACGCGCGAGCCGCGCACCCGCAGCGTGAGCGGCACGCATGCGCGCGCCGCGACCTCGACGAAGCGGCCGGCGCGCATGCCGAACGCTTCCTGCAACTCGCCCAAGAACCGCGCCGCTGGCGCTGCCGCGAGCGCCCGCGCGCGCTCCGGACCCATCGCCCACACGACGGCGTAGCGCCCGGGGAGCGGCAGCAGCGCGAGCGGCCCCTCCGGCGTGAAGCGCTCCCAGGCAGTACCCGCTGCGGCGGGTTGCGTTCCGGCTGCGGCCGGGTCGGCCGCGACCGAGGCGACGAGCGCATCCTGCCGATAGCGCTCCTCTCTCGCATCCTCGGCGAAGCCTTCGGCGTGAACGACGAGCGAGGACTCGGTGGCTTGGGCCTGGACCGGGATTCTTTCGTCCTTCACCCTGGACAGCAGACCCTGAACGAGATCTCCATAGTCGAGCACGTAGCCGAGCGCGGGCACGCCGGCTTCGGCCGCGGCAAGCCGGGCGCGGCCAAACGCGCCCTGCTGCGAGACATGGATTCTCTCGATCGGCGTCGGGGAGAGCGAGTGCCACGCGCCGACCCGCTCGAGGATCAGCCGGCTCGCATGCGAGAGCGCGATGGGGCGGAAGGTTTCCCGTTTTTCTTTCGGTGGCTTTTCAACCACGAAAGCTCTTTTTCGATGCAATGAAAGCAGGAGCGCCAGAACGCAGCCCACAGGGCCAGCGCCCCGGATTTCGATCACGACTTAAGCGCCTCGATGTCGGCGATCGACTTCGGCGCCTCGGACGTGAGCACCTCGCAGCCGCCTTCGGTGACGACGACGTCGTCTTCGATCCTGACGCCGATGCCGCGCAGGCGCTCGGGCACGTCGGCCGCGGCGCGGATGTAGAGCCCGGGCTCGACCGTGAGCGTCATGCCGGGCGCGAGCGTGCGCCACTTGCCCGCGCGCTTGTAGTCGCCGGCGTCGTGCACGTCGAGGCCGAGCCAGTGGCCGGTGCGGTGCATGTAGAAGCGCTTGTAGGTCTCTTTCTCGAGCACCTCGTCCAGGCTGCCCGAGACGAGCTTGAGCGAGCGCATCCCTTCGGCGAGCACGCGCACGGCCGCGTCGTGCGGCTCGTTCCAGGCGTTGCCGGCGCGCACCCTGGCGATCGCCGCCGCCTGCGCGGCGAGCACGATCTCGTAGACCTCGCGCTGCGCGGGCGAGAACCTGCCGCTCACCGGATGGGTGCGGGTGATGTCGGCGGCGTAGCCGGCGAGCTCGCAGCCGGCGTCGATCAGCACCAGGTCGCCCTCGCGCAGCATCGCGTCGTTGGCGACGTAGTGGAGCACGCAGGCGTTGGCGCCGCTCGCGATGATCGGCGAGTAGGCGGGGGACTGCGCGCCATTGCGTTTGAACTCGTGCAAGAGCTCGGCCTCGAGCTCGTACTCGAAGCGCCCGGCCCTAGAGGCGACCATCGCGCGCCGGTGCGCCGCGGCCGAGATCGTGCCCGCGCGCCGCATCAGGCCGAGCTCGTGCGCGTCCTTCGCCAGGCGCATCTCGTCCACGAGCGCGCGCACGTCGTGCACGCGCTCGGGCGCGCTCACCCCGGTGCGCACGTTGGCGCTCACCGCATTCAGCCAGCCCATCGCGCGCGCGTCCCAGGCCGCGTCGCCGCCGATCGGGTAGTAGAGCGCCGGCTGGTCCGCGACCAGATCGACCAGCTTCGCGTCGAGCGCCGAGATCGGGTGCGCCTCGTCGAAGCCGAAGCGCTCGCCTGCGGCCGCCGGCCCGTAGCGGAAGCCGTCCCAAATCTCGCGTTCCTCGTTCTTCTCTCGGCAGAAGAGGAGGCTCCTCGGCCTGGCACCCGCGACGATCACCAGCACCGCCTCGGGCTCGGGGAAGCCGGTCAGGTAGTAGAAGTGGCTGTCGAAGCGGTACGGATAGTGCGTGTCGCGGTTGCGCACGCGCTCGGGCGCGGTCGGCACCACGGCGATGCCCACCTGCATGGCCTGCGCGAGCCGCGCGCGTCGCGGCCCATACACCACAGGATCGAAGTCGCCCGGCTTCATCGTTGTCTCATTCCTTTCGCAGCCGCGTCTCCAGCTCGGCAAGCCGCTCCGGCGTGCCGACATCGCTCCACAGGCCGCGGTAGACCTCTCCGCTCACTTCGCCGCGCTCGGCGGCGGCGCGCCAGAGCGGCGCAAGCTGCGCCTTGTCGCCGGCGCGCACGCCCGCGACCAGCCGGGGCGAGAGCACTGCGATGCCTGCATAAGTGTAGCGCGGCGAGGCGGCGTTGCCGACCCGCCCGCGCTCGAGCGTGAAATCGCCGGCGGGATGGTGCGGCGGGTTGGGAACGAGCAGCAGGTGCGCGAGCCGCCCGTCGAGCGCATGCCCGCGCCAGCGCGCGAAATCGAAATCGCACCAGACATCCGAATTGACGAGCAGGAACGGCTCTTCGCCGAGCAGCGGCAGCGCCTTGGCGATGCCGCCCGCGGTCTCGAGCGGGGCCTGCTCGCGGGACCACGAAATCGCGATGCCGTGCGCGCCGGCGCCGAAGCGCGCGGTGATCTTGTCGGCGAGGTGCGAGACGTTGATCACCGCGTCGCGGAAACCGGACGCGGCGAGGCGCTCGAGGTGGCGCGCGAGCAGCGCCTTGCCGGCGACCTCGACGAGCGGCTTCGGCAGCGAATCGGTGAGCGGCCGCAGCCGGTCGCCGCGCCCTGCGGCAAGGATCATCGCTTTCACGCCGGATCCAGCTTGTCGAGCAATCGGGCTAACGGTCCCAGATCCCGATATCTTTTCGAAACAGAAAGAGCATAGTTGATGAAGCGCGGCGTGTCGGCAAGGTATTTAGGCTTGCCGTCGCGGTAGGTGAGGCGCGCGAAGATGCCGAGCACCTTCAGGTGGCGCTGCAGCCCCATCCATTCGAACGCGCGCCAGAACTCGGCGAAATCCTCGTCCACCGGCAGCCGCGCCTTCTTCGCCTTTTCCCAGTAGCGCACCGTCCAGTCGAGCACGCGCTCCTCGTCCCAGCTGATGAAGGCATCGCGCATCAGGCAAACCATGTCGTAGGTAATCGGGCCCTCGACCGCGTCCTGGAAATCGAGCACGCCCGGGTTCGGCTCGCACACCATGAGGTTGCGCGGCATGTAGTCGCGGTGCACGTAGACCGTGGGCTGGGCGAGGGCGCTTTGCACGAGGATCCGGAAGGCGCTTTCGAGGGCTTCTTTTTCCCCCGGGGAAAGCGCTGTGCGCGCATGCTTCTGCAGATACCACTCCGGGAACAGGTTCATCTCCCGGCGCAACAAGGTCTCGTCGTAGCGCGGCAGCTCGCCCTTGCGCGTGGCGAGCTGCCAGCGCAGCAGCGCGTCGGTCGCGTCACGGAAGAGTTCCGCCGCATTGCCCGCATTTTCCGATTTCAGTGCATGCAGGTAGGTCCGGTCGCCGAGGTCGGTGAGCAGCAGGAAGCCCTGCGCGAGGTCCTGCGCGATCACCTCGGGCGCGTTCACGCCGGCCGCGCGCAGCAGTCTGGCAACGCGAACGAAGGGCGCGCAGTCCTCCTTGCCCGGCGGGGCGTCCATGGCGACATAGGTGCGGCCATCGGCGAAGGCCGCGCGCAGATAGCGCCGGAAGCTCGCGTCCTCCGACGCGGTTCTGAGCGTGAACGTGTCGCGGGGGAACCGCGCCCGCAGCCAGTCTTCGAGCGCGGAAAGCCTAGAATCCATTGCGAATTGCGCCGAATTGTGCCACTTTTCACTCTCAAGAGGGGTCGTCCGGTTTCTCATCTCATGCAGCACTTTCCGGCGCGAGTCGCCGCTCTGTCGATGCTCTTTTTCTGCGCGCAGCTCGCCTGGGCGCAGGCGCCCGCGCAGCCAAAGCCGGCGCCCAAGCCGAAGACCCCGACCACGATCGAGGCCGAGAAAATCGAGGGCGTCGCCGAGCTCGAGGTCACCGCGCGCGGGCGGGTCGAGTTCCAGCGCGAAGACCTGAGCATCTATTCGGAATTCCTGCGCTACAATCAGGAGTTCGGCCGCGTCGAGGCCGAGGGCGGCGTGCGCATGGTGCGCGGCCAGGACCGCTTCTTCGGCCCGCGCCTTCGCTACAACACGCTCGACGACACCGGGGTGTTCGAGGAACCGACCTTCCAGCTGCAGGGCGAGGTGAGCACGATGCGCGGCAGGGCGGAGCGCATGGAGTTTGCCGGCCGCAGCCGCTATCGCATCACGCGCGGCGCCTTCACCAGCTGCCAGCCCGGCCAGGAGGACTGGCGCATCGAGGCGCGCCAGCTGATCCTGGACCGCGAGCAGGAAGTCGCCACCGTGCGCGACGGGCGCCTCAGGTTCTTCGACACCACCATTGTCGCGCTGCCCTGGGGCTCCTTTGCGCTCGACAACCAGAGAAAGAGCGGCTTTCTCGCGCCGCACTTCTCGCAGAACAGCCGGCGCGGTTTCGAAGGCGCGCTGCCGTACTACGTGAACCTCGCGCCCGAGTATGACCTGATGCTGGTGCCCTCGCTGATGGCCAAGCGCGGCGCGCAGCTGAAGACCGAGTTCCGCTACATCGACCACAGCTACACGGGCGAGCTGCGCTTCGAGAACATGCCGCACGACCAGGTGCTGAAGCGCGCGCGTAGCGCGTTCGCGCTTTTTCACACGCATCGGTTCAGTCCGGAGCTCTTCGGCAAGCTCGACGTGAACAAGGTGACCGACGCGCGCTATTTCGTCGACCTGAGCTCGCGGGTGAATCAGGTCTCGACCGGCGTGCTGCAGCAGCAGGCCCTGCTCGGCTACAGCGGCCGCTTCACGCAGACCTTGCCGTACTCGCTCACCGGCCAGATTCAGCGCTTCCAGACCCTGCAGGACCCGCTCGCGCCGATCCTGCCGCCCTACGATCGGCTGCCCCAGATCAACTTCTCGACCGCCCGGACCGACATCGCGGGCCGTTTCGACGCCATGCTGCCCTCCGAGTACGTGCGCTTCTCGCACCCGACGCTGGTCGAAGGCACGCGCTTCTCGCTCAATCCGACGCTGACCGCGCCGTATCTCGCGCCGGGCTACTTCGTCACGCCCAAGCTCGGCATGCGCCACGCGAGCTACCGGCTTGGCCAAGTCGCCGCGGGACAGCCCGACCGCCAGAGCGTCACGGTGCCGTGGCTCAGCGTGGACGGCGGCCTCGTCTTCGACCGCGACGCGCGCTGGTTCGGCGAATCGCTCACGCAGACGCTCGAGCCGCGCCTCTTCTACGTCTACGTGCCGTTCCGGCGCCAGGACCAGGTGCCGCTCTTCGACACGGCGACCCCCAGCTTCAACTTCACCCAGCTCTTCGCCGAGAACCGCTTCGTCGGCGGCGACCGCTTCGGCGACACCAACCAGGTCACGCTCGCGGCCACCACCCGGCTGCTGACGCCGGGCGGCGGCCTGGAGCTGCTCCGCGCCACGATCGGCCAGCGCTACTACTTCGCCGACGAGCGCGTCGGGCTGACGGCGACAAGCACGCTGCGCACGCACGATAGCTCGGACCTGCTCGGCTCGATCGGCGGGCGCCTTGGGCGCGCGCTGGCGTTCGACGCGACCGCGCAGTACAACCAGCACGACTCGCGGGTGCAGCACTATGGCGTGTCGGCGCGCTACGCGCCGGAGATTGCCAAGGTGGTGAGCGCGAGCTACCGCTACGACCGCGACACGCTGCTGCGCCAGATCGACATCGCCGGGCAGTGGCCGGTGCGTCCGGGCTGGTACGCGGTCGGGCGCTTCAACTACTCGTTCAGCGACCGGCGCCAGCTGGAGGGCATCGCCGGCCTCGAATACAATGCGGGCTGCTGGGTGTTCAGGGCCGCGATCCAGCGCCTGCAGGCGGCGGTCAACGCGACCTCGTCCGGCATCTTCTTCATGCTCGAGTTCAACGGCGTGGGCAGCTTCGGCTCCGATGACATCCTGACGCTTCTGAAACGCAGCGTGCCCGGCTACCAGGTGACCAACCCAGCCGATCCGCACCTCGTGCCGCCGAGCCTGCAACGCCCGCAGCCGTTCACGCAGATCTTCTGACAGTGCGCCCTCTGCTGCTCATCCTGGTCGCCGCGCTGGCGGCGGCGAGCGCGCATGCGGAGTCAACGAGCGCCTACGCGCAGTTGCGCGCGCCGTCGCAGCGCGACCGCACGCCGGCGCCGGAACGCCCGGCGCCGCGGGTGCTGCTCGTCGACCGCATCGTCGCGGTGGTCGGCAAGGAAGTGGTGACGCTCTCGGAGCTGAACGAGCGGCGCGATCTCGCCGAGCGGACCCTGCGCCGCCAGGGCACGCCGCTGCCCGAGCGCGCGCTGCTCGAGCGGCAGATCCTCGAGCGCCTGATCCTCGACAAGGCGCAGCTGCAGCTTGCGCGCGAGAGCGGCATCCGCATCGAGGAGATCCAGCTCGACCGGACGATGGAGCGCATCGCCGAGAGCAACAACACCTCGCTCGCCGGCTTCCGCGCCATGCTGGAGAAGGACGGCGTGGCGTTCGACCGGTTCCGCGACGAGGTGCGCCAGCAGATCCTGCTGCAGCGCCTGCGCGAGCGCCAGGTCGACGACCGCATCGAGGTGAGCGACAGCGAGATCGACCTGTACCTGGAGGAGGCCAGGACCGAGAGCGGCGCGCGCCTCGAGTACAACCTCTCCCACATCCTGGTGCGCCTGCCCGAGCAGGCGAGCTCCGAGCGCATCGAGCAGGCGCGCGCGCGCGCCGAGAAGGCGCGCGCCGAGGCCGCCGCTGGCGGCGACTTCGGCAAGCTCGCCGCCAGCTACTCGGACGGCCCGGAGGCGCTGCAGGGCGGCAACTTCGGCTGGCGCGCCGAGGAGCGCCTGCCCGAGCTCTTTTCAGGCGCGCTGAAGACCATGAAGCCCGGCGAAGTGAGCGCCGTGCTGCGCTCGCCCGGCGGTTTCCATGTGCTCAAGCTCATCGAGCGGCGCGGCGCCGGCCAGGCCGAGAACGTCGAGCAGACGCGCGCGCGCCACATCCTGGTGCGCACCAGCGAGGTGGTGTCGGAAGCCGATGCGCGGCGCCGGCTCATCGAGCTGCGCGAGCGCATCAAGACCGGCGGCGCCGATTTCGCGGAGCAGGCGCGGCTACACTCGCAGGACGGCGCCGCGGCCAAGGGCGGCGACCTCGGCTGGGTGCTGCCCGGTGACACGGTGCCCGAGTTCGAGCGCGCCATGTCGGCGCTCAAGCCGGGCGAGCTCAGCCAGCCGGTGCGCTCGCCGTTCGGCTACCACCTCATTCAGGTGCTCGAGCGCCGAGCGACCGGCCTCACCCCGGAGCGGCGCCGCATGCAGGCGCGGCTCGCGCTCAAGGAGCGCAAGGCGGACGAGGCCTACCAGGAGTGGCTGCGCCAGCTGCGCGACCGCACCTACGTCGAGATGCGGCTCGAGGAACGGTGAGCGCCGATCGGCGCGCTCCGCGCAAGCGTTTCGGACAGCATTTCCTGCACGACCGCGGCGTGCTCGCGCGCCTGGTCGCGGCGATCGCGCCCGCGCCCGGCGAGCACATCGTCGAGATCGGGCCGGGGCTGGGCGCGCTCACGCGGCCGCTGCTCGAGCGCGCCGGCGCGCTGACCGCGATCGAGATCGACCGGGACCTTGCCGTGGAGCTGGAGGCTTTGCGGGGCCTGAAGATCGTGAGAGCCGACGCCCTGAAGACCGACTACGCGTCGTATCCGCCGGGATTCCGGATCGTCGGCAACCTGCCGTACAACATCTCGACGCCGCTGCTCTTTCACCTCGCGCGCTCGGCGCGCCATGCGCGCGACCTGCATTTCATGCTGCAGCTCGAGGTCGTCGAGCGCATGGTCGCGGCGCCTTCCACCCCGGACTACGGCCGCCTCTCGGTCGCCCTGCAGACGCGCTTTGCGATGAAGAAGCTCTTCTCCGTCGCGCCCGGGTGCTTCCGCCCGCCGCCCAAGGTCGATTCGGCCGTGGTCAGGCTGGTTCCTCTGGGAAAAGGGCCTGACTGCGACGAGAAGATCCTCGATGAGCTCCTGCGCAAGGCCTTCTCGGCGCGGCGCAAGACGCTGCGCAACGCCTTGCGACTGGGAGAGCGCGATTTCCAGGCCTTGGAGATCGATCCCGGGCTGAGGCCGGAGAACCTCGCGCCGGCCGACTACGTCCGCATCGCGCGGAGGCTCGCCGCCTAGCGCGGCATCACGTGCGCACCCGAGTCCTTCTTGTCGATCAGTTTTATCTCCAGCTCGATCACGCGCTGCAACTGGGGGGCCGTGAACTCGGCCGCATCGCGCAAGCGGCGAAAGCGCTTCTCTGCGACATCGAAAAGTCCCAACCTGCGCTCAAGCTCCCCTGAAATCATCTCGCGCATCGTGTTGCGGCGGCGGTCAAGGTCGCGCGGAAGCGCGTTGTAGGCGGCCAGCGCTTCCTCGGCGTAGCGCCGGTAGCGCGCCGGGTCGGTCGCTTCCCAGGTCGCCTGCGTCAGCGCCCACGCCACGTCGTAGAGCGGGTCGCCCGCTTCTCGGCGCAGCACGGCGGAAAGGTAGTAGTTGGTGTGAGTCCCAACCATGTCGCGATAGGACGGGGATGCTACGAAAGCTCTCAGCTTCTCCAACTCGGCGGCAGAGAACGGGCCGGTCTTATAGACGACGAACCCGTTTCCGGGGCACTGCGGAAGCGGCCAGGGCGTCCGGTGGGACGCGACCGGCTTCATGTCGAGATAGCGCCCGCGAATCGGTTCGGTGGGCGGGTCGTTGTAGTTGAACGTGGTTCCGTCGATCGGGCACACGACCGTGCCCGCGGCTGCGAGGCTCGCGGCGAGGACGAGCGGCAATGCCGCGAGCGCGCGGATCATGCCCCACGCCTGCGCTCGATGAACTCGATCTTGTAGCCGTCGGGATCCTGCACGAAGGCAATCACGGTCGTGCCGCCCTTGACCGGCCCGGCCTCGCGCGTCACGGTGCGGCCCCGCGCCTTCACGTCGGCGCAGGCCTTCGCGACGTCGGGCATCTCGAGCGCGATGTGGCCGAAGCCCGCGCCGAGGTCGTACTTGTCGACCCCGTAGTTGTAGGTGAGCTCGATCACGGCGGCCCGGTCCTCGGTGTCGTAGCCGACGAAAGCGAGCGAGTATTTCTGCTCGGGGCGGTCGGTGGTGCGCAGCAGCTTCATGCCGAGCACCTCGGTGTAGAACTTGACCGACCGGTCCAGGTTGCCGACGCGGATCATGGTGTGCAGGAGTCTCATCGTTTCCTCAAAGTCGGGGCAATGCGAGGGCGGCGCGCTCGATGCGGCTTCTGGCCTCGCGCCAGTGAGGATACAGCCATTCGACCAGCGCCCAGAAGCGCTCCGCGTGATTGAGCTCGACCAGGTGCGCGACTTCGTGCGCGACCACGTAGTCGCCGAGCTCGGGCGCAAGGAGCGCCAGGCGCCACGTGAGCCGTATCCGCCCGTCCGACGTGCACGCGCCCCAGCGCGTGCGCGCGCTCGTGATCGAGACCGGGGGCGCGGGCAGGTCGAGCTTCGCCGCGTAATGCGCTGCGCGTCCCGTGAAATGGTCCGCGGCCTGCCCCTTCAACCAATCGATCAGCAGCTTGCGTATCGAGCCGCGGCGATGCGGATCGGGGAGAGCGATACGGATTGAATTGCTCTCGGGATGAATTCTCTTCCGTCCCTGTGAAACCACCAGAACAACCTCCTGACCGAAAAGCGGCAAGCGCTCCCCGTTCTCACCGAAGATGGTCGCTGGGGCGCCGGCGGCCGCGCGCTCGTCCAGCTTCTCCAGGATCCAGCGCTCCTTGGCGCGCAGGAAGCCCTCGATCTCGCGCCAGGGCGCGTTCAGCGGCGCCGCGACCGAGAGCCCGTCCCCGCCCACGCGGATGCCGATCGTGCGCCGGCGCCGGCGCACGAAGCGCAGCTCGACCGCGCGCCCGCCGAGGAGCACGCTCCGCACGAGCCCGGCGCCCGCGGGGGCGGGCTCGTCGAAGAGCCTCAGCTGCCCAGCGCTTTTTGCTGCGCCTCGATCCATGCCTCCGCCTGCGCGTTGATCGCCTCGGGCTCGCGCCCGGCCGTCTCGATCGGGGGGCCGATGCGCACCACGACCTCACCCGGGTACTTGGTGAACGAGTTGCGCGGCCAGAATCTTCCCGCGTTATGCGCGACCGGCACCACCGGCGCGCCGGCCTGCGCCGCCAGCCAGGCGCCGCCAAGCTGGTACTTGCGCCGGGCGCCCGGCGCGACCCGCGTGCCCTCGGGAAAGACGATCACCCAGAAGCCCTGCGCGAGCCGCTCCTTGCCGCGGCGCGCGATGGCGCGCATCGCCTTGACGCCGCGCGTGCGGTCGATCGCGATCGGGCTCATCAGCGCGAGGCCCCAGCCGAAGAACGGGATCCACAGCAGCTCGCGCTTTAGCACCAGCACCTGCGCCGGCAGGATGCGCTGGAAGGCGAGCGTCTCCCACGCCGACTGGTGCTTGGCGAGGATCACCGACGGCTGCGCCGGCAGGTGCTCGCGGCCCTCGATGCGCCAGCGGATGCCGCAGAGCCAGCGCAAGCACCAGATGACGGAGTGCGACCATCCCGAGATGAACCGGTAGCGCGCAAGGCGCGGCAGCGGCGCCGACAGAAGCGCGAGAACGGCATAGGGCGGGGTAATCAGGATGAGCACGAGCCAGAACAGGCTCGAGCACAGCAAGGCCACTAGGGCGCGAGCCGCGCGGCGATCGCGGCGAGGTCTTCGAAGATCTCGGTGCTCCTCGGCAGCCCGCCCGCCTCGCGCGTCTTGCGGCCCTTGCCGGTGAGCACGAGATAAGGCTTGGCGCCGACGGCGGCGGCCGCTTCGACGTCGCGCAGCGAATCGCCGATCATCGGCACGCCCTCGAGCTCGACGTCGAAGCGCGCGCCGATCTCGCGCAGCAGGCCGGGCTTGGGCTTGCGGCACTCGCAGCTGGCTTCCGCCGCGTGCGGGCAGAAGAAGATCGCGTCGATCCGCCCGCCGGCCTGGCCGACCGCGCGGTGCATCTCGGCGTGGATCGCGTTCAGCGTCGCCATGTCGAAGAGCCCGCGCGCGATGCCGGACTGGTTGGTCGCCACCACCACGCGCCAGTCGCCCTGCGTCAGGCGCGCGATCGCCTCCAGGCTTCCCGGGAGCGGCTTCCACTCGGCGGGCGACTTGATGTACTGGTCGCTGTCGACGTTGATGGTGCCGTCGCGGTCGAGAATGACCAACTTCATGTCGCGAGCTTGGAAATGTCGGCGACGCGGTTCATCGCCTCGCGCAGGTCGCGCAGCAGCGCGAGCCGTCCGCGCCGCAGCTTGTCGTCCTCGACCATCACCATGACCTTGTCGAAGAACGTGTCGACCGGCGCCTTCAGCACCGCGAAGCTCTTCAGGTAGCCTGCGTAGTCGCCTTTCTCGTACAGCGCCTTCGCCGTCGCGGAGGCCTTCTGGATGGCCTCGAGGAGCGCCTTCTCCGCCGGCTCCCTCAGGTCACTCGCGCTCGCGCTCGCGATGCGCTCGCCCTTGGCTTCCGCCTGCTTGAGGATATTGGCAACGCGCTTGTTGGCAGCGGCAAGGCTTTCGGCCTCCGGCAGCGCCTGGAACGCCCTTACGGCCTCGAGCTGCTGCGGAACCACGCCAAGATTCGCCGGCAGGCTGCCCAGCACCGAGTCGATCTGCAGGGTCGAATACCCGAGCTCCTTTAGGTAACTCCCGAAGCGCTCGTAGACGAACGTCTGCAGCTCTGCCGGCGCGTGCTTCTTGAACGGCTCGAACGCGGCGTCGGCGAGCTCGTGCAACGAAAGCCCGAGCCTGTGCTCGACGAGGATCCGCACGACGCCGAGCGCGGCGCGGCGCAGGCCGAAGGGGTCCTTGTCGCCGGTGGGCTGCTGGCCGATGCTGAAGAGGCCCGCGAGCGCATCCAACTTGTCGGCGAGCGCCACCGCGCAGGCGACGCCGCCCTCCGGGAGCTTGTCGCCGGCGAAGCGCGGGCGGTAGTGCGACTCGATCGCCTCCGCGACGTCTGCCGCCTCCTTGTCGTGGAGCGCGTAGTAGCGCCCCATGACGCCCTGCAGCTCCGGAAATTCGCCGACCATGCCGGAGAGCAGGTCGGCCTTGCAGAGCCAGGCCGCGCGCTTTGCCTTCGCCGCGTCCTCCTTAAGCTCACCGGCGATCTTGCCGGCAAGCGCCTGCACGCGCTTGACGCGCTCGAGCTGGCTGCCGAGCTTGGCGTGATAGACGACCTTTTCCAGCAACGGCACGCGCTCTTCCAGCTTCTGCTTGCGGTCCTGGTCGTAGAAAAAGCGCGCATCCTCAAGCCGCGGCCGCACCACGCGCTCGTTGCCGCCGACGATGTTCTTCGCGTCGGCGACCTGCATGTTGGAGACGATGAGGAATTTACCCGTCAGCTTGCCGGCCGCATCGAAGAGCGGGAAGTATTTCTGGTTCTGGCGCATCGTCAGCACCAGGCACTCGGCCGGTATCTCCAGATACTTCCTCTCGAACTCCCCGACATAGATGCTCGGATACTCGACCAGCCCCGTGACCTCGTCGAGCAGGCTGTCGATCTCTCCTAGACCAGCCTTCTGTTCCTTTGCCTTTTCCCGCAGAGCCTTCTCGATCAAGGTCCGGCGCGCAGCAAAATCGACGACGACCCTGCCTTCGTCGCGAAGCTTTGCCTCGTACTCGCCCGCATTGGCGAGCCGGATGTCGGCCTTGCCCATGAAGCGATGTCCCTTCGTGCTCCGGCCCGACTTGAGTCCGAGCACCTCGCCCGGCACTTCGTCCTTGCCGTGAAGCATCACCAGGCCATGCACCGGCCTTACGAACTGCGCATCGCCCGCCCCCCAGCGCATGACCTTCGGAATCGGGAGCCTCTTCACGGCATCCGCGACGATTTCCGCCAGAACGACATCAAGCCTTGCTCCCTTCACCTCTACCCTGGCGAAGTAGATCTTTCCTTTCGGCCCGTCGCGTTGCTGCAGGGCGGACGGATCGACGCCTTGCTTGCGCGCAAAACCGGCAACGGCTTCGGGCTTGGCGCTGACCGGCGGACCGTCGACTTCCTTCGACGAATCGGTGGCCGCGCTCGCGACATTCGTAATCAACGCGGCAAGGCGGCGCGGTGTCGCCCGAAATCCCGCGATCGCGTCATCGGCGACAAGCGACCGGGCTTGAAGCCCCGAATGGATCTGATCCGAGAATTCGTTGGCAAGCCTCGCCAGCGCTTTGGGAGGAAGCTCCTCTGTCAGCAGCTCAACCAGCAGCGTGGCCCGGGTCACTTCTTCACCATCGGGAAGCCGAGCCGCTTGCGCGATTCGTAGTAGGCCTGCGCAACCGCGCGGGCGAGCGCGCGCACGCGGCCGATGTAGGCGGCGCGCTCGGTGACCGAGATCGCGCCGCGCGCATCGAGCAGGTTGAAGGTATGCGAGCTCTTCAGCATCATCTCGTAGGCGGGGAGGACGCATTGAGCGTCGATGAGCCTCTTGGCTTCTTTCTCAAATTTACTGAAAGAATCCAGGAGTAAATCGACGTCTGCAAGCTCGAAGTTGTAGCGCGACTGCTCCACTTCGTTCTGGTGGTAGACGTCGCGATACGCCACCCCCGGCGTCCAGACGAGGTCGAAAATGCTGTCCTTGCCCTGCAGGTACATGGCGAGGCGCTCCAGGCCGTAGGTGATCTCGCCCGAGACCGGCTTGCAATCGAGGCCCCCGACCTGCTGGAAGTAGGTGAGCTGCGTGATCTCCATGCCGTCCAGCCACACCTCCGAGCCCAGACCCCAGGCGCCCAGCGTCGGCGACTCCCAGTCGTCCTCGACGAAGCGAATGTCATGCTCCTGCGCGTTGATGCCGAGATTTCTCAGAGAATCCAGATAGATATCTTGGATGTCGTGCGGCGACGGCTTGAGCGTCACCTGGTACTGGTAGTAGTGCTGCAGCCGGTTCGGGTTGTCGCCGTAGCGCCCGTCCTTCGGCCGGCGCGAGGGCTGCACGTAAGCGGCGTTCCAGGGCTCCGGGCCGATCGCGCGCAGGAAGGTCGCGGTGTGGAACGTCCCCGCGCCCATCTCCATGTCGTAGGGCTGCAGGATCGCGCAACCCTTGCGATCCCAGAAGTCGTTGAGCCGGAAGATGATCTGCTGGAAGGTGAGCATCCGCGCAGCGAATTTTATCCGCTGCGCCGCGCCCTTGCCGCGAAGAAGAAGAGCAGCAGCGCGCTGAGTGCGAGCGCCGGGCCGTCGGCGAGCGCGACATAGGGCGTGGCGCCGGAGTGTCCGCGCGCCTCGACCTCGAGCTTCTGCTCCGTGAACTGCGGCAGCTGTGCGATGACCGCGCCGTCCGCGCCGATCGCAGCCGTGATTCCCGTATTGGTCGCCGTCAGATGCATGCGGCCGGTCTCGAGCGCCCGCATGCGCGCGATCTGCAGGTGCTGCCCGGGCGCGAGCGAGTCGCCGAACCAGGCGACGTTCGAGACGTTGACAAGGAGTGTCGCCTCGGGCAGCTGGCGCAGGATCTCCTCGCCGTAAGCGTCCTCGTAGCAGATGTTGACCGCGACCCGCTCGCCCGCGACCGCGAGCGGCCGCTGCAGGGGCGAGCCGCGCGAGAAATCCGCGAGCGGAATCGTCATCGCGTCGACGAACCAGCGGAACCCGGGCGGCACGAACTCGCCGAAGGGCACGAGGTGGACCTTGTGATAGGCCGCCTGCGGCGAGAGGCCCAGGCTCACCACGCTGTTGTAGTACTGGCCGGGCGCCGGACGCACCGGCACGCCGAGCAGCACGTCGCCCTTGTTGCGCGTCCCGATCGCCTGCAGGTGGGCGATGAACCGGGGGTGCACCTGGTCGAGGAAGCGCGGCACCGCGGTCTCGGGGAGCACGACGAGGCGCGCACGACTCGACTCGGCGAGCCGCGCGTAGGTTTCCAGGATCCGGTCATAGCGCGCCGGATCGAATTTCAGGCTCTGCTCGATGTTGCCTTGCAGGAGACTCACGCTCACCGGACTGGCAGAGGGCCTGGTCCATTGGACTGCCTGCAGGGCTGCGCCGGCGAGGCCGATCGCGGCGAAGAGCGCTGCACTGAGCCAGCGCCGTTCGCCCGCCGCGATGAGCCAGAGAAGGAGCGCCGCGCTCGCGGCCGCGAGCGAGACGAGATACACGCCGCCGAGCGGCGCGTAGCCGGCGAGCGGGGTGTCGAGCGCCGAGTAGCCGAGCGCGAGCCAGGGAAAGCCGGTGAGCAGCCAGCCGCGCAGCCACTCGGTCAGCACCCAGAGCGCGGGGATGGCGAGCGGCGCGCGCAGCCGGGCCTGCGCCCAGCCGGTGAGCGCCGGAAAGAGCGCAAGGCCGGCGCAGAAACCGAGCGTGGCGAACGCGGCGAGCGGCGCGGCAAGGCCGCCGAACCGGCTCATGCTGATGTAGACCCACGAGACGCCGACGCCGAAGAGGCCGAGTCCGAACGAGAAGCCCACCAGGAAAGGCGAGCGCCCCGAGGCGAGCCAGAGGTGAACGAGCACGGCGAACGCGGCGAGCACGACCGGAAACCAGCCCGGCGAGAATCCGAGCGCCGCCGCCGCGCCGGCGACGAACGCGACGGCGTACGGCACGAACTTCACGTCTTCGGTTTCTCGACGATCAGCGTGTAGACGCGGCGGCTGTCGGCGCGCAGCACCTGCACCTTGAGGCTGCCCAGGGCGAAGGACTCGCCGCGCCGCGGCAGCCGCCCGAGCTGCGCGATCACCAGCCCGGCGACGGTGTCGTGCTCGTCGTCGTCGAATTGCGTGCCGAACGCAGTGTTGAAGTCGGCGATCTGGGTGAGTGCCTTGACCCGGTAGCGGCCGCCGGGCTGCGGCAGGATGTTGTCGCTCGCCTCGTCGAAGTCGTACTCGTCCTCGATGTCGCCGACGATCTGCTCGAGCACGTCCTCGATGGTGACCAGCCCCGCCACGCCGCTGTACTCGTCCACCACGATCGCCATGTGGTTTCGGCTGGCGCGGAACTCGCGCAGCAGCACGTTCAGGCGCTTGGACTCGGGCACGAATACCGCCGGGCGCAGCATCTCGCGCACGTTGAACTGCTCCTCGCCCGCGTAGTGGCGCAGCAGGTCCTTGGCGAGCAGCACGCCGATCACGTCGTCGCGGTTCTGGTCGATCACCGGAAAGCGCGAGTGCGCGGTCACCATCACCAGACCGATGAACTTCTCGACCGGCTCGTTGATGTCGATTACGTCCATCTGCGCGCGCGGGATCATGATGTCGCTCACCTGCATCTCGGAAACCGTCAGCGCGCCCTCGATGATCGAGAGCACGTCGGCGTCGAGCAGGTTCCTCTGGCAGGCGGCACGCAGCAGGCGCAGGAGCCCCGCTCGGTCGCCGGGCTCGCGCATGAGCAGCGCCGACAGGCGCTCGAGCAGGCCGGGTCGCGCGGGGTCGTTCATCGCGGCGCCGCTATCTTACCGCGTAGGGGTCGCCGACCCCGAGCCTCCGCAGAATGCGGATTTCGCGCCGCTCCATGCGCGCCGCGCCGCGCTTTGTGACGTGATCGTGACCGCGCAGATGCAGCACACCGTGCACCACCAGATGCGCGTAGTGCGCGCGCAGCGATTTGCCCTGCTGCTTTGCCTCTTTCCTGATGACCGGGTGGCACAGCACGACGTCGCCGGAACCGTCGCCGTACCCGAAGGACAGCACATTGGTCGGAGTCGCTTTGTTCCTGAACGTCTTGTTCAGCAAATGCGACTCGTCAGAACCGACGACGCGGATCGTCATGGAAACTCTGGATCCAACGGCAAGAGCGAATCTTCTCAGCGATGCGGCGGAGGGTGCTCCGGCGACCGCGCGCTGAACGACGACCCTACTTCGCTGGCGAGCCGTCTTCCGCGTGCTTGTCCGCATCTTTGTCATACGCATCGATGATGCGCGCGACGAGCGGGTGGCGCACGACGTCGGCGGCGGTGAAATCGGTGAAGGCGATGCCGCGCACGCCGGCGAGGATGCGGCGCGCTTCCACCAGGCCGCTCTTCTGCCCGCGCTGCAGGTCGATCTGCGTGACGTCGCCGGTGACCACCGCCTTGGCGCCGAAGCCGATGCGCGTAAGGAACATCTTCATCTGCTCGGGCGTGGTGTTCTGCGCCTCGTCCAGGATGACGAAGGCGTGGTTCAGCGTGCGGCCGCGCATGTAGGCGAGCGGCGCCAGCTCGATGGTGCCGCGCTCGAGCAGCTTCGCGGTCTTGTCGAAGCCGGCGAGGTCGTAGAGCGCGTCGTAGAGCGGCCGCAGGTACGGGTCGACTTTTTGCGCGAGGTCTCCGGGCAGGAAGCCGAGCCGCTCGCCCGCCTCGACCGCGGGGCGCACCAGCACGATGCGCTTCACCTTGTCGCGCTCGAGCGCATCCACCGCGCACGCCACCGCGAGGTAGGTTTTGCCAGTGCCGGCGGGCCCGATGCCGATGGTGATGTCGTGCGCGAGGATGTTCTCGATGTACTGCACCTGGTGCGGCGTGCGCCCGTGCAGGTCTTCGCGGCGCGTGAGGAGCTTCGGGCCTTGAGGGTTTTCTTTTCCTGAAAAGGCCCTCTGTGAAAGCTCGGCCAGACCGAGCTGCAGATCGTCCAGCGTCAGGTCGCCCGAGGCGCGGTCGTAGAAATGCTCGAGCGCCCGTGCCGCGCGCCCGGCCTCCTTGCCGCGCACCGTGAAGCGCTGTCCGCGCCGCGCGATGGTGACATCGAGCGCGGCCTCGATCTGGCGCAGGTTGGCATCGAGCGCGCCGCACAGCCGCGCCAGGCGCTGGTTGTCCGCCGGCTCGAGGCGCACCTCGGTCGCGCGCGTTGCGGGCTTAGTCACCGATCAGCTCGCCGCGCAGCGTGTGCGAGCGCGCTTCCGTGATGCGCACGTCGGCGAACGCGCCGGCGGGTGCCGCTGCGGCGGGGAAGTTCACGACGCGATTGTTTTCCGTGCGGCCGCTTTGCTCCAATGCGCTTTTCCTGGATGCGCCTTCCAGCAATACCCGCTGGACCGTTCCGACCATGGCCTCGCTTACCGCGCGCGCCTGCCCATCCAGCTGGGCTTGCAGTGTCTGCAGTCTTCGGGACTTTTCTTTTTCCGGCGTGGCATCGTCCAGGTCGGCCGCCGGGGTTCCCGGGCGTTTGCTGTAGAGAAAGGAAAAGGAGCCGTTGAACTCCATCTCCGCGGCGAGCTTGAGCGTCGCCTCGAAATCGGCCTCGGTCTCGCCAGGGAAGCCGACGATGAAATCCGAGGTGAGCGACAGGCCCGGCTTCGCCTTGCGCAGGCGGCGCACGATCGAGCGGTATTCGAGCGCGGTGTAGCCGCGCTTCATCGCGGCGAGCACGCGGTCGGAGCCCGATTGCACAGGCAGGTGCACATGGGCGGCGAGCTTGGGGCATTCCGCGTGCGCATCGATCAGGCGCTGCGTGAACTCGCGCGGATGGGAGGTGGTATAGCGGATCCGCTCGATTCCCGGAATTTCATTGATGTAGTAGAGCAGCTCGGAAAAATCCTGCGCTTCTCCCTCGATCTCGCCGCGCCAGGCGTTGACGTTCTGGCCAAGCAGCGTCACCTCGCGCACGCCGCTCTCCGCGAGCCGCGCGACCTCGGCGACGATGTCGGCGAAGGGCCGGTTCACCTCCTCGCCGCGCGTGTAGGGCACGACGCAGAACGAGCAGTACTTGCTGCAGCCCTCCATAATCGTCACCATCGCCGCCGCGCCGCGCGCCTGCGTGGCGTGCAGCCGGTCGAACTTCTCGTTCTCGGGGAAGCTCACGTCGACCTGCGGCGCGCCGGTCGCGCGCCGGCGCTCGAGCAGCGCGGGCAGCCGGTGCAGCGTCTGCGGGCCGAACACCACGTCCACGTACGGCGCGCGCGCGACAATTGCGGCGCCTTCCTGGCTCGCCACGCAGCCGCCCACCGCGATCATGAGGCGCGGATTCGCGCGCTTGAGTTGCCGTGCGCGGCCGAGGTCGGCGAAGACTTTTTCCTGCGCCTTCTCGCGCACCGAGCAGGTATTGAAGACGATGAGGTCGGCGTCCTCTGCGCGGGCCGCCGCCTGGTAGCCGCCTTCGGTGGCGAGCGACTCGGCGATCTTCGCCGAGTCGACCTCGTTCATCTGGCAGCCGAACGTGCGGATGTAGTGCTTCGCCGCCGGCTTCATCTCGCGTCGAGCTGCGCGATTTCCTGGGGCGAGAGGATCCAGACGCGATGCACGATGTTCTGCCCGTCGAGAAGGTACTTGATGCGCGCACCGCCCGCCGGCAGCGCGGTCGGCAGCACCACGAGGTTGCCCGCGTCGCGGATCTGCGCGCCCGGCGACAGGCGCATCTTCCGGCCGTCGATCTCGACCTCCATCTGGCCGAGGCTGCGGATCTCGCCGCGCTTCGCGTCCTTCGGGATCGTGCGGAACTGCGCCAGCGCGAGCGCCGGCACGAGCAGCACGAGCATGAAAAGGAGCCTGCGCATCATCGGGCCAGTGTAAAAGAAATGGTGGCGAATCCGTGATTCGAACACGGGACACACGGATTATGATTCCGCTGCTCTAACCAGCTGAGCTAATTCGCCACGCTGAAAGTCGGTTGAAATGCGGGGCGCGATTTTCGCGCAAAAGAGGCATGGAGTCAAAGACTTGCTTTGACGTTGCGGTGGTCGGGGGCGCGATGGTGGGCGCGGCGCTCGCGCGCGCGCTCGAGGGACTTTCGGTCGCGCTGATCGGCGCGCGGCCGGCCTTGCCCGAGCGGGTCGCGCAGGGCTTCGACGCGAGGGTCTACGCGCTCAGCCCGGGCAACGCGGCGTTCCTCGAGCGCCTCGGCGCCTGGTCTGCGCTTCCCGCCGAGCGCCTGACGCAAGTGCATGCGATGCGCGTCTACGGCGACGACGGCGCGTCGCTAATCGAATTCGATGCCTACCGCACGGGGGCGGCCGAGCTCGCCTGGATTGTCGAGGACCGCCTGGTGCAGGAGGCGCTCTGGCGCGGGCTCGATGCGCAGCCCGGGCTCGAGCGCTTTGAGAGCGCGACGCTCGAGCGGCTCGAACTCGCGGCGCGCGAGGCCACGCTCGCGCTCGCCGACGGCCGCAAGCTCGGCGCGCGCCTCGTGGCCGGCGCCGACGGCGCGCGCTCGGCCGTGCGCGCGCAAGCGGGCATCGCGAGCCGCGAGCAGGCCTACGGGCAGACCGCGGTGGTCGCGAACTTTGCCTGTACGCGGCCGCATCGCAACTTCGCTTTCCAATGGTTCCAAGGCGCAGCCCATGAAGGCGCCGTGCTCGCACTCCTGCCGTTGCCGGGCGATCACGCCTCGATGGTGTGGTCGGCGGGCGAAGCCGAGGCGCAACGCCTCCTTGCGCTTGAAGGGGGCGCGCTCTGCCGCGAAGTCGAGGTCGCGTCGCACGGCACGCTCGGCGAGCTTGCGCTCGTCACCGCGCAGCGCGGCTTCCCGTTGCAGCGCCTCGCCGCCGGGCGGCTGGTCGCGCCGCGCGTCGCGCTCGCGGGCGACGCCGCCCATGTCATTCACCCGCTCGCCGGGCAGGGTGCCAATCTCGGCCTGCAGGACGCGCGCGCGCTTGCCGAGGTGCTTGGCGCGCGCGAGCCGGGCCGCGATCCGGGCGATCTCCGGCTCCTGCGCCGCTACGAGCGCTCGCGCGCCGAGGCTATACTCGCGATGCGCGCGACGGTGCACGGCCTGTACCGTCTCTTCGGCGCGCCGGGCGAATCGATCGCGCGGCTGCGCAACGCCGGGCTGAAACTCGCCGACCGGCTGCCGGTCCTGAAGAACGCGCTGATTCGCCACGCGATGGGATGACATGACCAGACTCGCCTGCCTGCTGTTCGCGCTTGCGCTGCCGGCGGCGGCCCAGGAGCGCCAGATCCGCGAGGCGCTCGAGCCCAAGCTCGGCGGCGCGAAGATCGAGGGCGTGCAGCCGACGCCGGTTCCCGGCGTCTACGAGGTGCGGCTGCAGACGCCCGAGGGCCCGCGCATCGTCTACAGCGACGAGAAGGGCAGCCACATCTTCATGGGGCGGCTGATCGACGTGCGCAACGACCGCGACCTGACCGATGAGCGCATGCAGAAGCTCTCGGCGATCGACTTCGGCAAGCTGCCGCTCGATCTCGCGCTCAAGGTGCAGCGCGGCAGCGGCAAGCGCCAGATCGCGATGTTCACCGACCCGCATTGCCCGTACTGCCGGCGTCTCGAGCAGACGCTGCTGCAGATCGACGACATCACGGTCTACGTCTTCATGTACCCGGTGATCCGGCCCGACCTGGCCGATCACTCGCGCGCCGTGTGGTGCGCGAAGGACCGCGTCAAGGCCTGGCTCGACCTGGCGGCGCTCGAGCGCCCGAAGGTCCCCGAGGCGGCGAGCTGCCCGAATCCTGTCGACAAGGTGCTCCAGCTCGGCCGCGCGATGCGCATCAACGCGACGCCGACGCTGTTCCTCGCCAACGGCGAGCGCATCGGCGCCGGCATGGAGGTCGGCGCGCTGCGCCGCAAGCTGGACGAGGTGTCCCGGAAGTAGCCTAGGGTTTGGGCGCGGGCTCGCCCGGCTGGAGGGAAAGGCCCCGGGGCCAGAGGATCCACATGCGGCCGCGCTGGCGCATCTGTCCCGCCAGCCTGCCCGCGTCGTTGCCGGTTCCCCAGTAGAAATCGGCGCGCGCCGGGCCGCGGATCGCGCCGCCCGTGTCCTGCGCGGCCACCAGGCGCTCCAGCGGCCGCGTCGAAAGCGGCCAGGTGGTGGCGAGAAACACCGGCGCTCCGAGCGGCACCGAGCGCGGGTCCACGGCGACGCTGTAGCCGGCAGTGAGCGGCGCGCCGAGCGTGCCCGGCGGGCCATCATTGCCCGCAGGGAGCTCGCGGAAAAAAACGTAGCTCGGGTTCGAGTCGAGCGCGGCGCGCAGCTTCTCCGGGTTGGCCGCAGCCCAGGCCTTGATACCCTGCATCGAGGCGCGCTCGAGCGCCATCTCGCCGCGATCGACGAGGTAGCGCCCGATCGAGCGATAGGGGTGTCCGTTCTGCTCGGCGTAGCCCAGGCGCACGCGCTCGCCGGACTCGAGCGCGACCTGGCCCGAGCCCTGGATCTGCAGGAAGAAGAGCTCGACCGGGTCCTCGACCCACGCAAGGATGGGCGCGCGGAACCCGGGTCGGGACTCGATTTCATTCCTGGTGAAATACGGAACGACGCGCGAACCTTCAAGCCGCCCGCGCAGCCGCAGGTGGCGCAGCTCCGGGTGCAGGCTCTCCAGGTCGACCGCGACCAGGTCGGGCGGCACGCCGTAGGCCGGATAGCGGAAGCGCGCGGTGCGCGAGCGACTGCCGGCGAGGATCGGCTCGTAGTACCCGGTGACGAGGCCCTCGGCAGGGCCCTCCTCGCCCAGCACCGCCCACGCGGAAAACGCTTCCTCGACGAAGCGGCGTACGGCTGCCTCATCTTCGATGCGAACCGAGCGCACCGCTTCGCACGCCTGGAGCAGAGGATTGCCCGAAGAAATACGCGCGCAGCCTCTGACGAAAGCCGCCATTCCCGGGGCGAGCTCCGCGCTCTGCCAGCCCGGAATGGATGCAAACGGAGCGGGCTCGTAGCGGACCTCGGTCCGCGGCGCGGGCACGGCCGGGCATTGCGGGCACCTGGGCGCCGGGGTTCCCGCGCAGGCGGCTAGAATCACGGCGAGAAGGGAGGCAAGCGCGCGCAGGATGTGGGTCATCTATCTCGAGATGGGCGTGGCCCTGGCGCTGCTGATTCTAATCGTGTGGTGGACATGGCCGAAAAAGAAAAAATGACCGCGCGCTATCGCGTGCACGAGCTCTTCGCGCACGAATCCGCAACCGCCGCCGGCCGCACCGTGCGCGCTGTGCTGATCCTGCTGATCGCGCTCAGCGTGATCACCACGATCCTGGAATCGATCCCGCCCATCAGGCGGGAGCACGGCGCCCTGCTGGATGCGATCCAGCTCTTCGCCACGCTCGGCTTCGCGATCGAGTACGCGCTGCGCATCTGGGTGGCGCCCGAGGACCCGGGCCACGCGACCGCGGCGCGGGCGCGGCGCCGCTACATCTTCTCGCTGCCCGGCCTGATCGACCTGGTGGCGGCGATCCCGTTCTCGCTGGCGCCGCGCATCGGCCTGCCGCTCGACTGGCTCGACATCATCCCGATCTTCAAGCTGCTGCGTCACACCTCCGCCTTCCAGTTCCTGGTCGAGGCGGTCTACTCGGAGCGGCGCGTGCTCGGCAGCGCGGCGGTGCTGCTGGTGGCGCTGCTCGTGTTCCAGTCGAGCCTGGTCTACTACTTCGAACGCGAGGCGCAGCCCGACAAGCTCGGCACCATCCCCGACGCCATGTATTGGGGCATCATCACCCTGGCCACCGTCGGCTACGGCGACGTCACGCCGGTCACGCCCTGGGGCAAGGTCGCCGCGGGGCTGACCGCCGTCATGGGTCTGTGCATGTTCGCGATCCCGGTCGGCATCATCGCGGCGGCGTTCGCCGAGGCGGTGCGGCGGCGGGAGTTTGTCGATATCTGGAACCTGGTCGCCAAGGTGCCCCTGTTCCGGACGCTCGACGCCGGACGCATCGCGGCGGTGGCAAGCGTGCTGCGTGCGCGCCGCGCGGAAGGCGGCGAGCGGCTGATCCGCAAGGGCGACGAGGCCGACTCGATGTACTTCATCGTCACCGGCGAGGTCGAGGTCGATACCGAGACCGGCGCGCCGAGGGGGCGCCTGCGGGCGGGTGATTTCTTCGGCGAGATCGCACTCATCGCCGACCGGAAGCGCACCGCGACCGTCACCGCGGTCGAGGTCTGCAGGCTGCTCGTGCTGCAGAAGGACGACTTCAATCACTTCATGGACACGCACCCGGACCTGAAGGAGGCGGTGGACCTCGCCGCCAAGCGCCGGCTCGAGGAACTCAGCGTGAAGTAGCGGCGCCGCCCGGGCGCCTGGCGAGAATCGATTCGAGCGTCTTGTTCGCCTCGGCGAGCGTCGGCCCGCCCAGCTCGATTGCCTTGCGCGCCGCGGCTTCGGCTTCCGCAAGCCGGCCGCGCTGCGCGAGCACGTGCGCGAGGTTGTTCCACGCGGGCCCCGACTGCGGGTGCGCCGCGGTCGCGCGCCGGAATGCGCTCTCGGCGGCGGCCAGGTCGCCGAGCGTGTACTCGACGTTGCCCAGGCCGAAGAGGCCGATCAGGTTCTGCGGCCAGCGCCCGAGCAGCGCGCGGTACGACTCGCGCGCCTCGCGCCGCCCGCCCGCCTGCTCGAGCGCCGCGACCGCGGCCGCGAACTCGGCCTCGCGCGCGGTCGCCGGCAGCTCGCCCGGCGGCAGCGCGAGCAGCGCCCAGTAGCCGCTGTCCTTCCAGAGGAATTCGAGGAACGCGTAGCTCCACTCGTCGCGCGGCTTCCTGCCCGAGCGCACGATGAACTTGCCGATGTCCTGGTCGTAGCCGACGACGACTGCGTAGTGCCAGACTGGGGCGAGCCGGAACGAAAGGTTGAGCAGCACGATCGCCGGCCGCCCCGCGGCGAGCTCGCGCATGAGCGCTTCCATGTGCGGCGCGAGCGGGTAGGCCACGAGGCCCGCGCGCCGGGTCGCGCCCATCATCTCGGCCTGCAGGCTCCCGTGGCGGCCGGGCAGGTAGACCAGCGGCGTGAGCGACTCGACGCTCGAAGGCTTGCCGGCGGCGGTCAGCACCATGGCAAGCGTGGCCGGCCCGCACAGGAAATCATCCTGCTGGAAGAAGGGCACGCGCTCGAGCTCGACCCGCGGCGGCAGGCCCGTCGGCGGGGTGGCGCGCAGCGCCTCGGTCTGCGGCAGCGACATGCAGCCGCCGAGGAGAAGGGCCGCCGCGGTAGCGACAAAAAAGCCCGCGTGTCCGCGGGCTTCTTTGGTCATGCGACCGTCCGGTGTTATTTCTTCACCAGCCACCAGATCAGCACACCGATCAGGATCAGCAGGACGGGGCCCGTGCCGTCGGCGCCGGCGGGCATGCTCTGGATCTGTCCGGCGAGCTTGGCGACTTCGCTGTCGGTCAGCGCGGCGACGCGGTCCCTGGCGCTCTCAGGCGAGAGGCCGAGGGCCTGCAACTGGCTCGCTACTTCGGCGCGGCTCACCACGCTGTTGACCATTTCGCGCGCCGCGAGCGCCTGCTCGGCGGTCACGACCTGGTCGGTGCCGATCAGTCCTGCATGCACCTGGAACGGCAGGCCGATCATGCAGACGATCAAGAGGCGGCAAAGAACACGTGCGAAGGTCTTCGTGGGGAGCCTTTCCTGTGGTTGTTTAAGGGGTTGGCCCGGTCAATCTAGTCCTCGGCCGCCGGCGGAGTCAAGCGACCCCCGGTTGCCGTTGCTGTCGGCGCCGATCGCAAGCAGCGCGTCGGCGCAGCTCTCGATCGCCTGCAGGTGGGCGGCGAAAGCCGGCTCGGCTGCCGCGATCAGAGCGTGAGCACCAGGCCTTCGCGCGCGAGCACGGTGCCCGGCAGCGCGGCTTGCGCCTCGCGCGCGATCGCATCCAGCTTCGCGTCGTCGTGCTCGGGATCGTGGTGGAAGATGACGAGCTTCTTTACACTGGCGAGCTTCGCGAGCCGCACGCCTTCCTGCCAGGTCGAGTGGCCCCAGCCGACGTAGGATCTTGCGTACCCCTCGTCGGTGTACATGCTGTCGTAGACGACCGCGTCGGCGTTGTCCATCAGCGCGAGCACGTTCTTGTCCGGCGTGCCCGGGACGTGCTCGGTGTCGGTGATGTAGGCGAAGGCCTTGCCGCCGTACTCGATGCGGTAGCCGACCGCGCCGTCCGGATGGTTCAACGGCCGGGTCTGAATCGTGATGCCGGGCGCGGAAGGCAGCGTGTCGCCCGGCTTGAAATCGCGGTACTCCATCATCGCCTTGAACACCTCCGGCGGCACCGGGAACAGCGGCGCGATCATGAATTCGCGCAGCACGCGCCGCAGCGTCATGCCGCCCGCGAGGTGCCCGGCCCAGAGCCGGAAGCGGTTCTGCGGCTGGAAGAACGGCTTGAAGAAGGGCAGGCCGCAGACATGGTCGAAATGCGTGTGCGTGAAGTAGAGGTCGGCGTTAATCGGCGCTTCCTTGACGAGGCCGATGCCGAGCTCTCGCATGCCGGTACCCGCGTCGAGCAGCAGGAGGCGCCCGCCGCAGCGCACCTCGAGGGACGACGTGTTGCCGCCGTAGCGCGCGGTCGCCGGCCCCGGCGCCGCGATGCTGCCGCGCACGCCCCAGAAGCGCACCTGGAATTCCCCCTGCACTTTGTAGGCTCCCATCGCGGCCGATACTCTGGCACGAACTCGCGCCGCTTGCACTGTCATCGCCTCCGTGGAACGGTCCCTGTTCGGCTTCATTTTCAAGTACAGCAAGCGCGAGCAGCTCATGATCGTGCCGCTGGTGGTGGCGTCGATGCTCATCTATTTCCAGATGCTCGACCTGCCCAAGGCGATCATCAACGAGGCCATCCAGGGGCGGCGCTTTCCGACGCCGGACACCGCGGTCGCGTTCCTGAAGATGCACCTGACGCTGCCGGCCTGGCTCGGCGGCGCGACGCTGCGCATCTTCGACGGCTTCCCGCTGCACCAGGTGCCGTACCTGTTCGCCCTCACCTTCGCGTTCCTGACGCTGATCGTGGTGAACGGCGGGCTGAAGTTCCAGATCAACACCATGAAGGGCTGGCTTGGCGAGCGCATGCTGCGGCGCCTGCGCTACGCGCTCTTCGACCACATCCTGCGCTTCCCGCTGGCGCGCTTCCGGCGCGTCAAGTCCGCCGAGCTCGCCACCATGATCAAGGACGAGGTCGAGCCGCTCGGCGGCTTCGTCGGCGAGTCGATGATCACGCCGCTGTTCCTCGCCGGCGAAGCCTTCACGGCGATGTTCTTCATCATGTACCAGCACTGGGCGCTCGGCCTGATTGCGCTCGGCGTGGTGGTCACGCAGGCGGTCATCATCCCGCGGCTGCGGCGCCGCCTGCTGCAGCTCGCCCGGCAGCGCCAGCTCTCTGCGCGCCAGCTCGCCGGGCGCATCGCCGAGGTCGCCGACGGCGCGGTCGAGGTGCACGCGCACGACACCTCGAACTACGAGCGCGCCGAGATCTCGTCGCGCCTGGGCAGCATCTTCCGCATCCGCTTTGAGTTCTTCCAGCGCAAGTTCCTGAACAACTTCCTGAACAACTTCCTGTCGCAGGTGGCGCCGTTCCTGTTCTACCTGATCGGCGGCTACCTGGTGATCGTCGGCAAGCTGGACATCGGCACGCTGGTCGCGGTCATCGCCGCCTACAAGGACCTGCCCGCGCCGATCAAGGAGCTGATCGACTGGGACCAGCAGCGCCTCGACGTGCAGATCAAGTACACGCAGGTGGTCGAACAGTTCACCGTCGAAGACCTGACGCCGGCACAGGTGCAGGCGCCGACGCCGTCGATCGACCTGCGCCGCAATCGGGCCGCGTGCGCGCCGGCAACCTGACGCTCGCCGGCGAGGCGGGCACGAAGCTCGTCGACGGCGTCTCCTTCGAGGTCGGCCTCGATCAGCACGTCGCCATCCTCGGCTCGCATGCGGCGGGCGTGGGCGAGCTCTCTCAGATGCTCGCGCGCCTGATCGCGCCGACGAGCGGCTCCTTCGAGGTCGGCGGCACCGACATCTGCAAGGCGCCGGAGGCGGTGACCGGGCGCGCGCTCGCCTACGTCGGGCCGGCCGCGTACCTCTTCCCGGTGAGCGTGCGCGAGAACCTGGTCTACGGCCTGAAGCACCACCCGGGGCCCGACCCGGCCTACGAGGGCGACGCCGCGAAAGAGCACGAGTTCCAGAAGAAGGAGGCGGCGCGCACCGACAGCACGCTGCTCGACTTCAACGCCGACTGGATCGACTACCGGGCCGCGGGCGCCGCCAGCCCCGAGGACCTGGAGCGCTGCATCGGCGAGGCGCTCCATACCGTCGAGCTGGAGGAGACGATCTTCGAGCTCGGCCTGAGGAGCGCGGTAGACGCTGACCAGCATCCGGGGCTGGCGGAGAGCGTGTTGCGCGCGCGGGAGGCCATGCGCCAGCGCCTCGCCGCGCCCGACACGCAGGGCCTGGTCGAGCAGTTCGACGCCGAGCGCTACAACCGCAACGCGACGCTCGCGGAGAACCTGCTCTTCGGCACGCCGGTAGGCAAGACGCTGGATATCGATAACCTCGCGCACAACGAGTACATGCGCCGCGTGCTGCGCGAGACCGAGCTCACCGGCGACCTGCTCGAGACCGGGCACAAGCTGGCCGGCACCATGGTCGAGCTCTTCAGTGGGCTGCCGCCGGGCCACGAGTTCTTCGAGCGCTTCAGCTTCATCCGCCAGGACGACCTGCCCGAGGTGAAGGCGGTGCTCGCGCGCGTCGCCGACGCAGGTCTCGACAAGATCGAGGAGGCCGACCGCGATCTGCTTCTCGCGCTGCCCTTCAAGATGATCTCGGCGCGCCACCGCCTCGGCCTCATCAACGAGGAGTTCGAGAAGCGCATCCTCAAGGCACGGCGCAATTTCGCCGACAACCTGCCGGCCGGGCTGAAGGGCGCGGTGGCGTTCTTCGATGCAGCGAGCTACAACGCCGCGGCGAGCCTGCAGGACAACATCCTCTTCGGCAAGGTGGTGAGCGGCCAGGCGCAGGCCGCCGCGCGCATCGGCGCAATGCTGCGCGAGGTGGTCGAGGCGCAGAAGCTGCGGCCGCAGGTCATCTCGATCGGCCTTGGCTACAACGTGGGCGTGGGCGGCGCGCGGCTCTCCTCGGCCGACCGCCAAAAAGTGGCGATCGCGCGCGCGCTGCTCAGGCGTCCGGCGGTGCTGATTCTCGAGCATGCCGCGGCGAGCCTCGACGGCGGCTCGCAAAACCGCCTCGTCACCAGCATCCTGGAAGCGCGCAAGGGTCGCTGCGTGTTCTGGGCGCTGCAGAGGAACGACCTCACCGAGCGCTTCGGCCACACGCTGGTCATGGAGCGCGGGCGGCTGGCCGAGCAGGGCAGGTTCGACGAGCTGAAGGCGCGTGGGGGCGCGCTCCAGAAGCTCTTGAGCGCAGGATGAGAAACGGCAAAGGAAACCAGTCATGAGCCTGGAACAGGAATTCGAGCTGATCCGCCGCGTGCCGATCTTCAGCACCACGGACCCCGCGATGCAGAAGCTGCTGTGCTTCTCGAGCGACCGGCTGACCTTCAACGAAGGCCAGTTCATGTTCAGGGCGGGCGATCCGCCCGACAGCGCCTACATCATCATGGAGGGCGAGGTCGACATCACGGTGCCGACGCCGAAGGGGCCGCTGCTCGTCAACACGCTCGCGCGCAACGACGTGATTAGCGAGATCGGCATCTTCGGCGACGTGCCGCGCACCGCGACCGCGATCGCGCGCAGCAAGGTCGAGGTGCTGCGCATCTCGCGCGACGTGTTCGTCAATGTCATCCACGGCAACCCGGACGCGGCGATCGCGCTGATCCGCATCCTCGCGGATCGCCTTGCCAAGACCACGGCGCAGCTGCGACGCATGGCTGCTGAGGCCAAGTAACTAGGGCAGGGCAAAGACCTCGACGGGCTTTTCCACGCCGCGCAGCGAAAAGCGGCCGAGGCTCGGCCAGCGCTCGCCCAGCTCCGCGACCACGCCGCCCGAGAGCACGATGTCCTGCCCGGTCTCCTTGCACAGCGCCTCGATGCGCGCCGCCTCGTTGGCGGCCGCGCCGATCACCGAGAATTCGAGCCGGTCGGCGGTGCCGATGTTGCCGTAGAGCACGCGCCCGAGGTGCAGCCCGACGCCGCAGTTGAAGGCGGGCAGACCTGCCTCGCGGCGCTTCGCGTTCGATTTGCCGACCTTCTCGCGTACCGAGCGCGCTGCCGCAACCGCGCGCTCGCAGGCGGCGCGCGGCGCCTCGCCCGCGGTCGGAAAGACGGCAAGGGACGCATCGCCGATGAAGCGCAGCACCTCGCCGCCGTGCTCGAGCACCGCGCCCGCGGTGGCCTCGAAGTAGTCGTTCAGCAGCTCGAGGAACCTGCGCTCCCCGAGTGCGCGCGACAGCGGCGTCGAGTCGCGCAGGTCGGAGAACCGGATGACCGCATCCAGCTCCTCGCCATCGCCGCGCTTGATCTGGCCTTCCAGCACGCGCGCCCCGGAGATGCGCCCGAGGTAGGTCTCGAGCAGCGTGCGCGCGAGGTCGCGGTTGTTGAAGTTCTCCATGATGAGCGCGAACGGGTGCAGCAGCTTCTGCACCTCGGCGATGTCGCGCCCGGTAAAGCCGCCGGGGCGCCGCGTGGTGAGGCTGACCGAGTTGCGCACGCCGCCGCTGAAGAGCACTTCCGCCATCACGTAGTCGGTCATGCCCTGGTCGCGCAGCTCCTGCAGCACCGGGAAATCGATCGCGCAACCCGGCTCGGCAAGCTTGCGGCGGATGACGCGCTCGCCCTCGGTGATGCGCGCCGCCGGGCTGTTGCGATAGACATCGGTGCGGGTGAATCCGTGCACGCCGCGGCTCATCGTCACCTTCGCGCCGTCCCAGAACAGCGCCACGCCCGCGTATTGCGGGTGCAGCGTCCAGAGGAAGAACGCGACGCGGTCGATCGGCATGCCGGCGGCGCTCACGCGCTCGCAGATGCCGCCCACGATCTCCTCGCGCGTCGGCAGATGCCGCCCCTTGTGCATCATCCAGTCGATGACCGGGGCGATCGACCAGCTCAATGCAGCACTCGCGGCACCGACAGGGTGAACTCGGGGATCGGCGCCTCGAAGCGCGTGCCGTCGTCGGCGACCATCTGGTAGCTGCCCTTCATCGTGCCGACGGGCGTGGCGATCGCGGTGCCGCTGGTGTACTCGTGGGATTCGCCCGGCCGCAGCACCGGCTGGTTGCCGACCACGCCGAGTCCGCGCACCTCCTGCACCAGGCCCTGCGAGTCGGTGATGATCCAGTGGCGGCTGATGAGCTGAGCGGTGGCGTCGCCGGTGTTGCGGATGTTGATCGTGTAGGCGAAGACGTAGCGCCCGGTCTTCTCGTCGGACTGGTCCGCCAGGTACTGGACCGCCGCGCGCACCGTGACCTCGTATCGCTTCTCCTGGGCCATGCGCCATTGTAAGTCGGCAAGCTAGAATGCTTGCCGCCATGACCTACCGGATCGCGCCCTCGATTCTGTCTGCGGACTTCGCGCGGCTCGGCGAAGAGGTGAGCGCGGTCGAGGCGGCCGGCGCCGACCTCCTGCATTTCGACGTCATGGACAATCACTATGTGCCGAACCTCACCATCGGCCCGCTCGTGTGCGCATCGCTAAAGCCGCGCACAAAGCTGCCGATCGACGTGCATCTCATGGTGAAGCCGGTCGACCGCCTCGTGCCCGAGTTCGCCAAGGCCGGCGCGAACATCATCAGCTTCCACCCGGAGGCATCCGAGCACGTCGACCGCACGCTTGCGTTGATAAAGGAGTGCGGCTGCAAAGCGGGTCTGGTGTTCAACCCGGCGACGCCGCTTTCGTTTCTCGATCACACCCTCGCCAAGCTCGACCTCGTCCTGCTCATGTCGGTCAACCCGGGCTTCGGCGGCCAGCAGTTCATCGCGTCGGTGCTCCCCAAGATCGCCGAGGTGCGCAGGCGCATCAAGGCCGCATCACAGGCGACGGGGCGCGAGGTCTGGCTCGAGGTCGACGGCGGCGTGAAGGGCGACAACATCGCCGAGATCGCGAAAGCGGGCGCCGACACCTTCGTCGCCGGCTCGGCGATCTTCGGCAGCAAGGACTATGGCGCGACCATCCGTGACATGCGCGCGCGCCTCGAAAAACAGGGACAGACCACGTTTTCTGGCAAGTAGCGGCCAGGAAAACGTGGTCTGTCCCTGTTTTTCGTGCGCGATTGGCTGTGGTATAGTTTTCGCGCAGATGTTTTCGACTTTCCTCCGGATGTCCTCTCCGCTTAGCTGGCGCTGGCGCAGCTAATTCCTGTTTTGCCGCGGGAGCTCTTCCCGCACCCGTAGCACCCCGAAACAGCAGCAGGCAGGACATCGGAGCGTTTCATGAACGAAGCAGAGTTTCGCAATCTCGCGCAGCGGGGCTTTACCCGCGTGCCGGTCATCGCCGAGGCGCGCGCCGACCTGTACACGCCGCTCGCGATCTACCTGAAGCTCGCCAACAACCCGTACAGCTACCTGCTCGAATTGGTGGTCGGCGGGGAGCGCTCCGGCCGCTACTCGTTCATCGGCCTCGCCTGTGCCGAGCGCATCGAGCTGCGCGACGGCACGGTGCGGCGCCTGCTGCGAGATGCGCGCGGCGCCGATGTCACGCTCGAGCGCGTCGAGAATGCCGACCCCTTCGCCTACCTTGCGCGCGAGCGCGTCGCGCCGCTGCCGCCGCAGCTGCGCTTCAGCGGCGGGCTGGTGGGCTATTTCGGCTACGAAACGGTGCGCCACGTCGAGCCCACGGCGCTGCGCGCCGACCATCCAGCGCTCAAGGGCGCAAAGCCCGACCCGCTCGGCACGCCCGACATGCTGCTGCTCCTCTCGGACGAGCTCGCGGTCGTCGACAACGTGCTTGGCAAGCTCACCCCCGTCGTTTACGCGGACCCGCGCGAGCCGGGCGCGCTCGCGGGCGCGCGCGAGCGGCTTGCGGTGCCGATCCCGGAGGAGTTTTCGCTCGAGGTTCCAGAGGAAAAACGAGACGAGACGAAGCTCGAGCGCACATTCCCGGAGGCGCAGTTTCTCGCCACCGTCGAGCGCTGCAAGCAGTACATCTTTGCCGGTGAGTGCATGCAGGTGCAGATCTCGCAGCGCACCTCGCGCGATTTCCGCGCGCTGCGCGGCGTCAACCCCTCCCCCTACATGTTCTATTTCGACTTCGGCGACCATCACGTGGTCGGGGCGTCGCCCGAGACCATGGTGCGCGTCTCGGGCGGCACGGTGACGCTGCGGCCGATCGCCGGCACGCGCCCGCGCGGCGCGACGCCCGCGGAGGACGCGCGCTGCGCCGAGGAGCTGCTCGCCTATCCCAAGGAGCGCGCCGAGCACGTGATGCTGATCGACCTGGGCCGCAACGACGTCGGGCGCGTCGCCGCCACCGGCTCGGTGTGCGTCACCGAGCAGATGGTGATCGAGCGCTACTCGCACGTCATGCACTTCGTCTCGAACGTCGAGGGCCGCCTGGCGCCGGGGCTGGATGCGACCGACGTGTTCAAGGCGGGCTTTCCCGCCGGCACGGTCACCGGCGCGCCAAAGATCTGCGCCATGCAGATCATCGACGGGCTGGAACCCGTGAAGCGCTGCGTCTACAGCGGCGCGGCGGGCTACTTCGGCTTCAACGGCGACATGGACGTCGCGATCGCGATCCGCACCGCGGTGGTCAAGGCCGGCCGGCTGCACGTGCAGGCGGCCGCCGGCATCGTCGCGGATTCCGATCCGCTCGCCGAGTGGCAGGAGACCCAGCACAAGGCGCGGGCGATCCTGCGGGCGGCGGAGGCTGCCTGATCCGTGAGGGCAACATGATTCTCATGATCGACAACTACGATTCCTTCACCTGGAACCTTGTGCAGTATCTCGGCGAATTGGGGGCTGACGTTTCGGTTTATCGAAACGACGAGATCCAGGTAGAAAAAATAGAGGACCTGAGACCGTCGCGCATCGTGCTCTCGCCCGGGCCCTGCACGCCGAATGAGGCGGGCGTCACGCTCGAGCTGATCGCGAAGCTCGGCGGCGCGGTGCCGATCCTCGGCGTCTGCCTCGGCCACCAGGCGATCGGCCAGGCCTTCGGCGGCAAGGTGGTGCGCGCGCAGCGTTTCATGCACGGCAAGAACTCGACCATCCGCCACGACGGCCGCGGCGTGTTCGCCGGCCTGCCGGAGGCGTTCAGCGCCACCCGCTACCATTCGCTCGCGGTCGAGCGCGCGTCGCTGCCCGCGCGCCTCGAGGTGAGCGCGGCGTCCGAGGACGGCGAGATCATGGGGCTGCGCCACCGCTCGCTCTCCGTCGAGGGCGTGCAATTTCATCCGGAGGCGCTGCTCACCGAGCACGGCCACGCGATGCTGAAGAACTTTCTGGAAGGGAGATGGCAATGAAGATAGGAATCGCAGAAGCGATCCAGCGCACCGTCGAGCACCGCGAGGTGTTCCACGACGAGATGCTGCACATCATGCGCCAGATCATGCGCGGCGAGCTCTCGCCCGCGCAGATCGCGGGCTTCATCATCGGCCTGCGCGTCAAGAAGGAGACGATCGGCGAGATCGCGGCCGCGGCGCAGGTAATGCGCGAGTTCGCCACCCTCGTGAAGCTGAACGATTACGAGCACGTGGTCGACGTGGTCGGCACCGGCGGCGACGGCGCGCACACCTTCAACATCTCGACCTGCGCGACCTTCGTCGCGGCGGCCGCCGGCGCGAAAGTCGCCAAGCACGGCAACCGCTCGGTGTCCTCGCGGAGCGGCAGCGCCGACGTGCTCGAGGTGCTCGGCGCGAAGCTCGACCTGCCGCCGGAAAGAATCGCCCGCGCCGTCGAGGCCGTGGGCGTGGGCTTCATGTACGCGCCGAGCCACCACCCGGCGATGAAGCACGCCGGGCCGGTGCGCAAGGAGCTCGGCGTGCGCACGATCTTCAACATCCTGGGGCCCCTCACCAACCCGGCGGGCGCGCAGAACCAGCTGATGGGTGTCTTTCACCCCGATCTGGTCGGCATCCAGGTGCGGGTGCTGCAGCGCCTCGGCGCGAAGCACGTCATGGTGGTCTACGGCGAAGACGGCCTGGACGAGATCTCGATCTCGGGCCCGACCCTGGTCGGCGAGCTGAAGGAGGGCGAAGTGCACGAGTACGAGCTGCATCCCTCCAAGCTCGGCCTCGAGGTCTATGACCGGCGCGCGATCCAGGTGAGCACGGTGCAAGAGTCGCGGCAAATGATCCTCGCAGTGCTCGAGAACCAGCCGGGGCCGGCGCTGAACATCGTGCTGCTCAACGCCGGCGCGGCGCTCTACGTCGCTGGGGTCGCGAAAAGCATCGAGGATGGAATTGAACGGGCGCGCAAGGTCGTGGCGAGCGGTTCCGCGCGCAAGAAACTCGACGAGTTCGTCGCCTTCACCAAGAGCTGATGGCCGACCTCCTCGAGCGCATCCTCGCCAGGAAACGCGCGGAAGTCGAAGCCGCGCGCGCCGCGGTGCCGCTTTCTGAAATGAGGGAACGGTCGAAAAACGCTCTGCCTGTCCGTGACTTTGTTTCTTCAATAAAAAACAGGATCACCGAAGGGCGGCCCGCGGTGATCGCCGAGGTGAAGAAGGCAAGCCCCTCCAAGGGGCTGCTGCGCGCGGATTTCGATCCGGCCGCGATTGCGAGGAGCTACGCGGCGGGCGGGGCGGCCTGCCTGTCGGTCCTCACCGACCGGAATTTCTTCCAAGGGGCGCCCGAGCACCTTGCGCGGGCGCGGGCCACCTGCGCGCTGCCCGTCCTGCGCAAGGACTTCGTGGTGGAGCCCTGGCAGGTCTACGAGTCGCGTGCCATGGGCGCCGACTGCATCCTGCTCATCGCCGGGGCGCTCGCGCGGCAGGACATGCAGGGCCTGGAGGGCGCCGCCATGTCGCTCGGGATGGCGGTTCTCGTCGAAGTCCATAGCGGGGAAGAGCTTGAGTCAGCGCTCACATTGCAGACCCCCCTGATCGGCATCAACAACCGGGACCTGCGCACGTTCGAGACCCGCCTTGAGACGACCCTGGAACTGCTGCCGCGGATCCCGGCCGGCCGCCTGGTCGTCACCGAGAGCGGGATCGGCAGCCGGGCGGACGTCGACCGCATGCGCAAAGGGGGGGTTGGGGCGTTCCTGGTCGGGGAGGCCTTCATGCGGGCGCCGAATCCCGGCGCGGCGCTGGCGTATTTGTTCAACTAATTGATTATAATAAGAAAGTTTTTTGTTGTATCGCTGCAACAGACAGAGCGAAAAAACGAGACAAGCTAAGCACTTTCATTGCTGGCGCTCAGGGCGATGCGGCACAATCCTTCCAACTTCTCGGGTTTGAGAGGTTTTGGCGGGCGGTTCTAGGCCGTCCTCGAATCAACAACTGGGAGATTTTCGGAATGAACAAGAGACTTTTGGCAGTAGCGGTTGCGGGTGCGCTCGCAGCGCCCGCCGCGGCGTTCGCTCAGTCGAGCGTGACGATCAGCGGTCAGTTCAAGGGCGGCTTTGAGAACTTGAAGCTCAGCACCACCACGAAGACGCCCGCCAGCCAGAACGGCGTGGTTGACGACTCTTCGGCGATTCGCGTCAACGTCACCGAGGATCTGGGCGGGGGCCTGGAGGCGATCGGCCAGTGGGACATCCGTCTGTCGATCGACAACCAGACTGCTATCGCCGCGAGCGGCAACAACCACGTCGGTCTGCGCAGCAAAGACTGGGGCCGCATCTTCTTCGGCCGCCAGGATTTGCACTACGTCAACAATGAAAGCGACCTCACGGCGAAGGCCTCGCTGCGTGGGGCATCGGCCGCCTTACTCAGCTTCGCGGGCGCCTACGGCGCGTCCGGTACCGCCATCAACGCCGGCACGGCGATCGCTGGCGCAACCCGTACGACGAACGTCGTGCACTACACGACCCCTAACTGGGGCGGCTTCACGTTGATCGCGGCGTACTCGGCCAACTCGAACGCGAACGAAGCGGACATCAACTCCACCGTGCGCAAGGGCAGCGCCGTGAACCTGAACCCGAACATGAAGGGCAAAGACTGGCAGTTCGGGTACAGCTACTGGCGTGCCAAGCCCGATGGCACGGGCAACGCGTCGATTACGTACCCGGGTTCTGGTGGCGCGCAGTCGTTTGTGCACAACCAGCGCGGCGACCGTCTCTACGGCTCGTATGTCTGGGACGGGCTCAAGATCGGCATGGCCTGGGACAAGTCCACGCTGAAGAGCTACGCAGCCTCCAACTCCGGCACGACCCTCTCCAACCGTACGGCTTGGTCGATCCCGCTGTCGTACACGATGGGCGCCCACTCGGTCCACGCGCACTTTGACAAGGCGCGTAATGACAAGGCGGCCGGCGCCGCTGGCCTGGACACCAAGGCGAGCATGCTCGCGCTTGCGTATGCGTATGACCTGTCGAAACGGACCTCGGCGGCGCTCACCTACGCGCGCATCAACAACGGCGCGAACGCAGGCTACAACCTGTTTACGAGCAACGGCACGCTCGGCCTCGGCGGCGGCGTAACTCTGGCCGCTGGTGAAGATCCGAGGATGTTTGGCCTCACCCTGCGTCACTCGTACTAAGCACGTAAGCTCTAGAGGCAGCATCAAACGGGCGTCGCAAGACGCCCGTTTTTTTTGCCCTGCGCCCGGTCGCTACAATATCCGGGCGATGAGCGAGCCCGCCCGGGACGAGATCTTTCCGCTCTGGCCGACTTGGGTGGGCCAGTTGCAGCTCCCTGATGTCGAGGGACCAAACCGGGCGCTCGCCGGGCTCGCCGTGGCGCACGGCGTCTCCGGCAATCTCTTCGAGGTCGCGCACGATGCCGTGGCCTGGCTGCGCGAGTGAATCGCTCTCTGCGTTGCCCAGTGGTTCGAGAAGGTGCGCGTGCAGCCGGCACCGCCGTGGCGGCTCCTTGGGCGGCTCGAGGCGCTCGGCTTCGGCCACTACCGCGAGCTCGGCAAAGAGCCCGGCGCCTACCTTGGCGGCATCTACTTCGTAAACACGCCGGCGCCGCCGGAGCTCGACCACCTGCGCAGCGACTGCGCTGCGAGCCATCTGACGCTGGTCGACCCGCGCGTCGGCTTCAACGCGCTCGCCCTGCAAGGGGATCCGAACCTCGACGAAACCCGTACCCTGGTTCCGGTCGCCGGCACGTTGATGCTGTGGCCGGGCTATCTGCGCGATTGCAGCCGTGTCCACCTTGCCCGCTCGCCGTGGGTGCGGGTCGCTCTGCGCATCGAGCTTGCAGGCTGGCCTGCCGCCGGGACTCGATGACCATCGCGCCGCGCATGACGTTCAACGGGGTATGGCCGACGCTGCTCGTGCGGCGCCGGCTTCCCGGCTTCGGGCAACCGACCGCGGGGCTCGCCGGGTACATCGCCAAGCAGGAGGCGCGCGGCACCGACAACACGGCCCGCTACCTGGATCAGGCGAGTTTCTTCAGGATCGAGCACCCGGCGATCCAGGGGCTGAAGAGCCAGATCGACCAGACCGCCGCCGCGTTTCTGCGCCACCACCTCGGCATCCGGAGCGCCCTATCTTGGACCCTGGTGGGCTGGCACAACACCAACCGCTACGGTGACCACCATGCACCGCACACGCACCCGCGGTCCTACCTGAGCGGCACCTACTACGTGCGCGTGCCGCCAGACCCGGCCGTCGTGGACGACCCGCGGGCGCAGCCGGGCTGCATCTCCTTTTACGACCCGCGCACCGGCGCCAACATGATCACGGTCGGCTCCGAGCCCGACGCGCGCGCCGCGCACGTCGTGCATCCGAGCGCGGGCACGCTCCTGATGTGGCCCTCTCCGGTCCAGCACTACGTGCACCCGAACCTCTCCAGCGAAAACCGTGTCAGTATTTGTTTCAACCTGATCATGGATCCTGCCGTCTACCGCAGCGCACCCTGAAACATGGACCCCCTGGATCGACTGATCTGCGGTTTTGATGTCGCCCTGCGCACGCTGGCGGGCGTGCACGAGGCGGGGCGCGCGTCGCCCGGCGCGGGCGTGCCCGAGGCCTCGCTGACGGAATCGGAGCGCGCGCATGCCGCCGCGCTGATGCGCGTCAACCACGTCGGCGAAGTCTGCGCGCAGGCGCTCTACCAGGGCCAGGCGCTCACGGCTCGTAACCCGGCGAACCAGGCTGCGCTGGAGCGCGCGGCGCTCGAGGAGCAGGACCACCTCGTCTGGAGCGCCGAGCGCATCCGCGAACTGGGTGGAGCGCCGAGCCTTCTCAATCCGCTCTGGTACGCGGGGTCGCTTGCACTCGGCGCCGCCGCTGGCGCGCTCGGCGATCGCTGGAACCTCGCTTTCCTTGCCGAGACCGAGCGCCAGGTCGAGGAGCACCTGAGCGGGCATCTCGAGCGGCTCGCGCCGCACGACCGGCGCACGCGTGCCGTGGTCGAGGCAATGCGCGCCGACGAGGCGAAGCACCGCGCGAGCGCGGTGGCCCTCGGTGCGGCCGATATGCCCGAGCCGTTGCAGCTCGCCATGAGCGCGCTGGCGAAGGTGATGACCACCGTCGCCTACCGCGTCTAGGCCTTCAGCCCTCGACGATCTCGAAGTCCCTGCTGATCTCGGCCGTCTTGCCGAGGATGGCCGTCGCCGAGCAGTACTTCTCGTGGGTCAGGCGCACCGCCTGCTCGACGAGGTTGGGTTTCAGGCCCCGCCCGCGCACCACGAAGTGGTAGTGGATGCGGGTGAAGACCTTCGGGTCGGTCGCGGCGCGCTCGGCCTCGAGGTGCACCTCGCAGCCGGTCACGTCCTGGCCGTTCTTCTTCAGGATCACGACCACGTCGTAGGCGGTGCAGCCGCCCGCGCCGGCGAGCACCACCTCCATGGGGCGCGGGGCGAGGTTGCGGCCGCCGCCCTCGGGGGCGCCGTCCATCGTTACCAGGTGATTGCTGCCCGTCTCGGCGATGAAGGTCATCCCTTCGCCCCAGCGCACCGTGCATTCCATGGAAAACTCCTTGAATAGACGGGGTTATTTTGGTAGCATCGCCAGCTTTTCTCAAGCGGTCAAAGCTTCTTAGTCCATGAAAACGTATACCGCCAAGGCGGAAGAAGTCGTGCACGGCTGGTTCTTGGTCGATGCCCAGAACAAGGTGCTCGGCCGCCTTGCCTCGCAGATTGCCATGCGCCTGCGCGGCAAGCACAAGCCCGAGTACACGCCGCACATCGACACCGGCGACTATATCGTCGTGGTCAACGCCGCCAAGCTGCGCGTCACGGGCAAGAAGACACTCGGCAAGAAATACATCACCCACACCGGCTATACCGGCGGCATCAAGGAGACCGATTTCGCCAAGCTGCAGGCGCGGTTCCCGGAGCGGGTGCTGCAGCGGGCCGTGAAGGGCATGCTGCCCAAGGGGCCGCTCGGCTATGCGATGCTGAAGAAGCTCAAGATCTACGCCGACGGGACGCACCCGCACTCGGCGCAGCAACCCAAGGCACTGGAGATCTGATGGTCGGCGACTACTACTACGGCACCGGCCGGCGCAAGAGCGCCGTGGCGCGCGTGTTCCTCAAGGCGGGCAAGGGCCAGTTCATCGTTAACGGCAAGCCGGTGGACGAGTTCTTCGCGCGCGAGACCGGACGCATGATCGTGCGCCAGCCGCTCGAAGTGACAAAAAGCCAGGCCACCTTCGACATCACGGTCAACGTGCACGGCGGCGGCGAGAACGGCCAGGCGGGCGCGGTGCGCCACGGGCTGGCGCGCGCGCTGATGGAGTATGATGCGGGGCTCAAGGCCGCGCTGAGCGCGGCGCGCCTGGTGACGCGGGACGCGCGAGAAGTGGAGCGAAAAAAGGTCGGCTTGCACAAGGCGCGGCGGCGCAAGCAGTACTCGAAACGCTAATTCGCGGGACTCCGGTCCCGAAGCAATCCAAAGCCGCCTCCGGGCGGCTTTTTAGTTTCAGGGGAAACGATGGCGAAGATACGGGCGGGAATCGTCGGCGGTACGGGCTACAGCGGCCTGGAGATCCTGCGCCTGCTGGCGCAGCATCCGCAGGTGGAGATCGCGGTGGCGACCTCGCGCCAAGAGGCGGGCAAGGCGCTCGCCGCGGCGTATCCGAGCCTGCGCGGACGCGTGCCGCTCGCGTTCGCAAAGCCCGACGACCCCGCGCTGAAGAAGTGCGACATGGTCTTCTTCTGCACGCCGAACGGCGTCGCCATGAACGACGCGCGCGCGCTGCTCGACGCCGGGGCGCGCGTCGTCGACGTCTCGGCCGACTTCCGCATCAAGGACATCGCCGAATGGGAGCGCTGGTACAAGGTGAAGCACGCCGCGCCCGACCTGGTCGCGCAGGCGGTGTACGGGCTGTGCGAGCTGAACCGCGACCAGATCCGCGGCGCTCGGCTGGTCGCCAATCCCGGCTGCTACCCGACCACGGTGACGCTCGGCCTGCTGCCGCTCGTCGAGGCAGGGGCGGTCGACCTCGATCACCTGATCGCGGATGCCAAGTCCGGCGTCTCTGGCGCCGGGCGCAAGCTGGAGCTCAATCTCATGCACGGCGAAGTGTCGGAGAATTTCGCCGCCTACAACATCGGCGCCCATCGGCACTGGCCGGAGATCCGGCAGACGCTCGCCGGGCTCGCCGGCCGCGAGGTGGGCCTGCTGTTCACCCCGCACCTGGTGCCGATGGTGCGCGGCATCCTCGCCACGCTCTACGCGCGCGTGACCAGGGAAATGGACTTCCAGGCGCTCTACGAGGAGCGCTACGCGAAGGAGCCGTTTGTCGACGTGATGCCCGCCGGCAGCCATCCGGACACGCGCTCCACGCGCGCGGCGAACGTCTGCCGGATCGCGCTGCACCGCCCGAAGGAAACGGCGGCGCGCGGCGACACGCTGGTCGTGCTCTCGGTGATCGACAACCTGATGAAGGGCGCCTCCGGTCAGGCGGTGCAGAACATGAACCTGATGTTCGGGTTGCCCGAGACGACGGGTCTCGAGCAGGTGGCGGTGGCGCCCTGAGGCAGCGGGCGTGACCGGCCGGCTCTGGAAGCTGCGCCAGCGTTTCGGCATCGCCGCGCCGAAGCTCTCGGTGCGCACGCACATGCCGTGGTACCTGCGCTGGCTCGGCGTCGCGCTGTTGCTCGCCTTCTCCGCCGCGCTCGCCGCGTGGATGTACGACGCCGGCCGGCGCTTTGCCGGCTTCGACCGCAGCGAGATTTCCGAGGAGCTCTCGACGGCGAGGCGCGAGCTCGCCTCGGTGCGCGACGAGCTGGCGCGCCTGCGCGCCGCGACCAACTCCTCGGACAGCAAGCTCTCGATCGAGCGCAACGCGCAGCAGAAGCTCTCCCAGCAGATCAAGACGCTCGAGCAGGAGAACGCGCGCCTGCGCGAGGAGCTGGCGCTCTTCGAGAGCATGCTTTCCTCGGAGGGCACCAATGTCGCGCCGCTCTCGGTGCTGCGCTTCAAGGTTGATCCGGACGTCCTGCCCGGCGAGTACCGCTATCGCGTGCTCCTGCTGGCCGTCGGCCCGCGCCGCGGGCGCGGGTTCCAGGGGCGCCTGGAGCTGGCGGTCAGTCTGACGGAAGCCGGTCGCGGTGCTATGATCACGGTGCCGGGTTCCGGGGACCCTGACTCCGCCGCATTTCGCCTGGGCTTCAAGCACTTCCAGCGGGTCGAAGGGGTCTTCCGGGTGAGCCCGAAGGCGAAGGTCACGAGCGTGCAGGTGCGCGTCTACGAAGGCGCCGCGCCGGACGCGAAGGTGACGCAAAGCGTGACCCTGGATTGAAGGAGCGAGCATGTTTCGCAAAGAGAGCAAGCCGGAGAACCGGATCGACAGCCTGATCGGCGCGACCACGCGCATCGAGGGCAATGTCTTCTTCAGCGGCGGCCTGCGCGTAGACGGCGCGGTGCGCGGCAACGTCGCCGCGCTGCCCGACCAGCCCGGCACGCTGGTCGTCTCCGAGCATGCGCGCATCGATGGCGAGGTGCAGGCGGCGCACGTGGTGGTCAATGGCACGATCAACGGGCCGGTGGATGCGCGCGAGACCCTTGAACTGCAGTCGAATTCGCGGGTCAGAGGGGACGTGCACTACAATAGCATCGAGATCGAGAAGGGCGCCGTGATCGAAGGGCGCCTGGTGCATTACTCGGCGGAAGTGAAGGGCGTCGAGCTCAAGGTCGCAAAATAGGCACAGAAGGACTAGGGACAATGAACGCAGGTTCCGAGCACGTTACCGAGCACGCCACGCAGATGCCCGCGCCGATGGTCTTCTCCGACAGCGCCGCCAACAAGGTCAAGCAGCTGATCGACGAGGAAGGCAATCCGGAGCTGAAGCTCCGCGTCTTCGTCACCGGCGGCGGCTGCTCGGGCTTCCAGTACGGCTTCACCTTCGACGAGATGCAGAACGAGGACGACTCGGTGATGGAGAAGAACGGCGTGAAGCTCCTCATCGACCCGATGAGCTACCAGTACCTGGTCGGCGCCGAGATCGACTACAGCGAGGGCCTCGAAGGCGCCCAGTTCGTCATCAAGAACCCGAACGCCCAGTCGACCTGCGGCTGCGGCTCTTCGTTCTCGGTCTGACTTCATCATTCCCGCGCAAGCGGGAATCCAGGTTTTAAGCCGGATACACGGCGCCCAGCACGCGCGGACCGCGCGCGCCTGTGACCGCCGGGAGATTGCCCGCCTCGCCTTCTAGCGTACGCATCGCAAGCCAGGCGAAGGCTACCGCTTCGACGTGCTGCGGGTCGATGCCGTGGCGCGCGCTCGATTCCAGCCTTGCGGGAGCGACGAGCTGCGAAAGGCGCCGCATCAGCGCCTGGTTGCGGACGCCGCCGCCACAGACGATGACCCGCTTCACCCCGGCGCAATAGCGCGCGACGCTTCTGGCGGTGAGTTCCAGGAGAGTGGCCTGAACGTCCCGCGATGGCACGTTGCCCTTCACCCTGCAGCGCAGCCAGGCCTCGTTGAAAAGATCGCGGCCGGTGCTCTTCGGCGGCCGCGCACGGAAATAGGGCTCGCGCAGCATGCGCCGGAGCAGGCGTTCCTGGACCTCGCCGCCGGCGGCCCAGCGGCCCTCGCGGTCATAGCGCGCGCCGAGATGGCGCGCCGCCCAGAGATCGAGCAGGCAATTGCCGGGGCCGGTGTCGAAGCCGAGGACCTTTGCGCGCCGGCGCAGGAAGGTGAGGTTGGCGATGCCGCCCAGGTTGAGCGCCGCGCGGTCCTCCTTGCGCGAGGCGAAAGCGGCTGCGTGAAACGCAGGCGCGAGCGGCGCGCCCTGGCCGCCGGCGGCGACGTCACGGCTGCGGAAATCCGCGACCACGGCGATGCCGGTGAGCTCGGCAAGCAGCGCCGGGTTGCCGATCTGCAGGGTGAATCCGAGCTCCGGCCGGTGGCGCACCGTCTGGCCGTGGCAGCCGATCGCGCGGATCGCACCGGCGCGCCTGCGCGCGCGGGCCAGAAGCCGGCGGACCGCCTGCGCGTAGCGGCGGGCGAGGGCGTTGCCGGCAAGTGCGGCGCGCTGGATCTCGTTCCCGGCGGGCGCGTTCAGCGACAGCAGCTCACGACGCAGCCTCGCGCCGAAAGCGACGTAGCTGGAAGCCAGAAGGCGTGGCCGCGCTCCGCTGAGATCGACGAGCACCGCATCGACCCCGTCGAGGCTGGTGCCCGACATCAGGCCGATGTAGAGATGCCGCCAGGCCGCGCGCGGCCTCCTCATCACTCGAAATTGGCGTCCAGCGCGGCGAGCGGGAGGCGGGCGAGCAGGTCGAGCTGCGCAACCAGCGGCGTGGCGTGGTGCCGGAACGCGTCCATCTCGTGCAGCGCGAGCGGCGCCGCGGCCGGGAGCGCGACCGAAAGCGGGTTGCGCGCCACGCCCGCGATGCGGAACTCGTAGTGCAGGTGCGGCCCGGTCGCCCAGCCCGTCTGGCCGACGCTGCCGACGCTGTCGCCCTGCGACACGCGGGCGCCGGCGCGGACGCCGCGCGCGAAGCCGGAAAGGTGCGCATAGAGCGTCGAGTAGTGTCCCTGGTGCCGCAGCACCACGACGTTGCCGTAGCCGCCGTTGCGTCCGGCAAACTCGACGATGCCGTCGCTCACGGCGCGCACGCGCGTGCCGGTCGGCGCCGCGTAGTCGACGCCCTGGTGCGCGCGCCAGGATTGCAGGAACGGGTGCCGCCGCATGCCGAACCCCGAGCTCACGCGCGAGAAGTCGAGCGGCGAGCGCAGGAAGGCCTTGCGCAGGTTCTTGCCGCCGGGCGCGTAGTAGCCCTCGGCGTAGCGCAGCGCGCGGTAGGTCTTGCCCTGGTTGACGAACTCGGCGGCGAGCACGCGGCCCGAGCGCAGCGGCCGCCCCTCGAGCGTGTGCATCTCGTAGAGCACGCTGAAGCGATCGCCGGCGCGCAGCTCGCGATGGAAGTCGATGTCGCCGCCGAAGACGTCGGCGAGCTGCATGGCGACGCCGTCCGGGATGCCGGCCGCATCCGCCGCGCCAGAGAGCGAGGTGCGGATCACCGCGGACTTCAGTTCCCGGCGCACGGCCACGGCGGCGCGCTGCTCGCTCACCACCAGTTTTTCGCCCACGCGCTCGACGCGCGCGAGGCCTTCGCGCGAGACCGGAAAACGCAGCCAGACGAGCTCCCCGGCGCGCTCGCCGGCGCGCGTCTCGGCCGTCACCAGGCTGCCGGCGCGCAGCAGCCGCGTCTGGCGCAGCGTGAGCAGGCGGCGCGCGTCCGCTTCACCCACACCGAGCCTGGCGAGCAGGGTGGCGAGCGTCTCGCCCTGCGCGAAGCGCTCTTCGCGCAGGTAGGTGGCGGCCTCGGGCAGCAGCGTGACCGGCAGGTCGATGCGCTCGCGTTGCGCCGTCTTCGCGACCAGCCACTCGGGCTCGGGCCACGGGGCGATCGACGCGAACGCCGCCATCGCGCCGAAAATCGCGAGGACCGCCAGGACCGCGGCACGCCGAAAACGCCCGACGCCGTTCATGGATCGGCTAGAATCCCTTCGTATTCAATCCCCTGCGACAGTCTAGCAAAGAAGCCCGAGAGCGCATAAGGAAATGGTTCCCAAGCAGGTTCCGCCGCAGGTTCCCGTTGACGAGGCCCTCGGCCTGATCAAGCGCGGTTGCGACGAGCTGATCGTAGAAGAGGAACTGGTCCGGAAACTCAAGACCGGCCGCAAGCTGCGCATCAAGCTGGGCCTCGATCCGACCGCGCCCGACCTGCACCTCGGGCATACGGTGGTCATCAACAAGCTGAAGCACTTCCAGGATCTCGGCCACCAGGTGCAGTTCCTGATCGGCGACTTCACCGGCATGATCGGCGACCCCACCGGCAGGAACCAGATGCGGCCGCCGCTTTCGCGCGAGCAGATCCTCGAGAACGCGAAGACCTACCAGGCGCAGATGGCGAAGATCCTCGATCCGGCGAGGACGCAGGTGCTGTTCAACTCCGAGTGGTCCGACAAGCTGGGGGCCGAGGGCATGATCCGGCTCGCCTCTCGCTACACGGTCGCGCGCCTGCTGGAGCGTGACGATTTTTCGAAACGAATGAGGAACCGGGAGCCGATCGCGGTGCACGAGCTGCTCTATCCGCTGATGCAGGGCTACGACTCGGTGGCGATGAAGGCCGACGTCGAGCTGGGCGGCACCGACCAGAAATTCAACCTGCTGGTCGGGCGCGAGCTGCAGAAGGACTTCGGCCAGGAAGCGCAATGCATCATGACACTGCCGTTGTTAGAGGGGACCGACGGCGTGGAGAAAATGTCGAAGTCGCTCGGCAACTACATCGGCATCGCCGAGCCGGCGCAGGAGATCTTCGGCAAGCTGATGCGCATCTCGGATGAGCTCATGTGGCGGTACATGAATCTGCTTTCTTTTCAGGCAACGAAGGCCATAGAGAAGAAAAAACAGGAGGTCGCGGGCGGGGCCAACCCGCGCGACGTCAAGTTCGAATTCGCGAAAGAGATCGTCGAGCGCTTCCATAGCAAAGCTGCCGCCGAGAAGGCAGCGAGCGATTTCAATGCGCGTTTCAGGGAAGGGACTCTGCCGGATGAGATTCCAGAGCTGACCCTGTCTGAAGCCGCGCTTCCCCAGCTTCTCAAGCAGGCTGGGCTGGCGCCCAGCGCGTCCGAGGCGAATCGCGTGATCGAGCAGGGCGGGGTGAAGATCGACGGCGACAAGGTCTCGGATCGCGGTCTGAAGCTCGCACGAGGGAGGTCCTATGTCATCCAGGTCGGGAAACGCAAGGTCGCACGGGTGACGCTTAAATGAGCGCGCCGCAGTACGAGATTTATGCGATCAAGTACGCGCATCACGCGCGGCGCGCCTCGGAGAACTTTCTCGGCGGCGATCCCCACGACGGGCCGATGCCGCTCGACTATTTCGTCTGGCTGGTGCGCGGCGCGGGCCGGGAGATCGTCGTCGACACCGGTTTTTCCGCCGCGATGGCGGCCAAGCGCCGGCGCGACCACATTCGCTGCCCGACCGAGGGCCTGAAGCTGCTTGGCTGCGATGCGAAGGCGGTCAAGGACGTAGTGATCACGCACCTGCACTACGACCACGTCGGCAATTTCGATCTTTTTCCGGCCGCGACGCTGCACCTGCAGGACCTGGAGATGAACTACGCCACCGGCCGGCACATGGGCCAGCCGGTGTTCCGGGGCGCCTACGAGGTCGAGGACGTGGTCGGCATGGTCCGCCGGGTCTATGCCGGCCGCGTGCGCTTCCATGACGGCGACGGCGAGGTGGCCCCCGGGGTTTCCGTGCACCTCATCGGCGGCCACACCATGGGGATGCAGGCGGTGCGGGTCGCGACACGGCGGGGTTGTCTGGTCCTCGCCTCGGACGCCGCCCATTTCTACGCCAACATGGAGCAGGTGCGGCCTTTCCCGATCGTGTTTTCCGTCGCCGACATGGTCGAGGGCTACCGGCGGCTGCGGGAACTTGCGGACTCGTCAGGGCACATCATCCCGGGGCACGATCCGCTCGTTCTGGAGCGCTACCCGGCCCCTTCGGAAGGACTCAGAGGGATCGTCGCCAGGCTGGATTAGCGCCCCTTTTGGGGGCGTTCAAGCGTTGATGTGCGTTCATTGACACCCATTGGGAAGGCACCTAACATCGACGTCCCGCAGGGGAAATCCAGGAGAGGAAGACCACACAATGAGCAAGCTCAAATCCGTGCTCGCTTTCGCGATCGTCGCGGCCTTTTCGGCGTCGGCTGTCGCGCAACAGGCCGCGGGCCCGCGCACCTTCAAGATGCAGTCGACCTGGCCGGCGAGCCTGACGCTGCAGGACAACTTCAAGATGTGGGCCGAGCGCATCGAGAAGCTCACCAGCGGCCAGATCAAGGTCGAGGCGATGGCGGCCGGCCAGATCGTGCCGGCGTTCGAGATCCTCGACGCCACGCACAAGAAGGTGATCGACGGCGGCCACGGCGTCGCCTACTACTGGGTCGGCAAGAACAAGACCGCGACGCTCTTCTCGGCGACCCCGGCCGGCCCCTTCGGCATGGACCACTTCGACTTCCTCGGCTGGCTGCACGAAGGCGGCGGCAACGAGCTCTACGCCGAGTTCTACACCCAGATCCTCAAACTCAACGTGCTCGGCATGCCTGTGGGCGGCTCGAGTCCGCAGGCGCTCGGCTGGTTCAAGCGGCCAATCAAGAACGCGAAGGACTTCAAGGGCATGAAATGCCGGCAGACCGGCATCGTCAACGAGATCTACGCGCGCATGGGCCAGCAGACGGTCAACATGCCCGGCGGCGAGATCGTGCCCTCGGCGCAGCGCGGCGTGATCGACTGCGCCGAATGGGTCGGCGGCATTGAGGACCTGCGCTTGGGCCTCCCCCAGGTCTGGAAGTACCACTACACGCCGGGCATGCACGAGACCAACTCGATGCTCGAGCTGATCATCAACACCGACGTCTACAAGTCGCTCAGCGCGCAGCAGCAGGAGTCGGTGCGCGTCGCGACGTTCGACACGTTCGTGCGCTGGGGCATCCGCTGGCAGAAGCAGAACGCCGACGCGATCGACGAGATGCGCACCAAGCACGGCACGCAGATGCTGCGCACGCCGCCGGACATCCTGACCGAGTTCCTGCAGACCTGGGACAAGATGGCGGCCGAAGAGGCGGAGAAGGACCCGTTCTTCAAGAAGGTGCTCGAGTCGCAGCGTACCTACGCGGCGCGGGTGGTGCCGGCGAAGCGCTTCATGTTCCCGCCGTACTCGTTCGCGGCGAACTACTACTTCCCGGAGGACGTGCGCAAGGCGGCGCCCAAGGGCGAGGCGAAGAAGAAATAGTGTACTTTCGGCTTGCTGAACTCATTCTAGGAGGAAGACCATGAGGCAATTCACCCGGGCGCTGATGGCGCTCGCTTGCGCGGGCGCATTCACCCCGACGGCGCAGGCGCAGACCAACCTGAAGATGCAGGCGAGCTGGCCCGCCGCGCAGACGCTGTACGAGAACTTCAAGTACTTCGCCGACCAGGTCGGCAAGCTCACCGGCGGCAGCCTCAAGATCGAGACCATGCCGGCCGGGCAGGTGGTGCCGGCGTTCGAGGTGCTGGACGCCACGCACAAGAAGGTGATCGACGGCCACCATTCGTGGGCCGGCTACTGGGTCGGCAAGAACAAGGCCGGGATCCTCTTCACCGGCGCGCCCGGCGCGCTGGGCATGGACTTCGTCGACGTGATGGGCTGGCTCCACGAGGGCGGCGGCCTGGAGCTCTACAACGAGTACTACCAGAAGGAGCTCAAGCTGAACGCGGTGCCGTTCCCGGTGCTGCCGGCGGGCCCGCAGGCCTTCGGCTGGTTCAAGCGCCCGATCAAGAGCATGGCGGACTTCAAAGGGATGAAGTGCCGCCAGACCGGGATGGCGGCCGAGGTCTGGCAGCGCATGGGGCTCACCACGGTCAACCTGCCGGGCGGCGAGATCATGCCCTCGGCGCAGCGCGGCGTGATTGACTGCGCCGAGTGGGTCGGCGGGGTGGAAGACCTGCGCTTCGGCTTCCAGAACATCTGGAAGTACCACTACGTTCCCAGCGTGCACGAGAGCGTGACCATCGGCGAGCTGGTGATGAACGGCGACGTGTGGAAAGCGCTCAACCCGGTGCAGCAGGAAGTCGTCAAGGCGGTGGCCACCGAGACGCTCTACCGCTGGTGGGCGAAGTGGCAGAAGATGAACGCCGACGCCAACAAGGAGCTGCAGGAGAAGCACGGCGTGCGGATCCTGCGCACCCCGCCGGAAATCCTGACCGAGTTCCTGAAGACGTGGGACACGATCGCGGCGGAGGAAGCGGCCAAGAACCCGTTCTTCAAGAAAGTGCACGACTCGCAGAAGGCGTATGCGTCGGTGGTGGTGCCGAACAAGCGCATCACGTTCCCGCCGTATTCGTTCATCGCCAACCACTACTACCCCGAGGGCGGTGCCAAGCCCGCGGCGGCGAAGAAGAAGTAGCCGGGCGAAGCACAGGAGAGGGGCGCGCAGATGCCCCTCTTTTTTTTTGCCTTATGAATCCCGACCCGAACAATGGCTGACCCAGTCCCCGCCCACATCCGGCTCGTCCGGGTGATCGACAAGTTCACCGACACCACCGGCACCTGGGTGGCGTGGCTGAACGTGCCGCTGGTGCTGGCGGTGAGCTACGAAGTGTTCATGCGCTACCTGTTCAACGCGCCGACCATCTGGTCGTTCGACGTGACCTACATGCTGTACGGCACGGTCTTCATGCTCGGCTCGGCCTACGCGCTGCACAAGGGCGCGCACATCCGCACCGACTTCTTCTTCGAGAAATGGTCGATCCGCACCAAGGGAATGATCGACTCGGTCGCCTACATCGTGTTCTTCTTTCCCTCGCTGCTCGTGTTCCTGATCGTCAGCTGGCACGAGGGCTGGTACGCCTACACGATCAACGAGACCTCCGAGCAGACGCCGTGGCGGCCGATCCTGTGGCCGTTCAAGATGGTGGTGCCGCTCACCTGCCTGCTGCTGATCATCCAGGGCGTGTCGGAGGCGATCAAGAGCGTCTACGCCGCGCGCACCGGCATCGAGCTCGAGCATAAGGAGAAGATCGAGGTATGACCGGTCTTGCCGCGCTCGGCCTCGTCATGCTGGTGGTGATGATCTTCGCGATCTTCATCGGCTTCCCGATCTCGTTCACGCTGCTCTTCCTCGCGCTGTCGTTCGGCTATTTCGGGCTGGGCGGCGTGGTGTTCGACCTCGCCTACTTCCAGACCATCGGCATGATGAAGGAGGAGCTGCTCGCGGCGGTGCCGCTCTTCATTTTCATGGGCTTCCTCACCGAGCAGGCGGGCCTGATGGAGCGCCTCTTTACCGCGTTCCGCATGCTGCTCGCGCCGATCCGCGGCGCGCTGTTCGCGGTCGTGATCCTCACCGCGACCGTGTTCGCGATGGCGACCGGCATCGTCGGCGCCGCGGTCACCGTGCTCGGCATCATGGCGAGCCCGATCATGATCAAGACCAAGTACGACCCGGCGCTCGCCGCGGGCTGTATCACCGCCGGCGGCACGCTCGGCATCCTGATCCCGCCTTCGGTGATGCTGATCGTCATGGGCCCGGTGATCGGGGTGTCGGTGGCGGAACTCTACTCGGCGGCGTTCGGGCCGGGATTCCTGCTGGCCGGCATCTACCTCATCTACCTGATGGCGCGCGCCTACATCAACCCGAACCTCGGGCCGCCGGTGCCCAAGGAAGACCGGATCTACTCTGCGGCCCAGATCGCCCGGGAAGTGGTGGTCGGCGTGATCCCGCTGCTGCTGCTGATTGGCGCGGTGCTCGGCTCGATGCTCGCAGGGCTCGCCACGCCGACCGAGGCGAGCGCGATCGGCGCGCTCGGCGCCGCGCTGCTCGCGATCGCCTACGGCAGGTTCTCGTGGGCGGGCATGAAGCGCGCGGTGCTCTCGACCATGGCGACCTCCAGCATGGTGCTGCTGCTCGCGGTGACCTCCAACATCTTCGGCGCGGTGTTCGCGCGCCTCGGCACCGCGAACTGGATCACCGAGACCATGCTCGCGCTGCCGGTGTCGCCGATGATCATGATGATCCTCGTGCTGTTCCTCATTTTCCTGCTCGGCTGGCCGTTCGAGTGGCCGGCGATCATCCTCGTCTTCCTGCCGATCTTCTACCCGGTGGTGGAGGCGCTCAAGCCGGCGCTCGCGCAGTCGCTCGGGATGCCGGTCGACATGGTCATGGTCTGGTTCGGCGCCACGGTCGCCGTCGTCTTGCAGACCGCATTCCTGTCGCCGCCGGTGGCGATGTCGGCGTACTACCTGAAGCAGGTGGTCAAGGAATGGTCGCTCGGCACCATCTACAAGGGCATGTTCGAGTTCATGGTCCTGCAGGTGATCTGCATCGCACTCATCGTCTGGTTCCCCGCGATCTCGACCACGTTTCCCGAGCAGCTGCGCCATGAGTCCTCGCAGGTCAAGACCGAGGAGGTCGACGACAGCATGAACCGGCTGGAGGAGGATCCGGCCAAGGCGATGCAGCAGGAAGTGGAGGAGGAGGAGAAAAAGGGCGAGCCGGCGAAAGAAGAAGCAAAGGCGAAGAAGTAGCCCTTCGCTAGGCAGGTTTGAACGCCGGGTTCCACAAGCCCGGCGTTTTTGTTTGTGCTACAACAAATCATGGCCTTCGATTTCGACACGCCGGTCGAGCGCCGCGGTAGCTGGAGCACGCGCTGGGAGCGCTACGGCGCCGGCGTGATCCCGCTCTGGGTCGCCGACACCGACTTTCGCGCGCCGCCCGCGGTGCTCGCGGCGCTGCGCCGGCGCCTGGAGCATGGCGTCTTCGGCTACAGCGTCAATCCGGCCGAGCTGCGCGAGGCGCTGGCCGCGCGCCTCGCGCGCCTCTACGGCTGGCGGGTCGAGCCCGAGTGGGTCGTCTTCGTGCCGGGCGTGGTGCCAGGGCTGCACCTCGTCGCGCGCCACCTGGTGCGGCCGGACGAGCACATCCTCGTGCCGACGCCGGTCTACCACCACCTCGCGAGCGCGGCGACGCGCGCGCCGCGGGACCATACCGGTGTTCCGCTGGTCCTTTCTTCCGGCCGATGGGTATTCGACGAGGAACGGCTGAATGTGTCGGTGAAGGCCGGCTCCCGGCTTCTCAACCTCTGCAACCCGCAGAACCCGGGCGGCACCATCTTCACGCGCGCCGAGCTTGGCCGGCTGGCGGAGTTCGCGCTCAGGCACGGCCTTATCGTCTGTTCGGACGAGATCCACGCGGAGATCCTGCTGGACGAAGGCAAGCCCCACGTGCCGATCGCGAGCCTCGGGCCCGAGATCTCGCGCCGCACGGTGACCCTCGTCTCGCCCAACAAGGCCTTCGGTTTCCCCGGCGCGGGCTGCGGCTTTGCGATCATCGAGGATGCCGAGTTGCGGCGCGCGTTTGCGTCCGACCACCACGCCACGGTGCACGAGGCCTCGGTGTTCGGCTACGAGGCGTCGCTCGCCGCCTATCGCGGCGAGTGCGACGACTGGCTTGCCGCGCAGCTCGGCTACCTGCGCGCCAACCGCGACCTGGTCGAGCACGAGGTCGGGCGCATGCCCGGCCTGTCGGTGGCGCACGTCGAGGCGACCTATCTCGCCTGGATCGACTGCTCGGGGCTCGGGGTCGCTGATCCTCACCAGCACTTCCTGGACGCGGGCGTGGCGCTTTCCCCAGGCGCGCAGTTTGGCAGCCAGCAATTTGTCCGCTTGAATTTTGGTAGTCAAAGGAAAACACTTTCGCTCGCTCTGGAGCGAATGAAAAGAGCCCTGAAGAAACAAAAGAGCTTCTAGGACCTCATCCAGGCGGACCCCCAGAGGTTGAGGGTCCTCTGCTCGTGCGGCCAGGTGCGGAAGGGCACCGCGGCGTCCATCCTCTCCAGCTCTGCCGAGAACTCGACCTTGTGGCCGTCCGGGTCCTCGATCATGAAGAAGAGATTGTTGCCCGGCCCGTGCCGGCCCGGCCCCCAGAAGAGCGGGATGCGCAGGCGCCCCATGCGGTCGGCCCAGTCGCGGATGTCGTTCCAGCAGCTGGTCTCGTAGCAGTGATGGTCGGCGCGCGACTCCGGCGCGCGGAACGCGGCGAAGCTGTGGTGCTCGGGATCGGAGCGCAGGAAGAACGCCGCCAGCGCCTCGCCCTCGAGCACGCGGTCGGACTCGACCATGCCGAGCTTGTCGCGGTAGAAGGCGAGCATCGCCTCGGGCTGGCTGCTCGCGCAGACGAAATGCTGCAGCCGGGCTCTCGCCTCGGTTTCAGGTTTTTCCGGTGAGATTCCGAAAAGCGCTTTGCGGCCGTCGGGATCCCTGACTGAAAATGCGTCCTTGCCGAGCAAGGGCGAGGCGAAGGGTTCGCATTTCACATCCAGGCCCTTTCGGTACGCCGCGAGGTGCGCCGGATCCTTCATCCGCAAGGCGAAGTAGGGCACCGCGGCTTTCTCGCCCTTTGCGACCACGAGGCGCCGGCCGGGGCCTGACACGAGCCACTCGCCGCCGGACAGCGCCTCGACCTTGTCGCCGAGGAGCTCGCCGTAGAAGCGCGCGAGCCGCTCGGGCTCGGCGCTGGTACGGCACAGGTGGTGGAGGGTCGCAGGCCACAACATCAGGTACTCACCTTCAGGCGCTTGGCTGCTTCGAGTATGCGCGAGAGATGCGGATCGTGCAGGCCGAGCTCGCGCATATGCTCGAGCGTGTTGTGGATGTAGTCGACGCACGCGCCGCGCTGGCCCACGCCCTGCGCCACCAGCCGCGCGCGGCCGTTGATGTCGAGCTCGCGCACGAAGTGCCTGTACTCCTGATCGGCGACGAAGGCGAGCGCGTGCACCTGCTGCGCGCCGCGAATCGCCACCCGCACGAATTTCGGCGTATAGACGCGCCCGAGCATCTCGCGCCCCCAGAGCACGTCGAGGACCTGCTTGGCGCGGCGGTTGTGCACGCGGAACACCATGCCCCAGCACGAGCCGCCGCTGCACAGGCCCATGACCAGCCCCGGCTTCCTCGGCGTGCCCCGGTAGCGGCTCGACAGGATGCACAGCGCGCGGTGGTAGCCGTGCACGAGCCCGGTGCGGCGCTCCTCGTAGGCGAACTCGGGCGACCACATGAGCGAGCCGTAGCCGAAGACCCAAAGGTCTCCGCGCGGCACGACGTGGAGAAACTGCTCGAGTTCCATCAGCCCGGCGTTTTATCGCATTATAGAATCCGGTTTCCCACCCGATGAACGACTGGCCTCTCGAGGTATTCCGCGCGCTGAAGAAGGCGCAGGTCCGCAAGGTCGGGTACGTGCCGGATGCCGGCCACAAGCGCCTGATCGAGCTCTGCCTCGCCGATCGCGCGCTCGAATCGGTCGTGCTCAGCACAGAGGAGGAGGGCATCGGCCTTGCGGCGGGCGCCTGGCTCGGCGGCATTCGCTCGGTGCTGCTCATGCAGTCGAGCGGCGTCGGCAACTGTATCAACGTGCTCGGCATGGTGCGCGAGTGCCGCTTCCCGCTGCTCATGCTCGTCACCATGCGCGGCGAGCACGGCGAGTTCAATCCCTGGCAGGTGCCGATGGGCCAGGCGACGCCCGCGGTGCTCGCCGCGATGGGCGTCGCGGTGCACGAGGCGCGCTCGGCCGACGAGGTGACCCCCATGGTCGAGGCCGCCGCGCGGCTCGCGTTCGGCAGCTACCAGGCGGCAGCGGTGCTGATCTCGCAGCGCGTCATCGGCATCAAGAGCTTCCAAGAGCAGTCGGCAAGATGAGAGCGCGATGAAAGCCTCGCTGCGACGCCGCGAAGTCGTCCGGTTTCTCCTGAAGGAAAGAGGGAAACTGCTCGTCGTCGCGGGCCTTGGCTCGACCGCGTGGGATTGCACCGCCGCGGGCGACTCGCCGCTGACCTTCCCGATGTGGGGCGCGATGGGCACTGCCGCGATGGTCGGCCTGGGCCTCGCGCTCGCCCAGCCGAGGCGCCGCGTCCTCGTCGTCACCGGCGACGGCGAGATGCTGATGGGCCTTGGCTCGCTCGCGACGATCGGGGTGAAGAAGCCTGCCAACCTTTCGGTGGTCGTCATCGACAACGAGCGCTACGGCGAGACCGGCATGCAGGAGACCCACACCGCCCGGGGGGCGGACCTGGCCGCCACGGCGCTTGCCTGCGGCTTCCGGGCCGCAATGGGGGTGGGGGAGCAAGGGCAATTGGCGGCGCTGCGCAAGGCGATCCACGCCGGCCGGGGCCCCCTCTTTGCCCAGGTGAAGGTCGGGGCCGAAAAGCTCGCCCCTGTCCTGCCCCCCAGGGAGGGGGCGGTGCTTAAGGCCCGGTTCCGGCGGGCCCTGCTTGGCCCCAAGGCGGATCTGGACTAGTCCGGCCCCCTTTTGTGCGGTCAACCCCTCCGGGCGCGGCGCGTTACCCGTCCTGGTTCGGTTTGAACCGGATATCCACCAGGAGAAGAAAGATGCTCAAGCAGAAGCTGCTCATCACCCTGATCGCCGCGGCGTTTGCCGTCCCGGCGTTCGCGCAGGCGCCGAAAGCCGACGACAAGAAGGTCCCGGCCGCCGCGGAGAAGAAGGCCGACGCCAAGGCCAGCGCCGACAAGCAGGCGAAGAAGAAGGCGAAAGGCAAGAAGAAGGCCGCAGCAAAGAAGTAAGCGGTCTATCAGTCCCCGAAGGAGCCCGGCGCTGCCCGGGCTTTTTTCGCAGGGCGGTGGCGGGTTCATAATGCGTGCGGGGAGGAGCTGCAGGCATGAAAACCGCGTTCTTTGCAGTGGCGGCGCTGCTGGCGTGCACCGGCGCGCTGTTTGGGAGCGCAGACGCGCTCGCGCAGGGCTACCCGTCCAAGCCGATCACGTTCGTGATTCCGTTCGGCGCCGGCGGCGATTCGGATCTCTCGGGCCGGAACGTCGCGCTGCACGCGCAGAAATACCTGAACAACCAGCCGATCGTGGCGGTGAACCGCGTCGGCGCCTCCGGCGCGATCGGCGCAATGGCGGTGCGCACCGCGCCGGCCGACGGCTACACGCTGCTCGTCGCGCGCATCGCCACGCACGCGATCGTGCCCGCGCTCGAGTCGAAGGCGCCCTACAAATGGCATGAGTTCACGATGCTTTCGCTGATCGAGCTCAATCCCTACATCTGTTTCGTCAAAGCCGACGCGCCCTGGAAGAACCTCGCCGACCTGATCGCCTCGACCCGCGCCTATCCGGGCAAGCTGAACTTCTCGACCGCGGGCATCGGCACCAGCCAGAACATGTCGGTGCAGTACCTGATGACGCTCGCAGGCCTCACCAGGGACCACGCGGTCGGCATTCACTACAAGAGCGGCGGCGAGGTCACCACGGCGGTGCTGGGCGGGCAGGTGCACTTCGCCTGCAACAACGCGCCCACGGTCATTCCGCAGGTCCGCGCCGGGGCGCTGCGCGGCATGCTCGTGATGCCGGCGCGCCTGCCGGAGATTCCGGACGTGCCGAGCGCGCGCGAGGCCGGCTTCCCCGACATGGAGAAGATCGTCGGCTGGACCGCGCTCATGGGGCCGCCCGGCCTGCCGAAGGAGGTGGTCGCGAAGTGGGTCGAGGTGCTCGGGCGCCTGGCGAAGGATCCGGACTGGCAGGCCGGCAACGCCAAGCTCGGCGGCATCGCCGCGATCCGCTCGCCGGCGGAGACCGAGAAGTTCTTGCGCGAGCAGTACGAGCTCTACGACAAGCTGGTCAGCACGCTCGGCATCCGGCAATAGTGGTGGGCGCGCGCGGCGCAGACCTGGTGGCAGGCACACTCGCGCGCGCGGGCCTGCGCCATCTCTTCGCGCTCTCGGGCAACCACGTGATGTCGGTGTTCGATGCCGCGCTGGATGCGCGCCTGCCGATCGTGCATGTGCGCCACGAGGCCGCCGCGGTGCACATGGCCGATGCCTGGGGGCGCCTGACGGGCGAGCCGGGCGTCGCGCTCGTCACCGGGGGTCCCGGGCATGCCAACGCGGTAGGCGCGCTGTACACCGCGCTCGCCGCCGATTCGCCGCTGCTCCTGCTCTCGGGCCATGCGCCGACGACCGAGCTCGGCAAGGGCGCGTTCCAGGAGTTGGCGCAGGGCGAGATGGCGGCCCCCGCCTGCAAGGCGGCGTGGACGGTGCGCTCGGCCGCAACGCTCGGCGCCGACATCGCGCGGGCCTGGCGCGTGGCGCGCTCCGGGCGTCCGGGCCCGGTGCACCTGTCCTTGCCCGTGGATCTTCTGGAGGGAAGGGTCGAGGCCGATCTTCCGCAGAAGGAGGATTTTCTCCCCGAAATCCGCTCGCAGAGCGTTCCTGGAGAACTTCTGAAGGCGAAGGCACCGCTCCTCATCGCCGGTCCGGCGTTTGCCAACGCGCGCAGCCGCAAGAAGCTGGCCGAGTTCGAGGAGGCGAGCGGCGTGCCGGCGATCGTGATGGAGAGCCCGCGCGGCGTGAACGACCCGAGCCTCGGCCTCGTGGCGGAGGCGCTCAGGCGCGCCGATGCGGTGGCGCTGGTGGGCAAGCGGCGCGACTTCTCGCTCAGATTCGGCTCTGCCTTTGCGGCGGAATGCCGGATTTTTGAGCTTGATCAGGACCTGCCTTCTGTTCCAAAAAATTTCAAAGCCTCGAAAAGCGCGTGGCGGGACGAAGTTCGCTCGATGCTTGCATCCAGGCCGGCGGCGTGGGCGACGCTGCGCTCGAAGGCGGAAGGTCCCCTGCATCCGGTCGAGCTCGCGCGCGGCGTGCAGAAGCTCCTCGATACGCCCGAATCCATCCTCGTTTGCGACGGCGGCGAGTTCTGCCAGTGGATGCAGGCGACGCTCTCCCCGGCGCACCGCGTGATCAATGGCCCGGCGGGCTCGATCGGGGCGGCGCTGCCTTTCGCGGCTGCGGCCACGCTCGCGGTGCCAGGTGCGCGCGTGGTGGCGATGCTGGGCGACGGCACCTTCGGCTTTCATTGCGCCGAGCTCGATACCGCGGTCCGCCACGGGCTTGCCTACGTCTCGGTCATCGGCAACGATGCCTGCTGGAACGCGGAGCACCAGATCCAGCTCAGGAGCTACGGCGCGGCGCGCGCGCACGGCTGCGACCTGCTGCCGACGCGCTACGACCGGGTGGCGGCGGGCTTCGGCGCGCACGGCGAGCACGTGGCGCGCGCGACCGAGCTTGCGCCCGCGCTCGAGCGCGTCGCCGCGGCCGGTAGGGTCGCTTGCGTGAATACGATGATTGAGCGCCTGCCCGCGCCGGTTTACCATTCTCCGCAGCAATGAGCGATCTGGATTTCTCCAAGCCGGCCCAGCCGGCGCCGCCGCCGCCGCCCCCGCCGGTCTACAACGCGGCGATGGCGCTGGAGTTCCTCAAGTCCGCGGGCAAGCCCGAGGGCTTCGCGCCGGGCAAGAAGATCTTCGCCGAGGACGAGAAGGCCGGCCTCTTCTCGCGCCCGCGCATGTACGTGCTCGTGCTGGGCGAGATCGAGATGCAGGTGCAGGGCAAGGCCATCGGCTCGGTCAATGCCGGGGAGGTGTTCGGCGAGATGGGGGTGATCGCCGGCGCGGCGCGCACCGCCACCGCGGTGGCCAAGGGCCAGGTCACGGTGATCGGCCTGGACGACAAGCAGTTTCTGGCAGGGCTGCAGCTCAAGCCCGAGTTCGCGCTCATGCTGATGAGCATCATGAACAACCGGCTGAGGAGCACGATCACGCGCCTGCGCGCGAGCGGCTCGCTGCAGCACGGCACGGCGAGCGAGGCGCCGACCTTCGACAAGAAATTGCTGCAGGGCCTCGTGCGCCCGATGCAGGGGCAGGACCCGGCGCGCTACGACGCGGGCAAGGTAATCATGCAGGAAGGCCAGGCCGGCGCGCTCATGTACATCGTGCTGGAAGGCCGCGTCGCGATCACGATCAAGGGCGCGCTCGTCAGCAAGGCGAGCCAGGGCGGAATCTTCGGCGAGATGGCGCTCGTCGACCAGGCGCCGCGCGCGGCGACCGCGGTCGCGGAGACAGACTTCTCGTTGCTTGCGATCAACCGGCCGACGTTCCTCAACCTCATCAAGTCCAGCCCGGCCTTCGGCGGGGCCTTGCTTGCAGGTCTTGCCGGTCGCGCCAAGGAAATGGCCGACCGCAGCAAGTAGTTCCGCTAGAGGACCTTCCCCGGATTCATCAGCCCGCGCGGGTCGAGCGCGCGCTTGACCGCGCGCATGAGCTCCAGCTCGATCGGGTCCTTGCGGCGCGTGATTTCCTCGCGCTTGAGCTGCCCCAGGCCGTGCTCGGCCGAGATCGAGCCGCCGAGCGCGGCCACCTCCCGGTAGACGGCCCGGTTCACCTCCGCGCGGCGCGCGATGAGCGCCTTGTCGCCGACGTTGTAGTGCAGGTTGCCGTCGCCCACGTGCCCGAAGCAGAAAATGGGCGCGCCCGGAAAGGATTTGCCCAGCTCGTCCTGCATGTGCGCGATGAACTCCGGGATCCTAGAGATGGAGACGGAGATGTCGTGCTTGACGTTGGCGAATTGCGCCTCCGGCAGCGACTCGCGGATCGCCCAGAGCGCTGCGGCCTCGGTCTCGTTCTTCGCGATCACCGCATTCGTGTTTTCACCCAGGGCGTCTTGCAGCATTTCTTCCAGGGCGGCGAACGACCCGCGGTCGTCCATCTGGATCAGCACGACCCAGGAAGCTCCGGGCAGGGGGTCACGGGTTCCCGGGCGGTGCGCGAGCACCGCATCGATGCAGGTGCGTGAAAGGAGTTCGAACGCGGTGAGTCGATCACCGCAATGCTTTCGCAGATGGCCCAGCAACTCCACGGCGCCGCGCGGGTCGCTCACCTCGATCCATGCGGTCACAGACGCGGTCGGCTTGGGCTGCAGCCGCAGCACGGCGGCGGTGATGATGCCGAGCGTGCCTTCGGCGCCGATGAAGAGCTGCTTCAGGTCGTAGCCGGTGTTGTCCTTGCGCAGGCCGCGCAGCCCGTCCCAGATGCGGCCGTCCGGGAGCACCGCCTCCAGCCCGAGCACCTGCTCGCGCGCGTTGCCGTAGCGGAGCACGTTGACGCCGCCCGCGTTGGTCGAGAGGTTGCCCCCGATCTGGCAGCTGCCCTCGGCGGCGAGCGAGAGCGGAAAAAGCCGGTCGGCTTCGGCGGCGGCGCGCTGCACTTCGGCGAGCACGCAGCCCGCTTCGACCGTGATCGTGTCGTTCAACGCATCGAGGTCGCGGATGCGGTTCATGCGCGCAAGCGAAATCACGATCTCGCGCTGCGCTCCGGTCGGCACCGAGCCGCCGACGAGCCCGGTATTGCCACCCTGCGGCACGACCGCGACGCCGGCCTCGGCGCACAGGCGCACCACCGCGGCGACCTCGGCGGTCCGCGCCGGGCGCACCACGCATTCGGCGGCGCCGCGGTATTGCTTGCGCCAGTCGGTGAGGTAGGAATCGGTGTCGCGCTCGCCGACGAGCACGTTCCTGTCCCCCGCGACGGCGCGCAGCGCGTTGATGAAATCGTCGGCCATTGCCTTGACGGCCATTTTCCCACAACGTACTTTGGCTCCATGCTCGCGAGGCTGCTGTTTTTCCTGCTGATTCTTTCGACCTCGGCGTTTGCGCAGCAGCCCATCACCATCGGCGCCGCGCTGCCGCAGTCGGGACTGCTCGCCGATCTCGCCGCCGACCTGCGCAAGGCGCTGCTCCTCTGGCAGGAAGAGGTGAACGCCGCCGGCGGCCTGCTCGGGCGCCGCGTCGAGCTGCAGCTGCTGGACGATCGCTCGGAAGTGACCGCTGCAAGCGCGCTCTACGAGCAGCTGCTTGGCGAGCACAAGGCGGAAGTTCTTTTCGGCCCGCTCGGCTCGGCCGCGACGCTCGGCGCGGCGAGCGTCGCCGAGCGCCACCGGCGCGTGCTCATCAACGTGACCGGCACGGCGCGCGCGGTGCAAAAGCCCGGCTTCCGGCATACCTTCCAGGTGCCTGCGCCGCTCGCCGCCTACGGCGCAGGCGCACTCGAGGCCGCGCGCGCGCTCGGCCTGAGGCGCCTGCTCATCGCCGCGCGCGACGATCCGGCGTCGAGGGAGTGCGCGCAGCACGCGCGCGAGCAGGCGCAGGCGCTCGGCATCGCCACCGGCGACCTCGAGAGCTACCCGCAGCGCACGATCGACTTCAGCGCCATGGTGAACCGCGCCAAGACAGCGCCCGCCGACGGCTGGATCGCCTTCGGGCTGCCGCAGGACGCGGCCGAGATGGTGAAGAGCTTTCGGCGCCTCGGCTACGCCCCGCGCCTCTTCGTCGCGCAGGGCGCGGCCGACCCGGATTTCGTCAAGCGCCTCGGCCAGGACGCCGAGTACGCGGTCGGCATCTCGCCCTACGAGCGCGGCGCAGGCACGCACGACAACGCCCGCTTCAGGCAGGCGTTCGCAAAAAAATGGTCCTCCGAGCCCGGCGTGCTCGCCGCCGAGGGCTACGCGGCAGCAAAAGTCCTTGAAAACGCGGTGCGGCGCGCCGGCTCGGTCGAGACCGAGAAGCTGCGCGAGGCGCTGGTTGCGCTGGAGACCCAGACGCCGCTTGGCGCCTACAAGGTGGATCAGGCCGGCGCGCAGGTCGCTGCCAGGCCGCTGCTGGTGCAGATCCAGCGCGGGCGGGCGCGGATCGTCTGGCCGGAGGCGCTCGCGGCGGCCAGGCTGCAGCCGTACCCGGCCTGGGAAGAGCGCACGCGAATCAAATGAAGCTCGGCTTCATCCTGTCATGAATCGAAGCTACCTGTTTGCGCCGGGCAACCACCCGCGCCGTGTAGAGAAAGCGTTCACGCTCGGCGCGGACGCGGTGATCCTCGACCTGGAGGATTCGGTCGCGGTGGCCGAGAAGGAAGCCGCGCGCAAGCCGGTCGCCGCCGCGATGGCCGCCGGGTCTTCCTCGAGTCGCAGTTGCCGGGCCTATGTCCGGGTGAACGCAATGGGCACGTCCTTTTGCTACCGCGACCTGACCGAGGTCGTCGTCAAGGGCCTGGATGGCGTGGTGCTCCCCAAGGTGGAGAGCGCCGCGGACCTGCACGCGATCGACTGGCTGCTCGCGAACCTGGAGCGCGAGCGCGGGCTCGCGATCGGCGCGATCGACCTGATCCCAGCCATCGAGACCGCGGCCGGCCTGTCGCGCATCGAGCGCATCCTGCAGGCGCGGGGGCTCAAGCCCTACTCGGGAAGCTGGCGCGTCAAGCGCGTCGCCTTCGGCGTCGCGGATTTCGCGCTCGACCTGGGAATCACGTCCTCGGACGGCGAGAGCGAGCTCCTCTATGCCCGCCAGAGACTGGTCCTCGCCTCCCGCGACGCGTGCGTCGAGCCCCCGCTCGATAGTCCCTGGTTCAAGCTGAAGGACCTCGACGGTCTGCGCGCCTCGTCGGCCGCGAGCCGCCGCACCGGCTTCCAGGGCCGCATGTGCATCCATCCCGAGCAGGTCGCATCCGTGAACGAGAGCTACGCGCCGAGCGCGCAGGAGATCGCGCGCGCGCGGCGCATCGTCGCCGCGTTCCGGGCGGCTGAGGCGAAAGGCTCGGCGGCGATCCAGGTGGACGGCCAGATGATCGACTACCCCATCGTTCGCGAAGCCGAGAGGGTGCTGAAAAGCGCGGGAATGAAGGCGGAATGAAGCCCGCGGCGAGCGGCGTCGCCCTGCCGCTCGGCATCACCTTCGCCGTGCAGACGCTGGTCGCGTTCGCCGTCTACAGCGCGCCCGTGATGGCGCCGGTGGCGGGGCCGGCGCTCGGCGTCTCGGCCGCTGCCGTCGGCTACTACATCGCGGCGAGCTACTTCGGCAGCATGATCGGCTCCGCGGTCGCAGGCGGCTGGGTGGCGCGCTTCGGCCCGATCCGCGTCAGCCAGGCCGGGCTCGCGCTCTGCCTCGCGGGCCTGGCGCTCGCGGCGAGCGCCTCGCCGCCGCTCGTCCTGCTCGGCGGCTTCATCGTCGGCCTCGGCTACGGGCCGACCACGCCGGCGAGCTCGGTGATCCTGGTGCGCGCTGCCCCGCCGGGGATGTTCGCGCTCACCTTCTCGGTCAAGCAGACCGGCGTACCGGCCGGCGGGGTGCTCGCGGGCGCGCTCGTGCCCGGGCTCGTGCTCGCCTTCGGCTGGCAGTGGGCCGCGGTGGCGATCGGCATCGCCTGCGTGGCGCTTGCGGCCGCGATCGGCCCGACGCGCGCGCGCTACGACAACGAGCTTGACCCGGCGGCGCCGCTTTCCGTCAGCTCCGCGCTCGCGCCGGTGCAGCTCGTGCTGCGCACGCCGCGCCTGCGCGAGCTCTGCGTCGCCTCGTTCGTCTTCGGCGGCGTGCAGATCACCCTGGTGACCTACCTGGTCACGTTCCTGGTGGAGAGCTTCGCGCTCTCGCTCGTGCTCGCGGGCCTGGTGATGGCGGTCTCGCAGGTGGCGAGCGTGGCCGGGCGCGTGCTCTGGGGCGTGCTCGCCGACCGGGTGTTCACGCGCCGGGTCATGCTGGGGCTGCTCGGGATGGGCATGGGCGCATCCGCGCTCACCGCGCTCGCCGCCGGCCCGGACTGGCCGAGAGCGCTCCTTTTCGCCTACGCGGTGGTCTTTGGCGCGACCGCGGTGGGCTGGAACGGCGTCTGGCTGGCCGAGATCGCGCGCCTCGCGCCGCCTGGCCGCACCAGCGAGGCCACGGGCGGATGCCTCTTCTTCACCTTCCTCGGCGTGGTGGTGACCCCGCCCACGTTCAACGCGGTCTACGCCCTGAGCGCGAGCTATTCGACGGCGTACGCCATCTTCTCCATCCCGGCGCTCGCTGTCGGCGTGTGGTTGCTCGCTAGAATCCGGCCCTCATGAGCGCGGCGATGACACGGCAGGTCATCCTCGCGCCCGGCCTCTGGGCGCCGGGGCTCGTGATGAAGCCGCTGGCCGCGCGCCTGGAATCCGCAGGCCTGCGCTGCCACACCTTCGGCTACATGGGCCGTGCGCGCCCGCTGGAGGCGCACGCCGAGCGCCTGGCGCGCCTTGCGCGCCGGGTTGGCCCGGCGCACTTCGTCGCGCACAGCCTGGGCGGCCTCGTCGTGCTGCAGGCGCTGGGTGCCGACCCCGCGCTTGGAGCCGGCCGCGTCGTGCTGCTCGGCACGCCGGCAAACGGCTGCCTCGCCGGGCGGCGCCTCGCGCGCCACCCGCTCGGGCGCTGGTTTCTCGGCGAAAGCGGCCCGCTCTGGAACGAGGGCCGGGGCTGCCGCTGGGAGCGGCGCGAGCCGCTCGGCGTGGTCGCCGGCACGGTCGCGCTCGGACTCGGGCGCCTCTTCGGCACGCTGCCGGGCGCCAACGATGGCGTGGTCACGGTCGAGGAGACCACGATCGCGGGCATGAGCGAGCGCGTCGCGCTGCCGCTCGGCCACAGCCAGATGCTCTTTTCGGCGCGCGCCGCCGCGCTGGTCGAGTCGTTCCTGAAGGAGGGGCGGTTTGGCGCGGCGGCTCGCTAGCGTCGCCGCAGTTTTCCTCGCGGCGCTCCTGCTCGCGGGCTGCGAGACGCTCGCCTACTACGCGCAGGCGATCGGCGGGCAGCTCAGCCTCATGTCGCGCGCGCAGCCGGTCGAGCGCCTGATCGCCGACCCGGCTACCCCGCCCGCGCTGCGCCAGCGGCTCGCGCTCGCGCGCGCGATCCGGGACTATGCGGCGAAGGAGCTGGCGCTCCCCGACAACCGGAGCTACCGCGGCTACGCCGACCTGGAGCGGCCCTACGCGGTGTGGAACGTGGTCGCCGCACAGGAGTTCTCGCTCGAGCCGGTGCTGTCCTGCTTCCCGGTGGCGGGCTGCGTGAGCTACCGCGGCTTTTTCTCGCAGCAGGCCGCCGAGCGCCACGCCGGGCGGCTGCGCGCCGAGGGCCACGATGTCTTCGTTTACGGAGTCGCCGCGTACTCGACGCTCGGCCGCTTCGACGACCCGCTGCTCTCGACCTTCATCGACTATTCGGACGCCGACCTTGCGCGGCTCATCTTCCACGAGCTCGCGCACCAGGTCGTCTACGTAAAGAACGACACCACGTTCAACGAGTCCTTCGCGGTCGCAGTGGAGCGCGAAGGCGTGCGCCGCTGGCTCGCCGCCACCGGCCGCGGCGCGCAGCTCGCAGGCTTTGTCGAGTCGCAGAGGCGCAACGAGCGCCTGCTCGCGCTGCTGGAGGATGCGCGCGGGCGCCTGGGCGCGCTCTATGCCGCGCGGCTCGCGCCTGAAGCCATGCGGGAGAGGAAACGCACGGAAGTAGAAGCGCTCGGCGCGAGGCTGAAGGACTACCCCCGGCTTGCGGGCTTTCCGGTGAACAACGCACTGCTCGCCTCTTTTGCCTCCTACAACCAGCTCGTGCCGGCGTTCGAGCGGCTGCTGGCCGAGGAGAAGGGGGACCTGGCGCGCTTCTACGAGCGGGTCAGAGCGCTCGCAAGAGACGACGCGCGTCCCTAGCTCAGGGGAATATCGACGATCTTCTTGAAGGCCGGGCGCGCGCACAGGCGCCCGAACCAGGCCTCCAGGTGCGGCAGCTTCGGCCGCTCCATCGGCAGGCGGATCCAGCGCTGCACCTCGGCGCCGAGCGGGACGTCGCCCATCGAGAAGGTGCCGGCGACGTAGAGCCGGTCGGCGAGCGCGGCATCGAGGATCGTGGCGAGCTGGCCGGACCTCACGCGCGAGGCCTCGATCGCCTTGGCGTCGCGCTTCTCGGCCGGGGTGCGGATCAGGTTCCAGAACGCGTCGCGCACGCCCGACTGGAACGTGAACGCCCAGTCCATCCACTGGTTGGCGCGCGCGCGCATGCGCTCATCGAGCGGCCAGAGCACGCCCTTGCCGTGCTTGGCCGCGAGGTAGCGCACGATCGAGTGCGACTCCCACAGGATGAAGCCGTCGTCGTCGATGGTCGGCACCAGGCTCATCGGGTTCATCTTCCTGTACTCGGGCGTGTTGACCACGCCGAAGTGCAGGCCCGCGTCGGTGCGCTCGTAGGGGAGACCCAGCTCCTCGATGCACCAGAGCGCCTTCTTCACGTTGACCGAGTTGACCCGCCCCCAGACTTTCAGCACCGCGTTCTCCTAGAAACCGGCGGCTTGCCCGTCGCGGCGCGGGTCGCTCGCCGCGAGGTAGCCGCCGCCTTCGAGCTTCCAGATCGCCTGGCAGCTGCCGAACTGGTTGTAGTCGTCCACCGTGACGATCTTGTGGCCGAGCTTCTTCAGGCCCTCGACCACCGCGGGCGACATGCGGTCCTCCACGCTCACGCCGAGCCCCTCGACCCAGCGGAAGCGGGGCCCGTCGCAGGCCGCCTGCGGGTTCTGGCCGTAGTCGGCGATGCGCACCATCACCTGCGTGTGGCCCTGCGGCTGCATGGTGCCGCCCATCACACCGAAGCTCATCACCGGCTTGCCGTCCCTGGTGACGAAGCCCGGGATGATGGTCTGGAACGGGCGCTTCTTCGGGCCGACCTGGTTCGGGTGGCCTTTCTCCAGCACGAAGGTCGCGCCGCGGTTCTGCAAGGAAATCCCGGTGCCCGGCACCACCACGCCCGAGCCGAAGCCCATGTAGTTCGACTGGATCATCGAGATCATCATCCCCGAGGCGTCTGCCGCGGTGAGATACACCGTGCCGCCCTTCGGCGGCTTTCCCGGCCCGAACAGGGTTGCTTTTTTTCTATCGATCAGTTTTGCCCGGGAAGCAAGATAAGAAGAATCCAAAAGAACCTTTGGATCAAAGGGCATGTAATCAACATCCGCCACATAGGCAAAAGCGTCCGCGAAGGCGAGCTTCACCGCCTCGATCTGCAGGTGCACGCTCTCGACCGTGTCGACCGGGATCGAGGCCATGTCGAAGCGCTCGAGCATGCCGAGCGCCATCAGCGCGACGATGCCCTGGCCGTTGGGCGGCAGCTCGTGCAGCGTGTAGCCGCGGTAGTTCATGGCGAGCGGCTCGACCCAGTCGGATTTGTGCGCGGCGAGGTCGCTCGCGCGCATCGCGCCGTCGTGCTTCTTCGCGAACGCCTCCATCTTCTGCGCGAGTTCCCCGCGGTAGAACGCCTCGCCGTTGCTCTGCGCGATTTTCTCCAGCGTCGCGGCGTGCTCGGGAAACTTGAAGAGCTGCCCCGGCGCAGGCGGCTTGCCGCCGGGCAGGAAAGCCTCCGCGAAGCCCGGCTGCGACTTCAGATCCGGCACCTGCGCCGCCCACTGGCGCGCGATCGTCGGGGACACGTAGTAGCCGTCGCGCCCGTAGCGAATGGCTGGTTCAAACAGCCGCTCAAACGGGAGCTTTCCGAATTTCTTGCTCAATTCCACCCAGGCCGAGATACATCCCGGCACGCTGACTGAATCCCAGCCGCGCTTGGGCACCTCCGATTTGCCCGCGAAGTACTCCGGCGTCCAGAGCGCGGGCGAGCGTCCCGAGGCGTTGAGGCCGTGCAATTTCCTCCCGTCCCAGACGATCGCGTAGGCGTCCGAGCCGATGCCGTTCGAGACCGGCTCGACCAGAGTCAGCGTGATCGCGGTGGCGAGCACCGCATCGGCCGCGCTCCCGCCCGCCGCCAGCATCTGCAATCCCGCCTGCGCCGCGAGCGGCTGCGAGGTGCAGACCACGTTTCGCGCCAGCAGCGGCTTGCGCGGCCAGTCGTAGGGGAAATCCCACGCGAAAGGGAGGTTGCGGTCCATGGCCGCATTGTAAGCGGGCCAAGGAAGGGTGGTCACAGATTGCAACCACCTTTCTCGAGACGAAACCGATCCGGCGATTGCGAGGCGGTTGAGGCGGCTGCGTGAGCTGGCGCAGCGCGGCGAGGATCTGCCCGATGGCCTTGTCGTGCGCGCCGATACGGCGCTCGAGCTCGTCGAGCTTCTTGCCGACCTCGCGGCGCTGCGCGACGCCTTCGCGCATCTGCACGAAGGCGCGCACGACGAACAACGAAACCTCGATCGCCCGCGGCGAATTGAGCACGGTGGCCGCCATCAGGGCGCCGTGCTCGGTAAAGGCGAAGGGCGGCTTTCGCTTTCCGCCCCAACTTGAAGTCACAAATTGTGATTTCAAGCTTGCAAGCTCTTGATTGTCCAGACGAAACGCGAAGTCAGCCGGGAAGCGAGATGCATTGCGCCGAACCTGCTGGTTGAGTTGTCTGGCCGGTACCCCGTAGAGCAGGGCGAGATCCGAGTCGACGATCACGCGCCTTCCGCGCACGGTGAAAATGCGCGATGCGATCCGCTCAACCGGCTGCACCGACGCCTCCGTCGAGCCGGTCGAGCGGGCTTGCGACGCCGCGACCTCCCTTGTTCAGAACGTGCGTGTAGACCATCGTCGTCGATACATCCGAATGGCCGAGGAGCTCATGCACGGTGCGGATATCGTGGCCGCCCTCGAGGAGATGCGTCGCGAACGAGTGCCTGAGCGTGTGACAACTGACGGGCTTGACCATGCGCGCGGCGCGCGCGGCTGCCTTCACCGCCCAGCTCAGCGTGTCCGGAAAAACATGATGCCGACGGATCACCCCTGACGCAGGATCGGCGGACAGACTGCCGGAGGGAAAAACAAACTGCCACCCCCATTCGCGACCCGCGCGCGGATACTTTCGCGCCAGCGCGAACGGCAGGCTGACCTCGCCGAGCCCGGCGGCGAGGTCGCGTTGGTGCAGGATCCGCACGCGGCCCAGATGCGCCTGCAGCGGCTGCACTGCCTGCTCCGGCAGCATCGTGACGCGGTCCTTCGCGCCCTTGGAATCGCGCACCAGGATCTGCCGGTACGCGAAGTCGATGTCCTTGACGCGCAGCTGGAGGCATTCGATCTGCCGCAGCCCCGCGCCGTACAGGAGGCTGGCCATCAGCCACTTCACGCCCTGCATCGCCGAGAGCAGGCGAGAGACTTCGGCGCGCGACAGCACCGCCGGAACGCGCACCGGCCGCTTGGCGCGGACCAGGTCTTTAAACCAGGGCAGGTTCTGTTCGAGCAGCTCTTTATAGAGAAAGAGCAGCGCGGAGAGCGCCTGGTTCTGCGTCGCCGCCGCGACATTTCTTTCGGCTGCGAGCCACGACAGGAACGCTTCCACCTCGGGCGCGCCCATTGTCGCCTGGTGCCGCATGCCATTGCGCCGGATGAACCAGCGAATCCAGAACCAGTATGTCTGCTCGGTGCGGCGGCTGTAGTTGCGCCGCCGGATCGCTTGGCGCAACTGCTCGCGCAGGCGGGGCCGCGCCACCTCGATTTTGGAGACCCGTCCGGAATCAGAGTCTTGCGCCATTTCTGCGGCCTATCTCTGGAACTGAATATCCATACAGTAGGCTAACGCTCTGATTGCGAAGGGCGTTGACCGCAAATGGGCGGAATCAGGTATAAGATAGGCCGCAATTCTTCTTATGATTGAACGTTAGACCGCTCTCGAATGAAGCTCGCTGTTGAGCAAATGTTGCAGCCAATCCTAGGGCAGAGCATCTGGGGGATCGGCCGTGCAGCGAGTCTCCTTTGGCTTCAAATTGGTGATCATCAAATTCTGATCTCTCCTAGGGGCGCGAGCCGAGAGCTCGGAACATACGCGCTTCACATTGACTGCCCCTGGTCCTGGATGAAGAGCGGCACTGTCGTCGCGGACCAAGACTCAGACCTCGAGGAGCTCTCGGCTTTGGTCCCCGTCGTCTGCCAGAGCGTTGTCGCTCGCGACAATGGATCCTTTGAGTGGTGAGTTCAACCGGTCATTGCAACACTGCGCGTAGTTTATCCGCAGGGCATTTAAATCCCAAGGTCTTCCTCGGCCGCTCATTGAGGCGTTGAGCGATTTGATTGAGATACGCCTGCGAGAAGGCG
>Ga0233425_10000638_pt1 | contig 88370 bp, 73 predicted proteins | sample Watercolumn_Towu_2_FD_181712 | JGI IMG/M metagenome (GOLD analysis project Ga0233425, IMG submission 181712) | Freshwater microbial communities from Lake Towuti, South Sulawesi, Indonesia - Watercolumn_Towuti2014_140_MG | ecosystem: Environmental > Aquatic > Freshwater > Lake | place... | reverse complement strand
GATTCACGCTCCGCCAGAGGCGGAGCGGATGGCCCGCCGCCCTTTCGGCCCCGCCGCGGATCCCGTGCCCGTCATCGGCCAGGGCACCTGGTACATCGACGACGCGCACCGGCCCACCGCGGTCGCTGCCCTGCGCCGTGGTCTCGACCTCGGCATGACTCACATCGACACTGCCGAGATGTACGGCGACGCCGAGATCGTGGTCGGCGAGGCGATCGCAGGACGGCGCGACGAGGTCTTCCTCGTCTCCAAGGTTCTTCCGGGCAACGCTTCGCGGGCCGGAACGATCGCGGCCTGCGAGCAGTCCCTAGCGCGCCTGCGCACCGACCGACTGGACTGCTATTTCCTGCACTGGCCGGGGCCGCACCCTCTCGAGGACACTTTCGCGGCCTTCGAGCGGCTTCGCGAACAGGGGAAGATCCTGTCCTGGGGGGTGAGCAACTTCGATGTGCCCGACCTCGAGGCCGCGTGGAAGGCCGGCGGCGGGGGCCGGATCGCCTGCAACCAAGTCCTCTATCATCTGCAGGAGCGCGCCATCGAGCACGCCGTGCAGCCCTGGTGCGAGACGCACGGCGTTGCCGTGGTCGGCTACAGCCCCTTCGGTCACGACGGCTTCCCCGGCTCGCGCACGCCAGGCGGCCGCATTCTGGAGGAGATCGCGGCCGACCACGGCGCGACCGCGCGCCAGGTCGCCCTGCGGTTCCTGGTGCGGCGGCGGTCCACCTTCGCGATCCTCAAGGCGTCTAGCCCCGAGCACGCTGCCGACAACGCGGGCGCCGGCACACTGTCGCTGACGGACGCTGACCTCGCCTGGCTCGACGCGGCGTTCCCGCTCGGCCCGCGGCTGCGTCAGCTCCCCATGCTGTAGGCTCGTGGTGCCTGCTTGGACGGAACAGGCGCTCGCGCGGATGATCGGAAGCAGGAACAAGCCAACCTGCTTCGAGCTGCCCAAATCGTACGAGTTGAAGCGACGGGGAGATCGAGATCGAGGGAACAATGACAAACATCAGAGACAATGGACGAAGCCGCAATATTGAAAAAGATGAGCTTGCGAAGCGTGAGGATTTTATGAATTACAATTATCGAGAGCCCATCGAGCTTGCGAAGCAATCAATCGGCATCATCAGTGGCATACTTTTGTTTTCCGTGAAATTCTCCGACAAACTCGGGGGAATAGAAAATTCTCCACCATCATACAAATATGTTTTGCTGGCGTCTTGGGCATTCCTGCTATTGTCGATTACATTTTGCGGTCTATCAATTTCTTTAAATTGGAACTCCGCTCGCTACATGCTCTGGGGACAGAATGAAGTGCGCCCACCCCGAAAATCGAGACGGCTGAGCAGATTTGCCGCCAATTGTTTAACGAGCGCAGGAATCTTCTTCGTCTTAGGCCTAGCAATGATGATTGCGGGAGGCTTCATGTCGTCGGTCGTTCGGCCGGCGTGACCGCAACCAGCAAGATCTCCATCTGGTCACGCCAACCAGACCCTGCAGAGCGTAACCGCCCAATGAGCAGTAAGTGTCTCTCACAAAACTTCCATTGCGCTGCCGACCCCGGAACGGAAACCGTTAAGGACCGGTAGTTTTGTGAGGCACTCTTGATCTGCTGCTCGCCGTGGGCATGATCCTCAAAAGAGAGTGGCGAGTGCTTCGCGGGTGAAATCCTTTAAATGCTCGTGCCGTCCCTCGCGGATCTTGCCGACCCAATGCGGATCGGACAGCACGGCCCGGCCGACAGCAACGAGGTCGAAGTCGCCGCGCGTGAGACGGCGGATGAGTTCGTCGAGCGGATCGGGACGCGAGCTCTCGCCTTGGAAGGCGGCAATGAACTCGCCGGAAAGTCCGACCGAGCCGACGGTGATCGTCGGCTTGCCCGTCAACCTCTTCGCCCAACCCGCGAAGTTCAGGTCCGAGCCTTCGAACTCCGGCTGCCAGAATCGCCGCTGCGAGCAGTGGAAGATGTCGACTCCTGCCTCCGCGAGTGGGGTGAGCCAAGTCGCCATCTCGTCGGGTGTCCGCGCGAGCTTCACCGCGAAGTCCTGTTGCTTCCACTGCGAAAGGCGCAGGATCACGGCAAAATCCGTCCCCACCGCGGAACGAACCGCCCGCACGACCTCGACGGCGAAGCGGCTGCGCTCGGGCAAGGTCACGCCGCCGTAGCGGTCCTGACGCTGGTTCACACCGGCCCAGAAGAACTGATCGATGAGGTAACCGTGCGCGCCGTGAATCTCGACCGCATCGAAGCCTAGCCGTTTGGCTTGCGCCGCGGCACGGCCGAACGCCGCGACGATCTCGGCGACGTCGGTCTCCGACATCGCGACGCCGCCGGCCTCACCGGGGACGACGAGCCCGGAGGGGCCTTCCATGGGAGCGGGCGGCTTCCATCCGGACGCATGCGGGGCCACAATTCCCATATGCCAGATCTGCGGCGCCATCGCGCCTCCGGCGGCATGAACCGCGTCGATGACGCGTTTCCATCCTGCGAGTGCCCGTTCGCCATGGAAATGAGGAATCGCTGGATCGTTTGACGCCGCCGGCCGGTCGATGACGGTGCCTTCCGAGATGATGAGCCCCATTTCAGGTGCGCGTCGGCCGTAATAGGCGGCGACTTCCGGTGTCGGAACGCCGGCGGGAGAGAACGAGCGCGTCATCGGCGCCATGACGATCCGATTCTGCAGCCGGAGCGACTTGTGCTCGAAGGGGCTGAACAAGATGTCGAGGCCCATGGCGATCTCCATGATCGGCTCGCTTGAGTCCCGAAGCTCATCCGGGGACGGGACCGTTGCGCGGTGCCGCACGGCGCAGGCCGCTACTCCGCTGCAGCAGGTGTTTCGCCCGGTGTGTTCGGGGTCTGTGCGGCCTCGCGCCCGCCGCGCTGGCGACGTGCGCGCTTGCCGGTGGGGTTGGCCTCGCCCTCGGCCGCCTCGGTTTGCGGCTCCAGCACCACCGACTGCCGAGTGCCGTCCCAACGGGCCAGAACGCGGTCGCCCTCGTGCACTCGGTCGGCCAGCATCGCGCGGGCAAGCTGCGTTTCCAGTTCCGATCGGATCAGGCGCCGCAGCTCGCGCGCGCCGAATTCCGGGCGGAAGCCCGCCGCTGCGAGGTGATCGACGAGGCTCGGGTCGATCACGAGGTCGACGCCCTGCCCCTGTGCCGTGCGCCGAACCCGCTCCAGCTGCAGTTCGACGATGGAGCGGATCTCACCCTGCCCGAGCGCGTGGAAGACGATGATCTCGTCGATGCGATTGATGAACTCGGGCCGGAAGTGGCCGCGCAGCACGTCCATCAGCTCGCGCTTCAGGCGAGCCGAATCGTCGGCCTCCGTTCCGCGCAGGCGCAGGTTGCGCTGGATGATGTCGGCGCCGAGGTTCGAGGTCGCGATCAGGACCGTGTTCGTGAAGTCCACCACCCGGCCCTTGCCGTCGGTCAGCCGGCCGTCGTCGAACACCTGCAGCAGCGTGTTGTAGACGTCCGGGTGCGCCTTCTCGATTTCGTCGAGCAGCACGACTGCGTAGGGCCGCCGCCGCACGCGCTCGGTGAGCTGTCCGCCCTCCTCGTAGCCGACATAGCCGGGGGGCGCGCCGATCAGGCGCGAGACGGCGTGCCGCTCCATGTACTCGGACATGTCTAGGCGGATCAGCGCATCCTCATCGCCGAACACCGTCTCGGCCAGCGCCTTGGCGAGTTCCGTCTTGCCGACGCCCGTGGGGCCGAGGAACAGGAAGGTCGCGATTGGCCGTCGGCCCTCGCGCAGGCCCGCCCGGGCGAGCCGGACGGCATCGCTCACGGCTCTCACCGCCTCTTCCTGGCCTATAACCCGTTTGTGCAGTCGCTCTTCCATGGCGACCAGCCGCTGGCGCTCCTCCGTGGTCAGCTCGCTCACGGGCACGCCGGTGAGCTTCGAGACGACCTGCGCCACGTGCTCGGTCGTGACCTCGGCCGATCCCGAGCCGCGCTCGCGCCGCCAGCGATCGGTCGCCTCGCCGAGTTCCTTGTCCCTGGCGGCGTGCTGCGCCTGGATCTCCTGGGCACGGTCGAACTGCCTGCGGGACGCCGCATAGTCCTGCTCGCGCTTGAGTTGGCGCACCTCGGCCTCGAGTTCCTGCACATCGACCGGCCTGGCCGTGGCCGAGATCTTCACCCGAGCCGCCGCTTGGTCGATGAGGTCGATGGCCTTGTCGGGCAGGAACCGGCCCGTGATGTAGCGGTCGGACAATTCCGCCGCGGCGATCACCGCATCGTCGGTGATGGTGACCTTGTGGTGCGCCTCCAGCGTATCGCGTAAGCCCCGCAGGATCATGATGGTTTGCGCCACCGTGGGCTCCGGCACGAGGACCGGCTGGAAGCGCCGCTCCAGGGCCGCGTCCTTCTCGATGTGCTTCTGATACTCGTTGAGCGTGGTCGCGCCGATGAGGTTCAGTTCGCCGCGGGCCAGGGCCGGCTTGAACACGTTGGCGATGTCGAGCCCGCCCTCGCCGCCACCCTGGCCGGCCCCCACGATGGTATGGATTTCGTCGATGAACAGGATGAGGTCCTCGGCGGCCTCGACCTCCTTGAGGATCTCCTGCACCCGCTCCTCGAACTCGCCGCGGTACTTGGAACCGGCCACCATGGAGTTGATCGAGAGCTCGACCAGGCGCTTGTCGCGCAGGCTCTCAGGTACTTCGCCGTCGACGATGCGTTGGGCCAGTCCCTCCACGATGGCGGTCTTACCGACGCCGGGCTCGCCGATCAGCACCGGATTGTTCTTCTTGCGCCGGGCGAGCACCTCGACTGTGGTCTCGATCTCGCGCGCCCGCCCGATCACCGGGTCGAGCTTGCCGTCACGGGCGAGTTGCGTGAAATCGCGCGCGTACTTGTCGAGATTGGGCGTGTTGGTGGGGATGTCCACGCGGCCTTCCTCGGCACCGCGCCCGACGACTTTGGTGACTTGCTGGCGGATCGCCTGCGGCGTGAGGCCATATCGGCGCAGCACATCGGCGGCGAGGCCCTCGCCTTCCTCGGTCAAGCCGATCAGCAGGTGCTCCGGACCGACATAGGAATGACCGAAGTCCCGCGAGGCCTGGAAGGCGCGGGACAGGGCATTCTTGACCCGGGGCGAGACACCGACCGCGGCGTCGTCCGTGTCGAACCTGTCCGCGTCCGCCTCGCCGCCCGTGCCTTGTCCGTCCTGGTCGAGCTGCCGGCGCAGGTCTTCGACCGTGACCTTGAACTGGTCGAAGATGGTGCGCACGACGTCGCTCTCGGTCAACGCGTAGAGCAGGTGCTCGGTATCGACCTCGCGCCGGTTCAGGTCCCGGGCGCGCCGCGCGGCTCCCTGCAGGATCTCCTCGGCATGGGCGGACAGGCGCTCGGCGATGCCGCCCGCCGGCCGGCCACGTGATGCGCCGCGGCCGGACCCGACCAGGCCGGGCGTCCTGCCCGGCTCTTCTTCGGCCTCGCCGACGGGGGAGGCGTCCCGTCCGGAGAGGGGCCCGCGGCCGAAGAAGTCGCCGCCGAAAACCTCGTCGAAGAGGCTGCCGCCCGCGCCGCCGAACAACGATTCCAGCGGCGAGGTGGGGCGGCCCTGCTGGCGCGCAAGGCGACGGTAATCGACGTCGCACAAGTCCATCGTCTGGCGCTGACCATTGCTGACCACCTGGGCCCGCACCGTGGCCGGCCGCACCCCACAGATATCGCAGATTCCGTTCGCCATGCCGCGCTCCCTGAGGACTTGGCTGGAGCTTGATTGATCTCGCTGAGCCTGATCCGTCTCGCCGGGCGGATCGGGCGTGATCTAGCTCACTCTTGGACGTCGAGCCGCTTCGAGAGACTTGCCTGTGAGACTTGACGGTGTCGCCCCGCCGCGGATCACGCGACCGGACGACGGCGTCAGGTCGCGCGCTGGAGATGATGCCGCTTCGCGTAGGGCTCGTGCGCCCACAAGCGCCGTGCCTCGTCGAAGGTCCGGTTCAGTCTGACCCGGTCGTCGACGGCAGCGATCCAATCCGGGGTGACGTATTGGTGCTGGTTTCGAGGCTCTTGGTCGGCGCGGCAGATCTTGAGGTGACCGCCTTCGACCTTGTCGACGGATCCGATTCGAGTCCCGTCGCGGTCAACGACGGTCATGCCTGCGATGATCAGATCGAGCAGAGGACGTCCTTCCTCGCCATCGATGACGTTCATCGACATGTCGGGTTCTCCATCTGAATGAACGATGTCTCGTGGGCTTGGATCACGGCTCTCCTTGCGCCAAGGCCCCGTATCCCCGGTGCGTCAGCTCGATCGTGCCGGCGTCCGGGGTCGCGACATATCCGGCACGTGCGAGTTCGGAGACCGCGACCGTGACCGCAGGGTCGGTCCCGAACCGTTGCTCCAGCGTCGCGACGCGCAGGCGTGCTCCGGGCAGCCGGTGCGTGCTGCGCAAGTACGCCAGGATCTCGCTCGCTATCTCCGACAGCATCGCCGACATCCCCCGCCGGTCGCCGCGACCGGCCCGCGACCCCGCACCGTCCACAGCGCAGCGGCCAACTCGTGAGACGCGGCTTGTCGGTCGGGTCCGATCACCCCGTGCCGTATCAGGGCGGCCAGCGGCCCATGCGTCGCGTTCCGTGCCTTGTTGAGCGCATGCAGGCCATTCGCACACATGCGGCACCTCCGTGGCTCCGTGTCGGAGGCAAATGGCGTCGCCACGCCGCCGCGACACTCGGACAATCCCTAGGGAAGTGCCGAACAGGCAAGCCGCTCGAATCGTCGTCTCAGGAAGCGCCCAGGTTGAGGAAGGTAGCGCCAAACGTATCTTCTAGAAAACCAGAGCGCCCGCAGGGCACGACATGACGGCTTCTCAGAATTTCTTCACTCCCGACGGCCTTGCCGAAAATGCCACGGAGAACACCGTAGGCATCGACCGAATATCTCATGGCCGGCAGCCTGTGCTCCTCTGACCTGCCAGCCGATGTTAGGTCAGGAGAGCGCGATGCGAGCAGTCGTCTACAATGGCCCGCGTGATGTCCTCGTGCAGGACGTGCCCGACGCGCGGATCGAGCGGCCGACCGACGTGCTGGTGCGGATCACGAGCACCAACATCTGCGGCTCCGACCTGCACATGTACGAGGGCCGGACCGACTTCCCGCGCGGTGGCGTGTTCGGGCACGAGAACTTCGGCCAGGTGGCCGAAGTGGGCGCGGCCGTCGATCGGGTGAAGGTGGGGGACTGGGTCGCCATCCCCTTCAACATCGGCTGCGGTTTCTGCAAGAACTGCGAGCGGGGCCTCAGCGCGTTCTGCCTGACGACGGCGGATCGCAGCGTCATGCCGAACATGGCCGGCGCCGCCTACGGCTTTGCCGATATGGGTCCGTATCGGGGCGGTCAGGCCGATCTGCTGCGCGTCCCCTACGGTGACTACAACTGCCTCAAACTGCCGCCGGACGCCGAGGAGCGGCAGAGCGACTACGTGATGCTGGCCGACATCTTCCCGACCGGCTGGCACGCTACGGAATTGGCGGGCCTGCGTCCGGGCGAGTCGATCGTCATCTACGGGGCCGGCCCGGTCGGCCTCATGGCGGCCCACGCGGCGATGATCAAGGGCGCCTGCATGGTGATGGTGGTCGATCGCCATCCCGACCGCCTGCGCCTCGCGGGCTCGATCGGGGCGCTGCCCATCGACGATTCCAAGGGCTCCGCGGTGGATCAGGTGCTCGAACTGACGAACGGCATCGGGGCCGACCGCGGCTGCGAGTGCGTCGGCTACCAAGCGCACGACCCATAGGGGCAGGAGCACCCCAACATGACCCTGAACGACCTGGTGAAGTCGGTGAAGTTCACCGGCGGCATCGGCGTGGTCGGCGTCTTCACGCCGCAGGATCCAGCACCGCAGGACCCACTCTACAAGCAGGGCGAGATCGTGTTCGACCACGGCCTGTTCTGGTTCAAGGGCCAGACGATCGGCGTCGGCCAGTGCAACGTGAAAGCCTATAACCGGCAACTGCGCGACCTCATCTCGACCGGCCGCGCGAAGCCCTCCTTCATCGTCTCGCATGAGCTGCCGCTGGGAGAGGCACCGAACGCCTACCGGCACTTCGACGCGCGCGACGAGGGCTGGACCAAGGTGATCCTCAAACCCGCCGCATGACCCGTCTGACCGGGCGAGCCGCCGCTCGCCCGGCTTGTTCGACACGTGCCTGACGGGCCCGAGCGTGAGGATTCCATGCCGATCTACGACTACGCCTGCGACGCTTGCGGGCCGTTCACGGCCATGCGGCCCATGGCGCAGTTCCGGGACCCATGCACCTGCCCGGATTGCGGCACAGCGGTCGCACGGGCTTTCCTGAGCGCACCGGCCATCGTCGTCGGGAACGCGAATGGCCGCGTCGCCCGCGCCGTGACCAGTCCGAGCGCGACCGACCCGAGCCGGGCTTCGTCCGCCCATCCGGCCGGCTGCGGCTGCTGCATGCGCCGGCCTCCGATCCCGAGTGCCCTGTCCTCGACCGGCCGCGTCTTCTCCTCGAACGGCCCGCGGCCTCGGAGTGGACGGTGAGCGATGCGATCGGACCGGCCCCCCCACCCTTGAACGAGGCTCGCCATGGTGACCAAAGCGCTGTTCGTCCGCCTAGAGGCCAAACCCGGACGAGAGGCCGACGTGGAGGCTTTCCTGCGCGGCGGTCTCTCGATCGTCGAGGGGGAGCCGGCGACGACGGCCTGATTCGCGCTCCGGATCGGACCCGCGACCTTCGGCATCTTCGACGCCTTCCCCGACGAGTCGGGCCGGCAAGCGCATCTGTCCGGCGGCGTCGCGCAGGCGCTGAAGGCGCAAGCGCCCGAACTGTTCTCTGATCCGCCTTCGATCGGGGAAATCGACGTGCTCGCCTCGAAGCTTCCCAAGTAGCGGCGGTCGCTACCCCATGAATCACATCAAATGGAACACCGATAAGGCTGGTATCAGCGGATTGAAGATCGCCATCCTGGTCACGGACGGCTTCGAGCAGGTCGAGTTGACCGAACCGCGCAAGGCACTCGACGAGGCTGGCGCCGACACCTCGATCGTATCGCCCAAAAACCGTCAGGTCCGCGGCTGGAAGTTCACGGAATGGGGTGACAGCCTGCCTGTCGACGTGCCCCTGACCCAAGCGAGGCCGGATCAATTCGATGCCCTTCTCCTGCCGGGCGGCGTCATCAATCCCGACGCGCTCCGGATGGACGAGAAGGCCGTCGCGTTCGTCAAAGCCTTCTTCGATGCCCACAAACCCGTGGCATCGATCTGTCACGGCCCCTGGACCATCATCGAGGCGGGAGCTGCGCGCGGGCGACGCCTGACCTCGTGGCCGTCGCTCCGAACAGATCTCAGAAACGCAGGTGCTGATTGGGTGGATGAACAGGTGGTCTTGGACGGGAATTTGGTCACGAGCCGCAAGCCCGATGACATACCTTCGTTCAATCGGGAGGTGATTACACTGTTGGCAGGCGCACGCGGGTGACCCCGGCCCGCCTGACACGAATATCCCTCGGACTCGCAAGGGCTGCGAAAGCCCCTGACGAGCGGATCGCCCTCAGCGGTCATGCATGGACGAGAAGCGCTTTCAGGCGCTCGGCCGTCGGTCCGGACGAGGCCGGGTTCTGGCCGGTGATCAGCAACCCGTCCTCAACCACGTACGGCGCCCAGTCGCCGGCCTTGGAGAAGAGGCCGCCCTTCCGCTTGAGTTCGTCCTCGACGAGGAAGGGGACGATTGCGGTCAGGCTCACGGCTTCCTCCTCGGTGTTCGTGAAGCCGGTGACGGCCTTGCCCTCGACGAGCGGCCTGCCGTCAGGCGCCGTGGCATGACGCAGCACGCCGGGAGCGTGGCAGACGAGGGCGACGGGCTTTCCGGCCTCAATCGTCGTCTCGATCAGCCGGATCGAGGCGGGGTCCTCGGCGAGGTCCCACAAGGGTCCGTGCCCGCCGGGATAGAACACCGCGTCGAAGCCCTTGTGGCTCATGCCGTCCAGCCGGTTCGTGTTCGACAGGAGGGCTTCAGCTTCCTCGTCCGCCTCGAAGCGTCGGGTCAGGTCGGTCTGGGCATCCGGCTCGCCGCTCTTGGGGTCGAGCGGCGGACGCCCGCCCTTCGGCGAGGCGAGGACCACCTCGGCCCCGGCATCCTTGAACACGTAGTAGGGCGCGGCGAGTTCCTCGAGCCAAAAGCCGGTCTTGCGGCCGGTGTCGCCGAGCCGGTCGTGCGAGGTCAGCACCATCAGGATCTTCATGGTGGTTCTCCGGGGCCCGTCTGGGTCTGTCGTTCGGACGCTTGCGAGCGGGCCGTCCGCACAGCGTCTGCTCTCAGCTCTGGAACCGGCGCTCGGAGCCGTGACGCGCCGAGTCGGCAAGGGCATCAGGGATGCCCGGGTCGTGAGCCCTCGCTCGCGAAGGCTTCGAGCTCCTCCCGCAGATACGGTGCCGTGCGGCTCGCCCGCGCTTGGGCCACAGTCTCGGGACGGCCGGCCGCCACCACGGTGCCGCCCAGGCTTCCGGCGCCGGGCCCCACGTCGATGACGTGATCGGCCCCTGCGACGACGCGCATGTCGTGTTCGACCACGACGACCGTGTTGCCCGCATCGACCAAGCCGTCGAGCTGGAGCATGAGGCGATCCACGTCGGTCGGGTGCAATCCGGTCGTCGGCTCGTCGAGGACGTAGAGCGTGCCGCCGCGCTGCCCCCGCTGCAATTCGGTCGCGAGCTTGATGCGCTGGGCTTCCCCACCGGAGAGTTCGGTCGCCGGCTGGCCCAGACGCAGGTAGCCGAGGCCGAGATCGCGCAGCACGGCGAGCGGGCGCAGCACGGAGGGTTCGTCCGCGAAGGCCTCGCAGGCGCGCTCGACGGTCAGCCGGAGCACGTCCGCGATGGAGAGCCCGTTCCACGTCACCTCCAGCGTCTCGGGCGCGTAGCGGCTGCCGTGGCAGGTTGGGCAGGGGGCGTAGACGCTCGGCATGAACAGCAATTCGACGCTGACGAAGCCCTCGCCCTCGCAGGCCGGGCAGCGGCCCTTCGCGACGTTGAAGGAGAAGCGGCCGGCGTCGTAGCGGCGCTTGCGTGCCTCGGCTGTGGCAGCGAACAGCTTGCGGACGGCGTCGAACAGGCCGGTATAGGTCGCAAGGTTCGAACGCGGCGTGCGCCCGATCGGCTTCTGATCGACCTTGACCAGGCGACGAACCCCTTCCATGCCGCCGACGATGCGGCCCTCGGTCGGGCCCGGCACGTCGTCGAGCGGATCCTCCGGCTCGTCGTCGGTCTCGGCCGGCCGCCCGAGGCGGTCGCCGACGAGTTCGAGCAGGGCCTGGGAGACGAGGCTCGACTTGCCGGAGCCCGAGATGCCCGTCACGGCAGTTAGGCATCCGAGCGGAAACGCGGCCGAGACCCCGCGCAGGTTGTTGCGCACGACGCCCTCCAGGCGCAGCCAGCCCGAGGGCTCGCGGCGCGGGCGCAGGGGCGGCTCTGCGAGCCCGAACAGGTGCAGGCGCGTGCGCGACGCTTCGATGTCGCGCAGACCCTCCGGCGGACCGCTGTAGAGCACGGTGCCGCCGTGCTCGCCCGCGGCCGGGCCGACATCGACGATCCAGTCGGCCCGGCGCATCGTGCCGATGTCGTGCTCGACGACGAACAGCGAATTGCCCGAGGCGAGGAGCCCGGTCAGCGCATCGTGCATGGCATCGCCGTCGGCGGGGTGCAGCCCCGCGGTCGGCTCGTCGAGCACATAGGCCACGCCGAAAAGCTGCGAGCGGAGTTGGGTGGCCAGCCGCAGGCGCTGCAACTCGCCCGACGACAAGGTCGTGGTGACCCTGTCGAGCGAGAGGTAGCCGAGACCGAGTTCGGTCAGCGTCCCGATCCGGTCGATCAGGTCGGCGGCGAGCCGCTGGGCGGCGAGCCGTTTCTCGATCGAGAGGTTCGGCGTCACGCGCACGTCCGGCGCACCGGCATGGGCCGACGCCCCGGAGGCGGCACGCCGCGCGCGATCCCGCCGGCCCGCTTCGCGATCGAGCGTCCCAGGGTCGGCGTTCTCGGCGGTGTCGTCATCGGGCAACCGGTCCTCGCCGACCGGCCGCATCAACTCGGCGAGGCCGGAGAGCGGCATGCGCGACAAGTCACCGATATCGCGCCCGCCGAAGGTGACCGAGAGGGCCTCTGGCTTCAGGCGTTTGCCGTGGCAGGCCGGGCAGTCCTGGCTCACGAGGTAGCGCGCCGCGCGGCGGCGCATGAGCGCGCTCTGCGAGTTGGTGAAGGTGCCGAGCACGTGGCGGCGGGCGCTGGTGAAGGTGCCCATGTAGCTCGGCTCCAGCCGGCGCCGGCGGGCGGCCCGCGTCTGTTCCGGGGTGAGCCCGGCATAGACCGGCTCCTGCGGCTGGTCGTCCGTGAACAGGATCCAATCCCTGAGCGCCCGCGGCAGGTCCCTCCAGGGCGTGTCGACATCGACGCCTCGGCTCACGAGGATGTCCCGCAGGTTCTGCCCGCCCCAGGCCTGCGGCCAGGCCGCGACCGCCCGCTCGCGGATCGTCAGCGAGGGATCGGGCACCATCGAGGCTTCCGTCGCTTGGTAGATCCGCCCGAGCCCGCCGCAGGCCGGGCAGGCGCCCTGCGGCGTGTTGGGCGAAAAATCCTCCGCGTAGAGCATCGGCTGGCCCGGCGGATAGGTGCCGGCGCGCGAGTACATCATTCGCACGAGGCTCGACAGGGTGGTGACGCTGCCGACCGAGGAGCGGGCGCTCGGCGTGCCGCGCTGCTGCTGGAGAGCAACCGCCGGAGGCAGTCCCTCGATCGCATCGACATCGGGTACTCCGACCTGATCGACCATCCGCCGCGCGTAGGGTGCGACCGATTCGAAGTAGCGCCGCTGAGCCTCGGCATAGAGCGTGCCGAAGGCAAGCGAGGACTTACCCGAGCCGGAGACGCCTGTGAACACCACGAGGGCGTCGCGCGGCAGCTCCACGTCGACGTCGCGCAGGTTGTGCTCTCTGGCGCCCTTCACCGTGACGTAGCCCGGCCGTCCCGCGCCTGATCGAGCGATCCTGACCAATTCCCTGGGCTTCGGCTGGTCCATGAACTTCCTTTCGCCGGTTCCCATCCCGCAAGACACCGAACGTTGCCGCGCAGTCTGCCTAGGTCCGGCAGTTGCTCCCCCATCGGCGTGACCAGCCTCCGCATCACCCAATCGTCAACGGTTTTGAGCGGGGCGTGCATGCAGCCCTCTCAGGACAGCTGCCCGTTCTGGCAGGAGCGGCAATTTGAGAGGCCGCCCTGCTCTCAGAGGCCAAAGAACGCTACGTTTTCTCTAGGGTGTTATCGAACTTATCCGGGCCGTTCGCGCTCAAACGACGCCTCGGAACGTCAAGGCAAGTCCAGATGGAGTCGGCTGGCCGACGTGGTACTTGGGCCCGTCCTACGTGTGATGCCGGACGGGCAAGCGATCAGAGCATTGCCATAACAGCCACCCTGATCGTTGTCGCCAGCGTCACTGCCATTTTCGGAAGAACGCGAATTCTGCGCAGAGCATCAGGACAGCACTCAGCAAGAAAGAAGGAAGGCGATCCTCCTAAGCAGCCCGACCTCTCCCGGCCACCCGCGCCTGTCAGCTTCCCCGATCTGGTCTTCCGCCTACCCTTGGCAGCGGCCATGCAGTAGCCTCTCACTCGGCTCGGTCCAAAATACCGGTCAGGTCAAGGATGCCTCCGGATACAGTCAATAATCAGGTCAGCCACACATGCAGCGGGTTGGCGCCGCCCGTGGACACATCAGGGTCCGAGCATACGGGATGCAGCAGCACGCCCGCGATGTGCCACACGATGTCACTTGCCGGCCCCGTTTGCTCGCCGACGCCGTGCTATGATCGAGTTGAGATCCTGCTTGATAGCTCGGGACAAGCTTCTCTGTTTCGGCCTCCCCATCCGCCCATGCTCAGATGCACGTGCATGGGCGGATGTCTTGACAAGCTAGTATAGATAGACCCTTCCGCTGAGCTCGGTGTCTCAGGCCTCAAAGGTCTCCTGCTGTTCTGCTCGACCCCGTGCGCTCGTACTTTAATTGCCGCAGCTTGGCGCGAAGGATGAGGACAGCTATCCGCTCGTTCTTCTCCCACCGCGTCTAAGCTTTACTTCGCTATCGCGTTCCTGGCTGCCTGGATCTTTGCCTTGACCGCCTCAAGGTTGAAGCTCGCGCCCTTCTGCATCGGCGGGAACTCGACGGCGGTCATGGCGAGCTTCTCCACCTCCTGCTGGACAAAGACGAACCGCCAGAACTCGTACAGGAACCAGCTCATGTAGTTCTGCGCTCCGGCCTTGGTCCCTTCGTCCGGCCACCCCGTGCGCTCGAAGGGGTCAAGCCGCAGATTGGTGATGTAGGGCACGTCAGGCTTCGTCTTGTCACCGAGCCACCCATTCGGCTGATCGATGAAGCGATATTTATAGTCACCGATCCGGACAGCACCCAGTTCGCTTTCGCCGAAATACCAGACTTCATTGCGCTTCGACGGGCCTTTGCTTGTGATTAGATCCATCTGGTTGTAGCCGTCCAAATGCACCTTATAGGTCCGATCCTCGATCGGCTTGCCCTTCTTCAGCTCCTCAGTGATATCTGGGTTTCCTGCTGCTGCGACAAGTGTGGCGAACCAGTCGAGGCCAGAGATGACGCCGTTCTCAACTTTTCCGGCCGGTACCTTGCCTGGCCAGCGGATCATCGCCGGCGCGCGGAAGCCACCCTCCATGACCGTGCCCTTGGACTGAGCGAACGGTGTCTGGCCGCCGTCCGGCCAGGTGAAGACCTCGGTGCCGTTGTCCGTCGTGAACACCACGATGGTGTTATTGTCGACTCCTAAGTCGGTCAGCTTCTTCATCATTGCCCCGACGACGTCATCGAGCTGCGCCATGCCGGCTTCCTGAATACTCCAGCCGTTCTGGGAGTTGCGCATGCCCTGATACTGCGGTGACAGGTGCGTGGTGACGTGCATGCGGGTTGGATTGAGCCAGACGAAGAACGGTTTGCCCTCGGCCTTGGCCTTATCGATGAACCCGATCGCTAGATCGCGGATCTCCTCGTCCACCGTCTCCATCCGCTTGGGATAGAGGGTGCCCGCATCCTCAATCCGCTGCTTGCCGACCCTGCCCCAACGTGGATCCTCGGTGGGATCGTCGACATTCGTCGCCCACGAATGAACCATATTGCGCGGACCGACCCTGTTCAGCAGCTCCTGCGGATAGGCAGGATGGGCCGGATCCTCCATCGCGTCGAGGTGGTAGAGGTAGCCAAAGAACTCGTCGAAGCCGTGCACTGTTGGCAGAAACTCGTTCTTGTCACCCAGGTGGTTCTTGCCGAACTGACCCGTGGCGTAACCCATGCCTTTCAGGGCAGTGGCGATGGTCACGGCCTCCGCCGGAATGCCGATGGGGGCACCAGCCTGACCGACCGTTGTCATGCCGGTGCGAATCGGCAGCTCACCGGTGATGAAGGCCGCGCGCCCGGCCGTGCAGCTCGCCTCGGCATAGTAGTCCGTGAACAGCATGCCCTCGGCGGCGATTCGGTCGAGATGGGGCGTCCGTCCAGCCATCATGCCGCGGTGATAGGCGCCTATGTTCCAAATGCCGATGTCATCGCCCATGATCACCAGGATGTTCGGCTTCTGCCCGGCAGCCGGCTGCGGTGATTGGGTCTGGGCCCGGGCGGAACTGGTCGAGGCGGGCGATACCAGCGCGGCGGCTGCGAGGGCCGATGTCCCGGCGAGCAGAATGTTGCGGCGGCTGAGGGCGTTCCCCTCTTCGACGCCTTCCTGATTCACCTCGTTCGTATCGACGCTCATGGCTCAGTCCTCTCCCTTATAATGGTTCGGAAGCCCACATGGCTCATGGACGTGTCGACCGGCTGGGGGTGGCGGGCGGCGGGCCGGTAACGTCGGCAGTAGTTCGGCGCGCAGAGATGCGAGCCACCCTTCACCACCTTGCGCGGGATCGGAGATTGCGCGCAGCAGGGATCGAGGCTGTCTACCTTGCGCCCTCCGCGCGGGTTCTCGGGAATGCAGCATGCCTTCGGCGCGTCGGCCGCGTGACGCGGCGCGAACCAGTCGGCTGTCCACTCCCAGACGTTGCCGATCATGTCGACGAGGCCGTAGCCGTTCGGCGGGAAGGCGCCCACCGGCGTTGTCCGCCGGAACGAGCCGGCGGCAGCATTCAGGTACGGGAACTCGCCTTGCCAGGTGTTGGCCATCGGGCGTCCGCCCGGCGCGAACGCGTCACCCCAGGCGAACTCCGCTCCGTCGAGCCCGCCGCGGGCGGCGAACTCCCATTCGGCCTCGGTCGGCAGGGCGCGCCCGGCCCAATTGGCGTAGGCCTCAGCATCCTGGAACGCGACATGTACGACTGGATGATCGTCAAGCCCTTTGAGCGAGCTGCCTGGCCCGTAGGGTCGACGCCAGTCCGCACCCTTCAGGAACGTCCACCACTGCCTCCAGAGGCGCAGGTCGACGGGGCCGTGCGGGGGCACGAACACGAGCGATCCGGCGAAGAGCATGTGCGGCAGCGCGCCGGGATAGTCCTTGGGGTCCGGCGGGATCTCGGCGAGAGTTCGGTAGCCGGTGGCTTGAACGAACTGTCTGAACTGCCGATTGGTGACCGGGCTCTCGTCCATCCAGAAGCCGTCCACCGTCACCCGGTGAACCGGAGCTTCCTCGGGATAGTGCTTGTCGGAGCCCATCCGGAATGTCCCGCCGGGGATCCAACGCAGGCCGGGACGATCGGCGGGCTTCGGCGCGAAAGGGGCATTATCGACGAGCCCACACGTCATCGCTTGAACCCTTCTCGATCCCAGACTTCAGTCTTTCGCACCTCACCGCTGCCGCATGATCACCCTGCACAGACGAAAGAACGTGCATTGCCGCCCACAGCGCCGCACGAGCCATAGCACCCGGCTCGATAGGCGCCGGGACCGAAGTCCATTGCGCTGCCCCGTGGGGGGACCGAATTGGATCAGCGGCAAGGCTGACATTGACGAGCCAAGACAGCTCACAGCCCGATTAGCGCTGTTGTACGGCAGCCACATGGCTGTGTCAGCGTCATCGTATCACTGCGGATAGATCACACTTGATCGAACAGGACACGCCAAGCAGATATTTTCGCCGATCCTTGAGCTGTTGATGGATTTCAGATCCGAATCGCCGTCGTCAATCAAATAATGACAAAACGACTTGGCGCCGCTGAGCCAGCTTGACCGTTGCAATTCCGCTCAACCTGTGAGAGCCTTTCGCGACATCAGCGCTTTCGGAGGCATGGTTATGTCTGAAGCCTGGCGGACATTTGCTTTGGCAATTGCCTGTGCCACGGGGCTACTTGCCCCGCCGCATGCACAGGCGGCCGAATATGCTCAGGGCATCTACGTTCTCGGCAACCGCGGCCCGCTCGCGGGCGTGACGCCGCCGCCAGGCTTCTACTTTGAGAGCGAAACCTACTACTATTCGGGTAATCTCGGCGGTAACCGTGCCTTCCAGGGCGGCGGCGTCGTCGCTGCCAACCTCAAGAACGATACGAGCGCGGTGTTCGCGACGCCGATCTGGGTTACGCCGGCCGAGATCTTGGGCGGCAATCTCGGCTTCTCCATCACCATCCCGTTCGGCACGCCCAACATCAGCGCCGGGGCAGTCCTCTCTTCTCCACGCATCGACCGCATTATCGCCGGGCGCGAGCGGGATGCGGTCTTTAACGTAGGCGACATCTATCTCGCCTCGTTCGTGGGTTGGCACTCCGGCAACTTCCATTGGAGCGGTACCCTCCTCGGCGTCGTGCCATCCGGCAGCTTCGAGAACGGCCAGCTCTCCAACATCGCGCTCAATCGTCCGGCGATCGATCTCAGCGGCGCGCTCACCTACCTCGACCCCGTTCTCGGCTACGAGCTCTCGGTCGTGCCGGGCATCACCTTCAACTGGATCAATCCGGCGACCCAGTACCTCACCGGCACTGAGTTCCACCTAGAATGGTCGGCCTCGAAGTACCTGAGCAAAGAATTGTCGGTTGGTCTTGTCGGCTACTATTACAATCAGCTCACCGGCGACAGCGGCTCGGGTGACCGGATCGGGCCGTTCAGAGGTCGGGTCACTTCGCTCGGTGCCCAAATCGGCTACACCTTCAAGCTGGGCGAGATCCCGGTGTCCACGAATATCCGGTTCTTCCGCGAGTTCGACGCCAGGAACCGGTTCGCCGGCACGGCGACTTACCTGACGATCTCAGCTCCGCTCTGGGTCGCACCACCGGAGGCTGATACCGTATCGAGGACCCTCGTGGCGAAGAACTGAGGATGGACGCAGACGGCCTTTGTCCGCCGCCATCGGATTGTTTAGCGTGGCGGCTCAGCGGCGATCAGGTCTTGAACCAACGACAGCTCTCAAGCTCGACCCAAAATTACGCATGGATGGAACCCTGTTTTCCCAGGAACATCAGGCAGTTTCACAGGGTTAAAAAGCGATTGCTGGACCTGCCTATCTACGTTGTCGCAATAATCCGCAGAACTAATTGCGGACGATGGCGATGCGCTTAGCTCGACCATGGCAGATCCGGAAACGGCTGTACGTCATCGGTTTGGCGTTGATCTCGTTCAACGTCGATCTAGGATCGGTTGTCACTCGTGCCGAAGCCCGGGAGACGACAGGATCTTGCATCGATTCTCCGCCTGCCTCTCGTGCCGTCGTCAGCGTTGCCCGATACTCCGACGAGCCTCTGCGTGGAGGCGGGGAAATCGTCGGCGAGCAGGCGACAGCATGGTTCTACACCTCAGGCTTACCGGGCAGACGGGATCATACCGTCAGCGCCAGTGCCACTGATCGCGATCTGCTAGTCGCCATCATCAGACGGCAGCATTCGACCCTAGTCGGACCTACGGAACGTCTGCTTGCGGGCCGTCTGAGCGGCCCTGAACCACCAGCTTGCCCATTCGCGCCTGAGCGGTGTCCCAGTCGATCAAGCTACCCTTGCTTAGACCAGATTGGTGACAGCCAGTTCGACATGCCCATCTGTCACGCTCCCGCGTACCCAGATCGGCGCCCCCTCGTTGCCGTGGGTCACCGCGTTGGCCAGAAGGTTCGACAGCAACTGCCCGATCCGGACCGGGTCGCAGTGACAGTCGGAGATGTCGTCGAGATCGACCTCGATCCTCTGGTCTGGGCGGTTGCTCTGGATCTCCCCGACGACTTGGCGCAGCATCGGGACGAGCGGAACCTGGGCCCCATCTCCACGCCGATGCCGCCGCCGAGCCGCCCGCGGGCGAAGTCGAGCACGTCGTCGATCAGGCTGCTCATGCGGGCCACGCTCTTGCCCAGCAGGCCGAGTACGGTGCGCCCGCGCTCCGATAGGTTCTCCCTGCCCAAGAACTTGGCGCCGGCATCGATGGAGGCGAGCGGGTTGCGCAGGTCGTGACCGAGCACCGCAATGAACTGCTCACGCAGTTCGGCGGTGGCCCTCTCGTCGATGAAACGTCCCGGGCGAAGCCGGCAGGCTGCAGAGTGAAAACTGTTACTCGCGCGTTGCGGTTGTTCGCTCGCCTTGTTTCTCACACGGTGCCGCTCGACCTTAACCGGCCCCTGGCCTATGACGCGGCCCGACTTCAGGACGGCACCAAGACCATGGGCGCTCAGTGACGGTTGATCCCAGCGGCTCCTCCGAGCTCGATCGCATCGCACGTCATGTCATCGAGAATGCGACGGACTTCGCCATCATCACGACCGACTCTGAAGGCCGCGTCACCAGCTGGAACCCTGGCGCGGAAGCGATCTTCGGATGGACGCGGGGTGAAATCGTCGGCAAGGCCATCACGCTGATCCACACGCCGGAAGATCGCAAGGCGGGGACTGTCCTGCGCGAGTTCGAAGCAGCGAAGCGGGACGGCCGTTGTGAACATGAACGCTGGCGGCTTCGAAAGGGCGGGCAGCCCGTCTTCTCCTCCGGGGTGACTACGCCGCTTCGCGACCCCAGCTCGGGCGAGGATCTCGGCTACCTGAAGGTGCTGCGGGATCGGACCACCGAGGAGACTGCGGCGGCTAAGAAGCGGGAGTTGGACGAGCGCAACACCTTTCTGCTTCAGCTCACCGACATCCTGCGGCGAGGCGACGAGACGATCGAGCTGCTGCGCTCCATCTGCATGCTTCTCGGAACCTGGTTCGGGGTGCAGCGGGTCGGCTACGGCCACGTCGACGAGGTGGAGGATCTCGTTGAGTACGAGGTTTGCTGGACGGACGGCACTGTTTCCGCCCTAGTAGGGGAGTTCCCGGCAAGCGCGTTTGGCGTCAAGGTGATGGAGCGCCTCCGGGTCGGACGGACGGTCGCGATGCCGGACGTGCGATCCGATCCGCTGACCGCAGACAGCGCCTCCCAGAAGACGTCCAAGGAAGTGGATACACGAGCGGTGCTCGTGACCCCGTTGGTCAAAGCCGGGCGGCTTCGCACCATTGTCTACCTGAACCAGCGGACGCCCCGGGCTTGGACTCCAACCGAGGTCTCGTTGCTGGAAGAGGTCGCGGAGCGTAGCCGCGAACTCATCGAACGAGGGCGCGCCGAAGAGGCACTTCGCACGGAACGCGCTCGGCTCGATCTGGCGACGCGGGCAGCCAGACTTGGGATCTGGGACTGGCGCCTTGAGACTGGTGAGCTGAATTTCTCCCAACGTGCCCGGGCTATTTGGGGCTTCCCGGCCGATCTCGCCGTCACTTACGAGGCCCTCGCAGCCGCGATTCATCCGGAGGACATCGCCGCGGTGCAGGCGCAGTTTACGCGCGCCATTCATCCGGCCATACGGGACGAGGCGCCTTACGAATATCGGGTTTGCACGCCACCAGGCGTGCGCTGGATCCGGGCGCATGGCGAAGCTGTCTTCGAGCAGCGCCACGCGCAGGTGACGGCTGTCCGATATGCCGGCACGATGGAAGACGTCACCGAGGCGCGCGAAACCCAGGCCGCGCTTGCAGCGTCCGAAGCGCGCCTGAAGCTTGCCGTGGACGCCGGCCGGATGGCGGTCTGGGAAATCAACGCCGTCGGTGAGGTGGCCCATGCCCCGCAGCTGAACAAGCTTCTCGGCCTCCCGGAAGACGCCCGACCGACACTCGCCGAAATCCAGGAGCGGTACTATCCCGGGGAGCTGGAGCGGCTCCAGGGCCTCGGGGAAGCCGCGATGCGCAACGGCGAGCGCTACCTGGAATTCGAGTACCGCCACCTCTGGCCGAACGATGAGGTTCGTTGGCTTTCGGCCCGAGCCGAGTTCCTCTTCACGCCGGGCGGCGAGCCCGCCGGCGTCATCGGGGTGGTGATGGACATCACCGACCGCAAACATGCCGAGCTGGCGCTCACCGCGTTGAACCAGTCGCTCGAAAGCGAGGTGGCCGCCCGGACGGCCGAGCGGGATCGCATGTGGCGGATCTCCACCGAGCTCATGCTGGTGGCCGACTTCGAAGCCACCATACGTGCGGTCAACCCCGCCTGGACCCTGCACCTGGGGCATGAGCCTCGGGACCTCCAGGGCCGGAAGTTTCTAGACCTACTCCATCCGGACGATGTCCAGCCGACTCTCGACGAGGTTGGCAAGCTCGCGGACGGAGTCACCACCTTCCGGTTTGAGAACCGCTACCGGCACAAGGATGGCTCGTATCGCTGGCTCAGCTGGACGGCTGTCCCCGAGGACGGGTTCATCCATGCCGTCGCGCGGGACATCAGCGACGAGAAGGCGGCCGCCGAGGCGCTCCAGCGCACGGAGCAGGCCCTCCGTCAGGCGCAGAAGATGGAGGCGGTTGGCCAGCTCACCGGCGGCCTTGCACACGATTTCAACAATCTTCTGACAGCCATCTCGGGCAGTCTGGAGCTGCTCCAGATCCGCCTTGGACAGGGCCGCCTCAACGACCTTGACCGGTACGTCAACGCCGCCCAGGGTGCGGCCAGACGTGCGGCTGCCCTGACTCACCGACTGCTCGCATTCTCGCGTAGGCAAACACTCGACCCGAAACCGACGGACATGAACCGCTTGGTCGCCGGGATGGAGGAGTTGATCCGACGCACCGTGGGTCCCGAAATAGAGGTCGAGGCGGTGAAAGCGGTCGGACTGTGGCCCACGCTGGTCGACCCACCGCAGCTTGAGAATGCGCTTCTCAATCTCTGCATCAACGCACGCGACGCCATGCCGGAGGGCGGCCGGATCACCATCGAGACAGCGAACCGGTGGCTTGACGATCATGCGGCGCGGGAGCGCGACCTGCCGGTTGGGCAGTATCTGTCGTTGAGCGTGTCCGATACCGGCACCGGAATGGCGCCCGAGGTCATCGCCAAAGCGTTCGACCCGTTTTTCACCACCAAGCCCACGGGGCAGGGTACGGGCCTCGGCCTCTCAATGATCTACGGGTTTGCCCGGCAATCGGGCGGGCAAGTTCAGATCTACTCGGAGGTGGGAGAGGGCACCACAGTCTGCATCTATCTCCCTCGGCACTATGGCGAGCTCGGCGGAGATGAATCGGAGCTTGACCTCGCCACTGCGCCACGGGCCGAGCAAGGAGAAACAGTGCTGGTCGTGGACGACGAGGCTTCTGTGCGGGTGCTTGTGACGGAGGTGCTGGAAGACCTAGGCTACTTGGCAGTCGAGGCAGCGGACGGCCCCTCCGGGCTCAAGGTCCTGCAATCCGACCTGCGAGTTGACCTCATGATCACTGACGTAGGCTTGCCTGGCGGCATGAACGGCCGACAAGTAGCAGACGCCGCGCGCGCAACCCGCCCCGGCCTCAAGGTGCTCTTCATAACTGGTTACGCAGAAAACGCAGCGATCGGCAGCGGCCATCTCGAGCCCGGTATGCAGATCCTGACGAAGCCGTTCGTGATGGAGACGCTGGCCACCCGGATTAAGGAGATGCTCACGAAATCGCCAGCGTGAGCGGCGGTCCCACGGCGAGTTTGCGGCGCGCTGGCCGTAGTCTCTGGTGCCGAGCAAGACAGTGGACCAGCTTAATGGCCGAAATGGGCGCAAAGCCGAATGCCCCTTCACAGCGGAGGCTCAATGTCAGCTCGCCACCGAGGCTGTGTGAGAACGAAGGCAAGCTGCGAGACCGCAGAACAATCCTCTATTTGGCAGGCATTACAACTCGTGAGGCAACCATTTTGACGCCGGTAAAGCACCTATTTCGGCATTACCAGAGCGCCTTGGTGAGATCATCGTTAAGAGTCTAAGCTCACAGAGACAGATTCACTGCCTATGATATAAAATTATCAGCCTCGTCCGACGGGACGAGGCTGCATCGAATGCTTGCAATTTATGCTGGCTGGAGTGGCCTGCGTGAATCGATCCGCAGCCGAGGTCGCCGGCAGAGGCAGCCCCCTCGATTAGCTGGCGAGCTTCCGCTCCTGTCGACGGCTCACCTCAAAGGCCTGCAGGTCCAACGCCAGGCCGATGACTTGGTCGGATTTAAGGCGTGAGGGCTCCAGCGCTCCCCCAAACCCATGCAGCAGATATACCTCCTGAACCTCAGGCGTACGCATCGCTCCACCCATCGTCCAGTTAGGGAACAGCCGTGCCGGCACGTCGCGTACGTTGAGGATCGTCGCTGCCGAGTGTCGCGTGTCACGCGCAATACGATTGTAGGTTTCCGTCACCCGCGCCCGTTCACCCTCCAGGATCTGGATAAACCACGTCTGGTCGAAGATCAGAAAACCCGTGACCCCGTCGCGGCTGTTATTTCGCTGAGACACCGACAGGATCTCGCGCATGTTGGTGAGCATGGCGCGATCGCCACCCGGAACGGTGTTGCGGCTGTAGTAGACGAGTTGGTGGATCATCGACTCTGCGCCCTGGCTGTTGCTGTGTTGTGGGCGTGAGGCATTCTTGATGGTACCGCTCCACTGGAGCGTCTCAATCCATGCACCACAATCTCAAACTGGTCGCGAGGCGCTAACACTTCCTGAATTCACCCCGCGCGCAAGTCGATAGTAGCCAGTCCCTAAAAGAAATCCCTAACAATTTCTGACTTACCTCCTTCTCCGGAGGAGACAGCTGTGACTCTTGTGGACCTCGTCAGGCTCTTTGCCGAACCGCTCAGCACAGCTGTCGTGCTGACAGATATCGATCTGGAGCGGCCGGGGCCGACCATCCTGTACGCCAATCCGGCCTTTGAGTGCATGAGCGGCTACAAAGCTGAGGAGGTGTGTGGGAGCTCGCCCCGGTTGCTTCAGGGCCCGGCGACCAACCGACAGCTGACCCGCCTCGTCGCGCTCAGATTACGCGCTGAACGCCGGTTCCGCGGTGTCTTAGAGAACTACCGCAAGTCTGGAGAGGGCTACCTGTGCGAGGTCGATGTGCGGCCAATCCTTGGGAAGGTAAATGAACCTCTTGGCTCCCTTGCCTTCGAGCGAGAGGTGGTACGCCGTAAAGGGCGACCTATCCAAGGAGCCGGCGGGCGCTACCGGCCTGTTGCTATAGCGTCCTTTGAGGCGGGGGCACTCTGGGCCACGCCTGCCCCATTTTGTTAGGAGGTCAGCGCGGTCTCCGCTTACGCCTCAGTGCGCGCGTTATAATCTCGCATGAAGGCCGCGCATCTCCCAGGTTATTAGGTTTTGTCCGGCTCTGGTGTCGGTGCCGCAATAGCTCCCGCTCCACCACTAAGCTGAGATCCAGCTTGCAGCGGCAGGCCCTCCGGCAAAACGGGAGCAAATGAAGAATCTTCATCAGCTATATGCACAATATCATTTACCTCCCGTACCAGAACATCAGTATCAAATGGCTTTTTCAACAGGCGTATTCCAGGTGGTAAGACGCGCAAGAGGTCACTACTACCGCCCGACGTGACAATGATGCCGACCCCAGGCCATTGCTCATGAACGAGATGGGCCAATGTGATGCCGTCCCCGTCTGCTTGTACGCTTCGACCCGTAATCAGGACTTGCACGTCTGAGCGCTCGTGCAGCACCAGCAGAGCCTCAGCAATCCTTTTGACAGCAATGGTGTCGAACCCTGCGTCCATCAGCATGTCTGTCGTCACCATGTTGATCAGCTCGCTGCCTTCGGCGACGAGGATGACGGCCGGTCTCATCGTACTCGCCTTCACTGTCAGGTCCCTTCAGACGCTGATCCCTAACAGGGTAGAGCCGAGGATTCACAAAAGAATCAAGCCTTATAGTTGCGGTGCGGTAGCGTAAAACGGAGGACTGAGATGCCCTGCCACAGCAATCGCCAGCTCAAGTTGAAACGCGAATAGGATGCTAATCACGTTAGAGTCTTTAGCTTGCGTTGTCTGCTGCCGCCAAATCAGACTTCGATCGGCAGCGTGTGGCAACTTGCAACTATCTCCGCTGAGAGTGGTGGTGGCGCATGACGTAGTAGTGGTACGAGCGGCATCTGTCCTGAGAGCCGATGATCCAAGTTAAGCTTGCCTTCCAGGTAGAAGCGGACCGATTGATTGCCCGCTGCGAAAGCTACGTTTCCACCCTGGATGGTTTTCTGGTCGTACGACCGCCCGTGTCTAAAAAACAACGGACCTATAAGTGCCGGCCACGGCATCAGCAGGTTGTGCTCCATTATGCGTGCCCCTCCTCGCCCTCGGGCTTGGCTCTTCCAGGTCCGAGGGCGGGCCACCGCCGGCCATGACCTGAAGCAGTCCCTCCTCGACGATCCAGAGGCAGTCCGCCTCTTCACTGCCTGAGCAGAGGGCTTGGCCCTCGTGGAGCGTCTGAACGCGAAGCTCGCGCTGGAAGGCGGCTTCCAACCCGACCGGGTCAGGACAATACCTTTCGAAGAACGTACTTATTCCGCGGCTACGATTGAGCATGGTTATTCCTGGGAACCGTTGCGGCTGCGACGCCCCGACGATTGGCTAGACCTGACGGTAGAAGTGCAGGCTGCACGAACGACGATGGCGCCCATCCGGCTTCGACCGAGCGCAACGGCCAAGCTTTCACGTTTTGTTCTCTGCGTGGTTCCAGGCTGCCCTATCGATGGCAGCCTGGAACCTATTAAGGGGAGTTTATGTAGCTCTGCGGAGGACGAGGTTGGATGGAGGTGAACTCAACCATCCACCACACGCTCCGCTCTACGGAAGGTCTGTCGGTCGAGGTAGGGGTACTTCGACCGACAAACTTCGAGCTTCCGGACCGACACGTCCGCGTAGCCTACCGGCAAACTTCCTGTGTCGGCACAAGCGGCCAACACAGCATAATCAATAGCAACCTGTCGTGGATTCGCAGAAGGGGCGCTTGAAAACCATCTATTCCCCCACAGTGCTCATCTTTTGCCTCAGGCTACAGAGAGTTGTGTCTGCTGTGGCGGACAGGATAATTCGCCCGCGATAAAACCAGTTTTCCCGATTCTGTCGGCGGCCGAAAGGCCCGCATGGAGATGGAAAGCTAGCCCGCGAGCGAGACGGCGGAGACCACCGTATCGCGTAGGTAGAAAGTCGCCTTCACGACTGCCGGGTCGAACGCCGGCTCCACGCCAGCGGACGTGAGTTGGTGCTTCAAGTTGAAGGGATGCACGCCCCCCGTGGTCGCGAGTTCGACCACGGACGCGTAAGTTTCCCCGAACTGGCGCAGATCCTCGTATAGCACGATGTCGACCGGTGTCCGGGTCGTGGGGTTCACCGCTCGCTGTACGGGCAAGGCGCCGACCTCGATCAGCCCCTTCACGACGTGCCAAGTGGTCTTGAGCTGCTTGGCCACCTTGTAGGGCGGCAGGCCGGGCAACGGTGCGGCCGTGACCTGCGCCCTCAACTCCCCGACGTCCACCAGGAGGGCCAGATAGCCGTGTTCCCCGGCGAGACGCCCGATCCATTCCAGCCTGCCGTCCAGCATCATGGCGACCACCTCCATGGCTCCACAGTGCGCGCGCTTGGCGGCCTGTGGGATGGGGAGACGATACTCGGTCGCATCGTCGACCGGCACGGCCCGGGCCCCGAGCCGGACGAGGAACGCGTCGAGATCCGATTTTGCGAAGGCGTGCTTCCCGAACCCGGCTGGGTCGCCGTTCGCCGCCACCACGGGGGTGATGTAGCCCGCACTCACCAGGAGCTTCGTCTGCACCCGTCCGGCGCCGAGGTAGTCGGCCATCTCCACCATCGACACGGTCCCGACGGCCAAACGCAGAAGCGGAGCCGCGGATACGGCGTCGAAGAGGACGTGATGGTCGAGACCCTTCCCCTGATCGGGGGCGATGTGACCCGCTGCGGCCAAAAGCTTACGTAGGCGCTTCGGGTGCGCGCCGCTTTCGAGCGCCGCCGTTCGGACTGAATGAAGGATGCGACTTGGAAACCGGCGCCCGAAGAGCTCGTCACCGGCACCGACCGGGGTCGTTTCGTGCACGTGCTGGAAAACCACATCGCGCACCGGCTCGAAAGCGGAATGCCGCTCGGTCGCGAGCCACTGGTGGAAGCGGCCGAAGACGGCCTGGAGCCCTTCCTTACCGAGGGATGAGGTCGGGTAGCTCCGTTGCAGGTCAGCCAGGAAGGCCCGGATGCCGGCCTCGCCGTCGCGCGCGATCCCGAACCCCGCATTCCCGGCCCGGTACCAATCCCCATCGTTGAGGTCGTTAAGGTTCGGGGTGCGCCCGAGCGTCGCCACGACGCCCAGCATCTCGCAGGTCCGGGCCGCTGCGTGCCAGGGTAGGGCGTCGAGCCACGGCATCGCCGCCGGTGACCCGTTGAGGCGCCCGTACAGGTAGATCTCCAGCCCCGAGAGCTGTCGCTCGACTGCTTCCGCCGCCAGCCGTGCGATCCGAGCCGAGTGGGGGCCTACCAGCCCGGCGAAGTCGTGGAGGTGGTGGGCGGAGCTAGCCGTAGCGACTTCGGCCAACGCAACCTCATGCGTCGGGCAGGTCCGCAAGGGCTTCAACAACCAGGCTGTCCGGCCGGCCACGGCAGCATCGGCCGGGATATCGGTCCGGGCGGCAGCGCCCGCGGCGACATCATCGGCAAGGCAGAGCGGGCAGGCATGGAGGCGCGTGCGCCGAAGCGTCGAGCGCACAAGCCGCTCATCCCGGAAAATGAACCCGTCCTCCGTGCGCTGGAGGGCATTGGCCCGAAGTGGCTGCACCGGCACCCCCGCCACCGTGGCGAGCTGGCAGAGGTCCCCGTCGTTCCCATCGACGAGACCTCCGAACCGGATACGCAGCTCAAGGCAGAGGGTGCGGGCCGAGCCGACCCCGTGAAACCGCGCCAGGCGCGAGGCGTAGCTCGGCGGCGATTCACCCTTGACGAGAGAGAGGACCGGGCGAAGGCGTGCCGTCACGAGCGCCTCCGCCGACCACTGGCCGATGCGCGTTCCCGGGGTGCCTGATCGTCCCGCTCTCGCAGGATGGCCCGGCAATCGACCTTGGGCCAGTCAGGCGCCACAAAAGGGTTCATGGGCGCCCCGTTGCCCGTCCTCTTGGCATAGCCATCCGCGAACCTATCGAGCGTCATCACTGTGCCGCTCCCCTCTTGGGTAAGCATCAGCTCGATGACGTCGCCGATGAACTCCAGACAGGTGCCGTACTGGTACAACGTCGCGTGGAGGAGGCGAGGGGCGACCTCCGTCTCGAAGTCGTTGGGCAAGTCGAAGCCCGCCATCTTCGCCAGGTTCGCGGCGGCGTTCTTCACGACCTCCAAGTCGGTCGGCAGCGCGAGCGGCTGGAGTTCCACGAACCGGAAGCGGCGGCGGACCTCTGTCTCGCGGTCGACCGGGGTCATCGGTTCTTGCCCCGGTAGAGGCTCCACCGCGACGGCCTCCATGAACTCCGTTACGTGCGGTAGACCAGATACAATCAGCGCCACGGGCCAGCGTGGGTTGGCCATCAAGGCCTTCATTGTCTTGCGGATCTTGGCAAGCTCCAGGACGTTCGCCGTTTCCGTCGCGTTGTGCATCTCGTCGAGGTGCACGACGAGGATACCGCGCCTCTCCAGGAGCTTGCGAACCCTCGTCCAGGCTACCGCCTCACCCGGGGCGCGCTCCGGCTCGTAGCCGAGTTCGGCGAGGATGGCCTGCCCCATCGTCTGCAGGGTGCAGGGCGACGGGAGCTGGACGCTGATGGCGATGCGCGGGGCTTCCTGGTCCGCAAAATCGTCGAGCGCCGTGTTGCATGCGAAGGCGCGACGGATGAGCCGGCTCTTGCCGGCCCCGCTTGCGCCTACGACGACGACCGACCGGCATTCCGCCCGGTTGCCGGGGCCGTGGGGTCGTGTGGGGTCGATCCGCATCGCCGTCATGCCGAGCACCCATGCCAGATGCTCGGCGACGACGTCATCGCGGTCGAGGTCGAGATAACGGCCCCGCACCTCTTCCATCAGGACGTGGCGCATCCGCCCGGCCTCGTCGAACGAGCCAAGGACGCGGGCGAACGGATCGGCCATCTCAGGCCTCCCATCCCCGCCGGCGCCTCTTGGGCGGCACCGGGGCGGTCGGGACTGGGGTTTGGGGAACGGGGTCCTCGCCGCCGGTATCAACTGCATCGTCGAACAGACCCGTCGAGGTGGAGCCAGCCTCAGCTCCTTCGGAATCGGGCATGGAGAACCCGAGCGCCAGATGGCGTTCCGCCCGGTCCAATTCCTCCTCGTTGGGGGGCCGGGCGTCGAGGCGCACCTTCTTGGCCGCGGCGTCGCTCATGGCCTCGATGTCGCGCATAGCGGCGAGCACGACCGGCAAGGTCAGCTTGGCCTCGTCGCGGTAACGCCGGCGCAGGTCCTTCAGCGTGGCGAGCCAGGTCTCGGCCGAGACACCCCTGAACTCCTCGCGGACGCAGGGTACGGTGAGCCACGCCTCGCCGATCCGCACGGACACGGCGCCCAGGCAGCCGGGGTCGACGCGGACGTCGACTTCCGCGTCACCGACTTTACGGCGGTACTCCTGAAGGCGTTCGGATTGGTAGTGGAGGCCGAGAACGCGGACGCCGCGCTTGCCCATGACCCGGCGGAGCGGCATGCCGAAGATGGCCCTGAGCTTGTTCCCGTCGGGTGAGGGTGTGACGCCGACGGACTTTGTCAGGCGACGCCACGCGTTCAGCGGCGTCTCTCCTCCGAGACCTTCGTGCGGCGTGTTATGGTAGGCGTCGACCCAGTAACGGATCAGCGCCCGGCCGAACACGTCGACCCCGGCCGATGCCCGTGCCACCGGGTCGTAGTCACCCTTCTCGCCTACGTTCGCGAACGTCTGGCCAGTGAAGCGGCTGACAAGCTGGAGACGCGCGGTCAGGAACGAGCGCTCGACGGTCCCCCGCAGGTGAGCGAGACCCGACGGGGGAATGTCGGGCGTCGTCCCCATGGCGACGACCGCGGCCTGGAACCGTTCGGCGATGAAGGAGGAACCGGCATCGGTGGCGAGCTCCTCCAGGGTGCCGCACATGTCCCAGGGGCTCAGGGCTCCGACGTCGTCCGCGTAGGCGCCCTTGTCCGTGACCGCCATGCGCAGGCAGGCGAGGGCGTTGTCGGAGCAGGCGGTCGGGCGGAGGCTGGCGCCGAGGATGACCTTGGTCGCGACGTCGATGGCCACGCAGAGCCACCAGCGCGTCTTGCGCAGGGCCTCACGCTCTTCCTCGGTGAGGTGCCCCCACCACCCGAAGTCGGTCAGCAGCTTGATGAGCGAGACCTTCCACTCATCCATCTCCACCCGCTGGAGCGGCCGCACGACGTCCTGGCCACTGCCCACCATGGCGAAGTGCGCCGTGGCCTTCGCCATGCCGTCCCGGCCGGCCATGACGTAGAACTTGTCAAGGCTCTCGATGGCGCCCGAGAAGGTGGTGTACCCGGGGCACGGCAGTTCGGGCAGCCCACGCTCGGCGCGCGCCTCGTTCAACGCCTTGACCTCACCTTTGAGATCCTTGTGCAGCGCCTTCTTGGTCGGGCGCTTCTCCGTGGCGTAGCGGCAGGCGACCTGCCGTATCAGCAGCAGGATCGTCACCGGCAGCTTGGGGTCGCGATTTCCGGAGCGGTGCGTCTGCTTCCGCAGCGCGAGCGGGTCGTAGGCGGCATTCTCCCATCGCCGCATCCACTTCCTGAAGGCCTTCGGCCCCGGGCGGTCCCGGACGACCCGCTTCGTTCCGGCGCGCGTGGCCCCGGTAGCCGCGCCCTTGCTGGGCGGCGACAGGCGGGCGACGTCGAGCAGGGCGACCTCGGCGTGGATCTCCCGGAGCACCTGCTTCAGCGACGAGTCGGAGCGACTGGCGCTGCCATCCCGCTCGCGGGCCAGGAACCGCTTGCAGAACTCCAGCCGGAACAGGATGGTGGACTGCTCGTGGGGCCGCAGGGACAGGATCGAGTCGACCCCTCCCAAAAGGCGCGCCTTCGCACGGCCGGGCGAGAACCAGCCGCGGTCGTACGCGTAGCCCGGGTGCCGGGTCTCGGCATCGAACGCCTCATGCGTGAAGTCCTGGGTCATCTCGGGGTCATCGACGCGGACGAGGATGTGACCCACGGTGTTCGTCTCGAACCCCCGGTAGGCGATGCCCCGGATGATGACGCGGTCGTTCGTGGTGATGTTGCGGATCACGGTCATGCCGCCCTCCCGGGGATCGAGGACCGCGCGGAGACGCGGGTGGAGTAGGTGATGCGACCAGGGCCGACGACGCTGAGCGTGCCCTCGGCGATGAGCCTGACCGCCGCCCTAAAGGCGGCGGCACCGGCTCCCGTGGCGCGAACGATGGTGCCGATGGTGACGGAGCCGGCGAGCCCGTTGACGAAGTGTCGGACGGCGTCGTCGGCCGGACTGTCGGGATCGCGCCGAACCGAGTGGATCAGCAGGGCATCGTGGACGAGGTCGCGGGGGAGCTTTTCGCCGGTGATGAGGACGGCCTTATCGGCGACGGAGCGCGGGGTTTGGGCCGCGTAGCGCTCTATGGTCTGTCGCAGGCCAAGCTTCAGCGCGATCTTCGCGGGCTTGATCGCAACGAGGATGCGGGTCCCGCACCGGAGCGTGACGCGGGCGTCCCAGGTATAGCTGACGGTCTTGCCGTCGACATCGACGTAGTCGATGGCCGGCGGCTGCTCCTGGACGTCGACGACGTCCAAATCGGCGAGCATGCAGTAGACGGCCTTCTTCTCCAGACCGCTCTCCATGTACATCACGGTCGGGATGGTCCCGCCGACGATGCGGGCCCGCGAGGAGCCACGGTTCGGCTTGAACGGGCCGCGCGTACCCCGCGACGCGCGGGGCGGGTAGAAGAGGTGATCAGCGGGCGGGTCGGTCGGCCCGCTCGGGGGGAGGGTAGTGGTCACGGAGTGTTCGCCTTTCGAGGCGGAACCCGTGCAGCACGAGGCGGCGAGCCTGCAGCGGGGCTTGCGGCGCAGGCCGCAGGCGTGCAGGATCACCCCGTCAGTGCTGACGGATTCGCTGAGGGTCTGTTCAGGTGAAGGGCCGCTCGCGCTGGTCAGGCGATGTCGGACGGCCAACGGACATGGGGCGCTTCGAGCCGGCCAGCTCGGGGCGCCTCTTCCGTTTGGAGACGGGCTAGATCATCGGTCCCTCCGAATTCGCGAATTCACGCGCACAAACGAGCAAATTCGTTTGGTCCGAGCAAGCGGAATAGCCCAGCAAATCGAGTCACTTGCGGCCGGGCGCTGCGTACGCCCAGGAAGTGGAGCGATTCCAGAAGCTTGGGTGTTCGGAGGCTGCCTGGGCTGAAGGCCCAGGGATGTCTTCGCACGGCCGATATCAGCCGGCGCGCAGTTCGCGGCGACAAGATCGAACGCAGGTGTGTCAGAGAAGGCACATATTCTAGCGAGATCGGCCGAAAAGTGCCATCCCTCCCGCGGCGGATGACCTGGGCTGTCACCGCTACGCCCGCTCTTCACAGGGCAATGCGACCCCGACGGGCGTCGAACGCCGCCGGGAGCGGCCCATTCCACCGGCGCTGGTGTGACGCCACTGGCAATGGGGGTAGCTGCCCAAACGGAAGTGGCGCCGGCATTGCTGCCGGCGCCACTTCTAGACCCCTGACGGGCCAACTGTCCTTCGAATTACGGGCCGCCAAGTACGCCTAGCGGGCGAACAGTCCCGTCTTCGACATCTGCGGAATAATCACGAGCACCCCGTCGTCGAACCGCAGGTGTCGCACTTCAGGCAGGTGCCGTTGCGGACCAACGTGAAGTTCGCGCATTCCGGGCAGGCCTCGCCGACATAGCCCTTCATCTTCGCCTCGGCCCGTCGATCCGCGACGCTGCGTTCCGCCTTCGGTTCCGGCTTGGCGAAGGGCAGCGTCTCGATGCTGCCGACGCTCTGCGGCTCCGCCTTCAGGGCGGTGGCGCCGCGCACGGCATGGACCGTCCCGCCAGCAGGCGCCGACTGGCCCGTCGCCGCCGCGCCGACGCCCGTCGTGGCGCCCCCCGGACCGCCCTGGATCAGGGTGAGCCGGTCGGCCGACCCCCGCAGCAGACCGCGGGAAACGATCGCCGAGGCCGCCGGTGTCGGCTTGCCGGATTCGCGGGTGGTGTCGCCTTCGCCGCCGCCGAGCACCGTGCCGCCGATCTCGGACGGGTTGACGTGGGCGAGATCGGTCCGACCGAGATAGGACACCGCCAGTTCGCGGAACACGTAGTCGAGCAGCGAGGTCGCGTTCTTGATCGCGTCGTTGCCCTGCACGAAGCCCGCCGGCTCGAAGCGGGTGAAGGTGAAGGCCTCGACGTATTCCTCCAGCGGCACGCCGTACTGGAGGCCGAGAGAGATCGCGATGGCGAAGTTGTTCATCAGGCTGCGGAAGGTGGCGCCTTCCTTGTGCATGTCGATGAAGATCTCGCCGAGCCGCCCGTCGTCGTACTCGCCGGTGCGCAGATAGACCTTGTGTCCGCCCACCACCGCCTTCTGGGTGTAGCCCTTGCGGCGGTCCGGCATCTTTTCACGCGACCGAACGCGTTCCACGCGCTCGATCACCCGCTCGACGATCTTCTCCGCCGCCGCCGCCGCCTTGGCCGCGGCCGGCGCCTGGATGATCGCCTCGAGCGCGTCCTCCGCCTCGTCCTCGTCGTCCGCGATCAGCGCGGCGTTGAGGGGCTGCGACAGCTTGGAGCCGTCGCGGTAGAGGGCGTTGGCCTTCAGCGCCAGGCGCCAGGACAGCAGGTAGGCCGCCTTGCAATCCTCGACCGTGGCGTCGTTGGGCATGTTGATGGTCTTGGAGATCGCCCCCGAGATGAAGGGCTGCGCCGCCGCCATCATGCGGATGTGGCTCTCGACCGAGAGGTAGCGCTTGCCGGTGCGGCCGCACGGGTTGGCGCAATCGAACACCGCGTAGTGCTCATGCTTGAGATGCGGCGCGCCCTCCAGCGTCATCGCCCCGCAGACATGGGTGTTGGCGGCTTCGATCTCCTTCTTGGTGAAGCCGAGGAACGGGAGGAGTTCGAAAGTGAGGTCGGCCAGCTTCTCGGCGGGCACCTTGAGGGTGTCCTTCAAGAAGTCGTCGCCGAGCGTCCAGCGGTTGAACACGAACTTGATGTCGAAGGCCGACTTCAGACCCGCTTCCACCGCCGCGATCTTCTCATCGGTGAAGCCCTTGGCGCGCAGGCTGCCGGGGTTGATCGCCGGGGCCTGACCCATCGAGCCGTGGCCGACGGCGTAGGCCTCGATCTCGGCGATCTCGGCCTCGCGGTAGCCGAGCGCCCGCAGGGCGTCGGGGGCCGCTTGGTTGATGATCTTGAAGTAGCCGCCGCCGGCGAGCTTCTTGAACTTCACCAGCGCGAAGTCGGGCTCGATGCCGGTGGTGTCGCAATCCATCACGAGGCCGATCGTGCCCGTCGGCGCGATCACCGTGGCCTGCGCGTTGCGGTAGCCGTGCGCTTCACCGAGCGCCAGCGCGCGGTCCCAGGCGGCGCGGGCATGGGCGCCGATATCGGCCTGAGGGATGTTGGCGTGGTCGAGCGGCACGGGGGCGACGTTGAGGCCCTCGTAGCCGGCGGCCTCGCCATGGGCGGCGCGGCGGTGGTTGCGGATCACCCGCAGCATGTGATCGGCGTTCTCAGGGTACGCCTCGAAGGTGCCGAGTTCGGCCGCCATCTCGGCAGAGGTGGCGTAAGCCACGCCCGTCATGATCGCGGTGAGCGCACCGGCCAGCGCCCGGCCCTGATCCGAGTCGTAGGGCAGGCCCATGGTCATCAGCAGGCCACCGATATTGGCGTAGCCGAGGCCGAGCGTGCGGTACTTGTAGGAAAGCTCGGCGATCTCTTTCGAGGGGAACTGCGCCATCATCACCGAGATCTCGAGCACCACCGTCCAAAGACGGTTGAGGTGCTCGAAGGCCGCGACGTCGAAATGCTTCGACTGCCGGTCGTACATCGTCAGCAGGTTGGCGCTGGCGAGATTGCAGGCCGTGTCGTCGAGGAACATGTACTCGGAGCACGGGTTCGAGGCCCGGATCCGCCCGCCGGTCGGGCAGGTATGCCAATCGTTCATCGTGGTGTTGAAGTGCAGGCCCGGATCGGCGGACGCCCAGGCGGCCTCACCGATCTTCTCCCACAGCTCGCGCGCCTTCACGGTCTTGGTGACCTTGCCCGTGGTGCGCGAGGTCAGGCTCCAATCGTCGTCGGTCTCGACGGCGCGCAGGAATGTGTCGGTCAGCGAGACCGAGTTGTTGGAGTTCTGACCGGCCACCGTGAGGTAGGCCTCGGAATCCCAGTCGGTGTCGTAGACGGGGAACTCGATCTTGGTGAAGCCCTGGCGGGCGAACTGCACCACGCGCTTGATGTAGGCGTCCGGCACCATCGCCTTGCGAGCGGCCTTGATCTCGCGCTTCAGCGCCGGGTTCCGCTCCGGGTCGAAGCAGGCGTCGCCCTCGGCCTCGCACTGGGTGCAGGCCTTCATCACCAGGGTGAGGTGCTTCGAGACGACCTTCGAGCCGGTCACCAGCGCGGCGACCTTCTGCTCCTCCTTCACCTTCCAGTCGATGAAGGCCTCGATGTCGGGGTGATCGATATCGACGATCACCATCTTGGCGGCGCGCCGGGTTGTGCCGCCGGACTTGATCGCGCCCGCCGCCCGGTCGCCGATCTTGAGGAAGGACATCAGGCCCGACGACTTGCCGCCGCCGCCGAGTTTTTCGTTCTCAGCGCGCAGCATCGAGAAGTTGGAGCCGGTGCCGGAGCCGTACTTGAACAGGCGGGCCTCACGCACCCACAGGTCCATGATGCCGCCCTCGTTGACGAGGTCGTCCTGCACCGACTGGATGAAGCAGGCATGCGGCTGCGGGTGCTCGTAGGCGGTCGCCGACTTCGTCAGCGCGCCGGTCTTCGGGTCGCAGTAGAAATGGCCCTGGCTCGGGCCGTCGATGCCGTAGGCCCAGTGCAGGCCGGTGTTGAACCATTGCGGCGAGTTCGGCGCCACCATCTGGCGGGCGAGCATGAAGCGCAACTCGTCCATGAAGGCCGAGGCGTCGTCTTCCGAGGAGAAGTAGCCCCCCTTCCAGCCCCAGTAGGTCCAGCAACCGGCGAGCCGGTCGAAAACCTGGGTCGAGGAGATCTCGGAGACGTAGCGCTCCTCCTCGGGCAGCGCGCTGAGCGCGGCCTCGTCCGGCACCGAGCGCCACAGGAAGGAGGGAACGCTGTTCTCCTCGACCCGCTTCAGGCAAGCCGGGACGCCGGCCTTGCGGAAGTACTTCTGGGCCAGAACGTCGGCGGCAACCTGGCTCCAGCTCTCGGGCACGGAGATGCCGTCGAGCCGGAAGACGATCGAGCCGTCCGGGTTGCGGATCTCACTCACCGCCTTGCGGAAGGTGATGGACGCGTAGGGAGACTGGCCTGCCGTGGTGTAGCGCCGCTCGAACCGCATGAATCCCTCTCCCTCGGAGCCAAGCGGCCCCGTGCCGCGGCGCGCGCCGCGATGCTTGGATGAAAAGCCGGAACTTGCCCCGGCCGGTCCATGTCCCCCGCATCCCGTCAGGTGGGAGGACTGTCCGTCATGCGGAAACAGGGTCTTTGCCAAACCCCGCCGAGCCGTCCGAAGCGATGCCCGAACCTTACGTCCGGGCGGCCATCTGCGTCAATAACTAGTGCCGGCTACCCGTGTTCCGCGCTAGATGTTGTGTTCTGCACCATAAATCTGTGGATATCCGAGGCGTATCGCTAAGTGGCCTTTCGGCCTCGATGAATCGTGCGGGAAATTTTTTCGATTCACAGGCAGGGCCGAGCCCGGAAGCCTCACCGGCCGGTTTGATAAGGTTAACGGCCGCACGAGGCGGTCTCGGCGTGCCGAAAATGCGACAGCGCCGCAGGGCGCTGGACTCGCGCGCGCGTGACGACCATAACGGCCCGGCGACGGCGCCCGCGGACCCGTCGCCCGCCGGAGGAACCATGGCCCTCAAGGACACGCTGCTGCGCATCTTCACGTGGTGGAACGGGCAGACCGTCTCGCTCGCGCTCTACACCGCCCGCAGCGGCACGTTCGTCGGCTCCGACGAACTCGGCAACAAGTACTACAAGGCGCAAGGGCCGCTGATCGACCGCTCGGTCGGCTCGGAGCGGCGCTGGGTGGTCTATAACGGCTACGCCGACGCCTCCCGCGTGCCGCCGGGCTGGCGCGCATGGCTCTGCCACAACGGCGATACGGCGCCGAGCGAGGAGGATTACAAGCCTCGCGAGTGGCAGAAGGCCCACGAGGAGAACCTCACCGGCACGGCGGCCGCCTACCGGCCGAAGGGTTCGCAGCTCTCCTGGGGCCAGCGGCCCGCCGCCACCGGCGACTACGTCCCCTGGACGCCGGGCGAGTAGCCCGTCCTCTCGCGGCAAAAGCCTTTCACGGCAGAAGCTTCTTGAGTCGGTAGCCTCTTGAGGTCAGCCTCTTGGGTGCCGGGCCGGTGAACGGATCGGCGCGTCGGGCCTTGTCCCTTCATCGAAGGATGAGGGGGCAAGACCCATGCGAGCGACGACGTTGGCCCTGCTGCTGTGTCTCGGCACCGGCGCCGTGCAGGCCCAGGAGGCCGATGCACAGGCGCAGGCCGAGCTGACACCGGTCCTGAAGTCCGAAAGCCTCGTCTTCAACGGCATTACCCGGTCCAAGGACGGGCGGCTGTTCTCGCCGTTCCAGCGCCAGCAGAAGGACAAGGGGATCGAGCTGGGCGAGTGGGTCGACGGCAGGCCCGTGCCCTATCCGGATGCCGCCTGGAACGGCTGGAAGACCGGTGACGACGCCTCAAAGGCCTTCGTCGGCGCCAACGCGATCCGCATCGGCCCGGACGGCGACCTCTGGGTGGTCGACAAGGGGGCGGCCGAACTCGGCGGGGCGCCGCTGCCCGGCGGTCCGAAGCTCGTGCAGATCGATCTCTCGGCGAACAAGGTCCGCAAGGTCTTCCCCCTGGAGGGGGCGACCACGGACAAGAGCTTCATCGACGATTTCCGCTTCCATAACCGCAAAGTCTACCTGACCGATGCCGGCCAGCCCGGGATCATCGTCCTCGACCTCGACGACGGTTCGCTGCGGCGCGCGCTCGACGGACATCCCTCGACCGTGTCGCAGCGTCCGCTCACCGGCGAGAACAGGGTGCTGCTCGATCCGAAGGACAAACCGATCGCGATTCACGCCGACCAGCTCGAAGTCTCGCCGGACGGCAAGTGGTTCTACTATCAGGCCTGCACCGGCCCGCTCTACCGGATCGAGACGAAGTGGCTCGACGATGCGGGGGCCAGCGACACCGAGCGCGGCAAGCATGTCGAGCTGTTCGCCGCCACGGTCTCGACCGGCGGCACCGCGATCGATGCTGACGGCAACATCTACGCCTCCGACACCGACAATCTGCGCATCCTGAAATTCGCGCCCGACGGCACCCAGAGCACACTGGTGCAGGACCCGCGGCTGGTCTGGGGTGACGCGATGTGGATCGACGAGGAGGGCGGGCTGTGGATTCCGGCCGCGCAGATGAACCGCAGCAAGGCGATGAACGGCGGCATGGCGAAGATCGCGTTTCCGACCACGATCTTCCGCATGTCGATCGGCGCCAAGCCGGTGCGGAACTAGGGGCAAACGGCGCGGCCGCCCTTTTTCGACCACCCTTGGGGTGTTGGAACGGCCGGATCGTTTGCCGGCCGTGGCGGCCGGAGCCAGACTCAAGAGGGCGCCTTGAGCCGCATCCCCGCAACCGTTCTGCGCCGGACCGCGCTCGGCACGCTGGCGCTGGTCCTGTCCGCGCTGCCGGCTTCCGCCGACAAGATCAAGAACCCGACCGCTGTCTTCTCCGGCCTCGACAAGATCACCGGCCGGATCGTGACCTTCGAGGTCTCCATCGACGAGACGGTGCAGTTCGGCGCCCTGCAGCTCACGCCGCGGGTCTGCTACTCGCGGCCGCCCACTGAGACGCCGAAGACCACGGCCTTCCTCGAAGTCGACGAGGTGACGCTCGACAGCAAGTACCGGCGCATCTTCACGGGCTGGATGTTCGCGGCGAGCCCGGGGCTGCACGCCATCGAGCACCCGATCTACGATGTGTGGCTGACCGATTGTAAGGGCGGCACCGACGTGATCGCCGAGGCGCGTGAGCAGGAGGACGTGCCCGCGCTCGCCTCGCGCCAGGACAAGCCGAAGAAGAAGGGTGCGGACCCGACCAAGACCGCCCAGCAGGTCAACCAGAACGGTCAGGTCGACGTCGAGGGCCCGCGTGGCGTGCCGGTCCAGCCCAAGCAGAAGCCCTCGCGGAAATTCTTCCCGAACAACGAGGGCCCGGCTCCGGCACCGCCGCCCCCGCGCGAGCCGCAATCGATCTTCGACGCGATCTTCCGGTAGGGCCTCCTCCCGAGAGGTGGTCACCGGCCTTCGGGACGGTGTTCCATCGGCCTCCTACGAAGCCAGACGCTGCCGCGAGGTCATGAATGGCCCCTCCGGCCGGCGGGCGGCGGCGAAGGTGCCGAGCCCGATCGGGCGCGGCATGCCGACATAGATCGCCTCCATCCCGCCGGAGAGCCGGTAGGCCTCGTGCCAGAAGCCGTTGCCGGCCGCGTCGCGGCTGAAATCCCGCCACCACGTCTTGTGCGGGTCGGAGCGGGTGAAGGCCTCCAGACTCTCCAGATCGCGCCAATACTGCCGCATGCCGATATGGTTGAGGCCGTAGACGAGATTTTCGTGCGCGAGCAGCCCGTCCGGCATCTCCCGCTGTACCTGGCTCAGGCCGCGTCCGATGCCGAGCAGCGCCCTCAGGCCCCGCAGCCGGCCGACCCGAAAGCCGAGATAGACCACCACGAGATCGGGATAGCCCGCGAGATCGACCGAGTCTCGCCGAGGGCGGGAGTCCCGCACTGCTTGCTCATCCGACGCTCGCATGGCATCGACTCCATGTTTACACCGTAATCATAGGTAAGACGTTTACAGTGTCAACATCGAGGTCCGAGGCGGGATCGGGGAAGGGCGGCTATCATCACGGCGATCTGCGCGAGTCGCTGGTCGCGGCCGGCTTGTCGATCCTGGAGGAGGGGGGCGATGCGTCCGCCCTCGGATTGCGCGAGGCGGCGCGGCGGGCCGGCGTCTCGGCCATGGCGCCCTACCGGCACTTTCCCGACAAGGATGCCCTGCTCGCGGCGGTGGCGGCGGTCGGTTTCGAGCGCCTGCGTGCGGCGCTTGAGGCCGCCGATCGGGAGGGGGAGGGGGAGGGCGAGGCCGGGAAGCGGGAGGCTCTGTACGCCCAAGGGGAGGCCTACGTCGCCTTCGCCTGCACCCAGCCCGGCCTGTTCCGCCTGATGTTCGCGGCGCGCTCCGGGGGATCGCGGCCTCATGGCCTGTGTGAGGCGTCGGCGGCGGCCTACGCGGTGCTGTCCGAGCGCGTCGCCACGATGGTGCCGGCAGCGGTCGCGGCCGAGGAAGCGCTGCGCTCCTGGGCGCTGGTTCACGGCATCGCCTCGCTCGTCATCGACGGCATGGTCGGCGAAGCCCTGCGCGCCGACCCGCGCGCGGCGGCGTCGTTCGCCGGCCGGCTCCTGAGGCTCGAACCCATTCCCGGATAGTCGAGGCCGGGATCCCGAAGGGATCATCCCTTTGGCAGGGTCTCGGGGCAGCGCCCCGATGTCCTTCCAGGGCTCTGCCCTGGACCCGCGAGAGGATTTCTCCTTTCGAAACCTCGACTAGGCCTCTGCGCTGCCGATCCCGAGGGCAGCCAGCGCTTGGCTGCCACGAAACACCCGGTCCCGCGGGCCCCACTCGGCGCGCTCGGTGATCGCGGCGGCGAGCTGGCGCTTGTAGATGTGGCGCGGCACCTCCTCGACTCCGAACTGGCTGAGATGCTCCGTCAGGAACTGCGTGTCGGCGAGCCGGTAGCCGCCCGCGCGAAGCCGGGCGACGAGGTGGACCAGGGCGACCTTCGAGGCGTCACGCACCTCGTGGAACATGCTCTCGCCGAAGAAGGCGGCTCCGAGCGATACGCCGTAGAGCCCGCCCGCGAGGCGCCCCTCGTGGTAGACCTCGATCGTGTGGCAATGGCCGAGATCGAACAAGGCGCCGTAGAGATCGCGGATGCGGGCGTTGATCCAGGTGCGGGCCGTATCCCGGCGCGGGGCGGCGCAGCCGTCGATCACCGCATCGAAATCCCGATCGCTGACGACCTCGAACAGGTCGGAGCGCACGGTGCGGGCGAGTCGCCGGGGCACGTGAAAGCGGTCGAGGGGCAACACGCCGCGGGCGCGGGGCTCGACCCAGTAGATCGTCGGATCGTCCGCATCCTCGGCCATCGGGAAGATCCCGGCGGCATAGGCCTTGAGCAGGATGTCGGGCGTGATGTCCACGGGATGCCTGTCGTGCATCGGACGTTGTCGCGCGCTCCCGGCCCGAGCGCCAGCCGGCACTCGGGCGCAGGCGTGACGAGGAGGCGGAGGTGACAGGGCGTCGGGCCCCGTCCCTCAGCGCCGCGGCTCGACGCCGGCGGCTTCCTCGCGGGCGAGGAAGCTCTCGAGCCAGTGAATGTCGTACTGGCCGTTCTGGACGTCGGCATTGCGCACCAGCGTGCGGAACAGCGGAAGCGTGGTGTCGATGCCGTCGACCACGAACTCGTCGAGCGCCCGGCGCAGGCGCATCAGGCACTCGTTGCGGGTGCGGCCGTGCACGATCAGCTTGCCGATCAGCGAGTCGTAGTGCGGCGGGATGCGGTAGCCCTGGAAGGCCGCCGAATCGACCCGCACGCCGAGGCCGCCGGGCGGATGGAAATAGGTGATCAGGCCCGGCGAGGGGCGGAAGGTCGACGGATGCTCGGCGTTGATCCGGCACTCGATGGCGTGGCCCTCGACCTTGATGTCTTCTTGAGCCACCGACAGGCCGCCGCCGGCCGCGACCCGGATCTGCTCGTTCACGAGGTCGATCCCGGTGATCATCTCGGTGACGGGATGCTCCACTTGGATCCGCGTGTTCATCTCGATGAAGTAGAACCGCCCGTCCTCGTAGAGGAACTCGATGGTGCCGGCGCCGAGATAGCTGAGCTCGCGCATGGCATTGGCGCAGATGCCGCCGATCTCGGCGCGCATCTCGGCGTTGAGCGCGGGCGAGCCGCCTTCCTCCCAGACCTTCTGGTGGCGACGCTGGAGCGAGCAGTCGCGCTCGGCCAGATGCACGGCGCCGCCGCGTCCGTCGCCCAGGATCTGCACCTCGATATGGCGCGGCTTGGTCAGGTACTTCTCGAGGTAGACCGCGTCGTCGCCGAAGGCGGCCTTGGCCTCCGTGCGGGCCATGTCGAGCGCCTGTTCCAGCTCGGCTTCCGAGCGGGCGACCTTCATGCCGCGTCCGCCGCCGCCGGAGGCCGCTTTCACCAGCACCGGATAGCCGATCTCGGCGGCGACCCGCTTGGCCTCGTCGGGGTCGCTGACCCCGCCCTCCGAGCCCGGCACGCAGGGGATACCGAGGCGCTTGGCGGTGCGCTTGGCCTCGATCTTGTCGCCCATCACCCGGATATGCTCGGCCTTGGGACCGATGAAGCCGATATTGTGGTGCGCCAGCACCTCGGCGAAACGGGCATTCTCCGACAGGAAGCCGTAGCCCGGATGGACGGCATCCGCCCCGGTGATCTCGCAGGCGGCGATGATCGAGGGGATGTTGAGGTAGCTGTCGCGGGCGGCCGGCGGGCCGATGCAGACGCTCTCGTCGGCGAGCCGCACGTGCATGGCATCGGCGTCCGCCGTCGAGTGGACCGCGACGGTGGCGATACCGAGCTCCTTCGCCGCCCGCAGGATGCGAAGTGCGATCTCGCCGCGGTTGGCGATCAGGATCTTGTCGAACATCGCGGGGAGGCTACTCGAGAACGAGGAGGGCTTCGCCGTACTCGACCGGCATCCCGTCCTCGACGAAGATCGCGGTCACCGTGCCGGCGCGGGGCGCGACGATTTCGTTGAAGGTCTTCATCGCCTCGACCAGCAGCAGCTTGTCGCCGGCCTGGACCTTCGTGCCGACCTCGATGAACGGCTTCGCGTCGGGCGAGGGCCGCAGATAGGCGGTGCCGACCATGGGGGAGGGGACCGCGCCGGGATGGCCGGCGCCGGACTTGGCGGGGGCGGGCGCCATGGCAGCCGGCGCCGCCGCGACGGGCGCCGCCGCGACCATAGCCGGGGCGGCGGGCGCGACCTGAACCGAGACCGCCTCGATCTTGCGGGCGACGCGGATGCGCAAGTCACCCTTCTCGACCTCGATCTCGCTCAGATCGGTCTCGGCGACCATCCGAGCGAGTTCGCGCACCAGTTCGGGATCGAAGGGTTCGTTCTTGGCCATCGGCTCTTGGTTCACGTCAGGAGGCGGACGGGAGCTGTCCGCGCAGGAGATGGGCGAGGGCATCGAGCCCGACAATGTAGCTGTGGGGGCCGAAGCCCGAAATCACACCGGCGCAGACCGGGGCGATTCGCGACACGTGCCGGAAGTCCTCGCGGGCGTGGACATTCGAGAGGTGAATCTCCACCGCCGTCACCCCCGCGCCCTTGATCGCATCGCGCAGCGCGATCGAGGTATGCGTGTAGGCGGCGGCGTTGATGAGCACCCCGGCTTCCGCGGCACCGGCCTCCTGCACGAACGTCACCAGTTCGCCCTCGTGATTCGTCTGACGGAAGGTCAGGGCGATATCGAGGCGGGCCGCGTGTTCCCGCAGGTTCCGCTCGATGTCGGCGAGGGTCGCCGCGCCGTAGATGCCGGGCTCGCGCTTGCCGAGGAGGTTGAGGTTCGGCCCGTTGAGGCAGTGGATCGCGATCATGCCGTCCGGCTTCGTCGGCCGGAGGCTTCGCGAACCGCCCGGCGGGAGGGGCGGTCTTAGACGAGGGAGTCGGGGCGCGACAAGGGCGCTTGTTCGCCGGCGGTCCGGCCACGCTTCAATAAGTCCAGCGCTGGGCCTTGTTGACGAGAAAATCGCGGAACGCCTGGACGCGGGCGACCGAGCGCATCTCCTCGGCGTAGACGAGATAGCTTTCCATGGTCGGCATCTCGCTCTCGCGCAGCACCTGGACCAGGCTCTCGTTCCCGTCGACGGCGTAGTCCGGCAGGATGCCGACGCCGATGCCGGCTTCCATCGCCTTGTGGAGCGCGGCGATGTTGTTGACCGTGAAGTGGACCGGGCGGCGGTCGTCGCCCTCGCGGCCGATGCTGGCGAGATAGTGGGTGGCGAGCAGATAGGACGGCTCGTTGCCGCCGAAGGAGACGAGGCGGTGCTCGTCGAGATCGGCGATGGTCTTGGGCTCGCCGAAGCGCTTGACGTAGTCCGGGCTCGCGAAGGCGTGGTAATGCACCGTGAAAAGCCGGCGCTGGATCAGGTCCGGCTGGGCCGGGCGGCGCATGCGGATGGCGATGTCGGCCTCGCGCATGGCGAGGTCCAGTTCCTCGTTTGTGAGCACCAGCTCGATGCGCACATCCGGGTAGAGGTCGAGGAACTCGGAGACGCGCTGCGACAGCCACGAGGTGCCCAGCCCCACCGTCGTCGTCACCCGCAGGTCGCCGGAGGGGCGCTCGCTGGTCTCGACGAGACGGGCGCGGGTGTTCTCCAGCCGGAGCTTCATGTCGCGGGCGGCGCGGAACAGCAGGTCGCCCTGCTCGGTCAGGATCAGGCCGCGGGCATGCCGGTGGAACAGCGGCGCCTTCAGCTCGCGCTCGAGGGCGCTGATCTGCCGGCTCACCGCGGACTGGCTGAGCCCGATGTCGTCGCCCGCCCGCGTGAAGCTGCCGGCTTCCGCGACGTTGAGGAAAATCCGGATCTTGTCCCAATCCAAGGCCGTCACTCCCGCCCGTCGAGGTCGGCCCGTCGCGGTCAGCCCATCACGGGGGACCACGACCTTCGGGCGTTGCACGACGCCAGTCTGTTGCCCCGCCGTGCCCGACGAAAGGCGTCCTCGCGTAACCTGCCGGCTCCCGCAGCATTCAGGTTATGACGGCAACCTTGCGATTTGGTTGCGTCATTTTCGCCATCAACAGGGAAATCCGTATCAAACAACCTCTTAAATGCTTCGACAGCATCTGTTCCGCGTCGGTCTCCGCGTCCGACATGGTGCCGAAAGGGCCGTTGTTTTGGACAGTACTTGAAATGCCCGCGATACATTGGAGGCCCGCCGCCCCGTGAGAGCGAACGGGTCCGCGCCCGCGGGACGCCGGTTCGACGGCCTACTCGGCGGCGGCCTTGGCCGGGCTCTCGCCGACATCGAGATTGGCCAGGAACTTCTCGGCCTCCAGCGCGGCCATGCAGCCCATGCCGGCCGCCGTGATCGCCTGGCGATAGACGTCGTCGGTGACGTCGCCCGCCGCGAACACGCCCGGGATCTCGGTCGCGGTGGTCCCCGGCGTCACGGTGATGTAGCCGCCGTGCCGCATCGGCAGCTGACCCTCGAAGATCCCGGTGGCGGGCTGGTGGCCGATCGCGACGAACAGGCCGTCGGTGGGGTGCTCGACGATCTCGCCGGAGCGCAGGTCCTTCAGGCGCAGATGCGTGACCGAGGGCGGCGTGTCGGAGCCGCAGATCTCCTCCACGGCATGGTGCCACTTCACCGAGACGTTGGCGTGCTTGAACAGGCGTTCCTGCAGGATGCGCTCGGCCCGGAACTCGCCCCGGCGGTGGATCACGGTGACGGACTTGGCGAGGTTGGCCAGATACAGAGCCTCCTCGACCGCGGTGTTGCCGCCGCCGACCACGGTGACGTCCTTGCCGCGGAAGAAGAAGCCGTCGCAGGTGGCGCAGGCCGAGACGCCGAAGCCCTGGAACTTCGCCTCCGAGGGCAGGCCGAGCCACTTCGCCTGGGCGCCGGTGGCGATGATCAGCGCGTCGCAGGTGTAGGTCTCGCCGGAATCGGCCTCGAGCCGGAACGGGCGCACGTTGAGATCGACCTTCGTGATATATTCCGAGACGATCTTCGTGCCGACATGCTCGGCCTGGAGACGCATCTGCTCCATCAGCCAGGGTCCCTGGATCGCCTCCGCGAAACCCGGATAGTTCTCGACGTCGGTGGTGATCATCAGCTGGCCGCCGGGCTGGAAGCCCGAGATCAGCAGCGGCTCGACCATGGCGCGGGCGGCGTAGATCGCGGCGGTGTAGCCGGCCGGCCCCGAGCCGATGATCACGAGCCTCGCATGGGTGTGCGCCATCTGTGCCGTCTCCTGTCAGGGGCGGGCGATCTCCGAAGAGCCGGCCGTCCACTCGTCCTGTGTTCCGTCGCGTCCGATCCTGCACGACGCGGGCAAATATTTCCTTCCGAGGATCGGGACGCGTGAGAACGTCCCGTCTCGTCCGGCCGCCGCCTCAGAGCGATCCGCGCGGAGGCGCGATCAAGGCCGGCGCGGGCCGGCCCTCATCCGATCCCCCCGCCGCGAAGCGCCGGCGATGCTGCACATAAGCCTCGGCCAGAGCCGCGGCGATCTCCGGCGTCGCGTCGATCGGGGCGTAGCGCAGAGCCTCCAGGCGCCCGATGAAGGGCTTCAGCGCGCCGGCCATGGCAAGGCCCGCGAACATCCGCCTGTGGCGGATATAGGTGCGCGGCAGGTCGAACAGCAGGAGCGGCACGCCGGTGCTGGCGGCTTCGCCCACCATGTTGGCGGAATCCGAGGTGACGACGATGTGGTCGGCGATCGCCAGCATGCCGACATAGGGGTTCTCGCCGCTGCCGTCCCAGAAGAAGCCGCCCTTCTCCCTCACCAGGTTTTCGAGGGCGGTGCGCAGATCCGGCGGCGTGCGCCGGGACACCGTGAGCATCAGCGAGCAGCCGCCCTCGGCAAGCTTGGTGAGGTCGCGTACCAGCCGCTGCATGTCGGCCTTGCGGTAGCGCAGATGCCGGCTGTCGCCGCCGATCAGCACGGCGATGCGCGGCCAGGGCAGCCGCGCGAGCCGCGGATCGGGGGTCGTGCGGGCGGCATCGAGCCGGGCGCGGGAGACGGGGTGCGGCGCGGTGAGCGTGGTGAAGACGTTGGGTCCGCGCAGGTCGTCGTAGTCGGGAACCCAGATGAAATCCGCCGTGTCGTGGCCGGTGCGCGGATCCTTGAGGAAGGCCGTGAAGGTGCGCCGGTCCGAGGCACGGCGCACGGCGCGCAGATAGGGCACGGCGCGCCGTCCCGACGCGATCAGGACGTCGGGAAGCGGTCCCCGCAGCAGGCCGCCCGCCCGACCCGGCGCGTCGCGCGGATCGATCGGCCCCCAGGGAGCCATCCAGGTCAGGGGTCGCCCGTCCGGAATCCGCCGCGTCTCGTAGGAGAGGCCCAGCGCCTCGGCGATCCCGACGCACTGGTTCTCGTCGCCGGCCTTGCCGTCGGTGAGGATCCAGGTGCGAGCCCGCGCGAGTTCCGGCGGTACGCTGCCGTCGGCCTTGACCGGCCCTTGTTCGTTCACGCGACGCAAACCCCTGGTCCCATGAAACCCGGCCTACGGGGCCGGAAGTCTCCGCCGCAGCCACTGCGCGTAGTGCTCGGCCAACGCTGCGACCCGCCGCCGCTCGGAGGCTGGATCGTACCACGCGCCGCCGGAACTCGCGGGCAGGGCCGAGAGCTGCGGGTGACGCGCGAGGATCTCGCCCCCGCGTCCGACCAGCAGGGCCTCGCCGTCGAGATAGTCGGTCGCGCCGCCGCCGCCGAGACTGCCGCCGCGGCCGAAGCCCTCGCCGCCGGCATAGGGGGTGAGCGAAAGACCGTTCACCCGCACCACCAGAGTCGGGCCGCCGCGCACCAAGCGGTCAGCAAAGCTGCGCTGCAGCGCCTCGGTCAGATCCGCCCGCAGCGCTTGCGTCTGAGGGCCTCGAGCGTAGGCCTGCAGCGGTCTCACATCGACGGACACGCCGCCGAGCCGGCCGAAATCCTGCGCCGGGGCGGGAGCGATCCCGCCGAGCAGGGCGAGCAGCGCCGCAAGACCGGCAAGGCGCACCGGGGTCAGGCCCCCCACTCGACGGCGACGACCTCGTAGGACTTGCCGCCGCCAGGCGTGGTGACCTCCACCGTATCGCCGACCGCCTTACCGATCAGGGCGCGCGCGATGGGCGAGGAGATCGAGACGCGGCCCTCGCGCACATCCGCCTCCGGCTCGCCGACGAGCTGGTAGGTCTTCTCCTCCTCGGTGTCCTCGTCCACGAGCTTCACCCGGGCGCCGAACTTGATCTTCGAGCCAGACAGCTTCGAGGTGTCGATGATCTCGGCCCGCGCGATCATGCTCTCGAGTTCCATCACCCTGCCCTCGTTGTGGGACTGGGCCTCCTTGGCGGCGTGGTACTCGGCGTTCTCGGAGAGGTCGCCCAGAGCGCGCGCCTCGGAGATCGCCTGGATGATCCGGGGACGTTCCACCTGCTGGCGCTGCTTCAGCTCCTCCTCGAGGGCTGCGTAGCCGCGGGCCGTGATGGGAAGCTTGTCGATGCTCATGGTCTCGCGCCACAATGAAGAGGCCCGGCCGGAGCATGCGCTCCTTCCGGGCCGGGATAACGGCTCTCGATGTGTGGCCCCGGGCCGCCCGCCTCCGCTCGGCGGGCCACCCGGCACACGAACGTCTATTTAGGCCGCGAAGTATTCCTGCAAGGCACGCACCTGGAGATCGCCTTCGAGATAGGCCTTGATCCCCTCGGCCGCCGCCATCGCGCCGGCGAGAGTGGTGTAGTACGGCACTTTATGCAAGAGGGCCGCCCGCCGGAGCGAGCGCGAGTCGGAGAGCGCGCCGGCCCCCTCCGTCGTGTTGATGACGAGGGCGATGTCGCCGTTCTTGATCGAATCGACGATGTGGGGACGGCCCTCCAGCACCTTGTTGATGCGCTGGGTCGGGATGCCCTCGTCCGCCAGGTAGCGCTGCGTGCCGCCGGTCGCGAGGATGGTGAAGCCGAGGTCCGAGAGCAGCCGGATCGTCGGCAGCACCCGGGGCTTGTCGTCGTCGCGCACGGAGACGAACACCGTGCCGGTGCGCGGCACCGCCGTGCCGGAGCCGAGCTGGCTCTTGGCGAAGGCCACGCCGAAGCCGGCATCGAGGCCGATGACCTCGCCGGTCGAGCGCATCTCGGGCCCGAGCAGCACGTCGACGCCGGGGAAGCGGGCGAAGGGGAACACCGCCTCCTTCACCGCGATGTGGTCGAGCTGCTTGGGCTTCAGGCCGAAGCCGTCGAGGCGCTCGCCCGCCATGATCCGCGCGGCGATCTTGGCGATCGGCTCGCCGATCACCTTGGCGACGAAGGGCACCGTGCGGGACGCCCGCGGGTTCACCTCCAGCACGTAGATCGCGCCGTCCTTGATCGCGTACTGCACGTTCATCAGGCCGCCGACCTTGAGGGCGAGGGCCATCGCCTTGGTCTGCCGCTCCAGCTCGGCGATGAGCTCCGGCGACAGGGTGCGCGGGGGCAGCGAGCAGGCGGAATCGCCCGAATGGATGCCCGCCTCCTCGATGTGCTCCATGATGCCGGCGATGAACACGCTCTGCCCGTCACAGACCGCATCCACGTCGACCTCGGTGGCGTCCGAGAGATAGCGGTCGAACAGGAGCGGGTTCTTGCCCAGCACCGTGTTGATCTGCCCCGTCTTGTCGTTGGGATAGCGCGCCTTGATGTCGGAGGGGATCAGGCTCGGCAGGGTGCCGAGCAGGTACTCGGCGAACTGCGCCTCGTCGCGGATGATCGCCATGGCGCGACCGCCCAGCACGTAGCTCGGCCGCACGACGAAGGGCAGGCCGAGTTCGGCCGCCACCAGCCGGCTCTGCTCCACCGAGTAGGCGATGCCGTTCTTGGGCTGCTTGAGCCCGAGCTTGTCGAGGAGCCGCTTGAACTGGTCGCGGTCCTCGGCGAGGTCGATGGCGTCCGGCGAGGTGCCGAGGATCGGCACGCCGGCGCCCTCGAGCGCCCGGGCGAGCTTGAGCGGGGTCTGGCCGCCGAACTGCACGATCACGCCGTGGAGCTGGCCCGCCTGCCGCTCGGTCTCGACGATCTCCAGCACGTCCTCCGCCGTCAGCGGCTCGAAATAGAGCCGGTCGGAGGTGTCGTAATCGGTCGAGACCGTCTCCGGGTTGCAGTTGACCATGATGGTCTCGTAGCCGGCCTCGGTCAGCGCGAAGCAGGCGTGGCAGCAGCAATAATCGAACTCGATGCCCTGGCCGATCCGGTTCGGGCCGCCGCCGAGGATGATGACCTTCTTGCGGTCCGACGGGTACGCCTCGTCGGCGGTCTGGCCGGCGAAGGGGGCGACGTAGGTCGAGTACATGTAGGCGGTCGGCGCCTTGAACTCGGCGGCGCAGGTGTCGATCCGCTTGAAGACCGGCCGCACGCCGAGGCCCCGGCGGGCGGCGCGCACGGCGTCCTCGTCGGTGTCGGCAAGCACGGCGAGCCGCGCATCGGAGAAACCGGCCGCCTTGAGCTGGCGGAACGCGCCCGCGCTCCTGGGCAGACCGTGCGCCTTCACCCGGTTCTCCAGATCGACGATGGCCTGGAGCTGCTCCAGGAACCACGGATCGATCTTGCAGGAGGCATGGATCTCCTCATGGCTGATCCCGAGGCGCATGGCCTGGGCGACCTTGAGCAGCCGGTCCGGCGTCGGCGTGCCGAGCGCGGCCTTGATCGCGTTGTGGTCGTCGCCCTTGCCGAGGCCCTCGATCTCGATCTCGTCGAGGCCGGTCAGCCCCGTCTCCAGCGAGCGCAGGGCCTTCTGCAGCGATTCCGCGAAGCAGCGCCCGATCGCCATCGCCTCGCCCACCGACTTCATCGCGGTGGTCAGCGTCGGCTCCGCGCCGGGGAACTTCTCGAACGCGAACCGAGGGATCTTGGTGACGACGTAGTCGATCGTCGGCTCGAACGAGGCCGGGGTCGCGCCGCCGGTGATGTCGTTGGCGATCTCGTCGAGAGTGTAGCCCACGGCGAGCTTGGCCGCGACCTTGGCGATCGGGAAGCCGGTGGCCTTCGAGGCCAGCGCCGACGAGCGCGACACGCGCGGGTTCATCTCGATCACGATCATCCGCCCGTTCTCGGGGTTGATCGCGAACTGGACGTTCGAGCCGCCGGTCTCGACGCCGATCTCGCGCAGCACCGCCAATGAGGCGTCGCGCATCACCTGATACTCTTTGTCGGTGAGGGTGAGCGCCGGGGCGACGGTGATCGAATCGCCGGTGTGAACGCCCATCGGATCGACGTTCTCGATCGAGCAGACGATGATGCAGTTGTCCGCCCGATCGCGGACGACCTCCATCTCGTACTCCTTCCAGCCGAGCACGCTCTCCTCGATCAGCACCTCGTTGGTCGGCGAGGCGTCGATGCCGCGCTCGACGATCTCGAGGAACTCCTCGCGGTTGTAGGCGATGCCGCCGCCGGTGCCGCCCATGGTGAAGGAGGGACGGATGATCGCCGGCAGGCCGACTTCGGCGAGCGCGATCAGCGCCTGACCCAGCGCGTGCTCGATGTAGCGCCGCCGCCGTTCGCCCTCGCCGCCGCTCCACTGCCGCTCGAACTCGGCGAGCGCCGCCTCGCGTGCGGCCGGATCGGACTGCGCGGCCTCGATCTTGGCCTTCTCGGCGAGGTAGCGGTCGCGGTCGGCCTTCTTGGCGGCGGAGGCGTTGGCGAGCGCGGATTTCGGCGTCTCCAGGCCGATCTTGGTCATCGCGTCGCGGAAGAGGTTGCGGTCCTCCGCCTTGTCGATGGCCTCGGCCGTGGCGCCGATCATCTGCACGCCGAATTTCTCCAGTACGCCCATGCGCTTGAGCGACAGCGCGCAATTGAGCGCGGTCTGGCCGCCCATCGTGGGCAGGAGGGCGTCGGGCCGCTCCTTCTCGATGATCTTGGCCACGACCTCCGGGGTGATCGGCTCGACGTAAGTGGCGTCGGCCATGTCCGGGTCGGTCATGATCGTCGCCGGGTTCGAATTCACCAGGACGATCCGGTAGCCCTCTTCCCGCAGGGCCTTGCAGGCCTGGGTGCCGGAATAATCGAATTCGCAGGCCTGCCCGATGATGATGGGGCCCGCACCGATGATGAGGATGGAGGAGATGTCGGTGCGTTTCGGCATTGAGCGCCTTGAATCGAGTTCGCGCGCGCTCGCCCTCGCGCGCCGCCGGTTCGAGGGCGGTGCCAAGGGGGCGCAGGCGCTGGGATGATCGTCAAGCCCCGCGTTTACACGCAGCCGCGCGGCTTTGAAAGGGCCGCTCGGTCCATCACTGGGCGGCGGGCCTTTTCCTCGTACATCGAAGTGTAGTTATTCGAATTTGCAATGAATTATCGATTTGATCGATCGACAGAGGGCCGATATTGCACATATAGCGACTAAAATGTCGATTAGATCGAGAATTATTATGAGGAAGCGAGCAATGATCTTCAAGGTTCTGGTCGTCGCGGCCACTCTCGCCGGCGGGCTGCCGGCGCTGGCCGACGAGGTTTCCGTCAAGATGCTGAATAGCGGACCGGGCGGGATGATGGTGTTCGACCCTGCCTTCGTGCGGCTGAAGCCCGGGGACCGCATCAAGTTCGTGCCCACCGACAAGGGACACAACGTCGAGACCATCAAGGGCATGGCGCCCGATGGCGCGGACTACGTGAAGTCGGTCGTGGGACAGGAGGCCGTCGTCACGTTCGAGCGCGAGGGCGTCTACGGCTTCAAATGCTCGCCGCACTATATGATGGGCATGGTCGCCCTCGTCGTGGTCGGCGACAAGCGCGACAACCTCGAGGCCGCCAAAAGCGTGCAGCACAACAAGCTGACGCAGAAGCGCATGGAGCCGCTGCTCGCCCAGGTCCAGTGACGCCGGCGGCCCGGGCCGTCGAGGCCCGGGCCCGACCCGCTCAATCGCCTGCCATCACGAGGGCCCAGAAGCGCTTGTAGCGGGTCGCCGGTGCATCGACCCGGGCGATGCCGACCCGGCGCAGCTGCGGCATCAGCATGTTGCGATTGTGCTCGGGCGACGCCTTCCAGCGCGCGAGCACCTGCTCGAAGGTGTCCGAGCCCGCGCTCAGGTTCTCGGAGGCGTAGCGCTTGCCGAAACCGGCGCTTGCCATGCGGCTGTCGAAGCTGCCGGCAATCTCGTGGCTGAGCCGCCCGGCCCGCGCATTGGCCTGCGCCTGAAACGAGGCTGCGGTGATCAAGCTGCGATCGAGTGAAACCGGGCCGAGCCCGTGCTGCGCTCGATAGCGGGAGATCGCCGCGGCCGCCGCCTGCTCATCGAGGATCACGGGCAGCGTCGGCATCCCGGCATCGAGCACGGGAGATCCGCCGCAGCCGGCGAGTGTGAGGGCGACGAGGATCGCGACGGCGGAAAGGCGCAGGTTCGGCATCGGCGGGAGATGGGCTGCCATGGGAGGCGCCCGCTTCCGCGGCCCGTGCGGCGAAACCGCGGCAGTTCAAGCGTGATGCCGGATGAAGCAGGGGGCTGTGGCGCCGCGGCCACGCAGCCGATTCCCGCGAGCCGATCGAAGTCGAAGCTCGACTGGAGATTGACTCGCTGCTGCTATGCTAGGTTTGTGAGAATTCCCGCTCGAGGCTGGGAACATGGCGCGGGCGACGGGGCTCGAACCCGCGACCTCCGGCGTGACAGGCCGGCACTCTAACCGACTGAGCTACGCCCGCGTTCTGCGTCGCCGGCCGGCTGGGCTCGTGTCGGCGACGAGGCGGGGTTTAGGTGGGGCGCCTTGGGCTGTCAAGCCGCTGAATCGCGGTTTGCGACGGTTCGGTGAAGCGCAGGCAGAAGCGCGTCGGGTAATCCAGCATCATCGTTGCCGTGACGGGGCGCCGCGTTTCCGAAGCGGCTCGTTCGAAATGGCTGAGCCGCGGCCGTGACGCCCTTGTAGCCGCCCTACCTGGTATGCCAAATACCAAGCAAAGGGAGGCCGACGAACGGTGGGGATGAAACGGCAACGCTCAAGCGTGGCAGGCGCTGCGCCGATCCGTCCCGTGGCCGGATGCATGGATGGTCCCATCTGTCAGCGAAAGAGGTGATTGTGCGACGCGCAATGCCCTTGTTTCGCCGGGGGGGCTCGTCTAAGCCTCGCCCGCGCTCAGTCTGGCATTGGAGGAATTCCATCCGAGGGATTCCGCACGCCGGAAACCGTCGCGAGGGCCGTCGCTCATGATCCTCACGCGCAACCATATGAGAGGTGCGGCATGACCGGCCTGCTGGCAGATTATCTGCCGCTCATCATCTTCATCGGCGTGTCGCTGTTCATCGCGGTGGCGCTGCTGATCGCACCCTTCATCGTGGCCTATTCGAGCCCCGATCCCGAGAAACTCTCCGCCTACGAGTGTGGTTTCAACGCGTTCGATGACGCGCGCATGAAGTTCGACGTGCGCTTCTACCTCGTGGCGATCCTGTTCATCATCTTCGACCTTGAGGTCGCCTTCCTGTTTCCCTGGGCGATCACCTTCGGGGAACTCGGCTGGTTCGGCTTCTGGTCGATGATGGCCTTCCTCGGCGTCCTCACCGTCGGCTTCGTCTACGAGTGGCGCAAGGGCGCCCTCGAATGGGACTAGCGGCGCAGCCTTCCCCGCGTCGTTTCCCGCCCGCACTCGCTCAGAGGCAGAGATGGCCCTGACTCCGACCTTTTCCCGCGCGCCCGACATCGCGCCGGCCCCGAAAGGGATCCTCGATCCCGCGACCGGCCGCCCGATCGGTGCGAACGATCCGACCTTCCTGTCGATCAACAGCGAGTTGGCCGACCGCGGCTTCCTCGTGACCAGCGCCGACGAGCTCATCAACTGGGCCCGCACCGGCTCGCTGATGTGGATGACCTTCGGTCTCGCCTGCTGCGCCGTCGAGATGATGCAGATGTCGATGCCGCGCTACGATTGCGAGCGCTTCGGCTTCGCCCCGCGCGGCTCGCCGCGCCAGTCCGACGTGATGATCGTCGCCGGCACCCTGACCAACAAGATGGCCCCGGCCCTGCGCAAGGTCTACGACCAGATGCCGGAGCCGCGCTACGTCATCTCCATGGGCTCCTGCGCCAATGGCGGCGGCTACTATCATTACTCCTACTCGGTGGTGCGCGGCTGCGACCGGGTGGTGCCGGTCGACATCTACGTGCCCGGCTGCCCGCCGAGCGCCGAGGCGCTGCTCTACGGCGTGCTTCTGCTGCAGCGGAAAATCCGTCGCACCGGCACGATCGAGCGGTGAGGGAGGGCGCGATGGAGGCCATCACCACCAACGGCATCACGCTCCGCCGCACCGTCGCGGCGGCCCAGGGCGAGGACGCCCTGCGGGCCATGGGCGAGCGCATCGCCGGGGCGCTCGGCCCCGCGGTCACCGATTGGAGCATCGCCTACGGCGAGCTGACGCTGATCGTCCAGGGCAGCGACATCGTCTACGCGCTGACCTACCTGCGCGACGATCCGGCCTGCGCCTTCCGCTGCTTCATCGACATCTGCGGCGCCGACTACCCGCAGCGGGCCCGCCGCTTCGACGTGGTCTACCACCTGCTCAGCTTGCGCCATAACATGCGGGTGCGCGTGAAGGTGCAGACCGACGCCGCGACGCCGGTGCCGTCCGCCATTCCGGTCTTCCCGGCGGCGAACTGGTTCGAGCGCGAGACCTACGATCTCTACGGCATCCTGTTCTCGGGCCATCCCGACCTGCGCCGGCTGCTCACCGATTACGGTTTCGAGGGGCATCCCCTGCGCAAGGACTTCCCGCTGACCGGGTTCGTCGAGGTCCGCTACGACCAGGACGAGGCGCGCGTCGTCTACGAGCCGGTCAAGCTCACCCAGGAATTCCGCAACTTCGACTTCCTGTCGCCGTGGGAGGGCACGGTTTACGTGCTGCCGGGCGACGAGAAGAAGTCGAGCTGAGGGCTGCGGTCATGTCTGAGCACAACATCCGCAACTTCTCGATCAATTTCGGGCCGCAGCACCCGGCGGCGCACGGCGTGCTGCGCCTCGTGCTCGAACTCGACGGCGAGGTGGTCGAGCGGGTCGATCCGCATATCGGTCTGCTTCACCGCGGCACCGAGAAGCTGATCGAGCACAAGACCTACCTCCAGGCGACGCCCTATTTCGACCGGCTCGACTACGTGTCGCCGATGAACCAGGAGCACGCCTTCTGCCTCGCGATCGAGCGGCTCGCGGGCATCGAGGTGCCGCGCCGGGCCCAGCTCATCCGCACCCTGTTCTGCGAGATCGGGCGGCTGCTCTCCCACCTCCTCAACGTCACCACCCAGGCGATGGACGTCGGTGCGCTGACGCCGCCCCTCTGGGGCTTCGAGGAGCGCGAGAAGCTGATGATCTTCTACGAGCGCGCCTCGGGTGCTCGGCTCCACGCCAATTACTTCCGTCCCGGCGGCGTCCACCAGGACCTGCCGCCCGCGCTGATCGACGACATCGAGGCGTTCTGCGATCCGTTCCTGCAGGTGGTCGACGACCTCGACAACCTCGTCATGGCCAACCGCATCTTCAAGCAGCGCAATGTCGACATCGGCATCGTCTCGGTGGACGAAGCGATGGCCTGGGGGTTCTCGGGCGTGATGGTGCGCGGCTCGGGCATCCCGTGGGACCTGCGCAAGTCGCAGCCCTACGAAGCCTACGAGGAGATGGAATTCGACATCCCCGTGGGGAAGAACGGCGACACCTACGATCGCCAGGTGATCCGCATGGAAGAGATGCGGGAATCCGTGAAGATCATGAAGCAGTGCTGCGCCAAGCTGCGCGAGCCCGCCGGGCAGGGGCCGATCGCCTCGATTGACGGCAAGTTCGCGCCGCCGCCGCGCCGGGAGATGAAGCGCTCGATGGAAGCGCTCATCCACCACTTCAAGCTCTATACCGAGGGCTTCCACGTGCCCGAGGGCGAGGTCTACGCCGCGGTCGAAGCGCCCAAGGGCGAGTTCGGCGTCTACCTCGTCTCGGACGGCACCAACAAACCCTACCGCTGCAAGATCCGCGCTCCGGGCTTCGCCCACCTTCAGGCGATGGATTGGATGTGCCGCGGCCACCTGCTCGCCGACGTGTCCTGCGTGCTCGGCACGCTCGACATCGTGTTCGGCGAAGTGGACCGCTGAGGAGACGGGTCGAAACGTCATGGCGAACCGCAGGCTAGCCCCCGCCGCCGAGCAGCCCCAGAGCTTCGCGTTCACCCCCGAGAACGCCGACTGGGCCCGCGGGCAGATCGCGAAATATCCGGAGGGCCGTCAGGCCTCGGCCGTGATTCCGCTCCTGTGGAAGGCGCAGGAACAGAATGGCGGTTGGCTGCCTCGGGCCGCGATCGAGGCGGTCGCCGACCAGCTCGGCATGCCGCATATCCGCGTACTCGAGGTCGCGACCTTCTACACGATGTTCGCCCTGGAGCCGGTCGGGCGCTTCTGGATTCAGGTCTGCGGCACCGTCCCCTGCGATTGCTGCGGGGCGAAGGAGCTCAAGGCCGCCCTGCATGACCGCCTCGGTCCCTCCGGCCACGTCTCGGCGGACGGCAACTTCTCCTGGCTCGAAGTCGAGTGCCTCGGCGCCTGCTGCAACGCGCCGATGGTGCAGATCAACCAGGACTACTACGAGGATCTCAACCCTGAGAGCCTGAACAAGCTCATGGACGACCTCGCCGCCGGCCGCCCCGTGAAGGTCGGCTCGCAGATCGGCCGGATCTCCTCCGAACCCAAGGACGCGATCAACACCCTGACCGACGAGAGCCTGTTCGACGGCTCCCGCATCGGAGCGTGGCGCAAGCGCTTCGAGCAGACGGACGGTACCGGAGAGGAAGGCGTCAAGAAGGACGAGGCCGCCTCGACCGAGGCCCGCGTCAAGGACGAGACCAAGCCGGCCCGCCCGCAGGCCGGACGCGCCAACGAGTCGAACGCCGTCGACGGGCCCGCCGAGCGGGCGAGTGCCGGTGAGACGCCGGTGAAGCCGGAGGATCGGGCACAGGCGCGTGACGCGAAGGCGCCGCCGGCCCAGGATCCGGCCGTCGCCGAGGATAAGCTCCTGCGCACCGAGCCGCCGCAGCACCCGGCGACCATCGGCGCCGGGGACGACGTGCCCGAGGGCGAGAATCCGGAGGCCCGCGCCGACGCGGCCGGCACCCGGCCCAAGGGCCTCGACGCCCCGCGCGACGACCGTCCCGACGATCTGACCAAGATCAAGGGCATCGGCCCGGTCAACCAGCGCCGCCTGAACGATCTCGGGATCTGGCATTATGACCAGATCGCCGCGTGGTCGCCGCAGGAGGTCGCCTGGATCGGCGCCTATCTCGCCTTCCCCGGCCGGATCGACCGGGAGAACTGGGTCGGACAGGCATCCGACCTCGCCGGCAGCAAGGGTTGAGGAGCGGATCATGCTCTCCGATCAGGATCGCATCTTCACCAATCTCTACGGCCAGCATTCGCCGGGGCTCGACGCCGCCAAGAAGCGCGGCGCCTGGGACGGCACCAAGTTCCTGCTCGAAATGGGCCGGGACTGGATCATCGACGAGATGAAGGGCTCGGGCCTGCGCGGCCGCGGCGGCGCCGGCTTCCCCACCGGCCTGAAATGGTCGTTCATGCCCAAGAAGTCCGACGGGCGCCCGCATTACCTCGTCGTCAACGCCGACGAATCGGAGCCGGGCACCTGCAAGGACCGGGAGATCATGCGGCATGATCCGCACCTCCTGATCGAGGGCTGCATGCTGGCCTGCTTCGCCATGGGCGCGCATGCCTGCTACATCTACATCCGCGGCGAGTACGTCGCCGAAAAGTTCGCGCTCCAGCGCGCGGTGGACGAGGCCTACGAGGCGCGTCTCGTCGGCCCCTCCAACGTCCACGACTATCCCTTCGACATCTACGTCCACCACGGCGCAGGGGCCTATATCTGCGGCGAGGAGACGGCGCTGATCGAGAGCCTCGAGGGCAAGAAGGGGATGCCGCGGCTCAAGCCGCCGTTCCCGGCCAATATGGGCCTCTACGGCTGCCCGACGACGGTGAACAACGTCGAATCGATCGCGGTGGCCGGCACGATCCTGCGCCGCGGCGGCGCGTGGTTCGCCGGACTCGGCGGCAAGAACAACACCGGCACGAAGCTGTTCTGCGTCTCGGGCCACGTCAACAAGCCCTGCAACGTCGAGGAAGAGCTCGGCATCACCTTCCGCGAGCTGATCGACCGGCATTGCGGCGGCATGCGCGGCGGCTGGGACAATCTGCTCTGCTCGATCCCCGGTGGCTCCTCGGTGCCGCTGGTGCCGGCCGAGCAGATCATCGACGCCAAGATGGACTTCGACACCCTGCGCAACCTCGGTTCCGGCCTCGGCACCGCCGCAGTGATCGTGCTCGACAAGTCGACCGACATCGTCGGCGCGATCGCCCGCATCTCGTACTTCTACAAGCACGAGAGCTGCGGCCAGTGCACGCCCTGCCGCGAGGGCACCGGCTGGATGTGGCGCGTGCTGACCCGCATGGCCGCCGGCCGGGCGCAGAAGCGCGAGATCGACATGCTTCTGGAAGTGACCAAGCAGGTCGAAGGCCACACGATCTGCGCGCTGGGCGACGCCGCCGCGTGGCCGATCCAGGGACTGATCCGGCACTTCCGGCCCGAGATCGAGAAGCGGATCGACCAGTACAGCGCCAACCCGCACATGGATGCGGTGCCGATGGCGGCGGAGTGAGCGCCGCCCCGATGCTCACCTTCGAGATGACCCGATGACCAAAATTCTCATCGACGGCACCGAGGTCGATGTCCCGGCCGACTACACCCTGCTTCAGGCCTGCGAGATCGCGGGCGCGGAGATCCCGCGCTTCTGCTTCCACGAGCGGCTGTCGATCGCCGGCAATTGCCGCATGTGCCTGGTGGAGCTGAAGGGCGCCCCGAAGCCGGTCGCCTCCTGCGCCTACGCGGTGAAGGATTGCCGCCCCGGCCCTAACGGTGAGCCGCCGGAGGTGCTGACGCGCTCGGGCACCACCAAGAAGGCGCGCGAGGGGGTGATGGAGTTCCTCCTCATCAACCACCCGCTCGATTGCCCGATCTGCGACCAGGGCGGCCATTGCGACCTGCAGGATCAGGCGATGGCCTACGGCGTCGACTCGACCCGCTACAGCGAGAACAAGCGCGCGGTCGAAGAGAAGTATATCGGCCCGCTGGTGCGCACGGCGATGAACCGCTGCATCCACTGCACCCGCTGCGTCCGCTTCCTCGCGGAAGTCGCCGGCGTGCCGGATCTCGGCGCCATCGGCCGTGGCGAGGACATGGAGATCACGAGCTACCTTGAGCAGGCGATGGGCTCGGAGCTTCAGGGCAACGTCGCCGACCTCTGCCCCGTCGGCGCGCTGGTCCACCTGCCGCAGAGCTACAACGTGCGCCCGTGGGAGCTGCACAAGACCGAGTCCGTCGACGTGATGGATGCGGTGGGCTCGGCGATCCGCATCGATGCCCGCGGTCGCGAGGTGATGCAGATCGAGCCGCGCATCAGCGAGGAGATCAACGAGGAGTGGATCTCCGACAAGACCCGCCACGTCGTCGACGGTCTGCGCCTGCAGCGCCTCGACCGCCCCTTCCTGCGCGAGAACGGGCGTCTGCGCCCGGCCTCCTGGGGCGAGGCGTTTTCCGCGATCGTCGCGAGGCTGAAGGGGGCCGATCCGAAGCGGGTCGGCGCGCTGGTCGGCGACCTCGCGGGCGCGGAAGAGATCTTCGCCCTCAAGCAGCTCATGGGCTCGCTCGGCGTCACGAATCTCGATGCGCGCCAGACCGGCGAGGCGATCGATCCGGCCTGGGGACGGACCGCCTACACCTTTGCGCCGACCATCCCCGGCATCGAGCAGGCGGACGCAATCCTCATCGTCGGCGCGAACCCACGCACCGAGGCCTCGCTGCTCAACGTGCGCATCCGCAAGCGCTGGCGCATGGCTCCGGTCTCGATCGGCCTGATCCTCGACGAGCAGCCGGACCTCACCTACCCCTACACCTATCTCGGCGCCGGCAGCGACACCCTCACCTCCATCGCCAAGGGTGAGCACAGCTTCCTCGACGTTCTGAAAAAGGCCGAGCGCCCGCTCGTCCTCGTCGGCGAAGGCGGGCTCGGTGCGCTCGCTGCCGCCGCAGCCCTGGCGAAGGATGTCGGTGCCGTGACCGACGGCTGGCGCGGTTTCGGCGTGCTCCAGACGGCCGCCGCCCGCGTCGGCGCCCTCGATCTCGGCTTCGTGCCGGGGGAGGGGGCTTTGAGCTTCTCGCAAATGCTTGAGCCGGGCGCGCTGGACGTCGTGTTCAACCTCGGTGCCGACGAGCGGGTGATCGCGCCGGGTGCCTTCGTGATCTACCAGGGCACCCACGGCGATGCCGGCGCGAGCCGGGCCGACGTGATTCTGCCGGGCGCGGCCTACACCGAGAAGAGCGCGACCTACGTCAATCTCGAGGGTCGCGTGCAGATGGCCAACCGTGCCGGCTTCCCGCCGGGCGATGCCCGCGAGGATTGGGCGATCCTGCGCGCCCTCTCCGACGTGCTCGGCAAGCGCCTGCCCTACGACTCCCTCGCCGCCCTGCGGAAGGCGATGTATGCCGAGCACCCGCATCTCGCGGCGGTCGGCCAGGTCGAGGCGTCCGACGCGGCGGCGACGCTCGACACCCTCGCGGCGCTGCCGGGGGAGGGCGCGAAGGGTGCCTTCTCCTCGCCGGTCGCCGACTTCTACCTCACCAACCCGATCGCCCGCGCCTCGCGGGTGCTCGCCGAGTGCTCCAGCCTCGCCCGGGGCCGCGCCCTCGAAGCGGCGGAATAAGGGACGCCCGCGATGACCTTCTGGGAAGTGCTCGGCACCGTCCTCCTGATCGCGCTGAAGAGTTTCGTGCTGCTGGCAGCACTCCTCGTCTTCATCGCCTACGCGCTACTCGCCGACCGCAAGATCTGGGCGGCGGTGCAGCTGCGCCGCGGCCCGAACGTGGTCGGCCCCTGGGGCCTGTTCCAGTCCTTCGCCGACCTGTTGAAGTTCGTGCTGAAGGAGCCGGTGATTCCGGCGGGCGCCAACAAGGCGATCTACCTGCTGGCGCCGCTGGTCTTCGCGATGCTGGCGCTCGCCTCCTGGGCGGTGATCCCGCTCGCCGACGGATGGGCGATCGCCGACATCAACGTCGGCATCACCTACATCTTCGCGATCTCCTCGCTCGGCGTCTACGGCGTCATCATGGGCGGCTGGGCCTCGAACTCGAAATACGCCTTCCTCGGCGCCCTGCGCTCGGCGGCGCAGATGATCTCCTATGAGGTCTCGCTCGGATTCGTGATCATCTGCGTGCTGCTCTGCGCCGGCTCGCTGAACCTCTCGCGCATCGTCATGGCGCAGGACACCGCGCTCGGCCTGTTCGGCTGGTACTGGCTCTGGCTGTTCCCGATGTTCGGCGTGTTCTTCGTCTCGGCGCTGGCCGAGACCAACCGCCCGCCCTTCGACCTGCCGGAGGCCGAGTCGGAGCTCGTGGCGGGCTACATGGTCGAATACTCCTCGACCCCGTACCTGCTGTTCATGCTCGGCGAGTACGTGGCGATCATGACCATGTGCGCGCTCGGCACGGTCCTCTTTCTCGGCGGCTGGCTCTCGCCGATCCCGTTCGTGCCCTTCACCTGGGTGCCGGGCGTCATCTGGTTCACGCTGAAAGCCAGCTTCCTGTTCTTCATGATCGCCATGGTGAAGGCCATGGTGCCCCGCTACCGCTACGACCAGCTCATGCGCCTCGGCTGGAAGGTCTTCCTCCCGCTCTCGCTGATCTCGGTCATCGTCGTCGCCTTCGTCCTCAAGCTCACCGGCCTCGCGCCGGGAGCCTGATCGCAACCCTTTGTGAGGTCGCATTTCCACGCGAGCCGGTACCCACCTCGCTTGGAAATGCTTCCAGAGAATCGGAGATCGCGCCGTGAAGCTCGATCAGGTCGCCAGAAGCCTGCTGCTGAAGGAGTTCGTGTCGGGGTTCTTCCTCGCCATGAAGTACTTCCTCAAGCCCAAGGCCACGATCAACTACCCCTTCGAAATGGGCCATCGCGGGCCGCGCTTCCGCGGGGAGCACGCCCTGCGCCGCTATCCCAACGGCGAGGAGCGCTGCATCGCCTGCAAGCTCTGCGAGGCGATCTGCCCGGCCCAGGCCATCACCATCGAGGCGGGCCCGCGCCGCAACGACGGCACGCGGCGCACCACGCGCTACGACATCGACATGGTGAAGTGCATCTACTGCGGCATGTGCCAGGAGGCCTGCCCGGTGGATGCCATCGTCGAGGGCCCGAACTTCGAGTTCTCGGTCGAGACCCGCGAGGAGCTGCTCTACGACAAGCAGAAGCTGCTCGCGAACGGCGACCGCTGGGAGCGCGAGATCGCCCGCAACATCGCGATGGACGCGCCCTACCGCTAGTCCGCCGCCGGTTGTGCGTCGCACAGCCCAGATCTATAGAGCATCGTCCCGAAAGGTGGCTTCCGGCCTTCGGAAAAGACGATGCGGAAACAGGAGCCTAGCGCGTCATCCGCGACGCGCTAGACCGGTCGCCGCCTGCGGCCGAGGGTCCACCGAGGCAGAAGGGAGCCGCTCAGCCGAGCGGCCGATGCTGAAAATCGCATGACCGCAGCCGCCGCCTTCTTCTATCTCTTCGCCAGCCTCGCCGTGGCCTCGGGCTTCATGGTGATCGCTGCCAGGAACCCCGTCACGTCGGTGTTGTTCCTGATCCTCGCCTTCGTGAACGCCGCAGGGCTGTTCGTGATGATGGGCGCCGAGTTCCTGGCGATGATCCTTGTCGTCGTCTATGTCGGCGCGGTCGCGGTGCTGTTCCTCTTCGTCGTGATGATGCTCGACGTGGACTTCGCCGCGCTCCGCCAGGGCTTCCAGCGCTACCTGCCGATCGGCGGCTTGATCGGTGCGATCTTCCTGATCGAACTGCTGCTCGTCGTCGGCACCTGGACCATCGATCCGGGCCTGGTGCAGGCGCCGCTCGGCCGCGCCGCCCACGGTGAGGCCGCCACCAACACCGAGGCGCTGGGCCGGGTGCTCTACACGGACTACGTCTACGCCTTCCAGATCGCCGGCCTGATCCTGCTGGTAGCGATGATCGGCGCCATCGTGCTGACCCTGCGCGAGCGCACCGGCGTGAAGCGCCAGGACATCGCCGTGCAGAACGCCCGCACCCAGGCGATGGCGGTCGATACCATCAAGGTGCCCTCGCGGCAGGGCGTGGAGGTCTGAGGGCCATGATCGGACTGAGCCACTATCTCACGGTTGCCGCGATCCTGTTCACGCTCGGCGTGCTCGGCATCTTCATCAACCGCAAGAACGTCATCGTCATCCTGATGTCGGTCGAGCTGATTCTGCTCGCCGTGAACATCAACCTGGTCGCCTTCTCCACCCATCTCAACGACATCACCGGACAGGTCTTCGCCCTGTTCGTGCTGACGGTCGCCGCGGCCGAGGCCGCGATCGGCCTGGCGATCCTGGTGGTGTTCTTCCGCAACCGCGGCTCCATCGCCGTCGAGGACGTGAGCATGATGAAGGGCTGACGCTCCCTCCCTGAAGAGAGCCCCGTCCCCTTCGTCCGCCTGCTGCGAGGCACGACCGACCCATGTATCACGCGATCGTCTTCTTTCCGTTGATCGGTGCCCTGATCGCCGGCCTGTTCGGCCGGTTCATCGGCGCGCGGATGAGCGAGCTCGTGACCACGGGCTGCCTTGCCTTCGCGGCCCTGCTGTCCTGGGGCGCCTTCTTCCTCGTCACCGGCGATGGCCGCGCCGAGACGGTACCCGTTGCGCAATGGTTCAGCGCCGGCGGCCTGACCGTGGACTGGGCCTTCAAGGTCGATACGCTGACCGCGGTGATGCTCGTCGTCGTGACCTCGGTCTCGACCCTCGTGCACCTCTACTCCATCGGCTACATGCACGAGGATCCGCACCGGCCGCGCTTCTTCGCCTACCTGTCGCTGTTCACCTTCGCCATGCTGATGCTGGTGACGGCCGACAACCTCGTGCAGATGTTCTTCGGCTGGGAAGGCGTCGGCCTCGCGAGCTACCTGCTGATCGGCTTCTGGTACGAGAAGCCCTCGGCCAACGCCGCGGCGATGAAGGCCTTCATCGTCAACCGCGTCGGCGATTTCGGCTTCTCGCTCGGCATCTTCCTCGTCTTCGTACTCACCGGCTCGGTCGGGTTCGACGCGATCTTCGCCAAGGCCCCGGAGCTGAAGGACGCGACCTTCCACTTCCTCGGCCACGACTGGCACGCCCTGACGCTCGCCTGCCTGCTGCTGTTCATGGGCGCCATGGGCAAGTCGGCGCAGTTCCTGCTGCACACCTGGCTCCCCGACGCGATGGAGGGCCCGACTCCGGTCTCGGCGCTGATCCACGCCGCGACCATGGTGACCGCCGGCGTGTTCATGGTCGCGCGCCTGTCGCCGCTGTTCGAGCTGGCTCCGACCGCGCTCACCGTCGTCACCGTCATCGGCGGCATCACCGCCTTCTTCGCGGCGACCGTCGGCCTCGTGCAGAACGACATCAAGCGGGTCATCGCCTACTCGACCTGCTCACAGCTCGGCTACATGTTCGTCGGCCTCGGCGTCGGCGCCTACGCCACCGGCGTGTTCCACCTCTTCACCCACGCCTTCTTCAAGGCGCTGCTGTTCCTCGGCGCCGGCTCGGTCATCCACGCGATGCACCACGAGCAGGACATGCGGAACATGGGGGGCCTGCGCCGCTACATCCCCTTCACCACGGCGATGATGACGATCGGCACGATCGCGCTGATCGGCTTCCCCTTCACCTCCGGCTACTACTCCAAGGACGCAATCATCGAGGCGGCCTACATGTCGGACCGCCCCGGCCACGTCCTGGCGTTCCTCGCCACCGTGATCGCCGCGCTGATGACCTCGTTCTACTCCTGGCGCCTGTTCTTCCTCACCTTCGAGGGACCGCAGCGCTGGGTCGCGCACGGCGCCCATGGTCATGACGACCACGCGCATGCCGCGGAGGATCATGCCCATGCGGCGATCGCCCATGCCGCCTCGTCCCACCAGGCCGACGGCGCGGCGGGGCATCACGAGGGCGTCGCCCACGATGACAAGGGTCACGACGTCGAGCCCGCCTCGCACAGCGCGATCGAGCACCACGACGACCACGCCCACACGCCGCACGAGAGCCCGCTCGTGATGACGATCCCGCTCGGCATCCTGGCCTTCGGCGCCCTGTTCGCGGGCCTGATCTTCAAGGAGCGCTTCATCGGGCACGACATGGACAAGTTCTGGGGCCACGCGCTCCCGCACGGCTCCGGCAACGACATCATGCACAAGATCCACGATGCGCCGGGCTGGGTCGCTGCCTCGCCCTTCGTGATGCTGGTGCTCGGCTTCCTCCTGGCCTTCTGGATGTATATCCGCCGGCCCGAGATACCGCACCGCCTCGCGGAATCGCAGCCGATCCTGTACCGCTTCCTGCTCAACAAGTGGTACTTCGACGAGATCTACGACCGGATCTTCGTGCGGCCGGCCAAGAACTTCGGCCTGTTCCTCTGGAAGGAGGGCGATGGCCGCATCATCGACGGCTTCGGCCCGAACGGCATCTCCGCCCGGGTCGTGGACATCACCCGTGGCGTGGTCCGCCTCCAGACCGGCTACGTCTACCACTACGCCTTCGTGATGCTCGTCGGGGTCGCCGGCCTGATCACGTGGTACCTCGTCTCCGGCGTGCCTGGGGGGACCCACTGATGCTCGGCCTCGGCATTCTCTCCGGGCTCCTGATCGTTCCGCTCGCGGGCGCCGCCTTCATCCTGACCCTGGGTGAGGAGACGGCGGCGGTGAAGCGCAACGCCCGCTGGGCCGCGCTGATCACGACCGTCGTCACCTTCCTGCTCTCGCTGGTCGCCTGGGCCCGCTACGACATCGCTTCCCCGAGCTTCCAGCTCGTCGAGAGCCATGCCTGGCTCGCCGAGACGATCCGGTTCAAGCTCGGCGTCGACGGCTTCTCGATGCCGCTGATCCTGCTGACCACCTTCCTGATGCCGTTCTGCATCGGGGCGTCGTGGCTCTCCGTCGAGAACCGGGTCAAAGAGTACTTCGTCGCCTTCCTGGTGCTGGAAACGACGATGATCGGCGTGTTCTGCGCCCTCGACCTCGTGCTGTTCTACCTGTTCTTCGAGGCAGGCCTGATCCCGATGTTCCTCATCATCGGAATCTGGGGCGGCAAGCGGCGCATCTACGCCAGCTTCAAGTTCTTCCTCTACACCCTGCTGGGCTCGGTGCTGATGCTGCTCGCCATCATGGCGATGTACTGGGAGGCCGGCACCACCGACATCCCGACGCTCCTGCAGCACCGCTTCCCCGTCGGGCTGCAATGGTGGCTGTGGCTCGCCTTCTTCGCCTCCTTCGCGGTGAAGATGCCGATGTGGCCGGTCCATACCTGGCTCCCCGACGCCCACGTCGAGGCGCCGACGGCGGGCTCGGTGATCCTGGCCGGCATCCTGCTCAAGATGGGCGGCTACGGCTTCATCCGGATCTCGCTGCCGATGCTGCCGGACGCCTCCGCCTCCTTCGCGCCGCTCGTCTTCGCGCTGTCGGTGATCGCGATCATCTTCACCTCGCTCACCGCGATGATGCAGACCGACATCAAGAAGCTGATCGCCTACTCGTCGGTGGCGCATATGGGCTTCGTGACGCTCGGCCTGTTCACCCTGAACGAGCAGGGCATCCAGGGCGCGCTGTTCCTGATGATCTCCCACGGCATCGTCTCGGGCGCGCTCTTCCTCTGCGTCGGCGTCGTCTACGACCGGATGCACACCCGCGAGATCGCGGCCTATGGCGGCCTCGTGAAGCGGATGCCGCTCTACGCCGCAGCGATGATGGTCTTCACCATGGCCAATGTCGGCCTGCCGGGCACGTCGGGCTTCGTCGGCGAGTTCCTGGCGATGATGGGCGCCTTCCGCGCCAACCCGACGGTGGCCTTCTTCTCGGTCTTCGGCATCATCCTCTCGGCCGGCTACGCCCTGTGGCTCTACGCCCGAGTGATCTACGGGAAGCTCGACAAGCCGAACCTCCAGGGCATCCTCGACCTCGACACGCGCGAGAAGATCATCATCGCGCCGCTCGTCGCGCTGACGATCTGGTACGGCGTCCACCCGGCCCCCGTGCTCGACACCTTCGCGCCCTCCACCGAGGCGCTGATGCAGAACATGCGTACGGCGCTCGCCAACACGCAGACCGCGGAAGCCGCAGCCAAGGCGGCGAAGCTCGCCGCAGCCGAGAAAATGGCTGGACCCGAGTCCCAGAAAACCGTCGAGGCCGCCGCGCGATGACCCCGATCCAGTCCGTCCTGCCGGCGATCACGCCGGTCCTGCCGGAGATCGTCCTGAGCGTCGGCGCTCTGCTGCTCGTGCTCTACGGGGCGTGGCGCGGCGAGCGTTCGTCGGAAGGCGTCAATGTCGGCGCGCTGATCCTCCTGATCTTCACCTTCTTCCTCGTCATCTCGCAGACGGGCAACGTGACGACGCTGAACGGCGCCTTCATCGCCGACCCCTTCGCGCGGGTGATGAAGTCGCTGATCCTGATCGGCTCGGCGGCGACGATCCTGCTCTCGCGGGACTATTTCCAGCGCGAGCGCATCGACCGGTTCGAGTATCCGATCCTGATCGTGCTCTGCACCATCGGCATGATGGTGATGGCTTCGGCCAACGACCTGATCTCGCTCTATCTCGGGCTGGAGCTGCAGTCCCTCGCCGCCTACGTCATCGCCGCTTTCCACCGCGACGACGTGAAGTCCACGGAAGCCGGCCTGAAGTACTTCGTGCTCGGCGCGCTCTCCTCCGGCATGCTGCTCTACGGCGCCTCGCTGGTCTACGGCTTCACCGGCACGGTCTCGTTCCCCGGCATCGTCACGGCGCTCAACGGTCCGACGAGCTTCGGCATCGTGCTCGGCATCGTGTTCGTGGCCGCCGGCGTCGCCTTCAAGCTCGCGGCGGTCCCGTTCCATATGTGGACGCCGGACGTCTACGAGGGCTCGCCGACGCCGGTCACCGCCTTCTTCGGCTCCGCGCCGAAGGTCGCCGCCATGGCGATGACGGTGCGCGTCTTCATCGGCGCCTTCCCCGACGTCACGGCGGTCTGGCAGCAGATCATCGTGTTCGTCTCGATCGCCTCCATGGCGCTGGGCTCCTTCGCCGCGATCGGTCAGCGCAACATCAAGCGCCTGATGGCCTATTCCTCCATCGGCAATGTCGGCTACGCCCTGATCGGCCTCGCCGCCGGCTCGGAGGAGGGTGTGCGCGGTGTGATCGTCTACATGGTGATCTACCTCGCCATGACGCTCGGCGCCTTCGCGGTGCTGCTGTCCCTGCGCCGCAAGGACACCATGTTCGAGACGATCGACGATCTCTCGGGCCTCTCGCACACCCATCCGTGGCTGGCCTTCTGCCTCGCTGCGATGATGTTCTCGCTGGCCGGCATCCCGCCTTTGGCCGGGTTCTTCGCGAAGTTCTACGTCTTCGCCGCCGCGATCCAGGCGGGGCTGGTGACGCTCGCCGTGGTCGGTGTCGTGACCTCCGTCGTCGGCGCCTTCTACTACCTGCGCCTCGTCAAGGTGATGTACTTCGACGAGGCCAAGGCGCCCTACGAGCGGATCGCTCCGGGCTCGGCGATCGTGCTCGGCGTCTCGAGCGCCGTCGTGGTGCTGTTCTTCCTCGTCCCGGCCCCGCTTGTCGCGGCGGCGGGCGACGCCGCCCGGGCGCTGTTCTAAAGGCGGATGCAGTTCCGCTTAAGCCAAGCGGCCCGGTCCGAGGGACACCGGCTCCACAGCCACGACCGGCTCGACTCGACCAACAGCGAGGCGCTGCGCCTCGCCCAGGAGGGCGAGGCGGGCCCGCTCTGGGTGACGACCCGCCGCCAGGAGGCCGGCCGTGGCCGCCGCGGCAATGCCTGGAGCTCGCCGGAGGGCAACCTCGCCGCCAGCCTGCTGCTGCCGGTGGCCGGGGTCGCGCCGGAGATGATCGCGACCCTGGGGTTCGTGGCCGGTGTGGCGCTGGTCGATGCGATCAGGGATTGCTGTCGTCTGAGCCCCTCTTCCGGCACACGGAGTGAGGGGTGCGACGACGAGGTCGCCGGAGCCCTCGCTCCGCAAGCGGAACGAGGAGATGCGCTGCTGCCGCAGGGCATTGCTTGCGCCTTCGATACCATCCATCTGAAATGGCCGAACGACGTTCTCGCGGGCGGTGCGAAGCTCGCGGGCATCCTGCTCGAGGCCGAGACGCTGCCGGGCGCGCGGCGCGCCGTCGTCGTCGGTTTCGGTGTGAATGTCGCGGCCGCGCCCGAAGGCTTGCCCTATCCGGCGGTGGCGCTCGCGTCGTTTTCCGCGGCGGATGCGCCGATGCTCTTCGAAATCCTGTCGGAACGGTTTGTCGAAGCCGTCCGGATCTGGAACAAGGGGCGCGGATTCTCGAATATCCGGCGGCGGTGGCTGGAGCGCGCGGCGGGGGTAGGGGCCCCCGTGTCGGTTCGCATGGCCGAGGCCACGCTGACGGGCATCTTTGAAACGATCGACGAGGGGGGGCGGCTCGTGATCCTCGCCCCGGACGGAACCCGACGAACCGTGACGGCGGGCGAGGTGCATTTCGGAAGTGCCGCGACGGCGGCCTGAGACTGGATAGACGGACAAGATGACGACACGGCAGGACGAACTCGTCTTCGTGCCGCTCGGCGGCGTGGGCGAGATCGGGATGAATGCGGGCCTCTACGGGATCGGACCGGAGCGGCAGCGCAAATGGATCATGGTCGATTGCGGAATGGGTTTTGCCGGCGAGGAAGGGCTGCCGGGCGTCGACCTGATGTTCCCCGACCTCACCTTCATCGAGGAGCGCAAGAAGGATCTCCTCGGCATCTTCATCACCCACGCGCACGAGGACCATATCGGCGCGATCTCGGAGCTGTGGCCGCGGCTCAAGGCTCCGGTCTACGCCACGCGTTTCGCCAAGCAGCTTCTGGAAACCCGCCGCCTCTCCGAGCCCGGCGCGCCGAAGGTCGATCTGCGCGAGATCAAGCCGGGCCGGCGCGTCACGGTCGGGCCGTTCGAGATCGAGTTCGTGCCGGTGGCGCATTCGATCCCCGAGTCGAACGCGGTGGCGATCCGCACCGAGCACGGCCTCGTGCTGCATACCGGTGACTGGAAGCTCGACGACACGCCGGTGGCCGGCGACTCGACCTCGCCGGAGGCCTTCACCGCGCTCGGCGACGAGGGCATCTTGGCGCTCGTCTGCGATTCGACCAACGTGCTGCGCGAGGGCCGTTCGCCGAGCGAGGCCGAGGTCTCGGCGACCCTGCGCAAGCTGATCGAGAACGCGCCGCACCGCGTCGCGGTGACGACCTTCGCCTCCAACGTCGCCCGCATCCGTGCGGTGGCGGAGGCCGCCCAGGCCTGCGGCCGTCAGGTCATCGCGGTCGGGCGGGCCATGGACCGGGTCATCGATGTCGCCCGCGAATGCGGCTACCTCGACGGTCTGCCGGACTTCCTCACGGCCGATTCCTACTCCCACATCCCGCGCGACAAGGTCGTCTGCCTGCTCACGGGCTCGCAGGGCGAGCCGCGGGCGGCCATGTCGCGGGTCTCGCGCCACGACCATCCGGCGATCTCGCTGACCGCCGGCGACCGGGTGATCTTCTCCTCGCGCGCCATCCCCGGCAACGAGCGCGACGTCGGCGCCATCATCAACGACCTGATCGAGGACGGCATCGAGGTCATCACCGACCGCACCGAACTCGTCCACGTCTCCGGCCATCCCCGCCGCGAGGAGATGGTGGCGATGTATTCGTGGACCCGGCCGAAGGCGGTGGTGCCCGTCCATGGCGAGGCCCTGCATCTCGACGAGCACGCGCGTTTCGCCCGCTCGCAGGGCGTCGAGACCGTGGTGAAGGCCCGTAACGGCGCGGTCGTGCGCCTCGCGCCGGGCAAGCCGGAGGTGGTCGAGCACGTCCGCGCCGGCCGGCTCTACAAGGACGGCAACGTCCTCATCGACGCCAAGGACCGGGCGATCCCCGAGCGGCGCAAGCTTGCCCAGACCGGCATCGTCTCCGTGGCGCTCGCCATCGACGAGCGCGGCGAGATGGCCGGCGAGCCGGCGGTGGACATCATGGGACTGCCCAATCGCGGCCGCGACGGCGAGCCCCTGCTCGACACCGTCGTTGATACGGTCAACCGGACGATCAACGGCCTGTCGCGCGGCAAGATGAAGGACTCGGAGGCCGTGGAGATCGCGGTCGACCGCGCCGTGCGCTCCGCCGTCAACGAGGTCTGGGGCAAGAAGCCCGCCTGCCACGTGCAGGTTGTGGAGGTGTGATAGGCTCTCCCGTCGTGGCGAGGTGAGGCCGAAGCAATCCAGCGCTCCGCGCCATCCGGAGATCGCGCGCCGCTGGATCGCTTCGCTGCCGCTCGCAACGACGGGATCGGGTTCGGGCAGGGAGGAGACAAGAATGATCGGACGGCTCAATCACGTCGCCATCGCGGTGAAGGACCTCGATGCGGCGACCGCGGTCTACCGCGACACGCTCGGCGCCAAGGTGACCGAGCCGCTGCCGCAGCCGGAGCACGGCGTGACGGTGGTGTTCGTGGAACTGCCCAACAGCAAGGTCGAGCTGATGTCGCCGCTTGGCGAGAACTCGACCATCCAGGGCTTCGTTGACAAGAACCCGGCCGGGGGCATCCATCACGTCTGCTACGAGGTGGAGGACATCATCGCCGCCCGTGACCAGATGAAGGCGGCCGGCGCGCGCGTGCTCGGCACCGGCGAGCCGAAGATCGGCGCCCACGGCAAGCCGGTGATCTTTCTCCATCCCAAGGACTTCCTCGGGACGCTGGTGGAGCTGGAGCAGGTCTGAGAAGCTGCGTCCGATTGAAATTCCTTCGGCCGGGCGCAGGCCCGGCCGTTCCCCCGGCTGTTCGAAAACGATGTCCCGCTCGCTTCTTCGCACCCTGACCGCCTCGACCCCGCTGACCCTGCTGGCGGTGGCCGTGCTGATCGCGCTGTTCGCGGCGGTGGCCGTCAAGGGGTTCGAACTGACGGTGTTCGGCGCCCTGGCGCTCTACTTCGTCCTGTGGTGGACCTTCCTGTTCGCGATCCTGCCGCTGGGCAATGCCGCCGAGGCCGACCCGCAACGGATCGTGCCCGGTCAGGATCCAGGCGCGCCTGCGAGTCCGCGCCTGCGCGAGAAGGCCCTGCTGACGACTCTCCTGGCCGCCGTGGCGTTCTTCGCGGCGCTGCTGATCTTCCCGTTGGCCCGCCTGTAGCAGCGAAAGCTGCACGTCGCCCGGGGCTGGATATCGAGCCAACTACGGGGCGAGTTCGGTGCAAAAACAAAAAGCAAGGCACGAGGCCTTGCTTTGGAAAACCGAAGTATTTTTCAGCCTGATTTATGTCGCGCATTGCTTGCGGCGCGTTGGCTGATTGTTCCTCCCAAGACTCGGACCGTGCGCTGCCTCGTGGGCTGCGACCATCACGGCGCTGCTTATAGGAAGAAGATTTCTCTTTGTCATCAGGCCAGAGACGGTTCGCGGCGCTTTTTTGCAAGACACGCGGCAAACGGCCTTCTTACCCGGCCAACGACGCTGTCCGCCGGCGCTTCGCCGGCTTCGTTCCGCCGTATTGCAGGCCGATCCTGTGTTCGCCGGGCGCTTGTGTTTTGCGGGGGCAATGTGTTGTGTCCCCCTGCACGCTGGCCTAGCTCCTCCGCTGGCCGCGCCTGCCCTCTTCCAAGGTCCAACGATGCGTCTCTCCCGCTACTTCCTGCCGATCCTGCGCGAGACGCCCAAGGAAGCGGAGATCATCTCGCATCGCCTGATGCTGCGTGCCGGCATGATCCGCCAGGAGGCGGCCGGCATCTACGCGTGGCTGCCGCTGGGTCTGCGCGTCCTCAACAAGGTCTGCGACGTGATCCGCGCCGAGCAGGATCGCGCGGGCGCCATCGAAATCCTGATGCCGACGATCCAGGCGGCCGATCTCTGGCGCGAGTCCGGCCGCTACGAGGCCTACGGCAAGGAGATGCTGCGGCTGAAGGACCGGCACGAGCGTGACCTGCTCTACGGCCCGACGGCGGAAGAGGTCGTGACCGAGATCTTCCGCGCGAGCGCCCGCTCCTACAAGGATCTGCCGAAGAACCTCTACCAGATCTCGTGGAAGTTCCGCGACGAGGTGCGTCCGCGCTTCGGCACCATGCGCTCGCGCGAGTTCCTGATGAAGGACGGCTACTCGTTCGACCTCGATCAGGCCGCCTCGCGCCACTCCTACAACAAGGTCTTCGTCTCCTATCTCCGCACCTTCGAAAGGCTGGGCCTGCGGGCGATCCCGATGCGCGCCGATACCGGTCCCATCGGCGGCGACCTCAGCCACGAATTCATCATCCTGGCCAAGACCGGCGAGAGCGAGGTCTTCTGCGACCGCGCCTATCTCGACATGCCGGTGCCGCCCCCGTCCGTCGATTTCGACGACGTCCCCGGGCTGCAGGGCGTCGTCGACTCCTGGACCTCGCACTACGCCGCCACCGACGAGATGCACGACGAGGCGGTGTTCGCCGAGGTGCCGGAGGCCTCGCGCCTCTCCGCCCGCGGCATCGAGGTCGGCCACATCTTCTATTTCGGCACCAAGTATTCGACGCCGATGAAGGCGGTCGTCACCGGCCCCGACGGGCAGGAGCGGCCGGTGCATATGGGCTCCTACGGCATCGGCCCGAGCCGGCTCGTGGCGGCGACGATCGAGGCGAGCCACGACGAGGCCGGTATCATCTGGCCGGACGCGATCGCCCCGTTCGACGTGGCGCTGATCAACCTCAAGGTCGGCGACTCCGCCTGCGACGCGGCCTGCGGCGAGATCCAGGCGGCGCTGGAAACCGCCGGCCTCTCGGTGCTCTACGACGATCGCGACGAGCGACCGGGCGCCAAGTTCGCCACCGCCGACCTGATCGGTCTGCCCTGGCAGGTGATCGTCGGCCCGAAGGGCTTGGCGGAGGGCAAGGTCGAGTTGAAGCGCCGCGCCAGCGGGGAGCGCGAGACCCTCGACCCGGTCGATCTGCCCGCCCGGATCCGGCGCGTCTGAGGACCGGCCGCGATGGCGCTCGCGTTGGGTAAGGCTGGTATCTCCCTGCGGGGCGTCCTGGCACGGCTGAAGAACGCCCGCGCGAGCGCGTCGACGCCGCCCTTCGCAGGGTTCGAGTGGATCATCGCCGGCCGCTACCTGCGGGCGCGGCGCCGGGGCGGCGGCGTGTCGGTGGTCGCCCTGTTCTCGGTGCTCGGCATCGCGGTTGGGGTCGCCACCCTCATCATCGTGCTGTCGGTGATGAACGGCTTCCGCACCGAGCTGCGCTCCAAGATTATCGGCCTCAACGGCCACGTCTTCGCCGCGCCGATCGATCGGCTCTTCACCGACTACGTCGATCTCTCCGACCGGCTGGAGAAGGTCGCCGGCGTGCGCGCGGTCGTGCCGATGGTCCAGGGACAGGCCTTCGCCTCCTCGCCCTATGGCGGCTCCGGCGTGCTGGTGCGCGGCGTGCGCGAGGCCGACCTGCCGAAGATCCCGGCGGTCTCCGGCGCCATCAAGAGCGGCACGCTGGAGGGCTTCGACGACGGCCAGGGCGTCGCGCTCGGCAAGAGGCTCGCCGACGCCCTCGGCCTCCAGGCGGGCGATCAGGTGACGCTCTCGACGCCCAAGGGCGCGAGCACCCCGTTCGGTACGGCGCCGCGGACCAAGACCTACACCGTCAAGGCGATCTTCGAGATCGGCGTGACCGATTTCGACACCACCATGGCCTTCATGCCGCTCACCGAGGCGCAGGCCTTCTTCAACCGCGACGGCGATGTCAGCGTGATCGAGATCTATCTCGACGACGCCGACGCGGTCGGCGAGATGCGTGAGCCCCTGGAGATGGCGGCCGAGCGCCCGGTGCTGCTCACCGACTGGCGCCAGACCAACCGCACCTTCTTCGGCGCCCTGGAGGTGGAGCGGAACGTGATGTTCCTCATCCTCAACCTCATCGTGATCGTGGCGACCCTGAACATCATCTCGGGGTTGATCCTGCTCGTGCGCGACAAGTCCTCGGACATCGCGATCCTGCGCACCATGGGCGCGACGCCGGGCACGATCATGCGGGTCTTCCTTATCAACGGAGCGCTGATCGGCCTCGTCGGCACGGCGATCGGTCTGATCGGCGGCGTGCTGTTCACCCTCAACATCAAGCCGATCCAGCGCACCCTGTTTCCCACCGCCTGGGATCCCACCGTGCGCTTCCTTGCCGAGATCCCGGCGGAGATGAACACGAGCGAGGTCGTCATCATCGTGATCACCTCGATCCTGCTGTCGCTGGTGGCGACCCTCTATCCCTCCTGGCGCGCCGCCCGGCTCGATCCGGTGCAGGCCTTGCGCTACGGCTGACGGAACGCCCCGATATGGCTCAGACGAATGCCGGCGCGGCCCAACCGGTGCCGGCCCTGTTCTTCGCGGGCGTCCAGCGCCGCTACCAGCAGGGCGAGGGCGCACTCGAGATCCTGCGCGGCACCGATCTGGCGATCTGGCCGGGCGAGCTGGTCGCCCTGGTGGCCCCCTCGGGCGCCGGCAAGTCGACGCTGCTCCACGTCGCCGGCCTCTTGGAGCGGCCCGACGGCGGCGAGGTCTATATCGGCGGCCAGCCGACGGCGGCGATGTCGGATGCCGAGCGCACCCGCCTGCGGCGCGAGGAGATGGGCTTCGTCTACCAGTTCCACCACCTGCTGCCCGAGTTCTCGGCGCTGGAGAACGTGGTGCTGCCCCAGCTCATCCGCGGCCTCGCCCGCAAGGAGGCCGAGGCCCGCGCCGCCGAGCTCCTGAGCTTCCTCGGACTCAAAGACCGCCTGCCGCACCGCCCGGCCGAGCTCTCGGGCGGCGAGCAGCAGCGCGTCGCCATCGCCCGCGCCGTCGCCAACGGTCCGCGCCTGCTGCTCGCCGACGAGCCCACGGGCAACCTCGACCCGCAGACCTCGGGACGGGTCTTCAACATCCTGCTCCAGCTCGTGCGCGCCTCGGGTCTCGCCGCCCTGATCGCGACCCACAACATGGAGCTCGCCGCCCGCATGGATCGCCGGGTGACGATCCGTGACGGAATGATCGAGCAGCTCGGCTAGGGGCGAGCGCCTCGGGTTCGATCCTCAGCCGTCATCGCGTGCGAATGCGAGGCGCCTCGGTGGCGCGGATCCGGAGAGGGCAGGCGCTGGATCGCATCGTATCCGCCTCGCAATAATGGAAAGGGCCTGCCCCGCATCGGCACCGAGGCAGGGCGCTCGGCGGCGGTCGGGTGCGGGAGGCTGCAGCCTCACAGTGGCGCTGGCAACACATCCTTCACCATACCGCCGTGTCGCCGCGTCCCCAGACTTTACACAGAACAAAACAGGAACAAAAATCACTCATCAACACGGAGTGGAAGCCATGACCAAGCGCGTGTTCCTTACCAGCGTCGTCGAGTTCACCGCCTTCGGCCTGCTCTTCGGTGCGGTCGCGCTCTGGGCGGTAGCCTTGGCGCCGATCCATTAACGGTCCGCGTTCGAGCGCGCTTTGTTCCGGTGCCGGAGGCGTTGCTCACAGGAAATGTCATCAGGCGGGTGGTTTCGCACCGGATCACCCGTACGGACGACGCCGGGTTCGAAGAACGGTGGATATCGCCCGCGGTGCGGCGTGCCGGTGACAGACTCGCAAGGCCTTGAACGGCGATCTTAGGGGGATCCGAACAGGGTCCCTCATGGCGCGCACGCTCAAAGAGGTCGGCTTCGTCCACCTCCACGTTCATTCGTCCTACTCGCTGCTCGAAGGCGGCGTGAAGGTCGCCGACCTCGTCAAGGCGGCGGCCGCCGACCGCCAGCCCGCGCTCGCGCTCACCGACACCAACAACCTGTTCGGCGCGCTGGAATTCTCCGAAAAGGCCGCCGGCACCGGCATCCAGCCGATCGCGGGCCTCCAACTGACGGTCTGCTTCGAGGCGCCCGACCCGATGGCGCGCATGCCGCAGGCGGGCTGCGCCAACATCGTGCTGCTCGCCCAGGACGAGACCGGCTACGGCAACCTGCTTCGGCTGGGCAGCCGGGCCTATTTCGACGGTCCGCTCGGCGCCGCCCCCAACCTCGCCGTCTCGGCCCTGGAGGGCAATGTCGACGGCCTGATCGGCCTCACCGGTGGGCTCACGGGGCCGCTCGATACCAGCCTGCGCGCCGGCCGCGCCGACCAGGCGGCCCGCCGCCTGGAGGTGCTGAAAGAGGCCTTCGGCGAGGAGCGCCTCTACGTCGAGATCCAGCGCCACGGCCTCGACGACGAGCGCGCGGTCGAGCGCGAGCTGCTGCGGCTCGCCGACGGGAACGGCCTCGGCATCGTCGCGACGAACGAGCCGTTCTTCGCCAAGCCCGGCGACTACGACGCCCACGACGCTCTGCTCGCGATCGCGGAGGGCCGCCTCGTCTCCGACGAGCGCCGCCGCCGCCTCACTCCGCGCCACGCTTTCACCACGCGCGCCGAGATGATGGAGCTGTTCCGCGATCTGCCGGACGCGCTCTCGGCCTCCGTCGAGATCGCCATGCGCTGCTCCTATCGGGCGCGCACCCGCAAACCCATCCTGCCGAACTTCGCCAGCGTCGCCGCAGGCGAGGCCCCGCCCATGGCCGAGGTGCTGGCCGAGGCCGCCGAGGCGCCGGTCCAGGCGGTCGCCGCCGACGAGCCGACCGAGCTGTGCCGTCAGGCGGAGGCCGGGCTGGACCTGCGCCTCAAGCAGCACGGCACCGCGCCCGGCTTCACCGAGGACGATTACCGGGCACGCCTGAAGTTCGAGCTCGACGTCATCGTCAAGATGAAGTTCCCGGGCTACTTCCTGATCGTCTCGGATTTCATCAAGTGGGCCAAGGACCACGACATTCCCGTCGGCCCGGGCCGCGGCTCGGGCGCGGGCTCGCTGGTGGCGTGGTCGCTCCTCATCACCGACCTCGATCCCCTCCGTTTCGGCCTGCTGTTCGAACGCTTCCTCAACCCCGAGCGCGTCTCGATGCCGGACTTCGACATCGACTTCTGCGTCGAGGGCCGCGAGCGGGTGATCCGCTACGTGCAGAGCCGCTACGGCGAACGCCAGGTCGGGCAGATCATCACCTTCGGTACGCTCCTCGCCCGCGGCGTACTGCGCGACGTCGGCCGCGTGCTGGAGATGCCCTACGGGCAGGTCGACAAGCTGACCAAGCTGGTGCCGCAGAACCCGGCCAACCCCGTGACCCTGGCCCAGGCGATCGAGGGCGAGCCGAAGCTGCAGCAGGCGATCGAGGAGGAGCCGATCGTCGCCCGCCTCATCGAGATCTCGAAGAAGCTGGAAGGTCTGCACCGCCACGCCTCGACCCACGCCGCCGGCGTCGTGATCGGCGACCGCCCCCTCGAAGAACTGGTGCCGCTCTACCGAGACCCGAAGACGGGCATGCGGGTGACCCAGTTCAACATGAAGTGGGTCGAACAGGCGGGGCTGGTGAAGTTCGACTTCCTCGGCCTCAAGACCCTCACCATGCTGCGGTGCTGCACCGACCTGTTGAAGCAGCGCGGCATCGAGGTCGATCTCGCCCAGATCCCGTTGGACGACAAGAAGACCTACGAGCCGATGGGGCGCGGCGAGACGGTCGCGGTGTTCCAGGTGGAATCCGCCGGCATGCGCAAGGCGCTGTGCGAGATGCAGGCCGACCGCCTGGAGGACATCATCGCGCTGGTGGCGCTCTACCGGCCGGGCCCGATGGCCAATATCCCGGTCTATTGCGAGCGCAAGCTCGGGCGCGATGCCGGCAACGAGGCGAGCTGGTACCCGCACCCGATGCTGGAGCCGATCCTGCGGGAGACCTTCGGGATCATCGTCTACCAAGAGCAGGTGATGGAGGTCGCCAAGGTTCTCGCGGGCTACACGCTCGGCGAGGCCGACATGCTCCGCCGCGCCATGGGCAAGAAGATCAAGGCGGAGATGGACGCCCAGCGCGACCGCTTCGTGAAGGGCTGCCTGGAGAGCGGAATCGCTCAGGCCAAGGCAAACGAGATCTTCGACCTGCTCGCCAAGTTCGCGGATTACGGCTTCAACAAGTCCCACGCGGCGGCCTACGCGCTCGTGACCTACCAGACCGCCTACCTGAAGGCGAACTTTCCCGTCGAGTTCCTGGCCGCGGCCATGACGCTCGACATCGACAACACCGACAAGCTCGCCGAATTCCGCCAGGACGCGCAGCGGCTCAAGATCACGGTCGAGCCGCCCTCGGTGAACACTTCGGGCGTGGTGTTCGACGTCAAGGAAGGGCGCATCCTCTACGCTCTCGCGGCGATCAAGGGGGTCGGCCGCTCGGCGGTGGAATCGATCGTCGCCGCTCGCGGCGACAAGCCGTTCAAGGATCTCGCCTGCTTCGCCCGGCGCCTCAATCCGCGCCACGTCAACAAGCGCACGCTGGAGAACCTGATCGCGGCCGGCGCGCTCGACTGCATCGAGCCCGACCGGGCGCGGGCCTGGGCCGCGGTCGAGCCGATGATGAAGATGGCGCAGGGCGCGGCCGAGGCCGAGACCTGGGCATCACCGACATGTTCGGCGGCGTCGCCTCGGCGGACGTGGCGCTCCGCATCCCGGCTCACGAGTTCTGGACCCACACGGACAAGCTCAAGCGCGAGTGCGACGCCATCGGCTTCTTCCTCTCGGGCCACCCGCTCGACGAGTACGGGCCGATCCTCGAAAAGCTGCGGGTCCAGTCCTGGGCGGATTTCTGCCGCGCGGTGCGGGCGGGCACGGCCAGCGTCGGGCGGATCGCGGCCTCCGTGCTCGACCGCTCCGAGCGGCGCACCAAGAGCGGCAACAAGCTCGGCATCGTCATCCTCTCGGACCAGACCGGCCACTTCGAGGCGATCATCTTCTCCGAGGGGCTGAACCAGTACCGCGACATCCTCGAACCCGGCCGCCCGCTGGTGCTGACGATCCAGGCGAACCTTGAGGGCGAGGATGTGCGCGCCCGCATCACCACCGCCGAACCCCTCGATCAGGCGGCCGCCCGCCATCAGAAGGGCATGCGCATCTTCCTGCGCGACGACCGGGCCCTGGGTTCGGTGCAGCAGCGCCTGACCCTGCGCGGCGAGGGCGAGGTTTCGCTGATCCTGATTCTCGACGGAGGTGAACGCGAGGTCGAGGTCCGCCTGAAGGACCGCTATCAGGCAACCCCGCAGGTCGCGGGCGCACTGCGCGCCGTGCCGGGCGTGGTGCAGGTCGAGGTGAATTGAGGAGGCCCCGTCCCAACGCTCCGGTAACCAATCCGCGCACCTCCGCAGGATATGGGCGTTGCAGAACCTTTCGTGCCTCATCGCCGCCACAGCTCGGTGATTCTGCCAAGGTAAGGTTCGGCCAAACCCAAGGTGGCCCATGGGGACTCCGATCGGCGGAGTTCGCCCGGCGCCGCGAAGCGGCCGAAGCCCTTCGAATGCCGCGGCGCCGCATGGCCGCCGCACGATGGAGTGTGGGATGACCGGACACGGTTTGAGAATGACGGCCGCCGCCGCCTTGGTGGGGCTGGCCGGCGCCGCGCAGGCGGCGCAGTGCGGCAACACCGCCGCCGGCTTCGAGGCCTGGAAGGACGAGTTCATCGCCGAGGCCAAGGGCCGTGCCAGCCCGTCGGCGCTCGCGGCGCTCGCCAACACCTCCTACTCCACCGCCACCATCTCGGCGGATCGCGGCCAGAAGAGCTTCAAGCTCTCGCTCGACCAGTTCCTGGCCAAGCGCGGCGGCAACACCATCGTCTCCCGCGGGCGTGCCCTCAAGGCTCAGAACGCGGCCCTCTTCGCCTCGATCGAGCAGCGCTACGGCGTGCCGCCGGGCCCCCTGCTGGCGATCTGGGGCATGGAGACCGGCTTCGGCGCGGTGAAGGGCAACGTCAACACCCTCTCGGCGGTGGCGACGCTCGCCTACGATTGCCGCCGCTCGGCCTACTTCACCGATCAGCTCTACGCCGCGCTCAAGCTCGTCGACAGCGGCGTGCTGACGCCGACGACCCGCGGCGCGGCCCACGGCGAGGTCGGCCACACGCAGTTCCTGCCCAAGAACGTCCTGACCTACGGCGTCGGCGGCAGCCTCGACAGCGCTCCGAACGCGCTGAACTCCACCGCGAACTTCCTGAAGGGTCACGGCTGGCAGCGGGGGGCGGGCTATCAACCCGGCGAGCCGAACTTCGCCGCGATCCAGGGCTGGAACGCGGCCGGCGTCTACCAGCGGGCCATCGCGCTCCTGGGCGCCCGGATCGACGGGCAGTAATCCGTTCGTCACGGCGAGCGGAGCGAAGCCGTCCAGCGGCACGACCCCGCCGAAAGGGGGCGCGCCCCGGATCCCCTCGGCTCCGCCCCGCGATGACGGGGCGAGCCTAGGGGCCGGCCGCGTGCCGCTCGCGCAGGCGCTCGGCGACGAGCGCCTGGAGCGACCACAGGTGCCGGTCGTGGATGCCGAGCCGCGCGCAGGCTTCCACGGTGCGGAACAGGTACTCGGCGCTGGGGCCCAGATGTCCGCAGGCCGTCGCGATCTTATGGGCGATCTCTTCGTCGGAGAGACGTCCGGTGTAGCGGTCGCTCTGCCGGTTCACCATGAAGGTCAGGGCCGTGACCGGCCCGGCTTCCGTTTCCACCGCGACCCAGCGGCCGTCGTAGCCCTTGCCCTTCATCTCCCGCCGCCAGACCGGCATCAGGGTCGCGTGCGGGTCGGTGTCGGCGAGGCGGAAGGCGACGCCGCGGCAGACGCCGCCCCGGTCGAGTCCCAGCACAAGGCCGGGCTTCTCCGGCGTGCCGCGATACCGCCGCTGTAAGAGGCAGAAGCGGCGATGCCAGCCCCGCACCGTGCCGAGCCGCTGCTCGGTGAAGGCGAATTCCGGGTTCCACAGCAGCGAGCCGTAGGCGAACACCCATAATCCACCGTCCGATGAGGCGCGCCGCGCCAGCATCGCTTCGAGTTCGGGCGCGAGGGCGTCGTCGGAGAGCAGTGTCAGCGCATTCGGGTCGTCGGGGACGGTGCCGGGATGGGCACGGGCGATGAGGTCGAGGGACAGCGACAGGGGACGGAGAGCCATTGGGTTGAAGCGGATCACTTTTGGGCGCGCGAGCGCAACCCCTCTGTCACCCCATGTTTGACCGACCTGTCCCGGCGTCTCTCGACGGCCCTCATGCTGAGGTGCTGCGCCGGCAGCCTCGAAGCACGCCGCGACGTTTCACCGGAGCGGGCGCCGTGGGATCGACCGCTCCGGAGTGCTTCGAGACCGCGCTTCGCTCGGCACCTCAATATGAGGAGCGAGGAATTTGCCGGCGCAACGCAGGTCGTCAGGCTCTCAGCCGGCCGGCGAATCCAACTCCAAAAACGGCTCGCTGCGGTGCCCCTCGCACACGTCCTCCTCGTCGCGCAGGACGGTGAGCGCGCCGGCCTCCTCCCGTACCACGAGCTTCGGCCGCTCGGGCTTGCCGAAGGTACGGCCCTTCATCCGGGTCGAGACGCAATACAGCCGTCGGCCTCCATCCTCGAACGGTCCGGCGATCCGGCTGTGTTCGAACCGCACCGGGATCAGCGAGACCGAGCCGAACTCGACCTGGCCGCGGGTGAGCGTCGCGATCCGCTCGCGCAGGGGGCCCGTGGTCGTGGCGGTGGAAGGCGGCGCCGCGCGCACCGAGCAGCCGGCCGCTGTCAGGGCCACCGCGAACACCATGCCCCGACGCCCCGCGAACATCGCCGAATCTCCTGTTACGGGTGAAGGCGTAGCAATTTCCATCAGGCCGGGAAACGGCCCTGCACCCGCTTCACAGATCAGTGTCCTTCGTGCTCCCGCGGGGCGAAAAAATGCTTATCTCTCCCCCATGCAATGGACCGACGAAGGCCTCGTGATCGGCCTGCGCAAGCACGGCGAGACCGGGGTCGTGCTCGAACTGATGACGCCGGAGCACGGGCGTCATCTCGGGCTCGTCCATGGCGGGCGCTCGCGGCGGATGCAGCCGATGCTCCAGCCCGGCAACACGCTCCGCGCCACGTGGCGGGCGCGGCTCGACGGGGCGCTCGGCTCCTACGCCATCGAGCCCCTGACCATGAATGCCTCGCGGCTGATGGGTTCGGGGCTGGCGCTCTACGGGATCGGCCATCTCTCCGCCCTGCTGCGGCTCCTGCCCGAGCGCGACCCGCATCCGGAGCTCTACGAGGCGGTGCAGGTTCTGATGACCCATCTCGACGATCCCGAGATCGCCCCCGCCCTGATGGTGCGGTTCGAAATGGCGCTGCTGGCGAGCCTCGGCTTCGGCCTCGACCTGTCGCATTGCGCGGCGACGGGGGCCAACGACGCGCTGGTCTACGTCTCGCCCAAGAGCGGGCGCGCGGTCAGCGCCTCGGCGGGCGAGCCCTATCGCGACCGGTTGCTGGCCCTGCCGCCCTTCCTGCGCGATCGCGACCAGCCCGGCAGCGGCTGGCGCACGCCCGATGCGGGCGACGTTCGGGAGGGGTTTACCTTGACGGGCTATTTCCTCGATCAGCATGTCTGGCGCCCGCGGGCGCAGGACGCACCGGAGGAGCGGGCACGATTCGTCGCACTCGGCACTGGCCAGAGCCGATGATGTTCGTGTTATGTTCCATCCGATTTCCAGGGCCCGCACTCGGTCACGACGGGGGGCGGGACGACGGGAGCCGGCGCAGGGTTGGCCCTCGAAGACGAATTGACGATGTGGAGTGAGTGATGGGCCAGCCCGTCCTGCCGCCGCCGGGCGACGGCATCGAGAGCGTCGAACTGAAGACGGCGCTGGAGGAGCGCTACTACGCCTACGCGCTCTCGACGATCATGCAGCGCGCGCTGCCCGATGCCCGCGACGGCCTCAAGCCCGTGCACCGGCGCATCCTCTACGGCATGCGCCTGCTGCGGCTCGATCCGAGCTCGGCGTTCAAGAAGTGCGCGAAGATCGTCGGCGACGTGATGGGTGACTTCCACCCCCACGGTGACCAGGCGATCTACGACGCGCTGGTGCGCCTCTCGCAGGACTTCGCCCAGCGCTACCCGCTGGTGGATGGCCAGGGCAATTTCGGCAATATCGACGGCGACGGCCCGGCCGCCTACCGTTACACCGAGGCGCGGCTGACCGAGGTCGCCCGCCTGCTGCTCGACGGGATCGACGAGGACACGGTCGATTTCCGCCCCTCCTACAACGGCGAGAAGGAGGAGCCCGTCGTCCTGCCGGCGGCCTTCCCGAACCTGCTCGCCAACGGCAGCCAGGGCATCGCGGTCGGCATGGCGACTTCGATTCCGCCCCACAACGCCGCCGAACTCTGCGACGCGGCGCTCTACTTGATCCAGAACCGCGAGGCGACCTCGGAGCAGCTCTGCACCTTCGTGCAGGGGCCGGATTTTCCGACCGGCGGCATCCTGATCGACAGCGCCGAGACGATCCGCGAAGCCTACCGCACCGGCCGGGGCGGCTTTCGCGTCCGTGCCCGCTGGGCCAAGGAGGATCTCGGACGCGGCACCTGGAACATCGTCGTCACCGAGATCCCCTACGGCGTGCCCAAGGCGCGGCTGATCGAGAAGCTCGCCGATCTCCTCCAGGAGAAGAAGCTGCCGCTTCTCGCCGACGTGCGCGACGAGTCGGCCGAGGATGTGCGCATCGTGCTGGAGCCGCGCTCGCGCTCGGTCGATCCGGTGCTGCTGATGGAATCGCTGTTCCGGCTCTCGGAGCTGGAGGCGCGGGTCCCGCTCAATCTCAACGTGCTGGTCGGCGGCGTCGTGCCCCGCGTCATCGGACTCGCCGAGTGCCTGCGCGAGTGGGTCGACCATCGCCGCGTGGTGCTCCAGCGCCGCTCGAGCTACCGCCTCGGCCAGATCGAGCGGCGCCTCGAGATCCTGGGCGGCCTGCTCATCGTCTATCTCGATCTCGACGAGGTGATCCGCATCATCCGCGAGGAGGACGAGCCGAAGGCGGCCCTGATGGCCCGGTTCGAACTCACCGAGCTGCAGGCCAACGCCATCCTCGACACCCGCCTGCGCTCGCTCCGCAAGCTCGAGGAGATGGAGCTCAAGCGCGAGTTCGAGGAGCTGACCCGGGAGAAGGAGGGGATCGAGGCGCTGCTCGGTTCCGAGAAGCTCCAGTGGACCGAGATCACCAAGCAGATCCGCGCGGTGAAGAAGACGTTCGGGCCCGAGACCAAGCTGGGCAAGCGGCGCAGCACCCTGGAGAACCCGCCGGACACCGCCGGCATCGATTTCACCGCCGCCATGGTCGAGCGCGAGCCGATCACCGTGATCCTGTCCGAGAAGGGCTGGATCCGCGCTCTGAAGGGGCACGTCACCGAGCTGTCGGGCGTCGCCTTCAAGGGCGACGACACCCTGAAGGTCTCTTTCCTCAGCGAGACGACGGCGAAAATCCTGCTGCTCGCCTCCAACGGCAAGGTCTTCACCCTGGAGGCCTCGAAGCTGCCCGGCGGGCGCGGCTTCGGCGATCCGGTGCGGCTGATGGTCGATCTCGACGACGGCACCGAGATCGTCGCGGCTTTGCCCTATAAGCCCGAGAGCAAGCTGCTCGTCGCCGGCTCGGACGGGCGCGGCTTCATCGCGCCCTCCGACGCGCTGGTGGCCAATACCCGCAAAGGAAAGGCGATCCTCGGCCTCGACGAGGGGGCCAGCGCGGTGCTTCTGGTACCGGCGGAGGGCGACCACATCGCCGTCTGCTCGTCCGACAAGCTGATGCTGGTCTTCCCGGCTTCCGAAGTCACGGAGCTCGGCCGCGGCAAGGGCGTGCGGCTGCAGCGCTGCCGCCAGAGCCGGCTCGCGGATGCTTGCGTCTTCACCCTGGCCGAGGGCCTGCCCTGGCGCGACGGCTCGGGTCAGGCGCGGCTGGCGAATGCGGGGATGCTGGAGAAGTGGATGGGCCACCGGTCCGATGCCGGCACGCTGATGACCCGCAGCTTCCCGAAGTTCGAGCGGTTCGGGAAGTAACTTTTCGGGGCTTTCGGGCGGTGCCCTACGGGGCGCCGCTCGGCACGTTCGATCGAACGAGAAGCGGTCCGGCGCCGTCAGCGGCGGCGGAACTGCTGACCGCCGCGCTGCGGCGGGCGCGGGCCGGAGGAGCGCTCGTCCTTGTGACGGAACACGAGGCGGCCCTTTTCCAGATCGTAGGGGGACATCTCGACGGTGACGCGGTCGCCGGCCAGGGTCTTGATGCGGTTCTTCTTCATCTTGCCGGCCGTGTAGGCGACGATCTCGTGACCCTGGTCGAGCTGCACGCGGTAGCGCGCGTCCGGCAGGATCTCGACGACCAAGCCGTCGAACTGCATTAATTCCTCTTTCGCCATGCACCTGTCTCCGGCCGGGCTGCCTGCACGGGGCGCTCCGGCAAATCCAAAATCGGTCTGTCGTGCGAAACGCGCGGCGCTGCGGGTCCGATCCGCTCGGGACGAGAGGCGTCAGCGATGCCGGGCGTCGGGCGCCTTTCGCGAAACTCCCGGATCGGGGAGTCCTCCCTCCGGCCGGGCAAGCGGCGCGACGGGCGTTTCGCGAAGGGCACCAAGCCTGCGACTTAAGCGTCGGAGGCGGTTTGTGCAAGAATATCCGCCGCGGATCGACCGGTTAACCTCAGCCTCCGGTGGGTTTCACGGCGGCCGCGGTTCCGAGCCGTCTCGTTGTTGGGCTCATGGCGAGACTTCGTTGCCGGCAAAGTCGAGCCGCCCGTCCGGCAGCCGGCGCCACGCGAACACCGTGAAGGGCGGCTTCACGAGATCGCCGCCCGCGTCGAACGCCACCTCGCCGAGCACCGTGCGAAGGGGGGCGCCGCCGTGCAGATAGGCCGCGACCTTGGCCGGCTCGACCGAGCGCGCGCCCTCGATCCCCTGCCGCAGGATCTCGACCGCCGCGTAGGCCGGGCCGGCGAACAGGTCGGCCTCGGGACTTCTCTGCGCCCTGGCGCCCCTCGGCTCGGGCAGGCGCGGCGGCGCAGAGGGAACCGTCATCAGCGTGCCCTCCGCGCCGGGCACCTGCGAAAATTCCTTGTCGAGCAGCCCGTCGCTGCCGATCACCGTCGTCGTCAGGCCGGCCTCGCGCATCGCCCGGATCAGTCCGGCTGCCGGCGCCGACAGACCGCCGAAATAGATCGCTTCGATCCCGAGCGCCCGCAGCTTGGCGACGAGCGCGGCGATCTCGCGATCGTCGCGGGAGACGCCCTCGAACAGCCGCTCCTGCCCGCCGCGGGCCTTGAGGGCGCGGACG